>TARA_R110000851_G_scaffold67191_6_pt1 | contig 120951 bp, 107 predicted proteins | sample TARA_R110000851 | Tara Oceans TARA_R110000851 (sample SAMEA4397627) | marine metagenome | biome: Polar Biome; feature: [DCM] deep chlorophyll maximum layer (ENVO:01000326); material: water (ENVO:00002006), including particulate matter (ENVO:01000060) such as... | depth 17 m
GGGTTCGCTCAATGCTGGGCTACTATCTTGGTTGGCGATAATGGCACTGGGGTGAGACTGGGTTGGCGGTTGAAACCAGGCTTGTTGCGTTGCGGGTAGTTGCGATTGTGCGATGACACTGGTATCGCCCCATACGCTAGGTTGTTGTTTTTTCGCTTGAGCCTCTGGGCTGAGTAAAAAATTAACCGCCAGTTTAGCGCTGTCAATATGCGTCGCATTATATGGAATGGCAATAAAATGGATATTACTTAAGCTGCCATCACGCATGCGATAACTGCGGATGCTGTCTGGCAAGTCAAAGCGCGCCACTGCTGCTGGAACATCGGCGGCTGAAAAGGTAAATGCCAATGCCAGTTCGCTATCACCCATTAAGCGGCGCAGTGCCATGCCGCTGGACATAAAGTGTTGGCCTTTACGCCATAAATTGGGATGTAATTTATCTAAATATTGCCAAAGCACAGGTAACAACAACGCTTGGCTTTGCGCTGTGGCAGGTTGATAAAGTAGATTTTTAATCGCCGCAGGTTGTGAACTATTGAGCACAATTAAGGCGTATTTTAAAAAGCTCATAGCCAAAAAGTCAGGCGGCTTAGGATAGGTAAATCGGCCTGGATGTTGTTGTGTCCATTGGCTTAACTGTGGCAATGTTTGTGGCGGCGTTTGGCTAACCAGATTGTCGTAATAAAAGGTTAACGCGGCTTTGCCCCAAGGTGCTTCCATGCCTAATGTAGGCACACCAAAGTCGCGGGTCATGGCAGGATTATTGTCTGGATCGGTTAAACTAAAGTTGGGTAATTGAGGCACCCAGTTAGGGGTGAGCAATTGATGTTTTGCCATCGCGGCAAAGTTCTCGCCATTAATCCACACGAGATCCACTTGACCATTATGGTCGTTAGCAGCGGATTTTTCTGCCAGTACGCGACTGACCGCTTCACTGGTGTCGGTCAGTTTTACATGATGTAATTTGATGTGATATTGCTGGTCAAGCTGATCCGCAACCCACTGAATATACCTATTGATTTGTGGATCGCCGCCCCAAGCATGAAAATACACCTCTTGATTTGCACCACGTGCTTCAATGTCTGACCATGCTGCTTGCTCATTGGTTTTGGCATAAGCCACACCAGCCCCAAAACTGGCGCATATAAAAAAGCCCAATGCGGTTGCTGCAACAATAGGCAGTATAGCTTTAGGCCTTTTTATTAAAAACATGATCTTATCGAGCGACATTAAGCGACCAATCATAATCTAAAAAATCGATATCCAGTTGTTGTTTTTCCGCGGCAGCCCGCTGCGCTGGACTGAGCTTGAACGCGCTAGGATACAGTAATAAAAAGCCATCGATCGAATCCGCGCCGCCAAAGCCTTGGGTAAAATCTTCACCATACCATTTAAAAATGGCTGACAAATAGACCGTATCGCCTTTGGCGTAGTTTCGGCTGTTGTCGCTAAGAAAACGCTCAGTTTGTGCGTTTAGTTGCTGCTCAAGCTTGGCACCTGTGTAGGCTTCTTCACGCAGTGCAGGGCAACCTATGCTGGCACAGTTTACCGCAAAATGAATTCTAGGCTCATTGTATCGATCGCTACCGCGGATCAATTTATGTTCAATATCGTTGAGGCTGCGGGTTTTACCCAATAATGGGATAAAGCTTTTATCCCAAGGTGAGCTAAATAATCCGCCCAAATCTTTGATGGAGTCGATATCAGGGTACTGGGTTAAGATAAGTTCAAGCGTCCACGCGTTGTAAGCATTGATTAACAATGCTAATTGTGACGATTTATCCCAAGCATCGAATTCAGTTTGAGTAATGTGACTGAGTTGTGCCAAATAGCCCTGCAATTTGGCATGGTCTTGTTGCATAGCAGAGTAATCTACCGCGCTACTGTGACCTTGATTTATGGGGTGTACATGTTGGCTGACTAAGTACTGCCAGTCTTGGTGTAACGTCTGTTGCGCCGCTGCCGCTGCAACTTGGGTCGTAACCGATGGCTGCGATTCAGCGGCAAAACTCAGTGAGTTAAAAACAAAAGCGAACATAACCACTGCAGTTGAAAATACCTTTACTATTTTATTCATCATGTTTTGCTCACTTACTGTTTGTGCCATTACTCTTGCCTATTCTGTGTGTACTCATTAATCAGTGTTGTCACACAATAGGCGTCAACTCATCTCTCTTTAGCTGACGCCATAATTTGTTAGCCTCTAAAGTATTGATGTTAATGGGCATATAGCTTCATCAACACTGTCTTTAAACCATTAACCACGACGCCATGTGTGGTATTTTTCTAACCAGCCCAGCACTGTTTCTGGCGCGTGGTTACGCTTCCATTCACCGGCGGCGGATTTGTTACCTTCAGCCCAAGTCGGGTAGCTGTGAATGGTGCCTAAAATTTTATTGAGTCCTAATCCGTGTTTCATTGCTAATACAAACTCAGCAATTAAGTCACCAGCATGCTCCGAGACAATGGTAACGCCTAAGATTTTGTCCTTGCCTTTAGGGGTGATGACCTTAATAAAACCGTCGGTCGCACTGTCGGTAATGGCTCGGTCTAATTCGGCAAAGTCAAACCGAGTGACTTCGTAATCAATGCCTTGCTGCTTGGCTTCGTATTCGTTAATACCGACACGGGCTACTTCTGGGTCGATAAAGGTGGTCCATGGAATGACGCGGTAATCGACTTTAAACTTTTTAAATTGACCAAATAACGCATTCACTGCCGCGTACCAGCCTTGATGAGCGGCCACATGGGTAAATTGGTACGGACCAACAATGTCGCCTGCAGCGTAAATGTTAGGGTATAAGGTTTCTAAATATTCATTAGTGACAATGGTGCGATTGGTTTCGATGCCTAATGCTTCTAAACCGTAACCGTCTAAGCGGGCACTGCGACCGACGGCGCACAGAAGCTCATCGTATTCGATTGCCAGTTCTTGCTCTTGATGCTTGACGATAATGAATTTTTTATCATCACGCAGCTCACAACGCAGCGCTTGGTGCGAGGTTAAAATGTTGACGCCACTTTTTTGCAGCGCTTGGGTGGCAAATTCAGACACTTCAAGATCTTCTTTGATCATGATGCGCTCGGCCATTTCAATTTGGGTCACTTTGGATCCTAAACGGGCAAAACTTTGTGCCAGTTCTGATCCAATTGGGCCGCCGCCGAGGACCACTAATTTTTGTGGTGCGCTATCGAGTTTGGCAAATTCATCCCATAAAGTATCGCTGGTGACATAGCCGACTTCTTCAATGCCAGGTAACGGCGGCACAAACGGACGAGCACCCGTGGCAATGACAATACTGCGCGCGGTTAAGCGGCTGGTGTTGCCGTCTGGGTAGCTAATTTCTACGGTCCATGGGTCGACTAATTTAGCATAGCCTTTTACTACGTCGACACCTAAATTGGTGTAACGCTCAACGCTGTCGTGTGGGGCAATATCGGCCACGACTTGATGCACGCGTGCCATGACTTTTTTAAACGAAAATTCAGGGGTGATGTCTTCTAAACCATAATGATGGGCGTTTTTTATCTGCTGGGCTATCTTGGCGCTTTTAATGATCGCTTTACTCGGCACACAGCCATAGTTTAAGCAATCACCGCCCATTTCACCGGCTTCAATTAAGGTGACTTTGGCTTTCACTGCAGCGGCAATGTAGCTGGTGACAAGACCACCGGCGCCGGCGCCAATCACAATCATGTTGCGATCAAATTTGGCGGGCTTGGTCCAGTTGCTGTATACGCGGCGTTTTTTGATCATATTAACAATCGCCTTAGCAATCAGTGGGAATAAACCTAATAGTGCAAATGACACAATCAGGTTAAATGATAAAATGTTCGCTAGGCTATCTATTTGGGCTAGCTGAGTACCGGCATTGACGTACACAAAGGTGCCAGTGAACATGCCCACTTGACTGACCCAGTAAAAGGTCCACGATTTAAACCCGGTGACGCCCATCAACAAGTTAATGATAAAGAACGGAAAAATGGGCACTAAGCGTAAAGTGAATAAATAAAAGCCACCTTCTTTTTCAATGCCGGCATCAATGGCCGCTAAACGTTCAGGAAAGCGCTGCTTGATGGTGTCTCGTAGCAAGTAACGTGACACTAAAAATGCCAGTAATGCACCAATACTTGAGGCAAATGAGGCAATAATTAATCCTTCAACTATGCCAAATAGTGCGCCTGAGGCAATGGTGAGAATGGCTGCACCAGGTAGAGACAATGCCGTCACTGCAACATACAGTAAAAAGAACCCGCCAATAACCAGCAGCGGCGATTGCTCGCGCAATTGGTCGAAATCATTCATTGAGCCTTTTAAGCCATCTAGGGTCAGTAACTGATGTAGGTCAAAATAGAAAAACAGACCCACTAATATTGTGGCAATGAGTAATAAAACAATTTTTTTAAACATAAACAATAGCCTTAAAATGAATGCTGTAAGGTAAGTGTGGCGTTAACCGGTAATTCAGGGAAAACCAAGGTAGAACCGAAATAACCGCCTTCAAATACTGGGCGCCAGTTCTCTTGATTAGTAATGTTATTCACGTCTAGCCTTAAACTTGTTTGCTCGCTAAAGTCATAGCGAGTGTTGATATTTAGCGTGTACTGATCGCGAATATACACAGTCGCTAAATAATCCAATGGGTAACTCTTGGTATATAGACCGGAGAAACCGGCTTTCCATTTCTCAGTAATGGACATTCCACCATTAATTGTGAACGTTTGTTCAGGTAAGCCTTGTACACGGCGGTCAGACGGTGCAAATGAAGCGAAGTTTGGTGCGCCAATACCTGTGCCTTGAATGATATCGGGACGCGAGTTATCAAAGGTATCGGCAACTTGTACCGTATCTTGGCTACTGGCTGAATCATCATAACGAGCGTCTAAATAACTGTAGCCCGCGCTTAACCAAAATGGGTCGGCATCATAAAAGGCTTGGGCTTCAAAACCTTTAGTGCGAACGCCTGTGTTGCTGCCGTCACGATTTCGCAGACTGCGTTTTTGGTCAAACACTGCCCCGTCGATATACCAAGCACTGTCAGTGGGTGAATATTTAATGCCAATTTCAGTAAGGGTATTTTCGGTGGCAAAATTTTGGCTACTAATCTGGTTATTAGCGCCTAACGTCGTGCCGCCTGCCATGCTATTTGAGGTTGATTCGTTATAACTGGCGCTTGCATAGGTGGTGATATCGTCAGTAATGCGATAGCTCAAACTGATTTGCCCAGATTCAAGCATTTCACTTATCGAATCGCTGGCTGCAACTTGTTCTTGGGGGGCAATGGCATCGCGCGCATCTACATTATAAAAATCGGCACGATAACCTACGCTGGTTGAGAACTTATCTGTCCATTGGCTGTTATGTTGAATGGCTAGACCCGTTTGCCAACTGGTTGAGTCAGTGGTGTCAGATAATGAAAAGTCGCCACTACCATCTGCATTGGTATCGTATTGGGCGCCAGGTGACACAAACACACCAGGGCGCAGTTCAACTAGCCTTGCTTGCTGCTCAGCAGTAAGTGGAATACGGCGGTTTTCAATTGGACCGGTTAAGTCGATAGGTAAGTCGGCTTCGGTGGTAAATTGGCTGTAACCTAACACTTTGTTGTAGCGAATATCGACCGCAGTAATGGTGCTTTGGGCGTCATTCCACTCATAAGCCAGTTCCACTCTGTTTTGAGCGGTATCTGCACCATCAATGATTTCAACAAAACTATTTTGAGCAATTTCTTCACGCTCTAAGCGTTGATAATAAGTGATGTTTTTAAGCGTGGCCTTATTACTTAGTTTACGTACATAAGTACTGTGGAGTAACAAGGTTTGCGCGTTATTGATATTGTCGGGATCGGTTAACACTCGGCTGCGATCAATCTCAACTAAGCCTGTTGGCGATACGATGGCATTGGCGCCAGCAATTGTGCTGCCATTGGGTTGTACGCCTTGGCCAGTCACGTATAAACCGTTATCGATTAATGCTTGAGTCGGACGGTTAATCCCCGCGTTATCGGTAAACTCAACATCATAGTATTCGACATTAATGTCCCACGTGCTGACATCGTCCGGCAAAAATCTAAATGCGACAAAAATACTGTCGCTTTTAAAGCCTGAATAATCGTAGTAGCTGCCATTATCGATATGTTCTGCACTTAAGCGAACACCGCTTTGGTTGGCGACAATGTCGGTGCCAACATCTATTTGAGCTCGGTAATGATCCCAACTGCCGCCAGAGAGGGTGAGCTTAGTAAATTGCTCGTCAGTAGGCGCGACTTTAGAATGTATGTTAACAAATCCACCATTACGTTGGCTGGTGCCTAATAGCACTGGCGGCGCACCTTTTACCACATCAATTTGGTCGACTGCGTTAAATGACATAGGTACACCAAAGCCATTGTTGCCCGCTTGGCGACGCACACCGTCTTGATATAACTCACCTAATTGGCCGCGAATTGTTGGCAAACTTGATGCACCAAAACCACTGGCAGAATAGCTATTAGGGCTGACCTTTTGAATGTCTGATAAGTCAGTAATATTAAGCTGGTCAATCATCTCACTTGTGATGGGTGTAACAGAGCGGGCAATATCTTTAAGTGCTATGCCATCGCCAAATGGGCCATCTACCGTGGTGTTTTTAGGTGATAATCCTTGGTCATTAATCGTTTTACCTGAAACGTGAATGACTTCTATTGACGTGTCTTCAGCCGCCATCGTAATCGATGAATACAAGGCGACGCTAATGGCTAGCGCAATAAGTGAGCGATTTTGGTGACGCTGAATAGACATAATATTTTCTGTAGTGATGAACATGGCTAAAGAGACCTTATAATTAACGGTTTTATTTCAACGATGTTATGCCTATTTTTAAAGTGTTAGACCTAAATGGCATAAATATATTTGCAACATAGTGCCGCTTGACTCGGTCAATTGGTGGCTGATGAAATTTTTCAATAAAAGATCAGTTTAGCCTATTAAAAGCTGATTAGTTTTAGATAGATACCACTTTATTTTATATTTTTAAGGAATTATGATGCAAACAGCACTTAGCGGCGACGTTCAACGTAAATTGCAATGGTCTTTACTCTCTTTACGTCTAGGCGTGTTTTTGGTGTTGCTAGTGTGGACAGTGGATAAGTTTGTTAATCCTGGTCATAGCATGAAGATATTTGAAAAATTCTATGGCATTGGTGGCATGAGTGACGTCGCAGCGTATATTTTGGGTGCACTACAATTATTATTGGTGTTTGCGTTTGTACTTGGGATTAAAAAACGGATCACTTATGGGGTGATCTTTCTTATGCACGGTGCTTCAACGTTATCGGCATTCAATCAATATTTTGATGCCTTTAATAATTTATTATTCTTTGCTGCATGGCCAATGTGGGCCGCGTGTTTCGCTTTGTATATGTTAAGAGAGCAAGATACCAAATTTACCGTAAAATAAGTTCCTAAATTACCTCAACTCGAGTTAAATAGTTTTATCGATATAAAAAGGCTGGCTAAATATTATTAGCCAGCCTTTTTTATTGGGACACTCTGGAATTAAACGTTGAACTCCCCGCAAGATTAAACGTTAAAGTAGCTGGAATTAGGCATTATTTAGCCTCACGATTACGAATAACCAAAAAGCTAAATAACACTACAATTACCATTTGTGTGGTTAATCCTTGCCACGTTGAGGCTATGCCTAACCAGCTAATCGACACATCAACAGGGAAAGGTGTCAGGTTAATGATGGCAGCTTCTTGTAACGCTGAAATCCCTTTTCCTGCCAAGATAAACGCTAAAATAAGCATGAAGTAAGAGCTGACGGCAAAAAAGCGTGCCAAGGGTAATTTCACCGAATATCGCATCATTAACCAAGCAATAACAGCCAAAATGGCCATGCCAGTGAACAAACCGTAGGCCAAATAAGTGACCTGCTCATTACTGCTGGCGGATCCAATGGCTTGTGTCAGTAACGATTGATAGAACAAAATGGTTTCAAATACTTCTCGATATACCGAAATAAAGGCCAATCCAGTCAGTCCCCATAAGGTTCCGGTGTTTAAATGACGATCGACATTCTTTTTAAGGTAACTTTGCCATTTTGAACCTTGAGTTTTACTGTGCATCCAATAGCCTACATAAAACAGTACTAACGCGGCTAACAGTGCTGCACCACCTTCCATTACCTCCCGAGATGCACCGCTAATGCTGATGAGGTTATCTGCCGCCCACCAGGTTAATACGCCAGCGGCTAATGCAGATATCCAACCAAAATGAACAAATTTAATAGCGTCATGACGTTCGGTTTTGATTAACACTGTCATTAAGGCAATGATCACCAATAGGGCTTCTAAGCCTTCGCGTAACAGGATAATTAACGCCGCCGAAAACATAGCGTTATTTGATAGTGATTGTCCGGTTAAGACAGTGTCGGCTTGATTGAGCTGTGTCAGTATGCTGCTCAACTGTTGATTTACCAGCGTGTTTTGACCTGTTGTTTTCAATAAGTTTCTAAAATTAAGCAGCTTGGTTTCGATTGATTTACGCAGACCACTGTCGTGAGCATCTAAATTGTTTTCAATTAACTCAAAACCATCTAAGTAAGCACTTACCGCCAAGGTTTGTGCTTGTGCTAATTCATTAGCTTGATAGGCTTTTACTGCTGCCTGCAAGTTTGTGCGCGTTACCGAAATAGGTGACTCTGCATGTTGGAATAGCAACTCAGGTTGTGAGCGTAATCGTTCTAGTTGACTGCGATCAATGCCGACATTTTGCTGAAGTAATTGTGTTGGATTACTATTGACCCATTGTTGTAATTCAATATTAGCATCTTGCTTAATGTGCTTCGTTGTGACAGCCGTTGGCTCAAAAGCTAAGCTGCCAACATAGAAAGCCAGAGACCAACGCTGTTGATCATTTAACTCACTAAAAGCACGCATAGCACTGCCATCTAAGCCATCAGAAATCGCATCAAAAAGTCCCAATAACGAACGATTTAATGCCCGTTCTTGGTCAGTAAAATTAGTCGGCTGAGGTGATAAGGATTTAGCGAGTGGCCCATTCCCTTGGCCTAAATCACCATGACAGCTTGAGCAATTTTCAATAAACAGTTGCTTAACATTATCTTTGGCTATCAGCTGTGATGGCAGTACTAAGGCGGGAGACTGGCTTAGTAACTGTTTGCGAATTTTTTGACTAAACTGTTGAATAACATCCAGTGATGATTTGTCTGCTATGGCTTGTTGTAATTGCAGTGCATCTGTCATTAACGAATTTGGCTTATCATTAGCGAGCAGGCTGGTTTTTTCTATGATGATACTGGCGAATTGCTGCATTTCAGCAAACTCATCGGCATTATTAATTTCTCCTGCGCTGATGGCTTCAGAATAATCCACACCAATGTATTCCGCTAATTGGAGAATTTGTCGTGTTTGTTTTAGGCGATCTTGAGATGTCTCTGGTGATATCTCTTGTGACGTGACTGCCGGACTTTGCGCCCATAATGAGGTTGAAAACACCGAACTAATGACAATCAGTAGGCACTTATTGAAGACTGAAGATGTAAGCTGTTGTCGCCATAACGTGATGCTGCTTAAGAAAGTATTCAAGGTATTGCCTTAATAGGAATGAAAGAATTATTCTGTAAACTAATTAAATAAATGATAATGATTAGCATTCTACTTTCTTGTTGGCGGCTTATCAATCATTCTGAAACTGTGCTGGTGAGGGCGGTTAGTGGCAACAAGGGTTATCTGCGAGATTATTGTGGATAGAAAATAATTTAATAATCAGTTTTTGATTATTATTTAGATTTGAAACAGCGGGTTATGTTTTTTATGGGTGGGTGAGGTGATTCGCTTTGTGACGGATTGATAAACACTAGTCAGTATCCATTATCACTGTTTAGTATAAGTAACCTCTACTTGAGATAATAACCGCTGATTAAATAGGCCTTTGTTCTGCTGTCGGCATTGACTAAAATAGACACCTAATTTTGCAGCTTGTTAGCAAAACGAATGACATGGTTGATATGACTATCCTGAACATATTTGACCGTTACCTAGTTTCCCTAGCTTTTATTGTGAGTTGAGATTAACTAGAATTAACAAGGCTATCATTATTTTTGAGCTACATCTGATATGTTTACATTATTGATTTTTATGTTTTTTTTGATAAAAAATAGCGCTATTATGACGAGTTACACTATGGCAGGTAAATGATGAAAAAACCCATAAGCGTTACGTTGTATGAAGACCTTCGCCTGATTGACATAGGCATGGAATTATTCATTGAGATTCATTTTGCCAATGGTAAAACTGTGCAATCACGTTCGAGCATGATTGGATATCAACTGGAGCGTTTTATCTTGATTGAGTATCCAAATAAAGGTTTTTCTGAGGCTTATCAGTACATGCTAGCTAACGCTGAAATTGTTGTCAGAGCGATAACTAATAGTGGCTTTAAAGACATTATTGCTTTTAAGTCGACCATATTATCTGTGGTAAATCATCCGATTAAAATGTTGTGTCTTAGTGTGCCCAAAGCCATCACCAAGAAAAAGGTCAGAGATCAGCCCAGAGTCAATATAGAGCAAGCAGTGTTTGTTATTCACAACGAGAGTAAAGTTAGCGCTACCATGGTTGATTTTTCATTTTCGGGTTGTTTACTGACATTAGATGCTAACGCCGTGAGTATTGAGCAGGGCGAGCAAATGCATGTGGCTATTTCGATTAATACTGATCTTTCTGGCATCTTAACTGGCAGTGCGGTTAAAATTCAAAATGTCGACGGTATACTGCATGTTGGGATTAAATTCTCAGATGAACATCCTGAGTTAACCGACAATATTTTCAGTTATTGTTTGGTGAATTCGACTAAACAATCGTGATCTAAAATGAGTCATTTTTGCAAAAAAAAGATGAAAAAAAGCGCATCAGAAGATGCGCAAAATTCACAAGCAAACACGTTATGGCGACTTTTATTATCAAGCTAACTTATTAACTTGTTAACCTTTGAACGCTACCCTTTAGCCCATTGCAGGCTAGAGGTTAGTAAGTCGTTAATTTAAATAATTCAAAATACCTAATGCAGCGTCTCGGCCTTCAGCTATTGCTGTAACAACTAAGTCAGAACCCCGCACCATATCACCACCGGCAAACACTTTAGCATTCGTGGTTTGGAAAGGATTATCATCTGTTTTATTAGCTTTAACTAATCCCCATTCGTTGGTTTCGATACCAAACTCACTAAACCAAGATGCAGGACTTGCTTGGAAGCCAAAGGCAATGATCAGCGCATCGGTTGCTAATACTTGCTCACTACCTGCAATGATTTCAGCGCGTTGACGTCCGCTGGCATCAGCTTCGCCCATTTTGGTTTCAACGCACTCAATACCGACCACATGACCATTTTCAGCTTTAATTGCCACAGGTTGACGATTAAATAAGAAATTGACCCCTTCTTCGCGGGCATTTTTTACTTCACGACGTGAACCGGGCATGTTGGCTTCGTCACGACGATAAGCACATGTGACACTTTTAGCTCCTTGGCGCACTGCGGTGCGTAAACAATCCATCGCAGTATCACCGCCGCCCAGCACAACCACATTTTTACCTTCAAGGCTTAAATACGGTGTAGCATCGTCTTGAGTGCCCATAATATGATGCGTATTACCGACAAGATATGGCAGCGCTTGGATCACGCCTTGCGCTTCTTCATTGGGCAGTTTCGCTTTCATGGCTGTGTAGGTACCCATACCAAGAAAGACAGAATCGTATTCGTCTAATAGACTCTGAAAGCTCACATCTTTACCAACGGTAATCCCCAATTTAAATTTAATCCCCATGCCTTCAAGTACTGAACGGCGAGTGGCCATCACCTCTTTATCAAGCTTAAAAGAAGGGATGCCATAAGTGAGCAACCCCCCAATTTGAGGATATTTATCATATACCACTGCTTGCACGCCATTGCGAGCCAACACATCAGCACAACCAAGACCTGCAGGACCTGCTCCAATAATGGCAACACGCTCTGTGCGTGGTGTCACCTTGGTCATGTCGGGACGCCATCCTTGCGAGATAGCGGTATCGGTAATGTATTTTTCAACACTACCAATAGTGACAGCACCAAAGTCATCGTTTAAGGTACAGGCACCTTCACATAAACGGTCTTGTGGACACACTCGTCCACAAATTTCAGGCAGAGTATTGGTCTCATGTACCAAGTCTGCCGCTTCCATAATACGACCTTCTTCTGCCAGTTTTAACCAGTTTGGAATGTAGTTATGCAGTGGGCATTTCCATTCACAATAAGGGTTACCACAGTCAAGACAACGGTCTGCTTGTTGCTTGACTTCAGGTTGCGTATACGGCTGATAAATTTCAATAAATTGTGTAGCACGTTTTTTTGCTTCATGTTTAATGGGGTCTACTCGACCCACTTCGATAAATTGAAAGTCATTACTCATGATGATTACCCCGCCTTTACCACTAATTCCGGACTCTTCTGCTCAATTTTTAGCAGGTCGGCAACGGCAATATTCTTTGGTTTTACTAATACAAAACAATCCAACCAGTTTTCAAAATCACTTAATATCAGGTTGGCATGCTCACTGCCTGTTTCAGCATAATGAGTTTCAATTAACGATTTTAAGTGTTGTTGGTGGATTTTTGATTCTATTTTATGAGTGTCGACCATTTCGGTGTTAACCCGGCGATTAAAACGACCAAATTGGTCGAATACATAGGCAAATCCGCCTGTCATCCCCGCGCCGAAGTTGACCCCCGTTTTACCTAAGATAACCACGATACCGCTAGTCATGTATTCACAGCAATTATCACCAGAGCCTTCAACAACCGCGATGGCACCAGAATTACGAACCGCGAAACGCTCACCCGCTTGTCCCGCTGCAAACAATTTACCGCCCGTAGCACCATACAAACAAGTGTTGCCCATGATGGCGCTGCGTTCACTTTGGAACGGGCTACCAATAGGGGGGTGAATTACGATCTTACCGCCAGACATCCCTTTGCCAACATAGTCATTGGCATCGCCGCAGAGCTTAAGTTCAAGGCCTGGACTGTTCCACACGCCGAAGCTTTGACCTGCGCTACCACTAAAGGCAAGTGTTAACGGCTGTTTTGCCCCTGCCACGCCTACGGTAGTTGCAATATAGCCTGACAATGTTGCACCCACTGAACGATCGGTATTATTGATTTGATATTGACAAGAGAAAGGCTCTCCAGTATCAACCGCTTTACGACAATCTGCTAATAGGGTTTGGTTTAACTGACCTACGTCTGACGGTGGGTTAGTTTCTTTCCAAGTGAGTGACGAGTTTGGCTGCACTTTAGGTTTATATAAAATCGGCGCTAAATCTAAACCTCGTTGCTTATCTGTTTGACCTTCGAGCGTATATAACCAGTCACTACGTCCGATCAGATCGTCAAATTTTGTCACGCCTAATGCCGCCATCCATTCACGCACTTCTTGAGCCACAAACTCAAAGTAGGTCATCACACGTTCTGGTAAACCGTGGAAATGGTTTTCACGTAAGTTTTTATTTTGGGTTGCCACACCGGTTGCACAGTTATTGAGGTGACAAATACGTAAGTATTTACACCCTAACGCAATCATGGGCACCGTACCAAAACCAAAGCTTTCTGCCCCGAGTAAGGCGGCTTTAATCACGTCGGTACCGGTTTTTAAGCCACCATCAACTTGCAGGCGAATTTTATGACGTAAGCCATTTTCTACCAGCGACTGATGCACTTCAGCTAAGCCTAGTTCCCAAGGTGATCCGGCATACTTAACCGAGGTAATTGGACTTGCGCCAGTACCGCCGTCGTAACCGGATATGGTGATCATATCGGCATAGGCTTTGGCGACACCCGTTGCAATGGTGCCAACCCCTGGTTCAGAAACCAGCTTGACCGACACTAAGGCTTTTGGATTGATTTGTTTTAAATCGAAAATCAGCTGGGCTAAATCTTCAATTGAATAAATATCGTGGTGTGGTGGGGGTGAAATTAACGTTACGCCAGGACGAGCATGACGCAGCCCTGCAATTTCAACACTGACTTTATGACCAGGCAGCTGACCACCTTCACCGGGTTTAGCCCCTTGGGCCACTTTAATTTGCAGCACATCAGCGTTAACAAGATAGTGCGCTGTTACCCCAAATCGGCCAGATGCAATTTGTTTAATGGCAGAGTTACGCTCGCTATTGAAACGACGCGCATCTTCGCCACCTTCACCAGAGTTTGAGCGTCCACCAAGACGATTCATCGCAACGGCTAAGGCTTCATGAGCTTCAGGGCTTAAGGCACCAATACTCATGGCGGCACTGTCAAAGCGAGAGTAGAGCTTTTGAGCTCCTTCAACCGTGTCTTGTTCCACAGCGTCAAGTTGACCTTTGATGCCAATTAAGTCACGTAACGTTGCCACTGGGCGGTCATCAACTAAATGAGTAAACTTTTTATACTCAGCATAGTTTTTGTCTTTAAGTGATGCTTGTAGGGTATTGACTACGTCTGGATTAAAACAGTGATATTCACCGCCTTCAACATACTTTAATAACCCACCTTGAGGTAACGGCATATGCGCGCGATACGCAGCAGTATGAAGTATCTTTTGGTCATCGGCGATATGGGTAAAGGTGACGCCTTCAATACGGCTAATGACGCCTTTAAAGCATAATTCAATGACATCACTGGCTAAACCCACGGCTTCAAATTGTTGACTACAACGGTATGACCCCACAGTGCTGATACCCATTTTAGACATGATTTTACGTAAACCTTTTTCAATGCCAAAACGGAAGTTAAGCAATAAAGGCGTTACATCTTCTACTTGACGTGATTTCGCCATTGCAGAGATAGATTCATAGGCAAGGTAAGGGTAGATAGCTGTCGCGCCAAAACCTAGCAGCACGGCAAAGTGATGCGGGTCACGGGCAGATGCCGTTTCAACAATAATGTTGGTGTCGCAGCGTAAACTTTTATCCACTAAACGTGTCTGCACAGAACCCACAGCCATAGCGGCAGGGATGACTTGTGCATTTTCCGCTACTGCACGATCAGACAAGACTAATAATGTTGTGCCACTGCGCGCTAGGCGTTCTGCCTCATCCGTTATACGACGGATCGCCTGCTCTAGGGTTTCGTGGGTATCATAGTTTAAATCAACCATATTAGCGCGATAGTTGGTGCTATCTAAGCCAAGCAGTTGGTTAAAGTCACTGAATAATAAAATCGGCGAATTAAACATCACTCGGTAAGCGTTGCCAGTGGTTTCGCTAAATAGATTTTGCTCGCGGCCTACACAAGTGGCTAATGACATCACGTGTTTTTCACGTAATGGGTCAATTGGTGGGTTGGTGACTTGAGCAAATTTCTGACGGAAATAATCATACAATGAACGCGATTTTTTCGACAATACTGCCATGGGAGTATCATCACCCATTGAGCCGACGGCTTCTTCACCTTTACTGGCGAGTACCCAAATAACTTGCTCTAATTCTTCACGAGTAAAACCAAACTGTTTTTGGTATTGCAGCAGTGTTTTAGCATCAAAGCCACTTGAACCTTGTTTGCTGGGAGGCATTTGCTCAGCAGGGATTAAAGTCTGACTGTTTTTAGCCATCCATTCTTTATAAGGATGACGACGTTTTAAGTCGTTATCAATTTCAAAAGAGTGGTGCAAATGACCGTTCAAGGTGTCTAATACTAATAATTCACCCGGCCCAACACGGCCTTTTTCAATCACTTCATCGGCTGCGTAATCCCAAATGCCGACTTCAGAGGCTAAGGTTAAGATACGATCCTTGGTTATAACGTAACGAGAAGGGCGTAAGCCGTTGCGATCAACCGCACAGGCAGCATGACGACCATTAGTCATTACAATGCCAGCAGGGCCGTCCCACGGCTCCATGTGCATTGAGTTAAAATCATAGAAAGCTTTTAACTCGTCGTCCATCTCTGGGTTTGATTGCCATGCTGGTGGAATAAGTAAACGCATAGCTCGGTATAAATCCATCCCTCCTGATAACAGCATTTCGAGCATATTATCTAAAGAAGAGGAGTCTGAACCGGTTTCGTTAACAAAGGGTGCCGCTTGTTGTAAATCGGGCAATAAAGGCGAATTAAACTTATAGGCACGCGCTCTAGCCCATTGACGATTACCGGTAATGGTATTGATTTCACCGTTATGGGCAAGATATCGAAACGGTTGGGCTAATGGCCACTTGGGATGTGTGTTGGTTGAAAAGCGCTGGTGAAATAAACAAATGGCACTTTTCAAACGTATGTCTGCTAAGTCTGTGTAAAATGACGGCAGATCGGCTGGCATCATTAACCCTTTATAGACAATCACTTGCCCAGAAAGACTGGCAACGTAAAAGTCTTCATCATCAGTGATTTGCTGTTCAAGTCGGCGACGCGCCATGTACAAGCGACGTTCAAGATCTTTTTCCCGCCAGCCAACTGGCGCGTTGATCAATACTTGATAAATCTGTGGCAAGCTTTCCCGACCAATCTCCCCCAAAACATCAGGATTAATCGGAACTTTACGCCAACCAGCGACACTTAACGTTTCTCGTTGTAGTTCTTTTTCTAAGATAAGTTTGGCTTCATCAGCGCGTTGTTTATCTTGGCTGAGAAATAGCATACCCACGGCAAACTTTCGGCTCAAATGCCAATCATTTTCTGCCGCAATAGCTTTAAAAAAACCTGTAGGCATTTGCATTAATAGACCACAGCCATCACCTGTGCGTCCGTCCGCTGCAATACCACCACGATGCTTCATTCGATCGAGACCATGAATCGCAGTACGCACAATGCGGTGACTCGCGTCACCATCCATTTGTGCAATTAAACCAAATCCGCAATTGTCACGCTCAAAACTGGGATGATACAAGCTCATACAAAAACCCCCTAAACCTCTACTAGATACGACTCGGGGTAAATTCAAAGAATATCCATAGATATGCACCCGAACCATTCAAAATAAACTGAGATTGAATAAAGGTCAAACCAAAAAAATGCAACAAACTGAAATATAATTACTCATAAAACGTAATACCCTACCAACCTTACGTTAACGTAAACTGTGAGATATCACCTATAACCTTATGAATAAAAAGAATTTTAGAAAATGATAAAATGATCAGCTACTTTTTTGCAACAACAACAAAGAATTGTTTTTGAAACAAAAAGAGTGAATTTTATTTCAAACACAGTCTTTGAGTAAAAAATTATTCTAAATGACTAAATATTCATATCGAGTGTTTTGTAAGTTGATTAAATGGTGCTAACTGTTTTTAGCGTTAGCGCACAAGTTTACTGCCAGCGCCAATAGATAAACTATTTTATTGATTTAGCACCAAGACAGGTGTGTATCGGTTGACTAAACTGGCGAACTTTATAGTAATGTTGAGAGTAAATTTTGGGTTTAGATGACTACGTTAATACATTTGGTTTACATTGCAAGCAACGTTATGGCCAACGCATAAAAAAATTAACTATAGATGCCCAATTTACTTGTCCTAATCGAGATGGCACCTTAGGTGTAGGCGGTTGTACTTTTTGTAATGTGGCTTCATTTAGCGGCGAACAAGACAGTGCTCAACCCATTGCGGTGCAATTATCCGAAGGAAAAATACGTGCCCAGTCAGCCAAAAAAAGTGTGCTTCCCACTGAAGTAGCCCCAGCGTCGACAGCAAAATACATTGCTTATTTTCAGGCCTATACCAGCACTTACGATGAGTACAAAGTACTCAAGCAAAAATATGATCAAGCCGTTGAAGATACAGATATTGTCGGGCTTCATATTGGCACTCGTCCTGACTGTGTGCCTAATGAAGTACTTGATTTATTGGTTGAGTATCAACAACGAGGCATCGAGGTGTGGCTGGAGCTTGGTTTACAAACGGCCAATAATCAGACCTTAAAGCGGATTAATCGTGGCCATCAATTATGCCAATACCGTCAAACAGTTAAAAAGGCTCGTGCTAGAGGGATTAAAGTGTGCACCCATCTGATACTAGGCCTCCCAGGAGAAACTTCCGTGGACTACTTTAATAGCTTACAAACCGTATTAGGGATAGGTGTTGATGGGCTAAAACTGCACCCACTACATATTGTAGAAGGCAGTATTATGGCAAAACAATGGCGTTATAATCCCATGCCATTGATCGGTCTGGACGAGTATGCTTCAGAGGTCGCAAAACTGATCCGTCACACCCCAAAAGACATTATCTTTCATCGCGTGACCGCTTATGCAAAAAAACCAATGTTGCTTGCGCCTGATTGGTGTGCTTTTCGTTGGGATGGTCTTGTTGCGATTGTTAATGAGTTACGAGACTTTGGCGGCCAAGGTAGTGCTTTAATGTGTAGCCAAAGTAAAACGGCTTAGTGTTAGATATATCGATAGATTGGTCGTGAGTCAGCTGAATACGATCAAAATAAAGGTCGGTTTTGATGACGTAATACAAGGGTGATAACGATTATTTACTCATTATTGAATAAAACATTACCAATATGAGGTATTTTTAAACATTGGTAATACCAGTTGATCAGTTGTGTTAGTAAAATGTAATATTTATAATTAAATCGCAGCTAAATATTGGCAAGCCTTGCATAGGGTATTTTACTCGGTATCATATTTATAATTCTAGAAAATTATATTATTGATAGAGGTACCTTTATGGCCACAACGCAGTTAGATTCAATATTGGATCTCAATACGCTTGAGCAATATATCAGTGCCATTGGTGCTGGAACGTTATTGAAAAGCGTAGTGTTATTCGAGCAGCTAATGCCTGAATATGTCAGTAGCCTAGTGAAAGCTGGCGATGCAAATGATAAAGAAACGTTATGTGCAGAAGCCCATAAATTTAAAGGCGCTGCGGGATCTGTTGGCCTTAAACGCATTCAGCAATTCTCACAGTTATTACAGCACGGTGAAGAAACCCAATGGGACACTGAGCATAAAGTATGGCTTGCTGTAATTGTTGACCACGCCGCTGAAGATTTACAGCAATTGAAAGCATATTTAGAAGCAAAAGCGTAATTGTCCGTCATGTAGGTAGCATAATGGATAGATATTAACCTCCATTAGTGCCTAAAAGCGCTTTTTTGAAATGCCTCTTATTAAAGAGGCATTTTTTATGGGCGTCTATTGACTATTACACATAGATGTCTTGTTATTTTGCCCGTTTTAATTCACTATTTGAATTAAAATAGATAAGGGCAATCGTTTATATGAAAAACCTTCCAAGCCTCAAAAACCTTTATTACTTGGTTCATTTACACCAAGAACAGAATTTTAATCGCGCAGCCAAAATGTGTTTTGTCAGTCAATCTACACTATCTAGCGGCATTCAAAATCTTGAAGAGCAACTGGGTTATCAGTTAATTGAACGCGACCATAAATCGTTTATGTTTACCGCCATCGGTGAACAGGTGGTGGAACGTGCTCGAAGTATTTTAACTAATGTTGATGATTTAGTAGAATTGGTTAAAAATCAAGGTGAACCTATGACCGGAGAGGTCCGCTTAGGGTGTATTCCGACTATCGCACCTTTTTTACTTAGTCGAGTGGTTAAGTTATGTCAGCAAGACTACCCCAAACTCAGTTTGTTATTAAAAGAAGACACGACTGAACGCTTATTAGGAGCGTTAGCAAAAGGGGAGTTAGATCTATTGATACTCGCTTTACCTGTCGACACAAGTGGTTTTCACAGCATGAAAGTCGGTATCGATCCATTTAAAATAGTAATGCATAAAGAGGTATCGCAACAATTTTTGCAACCGATTGATTATCAAAAAATGCCCGATGAAAGTATTTTTTTACTGCAAGCAGAACATTGTATTACCGGACACGCGATAACGGCTTGTCAGCTTGGTAATAGCGCTAAAATCAATCCATTTGCTGCCACGAGTTTGCACACCTTAGTGCAGATGGTAAACAGCAAACTGGGGACCACTTTTTTACCGCAAATGGCAATTGATACCGGGATTTTAACCGACACAGATCTTGTCGCAATGGATCCACCGGGTGAGGCACCCTATCGTGAGATTGGATTGGTTTGGCGACAAACGACTAGCCGGATTTCAACGTTTAGAACCTTAGGCCTAGCGATTCAGCAAAAACTGCTCGCACAATCGTTACCGAACAAACATTAACTAGGGTTGAGACATGGGCTAAATCGATAACAAAAGGTTTATTTACAGTCTCAATATCACAACTGGCCAGTTGTTTTACTAACAAGGCGCACCCAGGGGTTAAAAGCCCCATCAACGCATATCTATTACCCATAAGTCTTTGCACAGAGCAGGGCCAAGAGCTTTTGATAATCGTTTATTATGCCAAGTTGAGGTTAATTAACCTCAACGCGAGGGGATAGGTGGTGAATGTTATCGACATCAGCACAGTGGCAAGTCTTGTTTAGCAAACTTTCATTGTCTGCAAACAAGGTACATTAGGAGTCTGTCGGTTATAAGTGATTGCAGTAACCTAAACTCTCTTCACGCAACCTTGAGCCGTTTGATAACCGTTTAATGTCGCGAGTTGAGATTAACTCACCTTAACGAGGGGGATTGGACTGTATCGGGGCAACACCATAGACTTGAGTAGGAAGTTGCTTACCTTTAAGTATTATTGGGCCTAAGTCAGTGAGCTTATATTTGCTGTTTTGTTGCTCAAGCCGATGCACCACATCTCCTGATAACAACATCCTTTGACCTAATGGATTACATTGATCTTGTAGCCGCGCCAAGGTATTAAGGACATCACTAAAAAAGCTAATTTCTTGTTTATGTACGCCAACCACCGCGGCTACCACTTGACCACAATGTGCAGCAGATTTGAATTTAGGCACAAACCCATATTGCTGTTCAAAATACTGTCTTTGCCACTGTAACTGCTGACAAAACTCAAAATAGATATTCATGCACCTATCTTGTTTAATGCCTTGTTCTAACGGCCAGTGAATTAATACGGCATCGCCCATATAGCGGTAAATTTCAGCTTCATTATCTGTCACCGTGTCCGCGAGCAAACTGAAGCTATCTTGAATTAAACGACTAAAACGATAATCACCTAAGGTCTCTGCGTGGGCCGTGGATGACACCATATCAATAAATAAGAACAATTGTTGCTCGTAACGTGGTTTGTGGTATTTACCCAAGCCAATATTAAGTAATACTTTGGGACCAACCAAAAGTGACATTTGTTCAATAAAAGCTAATCCGACCCGCACCACGACAAGATACACCACTAACGCCTGAAACGATGGGCTGTAAATAATGTGGACGGTGATCATTTGCCGTAACGTCAACATGTGGTTTTCAATCGCCCACATATTTAAAAACTGAGTGACATACGCCAATGTAGTTGCGCCGAGTAATAAAAATAACCCTTTAAACACGACTGAGAAAAGATAAGGTAGGCGGCTGATGGCGCTAAAGTCTGCAATTAAATTCGACATCCAATGCAAACTGCCAAATATAAACCCCATAAATATTGCTAGTGTGGCTAGATCAGCGTTACCAATAGCCCATTCGGGCAACTGCGATGATTGTGAGTAGCGAAAAAAAACGAAAGAAGCCATTGCTACACACCAGGCAAAAATAGCGAACAATAATTTTTGTGTTTGACGGCGTGCTTTCACGGAGTATGTGGTTGCCTAAATGACCTAGTATATAAGGGTGGTAGTCTATAGAAAATTTACTTACATGTGATAGTTTATTTGTGATTTAGATCAATAGAAATGAAAAAATATGTGCTCTAACGCAATATTTTTCCAATATTGCTAACAATACCAAGGATTGTGATTGCGACAGATTATGAAAATGCATTGGTTAAAATCTGTTGAGTAAAATCAATTTTGAGATAAAACCCTCGGGGGTTTGATAATTGAATACTGCCGTCTTCGGCGATGCTTTCGGTGAGTATTTGACTATTTGCTGCTTTTGGACGTAATTGAAGTACTTCACCCTGACGCGCGGTAATTTTATCAACCTGACCTAGCGCAATGAGCTCCATTATCTCTTCCCAATCTTGTTGTAATTGTTTGGCTTGTTTTTTGTTGGGTTGCCACAGTATGGGGGTGCCTATACGACGATCTCCCACCGGAATGCTTCGCTCCCCTTCAACCGGTATCCATAAAACCCGCTGCAGTTTATGATAAACCACACTGTTTTCCCAGGTCATACCTTGGATGTTTGTCAGTGGTGCGACTGTGACATAAGTGGTTTCAAGTGGTTTGCCTTTATGACCGATAGGGATCGTTTTGAGTTCAACCCCTAAATGGAGAAAGTCTTGCTCAGGTTTTGATCCCGCGAGCGCCCCTAATTCAGATTCAATAAGTTGGCCCACCCAACCTTTATCTCGGCGTAAATCCACCGGCACCAATATACGATTATCGGCTGCGATGTCAGCTAAACGAATACCTGCCATGTTGTGCGCTCTTTCCATTAATTCGCTAAGATTTAAGGGCGATGATTTAGCCATGAATGAGTCTTTGCCTCTGGGTAAATGGATTAGTCGACAATCAAAATCAACAGGTTATGCTATCAAGTAATATTCATCGATACCAAGTTTAGTTAATGTATAAAAAGGTCATAAATTTATACAAGGTTATTAATTTATAATAAGTTTAGTGAATTATCCACGAGCAGGTTATAAAGTAAACTATTATTGCTCACTTCAAACAGCTTGATTGAATTTAGTTCCAAGTGACTGTTTAATATTGTATTTTTAATGTGGCGTTGTTTTTTTAATATACTTGTCCCGAGTTACACTCATTTTCCCCCTGTATTTCACACATACTTATCCACAGATTTAATGGATAACTGTCATAAAATGTGTCTTTAACTGATTAAAAACACCAAGTCAACGCAATAAAATGGCTTTTTAAGGGGTTTAATTTAAAATAAGCCTTGTTATTTGTGTATAACTTAAGTTGCTAAATGAGTGATTACCTATCTTAATTAGGCTTGTGTGTTTTTTGTACGATAGTGGCGATCGGATATTTTTATGGTTTGTAAATATTTATAAATCATTGTTAATATTGTTTTATTTATAGTTATGTGCTGTTTTTCTTAAAAAAATCTCAATGGTTTTTTACCCTGTTATCAAGCCTCACTAAAGTTTCGAACAGAGATATCCACAGATTTTGTGGATAATCCACAGAGTGGCTTTAATCAATTGTTGATAATTCTGACTTATTAACATTGTTATTCAATTATCCACAGTAAATAGAGGTTTGCCGATAGGCATGCTTTGTGAAACAATCAGACGATATAAAAATTGCTATTTTCGGAGTCCATGTGATTGATAGCGACGGCTTTCGCGCAAATGTGGGCATCATTATCTGTAATAAATTTGGACAAGTTATGTGGGCCAGACGTTTTGGTCAGCATTCATGGCAGTTTCCACAAGGTGGGTTAGATGATGGCGAGTCACCAGAAGAAGCCATGTATCGAGAACTTTACGAAGAAGTGGGACTCAGACCTGAACATGTTCAAATTCTAATGTCCACTCGTTCTTGGTTACGATATCGTTTACCTAAGCGTTTGGTACGCCAAGAAAGCAAACCTGTTTGCATTGGCCAAAAACAGAAATGGTTTTTACTACAATTGAAAGGTCACGATAATACCATTAACTTGAATTCTTCTGGTCATCCTGAGTTTGATGATTGGCGTTGGGTCAGTTATTGGTATCCTGTTCGTCAGGTAGTGTCTTTTAAACGCGACGTATATAGAAAAGTAATGAAAGAGTTCGCATCGACGACATTAGCGCTACAAACGCGCGAGTTTAGTAAAAAACGAAGCAAACAACGGAGTTAACTGATTTCAAAGAGGATTGGAACAGTGTTAAATATGCTCAGGGATATCACTCAAGCTGTTGCCAGAGCAAGCAGCCTTGAAAGTGCATTAAATATATTAGTGTCACAAACTCGATTAGCAATGGAGACCCATTGCTGTTCTATTTATATCCTTGAAAAACAAAATCTTGTCTTATCGGCCACTGAAGGGTTACAACAATCTGCTGTGGGCAGAGTCAGCATGCCAATATCAGAAGGCTTAGTCGGCTTAGTTGCAGAGCGTGAAGAAGCTATCAATCTCGCTGATGCACGTATTCATCCTCGTTTTAAATTATTTCCCGAAGCAGCAGAAGAAGAATATCGCGCATTTTTGGCTGTGCCGATTATTTTTCAAAAACAGCTTGTCGGCGTTATTGTCGTACAGCAACCTGAAGCCCGTCAGTTCAGTGAAAGCGAAGAAGCATTTTTAATGACCTTAGCCGCTCAACTCGCAGTGATTGTGCGCAGTTTGAAGCACAAAGCGTCAAATACCAGTGTACAACAACAAGTTGTTTTCAGTGGTATTAATGCATCTAGTGGTATTGCGATTGCTCATGGCCTGGTATTAGGTGGTGTTATTTCATTGGAACAAGCCGAGGTGGCTTGTTCCAATATTGATGTTGAAATTCAGCGCTTAAAGTCGGCTATGCAGCGTTGTAAAGACATCCTGTCGTCAATTTCGCAACGATTCGAACAAGAAAAATCGGCTGATGTTGCATCTATTTTTACCGCATTTCAGTTACTGTTGGATGATTCTAGCCTTGGTGGCGAATATGCCCGTGAAGTCGCTTTAGGTTGGCAGGCAGAGTCTGCAGTAAGCCGGGTTTCATTGCGCTATATCCAACAGTTTCTAGAGATGGAAGATCCTTATCTAAAAGAACGCGCAAGCGATATTCGCGAACTTGGGCAAAAGCTACTACGACAGCTTATAGAGCCAGGCAGGTTAGTATTAGAGCCTGAAAAACCGGTGATTTTAGTCGCCAAAGAGGTGGATGCCACTTTACTGGCTGAGTTTCCTCGTCAAAAGCTGGCGGGTATTGTTACTGAGCGTGGTGGCGTTAATGCCCATGCGGCCATTTTAGCGCGTGCGCTGGGTGTACCAGCCATTGTTGGTGTTGATGATGTTTTATCAGTAGATATTGATCAAAAGCTATTAGTTCTGAATGCCAATCGTGGTCAGTTATTGGTGTCGCCATCGTCTGCAGTGATTGAAGAGTACCAACTACTGATCGATGCAGATGTCGAAAAGCAAAAACAATTTTCTGCGGAGTTGAGTCTACCTTCTGTAACCACAGATGGTGAGCGGATACATTTATATCTCAATGCTGGACTATTGAGTGGTATTGATTCTGAAATCGCTGAATGTGCTGATGGTATTGGGCTGTATCGAACCGAAATTCCCTTTATGTTGCATCAACGCTTTCCAAGCGAAAGAGAGCAAATCAATGTATATCGTCAAGTATTAAGTGCAGCAGGTGATAGACCTGTTGTGATGCGTACTTTGGATGTGGGCGGCGATAAACCGTTGCCGTATTTTCCGATTAAAGAAGACAATCCGTTTTTAGGTTGGCGTGGTATTCGTTTATCTCTTGATCATCCTGAGTTATTTTTAGTGCAATTGCGTGCGATGTTGCAAGCCGCTGGCAACGGCAATCAATTGAAAATATTACTGCCAATGGTCAGTAATCTCGATGAAATAGATCAAACATTAAGTTATTTAGAGCAAGCGTTTACTGAACTAAACCAAGAATTAAATACCCGTTTGGTTAGGCCTCAAGTAGGCGTTATGCTTGAAGTACCCGCATTATTGTACCAGTTGCAAGATGTGGCGAAGCGGGTCGACTTCGTATCGGTTGGCAGTAACGATTTAACCCAATATTTACTGGCCGTCGATCGTAATAATCCTAGTGTGAGTTCACTATTTGATAGCTATCATCCTGGTATTCTTCGAGCCCTTAAACGAGCCGTCGATGAGTGTAAACAGTATGATTTGGATGTGAGTGTTTGTGGCGAACTTGCTGGTGAGCCTTATGGTGCATTACTTTTGGTGGCAATGGGTTATAACAAACTCAGTATGAACCAAGGCAGCTTAGCCAGAATAAATTTTTTACTTAGACGAGTATCGAAACAAGAATTAACTGAGTTGTTGGAGTCTATTTTACAACAGTCAACGGGTAACCAGGTTCGAGGGTTATTAGCACATTTCTTGCGAAAACATGATTTATCAGATTTAGTTAACATAGATTAGTCATACGATTGGATCGGATTGGGAAATGCTTAGATGATCTTTCGTATGGTTGATAATATAGTCAAACGTCATTTTTAAGGATGTCATCGTGGATAGTTTGCTGCAGGTATTTTTAATTTGCCTTGTTTTAGGTTCCGTAGTGGGTTTTTTAGCTGGGTTGTTAGGTATTGGTGGCGGGTTAATTATTGTGCCTGCACTCTTGTACATTTTACCCTCAGTCGGGATCGATTCGACACAAATCACTCATGTTGCTATCGCTACATCACTGGCATCAATTATTTTAACCTCAATGTCTTCAGCTGCTGCGCATCACAAACGCGGTAATATACCTTGGGAATTGTTTAAGCCTATTTTCCCTGGCATTGTTATTGGATCGTTAGCATCGGCATTTGTTTCTGAACAAATTGCATCGGATGATTTACAACAGACTTTCGCTATTTTTGTCGTGTTGATGGCAGCACAAATGGCGTTTCCGTTTAAAGTCAAAACAGGTGGCAGTCTGCCTAGTTTTGCTGTGTTATTAACCATTTCAACGGCGATCGCGTTAATTGCTGGCTTAATGGGCATTGGTGGTGGGGTATTACTGGTGCCATTCTTGAGCTATTGCGGTTTACAAATGCGCCAAGCTGTGGGGTTTTCATCGGCAACCGGAATGCTTATCGCGGTATCCGGTACCATTGGCTATATCATTGCGGGCTTTGATGTACCCAATTTACCCGAGGGTTCGGTAGGGTTTATTTATCTACCGGCATTAATCGGGATTATTATTAGCTCAATGCTGTGTGCGCCTATGGGCGTAAAAGCGGCAAGCTCTTGGCCAACACCAGTATTGAAAAAGATCTTTGCTGGTTTGTTAGTCATAGTGGGAGTGAAACTGTTATTGAGTTAACCTCAGTCAGGTTATAGAAACGCCTTTGTTCAAGTATTTGAGCAAAGGCGTTTTTTATTAATTAATAAAGCCGTTATTACACCGCGAAAGGATACTTAATGGCGTCGTGATGCTCGTAACCTTCAACGCTAAAATCAGCTAAGGTCACCCAGGTTTCAATGTCTTTTAGGGTTTTAATCTTTGGATTAATTATCAACTTAGGAGAGGCAAAGGGCTCACGTTTAAGCTGAATATCCCGCATTGAGACAAGTTGATCTTCGTAAATATGAGCGTTAACAATTTTATGGTATGCCTTACCGGGCTTATGACCCGTTATTTGGGCCATTAAAGCCAACAATACATAGACTTGTACCATGTTAAAATTCAATCCTAGAGGAACATCACAGCTTCTCTGGGTACTATTGAGATACAGGGTATCACCGAGTAATGAAAAGTGATGCTCGTACATGCATGGACGCAAGCAACCTAGGTCAAATGCGCCTGGGTGAAAGAAGGTTAAAATCTCAGCGCGATTGTCTATGCCATTAGTTAAATCATCGACGATTTGTTGCAGTAAATCGACGTGGCCACCATCATGTTTTGGAAATGCACGTCCTAAAGCGCCGTAAATGAGCCCCATATCGTCGGGCCCTTTGCGGTTTGGGTTATCTAGCCAAGCTTGGTTTAGATTGGCATTGGCATCCCATGTTTTAGTGCCTAATGCTCTAAAATCGGCAGCATTTTGATAACCGCGTAAATAACCAAGGACCTCTGCGATGGCCGATTTCCAGAAGCTTTTACGTGTGGTGACTAACGGGAATTGATTGTTTGCAACATCATAAACGAGATCTGCATTTATCACGGTTAAGCATTTTTTGTTAGTGCGAGCATTATTGACCCATTCGCCTTCATCGACAATACGCTGGCACAGATCTAGATATTGTTTCATGTATTTAAATCCTTTTCTCTTTTCGAGATTATACCCAAATGATGGTTAATTAACACGACCTAATCTGTAGATAACGCGTTAATCAGAATTAAGCATCACCATGTCTGCATTACTTGCAATAAGACGGGAAACCGTCTTATTGTAGCTTGTTACCTCGGCAATTCCGAGGTAACATCAAGAAAGAATCGATTATTATTGTTTGAGTTTTCTCTATAGACTGAGCGATTGTTTTTTAGGAGTGTTATATGGAACGTACAATTAAAAACTTCTTAAGCCAAGAGTCTGCTGGTGGCATTTTATTAATGATCGCAGTGGCATTGGCGATGATTTTCGCCAATTCACCTTTAGCTGACGTATATCAAGGTTTCTTAGGCACAGAAGTACAGCTTCGAGTAGGTGATCTTGATATCGATAAGCCACTTTTACTGTGGATTAATGATGGCTTGATGGCATTATTCTTTTTATTAATCGGCTTAGAAGTGAAGCGCGAACTACTTGAAGGGGCGTTGTCGAGTGTGGCAAAGGCATCCTTACCCGGCATTGCTGCTATCGGTGGCATGGTCTTTCCGGCATTATTTTACTTGGCATTTAACTACTCTAACCCCGATACTCAGATCGGATGGGCTATTCCTGCTGCCACAGATATCGCCTTTGCACTAGGTATTATGGCATTACTTGGCAGCCGAGTTCCGGTGGCGTTAAAAGTGTTTTTGTTGGCGCTGGCAATTATTGATGATCTCGGGGTGATTGTGATTATTGCGCTGTTTTACAGTACTGATTTATCCATGCTCAGTTTGATTATTGCCGCGGTGTCGATTGTGCTTATGATCGCACTGAACAGAAAAGGGGTCAGTTCGATCCTGCCTTACGGTTTACTTGGTTTTATTTTATGGGTTGCGGTATTGAAATCTGGAGTACATGCGACATTGGCCGGCGTAATTATTGCGTTTTGTATTCCACTTCGTGCTAAAGATGGTTCATCTCCTTCTGAGTCGCTAGAGCATAGCTTACACCCTTGGAGCACCTTTATGATCCTGCCTGTGTTTGCTTTTGCTAATGCTGGTTTGTCATTAACGAATATGTCATTGAGTTCATTTGCGGAACCTATTACGCTAGGGATCATCATTGGTCTGTTGTTAGGTAAGCCTGCTGGGGTGCTTTTATTTAGTTATTTAGCGGTAAAACTGAAACTCGCTGAGTTACCTCCGGGAATTGGCTGGAGACACATTACGCCTGTTGCCGTTATGTGTGGGATCGGATTTACCATGTCGGTGTTTATTGCTTCCTTAGCATTTGAACATTCACCTGCTGCATTTGGTGACTACGCAAGGTTAGGGATTTTAACTGGGTCATTATTTGCGGCTACAATTGGATATTTTTGGTTAGCCAAGGTACTGCCTAAAAATGGAGAATCATCATGAAGAAATTGAGTGTTATGTCGGGTCTTTTTGTAACAATGGTGGCGATGCCAACATTGGCGGATTCATTTAACGTGTGTCAGCAATCACCAGAATCATTAACGTGTCAAAGTTATCTTGAAGGTGTGGTTGATGGGGCATTAATGTATCGCAATGATGCGACCGCAAATCGAATTGATCCCAATGATTATGCTTCCAGAGCATTAAAATTTCGGGCAGGGAAACGTTATCAAAAAGCGTATTTAAATTATTGTTCCAGCCATGTTCCGGTGAAGTCAGAAATCGTTTCGGCATTAGCGGAACAAGTCTCACTGAACAATGTCACTAACAGTGACGAACTGGAGTCAGTGATTAACAGCTTATTAGATTGTCGCCCTAGCCAACAGTAAGGTTTATGTATTGAACAATACGCAGCATAGACACTGCGTATTGATCAATATTATTTTTAATCAATCATATTTTGGTTGTAGTGATTTTGTTAGGTTATTTATTACTATGCAGCATTTAAATTATAACCATTTATATTATTTTTGGATGGTGCAAAAGAAAGGCTCTGTGACTAAAGCCGCTGAAGTATTATGCCTTGCTCCTCAGACGATTACGGGTCAGATACGCGCATTGGAACAAAGATTAAAAGGGGCGGTTTTTAAACGTGTAGGACGTAACTTGGAGGCCACTGAACTGGGTGAGTTAATCTTTCGTTATGCCGATAAGATGTTTAGTCTTAGCTATGAAATGCTCGATGTCCTTAATTATCAAAAAGATAATTCACTGTTGTTCGAGGTAGGGATTGCTGATGCATTGTCTAAGGCCTTAGTGAGTCGAGTGTTGTTAACCGTTATTCCTAACGATGGTTCGGTAAATTTAGCGTGTTATGAATCAACTCACGATAGCCTTATTGAGCGTTTACGTGAGCATAAACTGGATATGATTTTATCGGATTGTGCTGGCGCTTCATTGAAGTTTCCTGAGATTTTGTCGAAAAAACTAGGTGAGAGCGGCGTGAGTTTCTTCTCTGCTGAACCTATCTCATTACCGTTTCCTGCTTGTCTTGAACAGCGAAAATTACTGATCCCGGGTAAACGAACGTCATTGGGCCAACAATTACATGGTTGGTTCGCCGAAAAAAATCTTAATGTGAGTATTTTAGGCGAGTTTGACGATGCAGAAATGATGAAAGCTTTCGGTTATTTTAATCGAGGTATTTTTGTTGCGCCGTCTATTTATCGTCATGATATACTGTCACAAGGTATGGTATTACTTGGTGAAACAACCGATATAAAAGAAGAATACCATGTGATGTTCGCCGAGCGAATGATCCAACATCCGGCGGTAAAGTCATTGCTGGCAACGGATTTTAGTGATCTATTTGCTGGACGAGATCAATCCATAAAAGATTTAGGCAACCGTATAACTAGCTTGTGATATTGACATCAGGAGATTTGAGTTGGAATTAATGAATATAGCGCGTGTACGCTGGGCATGTCGTCGCGGAATGTTAGAATTAGATGTGTTGCTTCAACCTTTTATTGAAGCTCAATATGAAGCAATGACAGACGAAAATAAAAATACTTTTATTCGTTTATTAGAATGTGAAGATCCTGAATTATTTGCTTGGTTTATGGGGCATGAACAATGCCAAGATCCACTGCTAGCTGATATGATAGTTAAAGTCCGTGGAAGAGCAGCACCTTAACCCGCCGATTGACTCGTTGCTCAACACGAGCACTCAAATGCAACAATTTGCGTTGAGTGCTTCGTTTTTACAGCGTGGGGCGTTAATCGTCTCATTAGCGGTTGTGTTAAGCAGTTTTTTAGCTTGGCCCAGTTATCCCTCCCTGATATACCAAATTATCCAAACGTTACTTTTTATTGCCACAATACTGATTTTCATTTTCGAATGGCGCAGAGTGTCTCGCTGGCGTTGCTTGTTGTCTCTGGGCAACAAACAGGCTGGCACCTTATTATATGGTGTGGAGGGTCAATCGGATAACGTCAGGCTTTGTAAAAAACCGTTTATTAGCCCATTACTGTGCATCATTTTTTTGCAGTACACTAAAACCGAAGAACGTCGGCTATTGCTGGTGTGGAGTGATATGGTAGACGACACAGCATATCGTACTCTGTGTCGCCTGTTATTGAGCCAATAATTGAGCCATTCAGACTGGGTTAATCTTGATAGTGTTTAACGGCTTGGCTGCAATATTGTCGGTTTAGGATTATCGATTTGATCAGGATAATCCGCGTTATAATGTAGGCCTCGACTTTCTTTTCGCTCCATTGCACATCGAATAATCAACTCCGCGACTTGGACTAAATTACGCAGTTCTAATAGGTTATTGCTGACCCGGAAGTTTGAATAATATTCTTCAATTTCTTGCTGAAGCATCAAACATCTTCTTAGTGCCCGCTCTAAACGTTTGTCTGTGCGCACTATGCCAACGTAATCCCACATAAAGAGCCGCAGCTCGTGCCAGTTATGGGCAATAACCACTTCTTCATCAGAGTTAGTCACCTGACTTTCATCCCACATCGGTATTGGACTAGGCATAGGAATCTTATGTAACAGACCTTCGATATCTTGTGATGCTGCACGGGCAAAGACTAAACACTCCAGTAATGAATTACTCGCCAGTCTATTGGCACCATGTAAGCCGGTGTAAGCCACCTCGCCAATGGCATATAAGCCATTAATATCAGTTTGACCATGAAGATCCGTCATTACGCCGCCGCAGGTATAGTGTGCCGCTGGCACGGCAGGAATAGGATCTTTGGTAATATCGATTCCGAATGTTAGACAACGCTGATGGATGGTCGGGAAGTGCTTAATGATAAAGTCCGCCGGTTTGTGGCTTATGTCTAAATAGACACAGTCAGATCCTAAGCGTTTCATTTCATAATCAATGGCGCGGGCGACAATATCGCGAGGGGCGAGTTCACCTCGTTCGTCAAAGTCAGGCATAAAACGACTGCCATCAGGGCGACGTAAATACGCACCTTCACCGCGTAACGCTTCTGATAATAGGAAGTTTCGGGCGTTGGGGTGAAATAAACATGTCGGATGGAATTGATTAAATTCCATATTAGCGATGCGGCAACCCGCACGCCAGGCCATCGCAATACCATCACCGCTGGCAATATCGGGGTTAGAGGTGTATTGGTACACTTTTGAGCTGCCGCCAGTTGCTAACGCAACAAATTTTGCTCTGATGGTTTCAACATGTTCTTCATCACGATTCCATACATAAGCACCAAGCACCCTGTTACCTGGGCGAGCCAATTTGCGCGTGGTAATTAAGTCAATCGCATTGTAGCGTTCTAGTACTTGTATATTGGGGTGATCGATAGCTTGTTGTTGCAATGTAATTTGCACCGCTTTACCGGTGGCATCAGCAGCATGTAAAATGCGCCGGTGGCTATGTCCACCTTCACGGGTCAAGTGATAATGGGCTGTGCTATCGTCACCGGTAACGGTTTCTTCTTTATCAAATGCGACACCACAATTAATTAACCATTCCATTGCACTTTTTGCGTTTTCTGCGGTGTATGTCACTACAGATTTGTCGCATAATCCAGCTCCAGCGATTAAGGTGTCGTTTACATGTGATTCAATCGTGTCATCTTCATCAAAAACAGATGCAATCCCACCTTGGGCGTACAAGGTTGACCCTTCTGATAGTGGGCCTTTAGAAAGAAGAATTACTTTTGATTTTTCAGCAAGATGTAGTGCTAAAGTTAGTCCTGCAGCGCCGCTGCCGATGACCAAAATGTCAGATTGGTGTTCAACTGCTTGTTTCATCAGGTATCATGATATGGTTTAGTGGTTTGATCATAGTAAAACAAATTTCTTTAGCAGGGTACTTTTACAGCGTATTTTATTTGATTTTGCTTATATATTTTATTTATAAGTAAAATAAATTAACTTTTTTTAATTCAATATCGAACTTTCTTCATATCAGTAGGTCTATTTATATGAACAGGATTCGAGCGACTGAGTAATCAGTGTGACAGATTTAGGAGTAGTCAGCTCGGATGAGTGGACAATATAGTGATCAACAATTAGTTGAGCGAGTGCAGCAAGGCGATAAAAACGCATTTAACCTGCTAGTGCTGAAGTACCAAAATAAAGTGATGAGTTTAATTTCCAGATACGTGCGCAATCAAGCGGATGTTGCGGATGTGACACAAGAAGCCTTTATTAAAGCCTATAGAGCGTTAGCCAATTTTCGGGGTGAAAGTGCATTTTATACTTGGTTGTATCGCATTGCGGTAAACACTGCAAAAAACCATCTTACGTCGCAAGGGCGCAGAGCACCTGCAAACGATGTCGATATAGAAGATGCAGAATATTATGAAGGCAGTGATGCGTTAAAAGAGTTTGCATCACCAGAGCGATTACTAATGAAAGATCAAATGAGTAAAGTGATCTTTGATACGCTCGATACTCTGCCTGAAGAGTTAAAAATGGCAATATCGCTCAGAGAGCTAGAGGGAATGAGTTATGAAGATATTGCCAATATAATGGATTGTCCCGTCGGTACGGTAAGATCTCGAATCTTTCGTGCTCGAGAAGCAATCGACAAACAGCTCCAGCCTTTGCTGGAAAAGTAATAGCCTTAATCTTAGATAGGTGAATAATGCTTAAATCAAGTCAAGAGTGGGTATCTGCATCAGTTGATGGCGAAGTTGATGATAAAACATTGGCACAACTTTCTGCTGACGTTGATTCACATGATGAATGGCAACGCTATCACATGATAGGCGATGCAATGCGCGGTGAGACACCGGCAACCATTGACTTAGACCTTTTTGCTAGCATCGCAGCAGCGATTGAGCTTGAGCCAACAATTATAGCGCCTCAAGCCAAGCAGAGTGAATTAGCCGAGCAAGCTGGAACACAACAGCGAGCTGCATCGGGTTCAAACGTGGTACCATTTTTCAAACAGTTTGGCCAATATGCTATTGCTGCAACGGTTGCCATGGTTGCCATTGTTGGAGTACAAAACTATGATCAAAGTAATGATCCAGAGTCACCATTGCCAGTATTAATGACACGTCCTTTAGTGGGTAGTGTGTCTCCGGTAAGTTATCAAACTGGTGCAGTGAAAAATCAACAAAATTATTCTGATCAACAAGTGATAGAACAGCGTCGCCGTATTAATTCTTATATTCAAGATCACATGCTGCAACAACGTTTAAACCCAGGTGTTGCTGTTGATGATAATCGCGTGCAAGATGCTGCGGTAAATCCATAATCCATCGGCAGAAACCTTGTCTTACCATTTTAGGAGTTAGCTTGCGCCTTATCCTGCTAGCACTGTTAGTGTTAACCTTTCCAACACACGCTGAAGATGATTTATCTGCTAAAGCTTGGCTTAATAATATGAGCCAAGCAATGCGCGTTAAGCAATTTAAAACCTCTATTATTCAGCTACAAGCCGATCATATTCGTCCGCTTGTTTACATTCATGGCATTGTCGATAATAAAGAAATCGCATTACTTGAATACCTAAATGGCCCGCCTAAAAGTGCTGTTAGAGTGGGTAATACGGTTACGTTTATAGAACATGACCAATCGGCTTACAGCGTTCAAGCCCCTCGTATTCAGGGGATTTGGCCTGCTGCTTTAGCGGGAGACTTACACCAGCTCGAAAAAGGCTACCAATTTGTAAAAGGTGGCCGCGGACGTATTGCTGGACGCCCTGGGCAAATGATCCGTTTATTGGCTAATGATGATAATCGTTATGACGCTCAAGTGTGGATCGATATGGACACTTATCTGCCATTACGTTTTGATACCCTTAATAAAGACAAACAATTACTTGAACAAACCATGGTCATTGAGCTGATTGAATTAACCGAGCCTGCGAAAATTTTAATTGAAGCCGCAAAGCAAGAGTGGCCAGCAGTAATGAACCAAGCGGAACGCACTGATGGCAAAAACTGGCAATTTACTTGGTTACCAGAAGGATTTGATGTCGTTGTTCGCGATCATCACCGGTTGATTGGTAGTCACGAGCCCGTTGAGTATGTTGCCTTAACTGACGGATTGGCTAATATTTCTGTTTATGTTGCGCGAGCGGGAGACAATCCAATGCCGAATGAATTACTTATTCGTAATGGGTTATCTATGGTCGTTGTTAAAGTCGGCACGCTTGAGGTGGTTGCTATTGGTAAAGTGCCTTCAGAGACCTTAGACAAAATTGCCAATAGTTTAGTGTTGAAATAAACCTTAGCTTATTGATTTGTAAGCCGTGACATGATGCTATTGTGTTGCGGCTTACGTGTTTTTATGATGAGCCATGAGCGATATAGCTTAGGCATAAACTGACTTAGCCAATGATGGTCATTGTGCTAAAATACCAACATATTTATTGGTTGAGTGTGTTAAATGAATAAGCATATATCTGAGTCATCTACTTCTTCAATGATGGAAGAAATTGCCCGCGTGGTTGATTATCAACAAGGCTGGGTCACAGTTGAAGTAGAATTAAAAAGTGCTTGTAATCATTGTGCCAGCAGTGAAAATTGCGGTACTTCAACCATCGCCAAGGCCTTTTCGGTTCATACTCAGCGTTTTTCATTACCCAGTGAGAAACCTTGCCGTAGCGGTGATTTGCTTAAAATTGGCTTGCCTGAAAGTGTGATCATCAAGGCGGCTGCATTAGTCTATTTGTTGCCATTATTAGGCATGTTTCTATCGGCCATTATTGGGCATATGCTGGCCGCGGGTTTAGGGCTAAGTACCAATGGTTTTGCAATGGCTTTTGGGGCTTCAGGGGCGTTGGTAGCATGGTTTGTCGGCAAACACTTTGCTACCCAACTTGAAGCACTCGTTACGCCTGTGATCATCACCTATTTAGGCCAAGAAGTAGGGATTATTAGCGCGACTCGTTAGTCAGGGGTCATTAGTGATTGTTCATGAGATATTATGACGATATATTTTCGGTGCAGTTTGAATGATCATTAACGATAGGCATACTGCTCAATCGCACTAGCATTCTGCTCAATCGAACTAATTCTGCTCAATCGAACTAAGAGTATGCTGATCTAGCCATTAATCCCATCAAGAGATGCTTAAAAACTGCTTTTTATGACCAATAAATATACCCAAACAGATACTATTAATTAATCTGATTGGTATTACCCCCCTAATCAGGTACACTTTGTCACCTTAATTTTCATCATTTTAGTAGTAGTCATTGCAGCATAATGAAACACATTAGAAACTTCTCGATTATTGCCCATATCGACCATGGTAAATCAACTTTATCCGATCGCCTTATTCAGGTATGTGGCGGCTTAACTGACCGTGAAATGGCTGCACAGGTTTTAGATTCAATGGATCTAGAACGTGAGCGTGGCATTACGATTAAAGCCCAAAGTGTCACCCTAGATTACCATGCAAAAGATGGTAAAACTTATCTACTTAACTTCATTGATACACCTGGCCACGTAGACTTTTCTTATGAAGTTTCACGCTCTCTGGCTGCTTGTGAAGGTGCATTGTTAGTGGTTGATGCTGGTCAAGGCGTAGAAGCTCAGACATTAGCAAACTGCTATACCGCACTAGAGATGAATTTGGACGTTGTTCCAGTATTAAACAAAATTGACTTACCTCAGGCTGAACCTGACCGTGTCGCCGCTGAAATTGAAGATATTGTTGGTATTGCTGCCATCGATGCAGTGCGTTGCTCGGCAAAGACAGGGGTGGGTGTTGATTTAGTATTAGAAGAAATTATTGCCAAAATTCCACCGCCAGAGGGTGATGAGACTGCACCATTACAAGCGCTGATTGTCGACTCATGGTTTGATGCATATCAGGGTGTAGTGTCTTTAGTCCGTATTAAGAATGGCGTACTTAAGAAAGGTGACAAATTCAAAGTGATGTCCACAGGACAAAACTATAACGCCGATCGCATCGGGATTTTTACACCAAAAGAAAAAGACAAAACAGAGCTTCGTGCCGGTGAAGTGGGTTATGTGATTTCTGGTATTAAAGAAATTCATGGTGCGCCAGTGGGCGATACCTTGACCCATGCAAAAAATGGTGCAGATAAACCTCTACCTGGGTTTAAGCGCGTTAAGCCTCAGGTTTATGCCGGTGTATTCCCAATCTCTACCGATGAATATGAGAGCTTCCGCGATGCGTTGAATAAATTAAGTTTAAATGACGCATCACTGTTTTTTGAACCTGAAACATCCTCCGCGTTAGGTTTTGGTTTCCGTATCGGTTTCCTTGGTCTACTCCACATGGAGATTGTGCAGGAGCGCTTAGAGCGCGAATATGATCTCGATTTGATCACCACAGCTCCCACCGTAGTTTACGAAGTTATTATGAACAGTGGTGAAACTGTTTATGTTGATAATCCATCGGATTTACCTGCGCTGAACAACATCGAAGAAATTCGTGAACCGATTGTTGAAGCCAATATATTAGTGCCAAAAGAATACTTAGGTAACGTGATTACCTTGTGTATTGAAAAGCGTGGTTCACAAACTAATATGGTATATCACGGTAATCAAGTGGCGGTTACTTATCACTTACCGATGGCTGAAGTGGTCATGGATTTCTTTGACCGTCTTAAGTCAACGAGTCGTGGTTATGCATCATTAGAGTATAACTTTATTCACTTTGAACCTGCGGACATGGTGCGATTAGATATTTTAATCAACAGCGATCGTGTTGATGCGTTAGCGATGATTATTCACCGCAGTAATATTCGTCATCGTGGTTTAGCTTTGGTTGATAAGATGAAAGAGCTGATCCCTCGACAAATGTTTGATATTGCGATTCAGGCCGCTGTTGGCAGTCAGATTATCGCTCGTTCAAGCATTAAAGCATTGCGTAAAGACGTTACCGCTAAGTGTTATGGTGGCGACGTTTCGCGCAAGAAAAAACTGCTTAACAAGCAGAAAGAAGGTAAAAAGCGCATGAAGCAAGTCGGTAACGTAGAGGTGCCACAAGAGGCATTTTTAGCGGTTCTGAAGCTAAATAATTAATAATAATTAATTAAGTTAATGTGCAGAATAACGCCGCGTATTGCGGCGTTATCGTTATTTTCACGATATATTATGTAACACTCAACTGGGTGAATGTTTATACGTTTATCACCATACTTGATTGAGTTATTCTAAGCCTTGGCTCAAGCCATATGGATCCAACACACCCAGCAGGAGATAAATTAGTAATGGCAGCCTATTTTTCGCTTATTTTAGTGCTCGTAACCTTAGTCAGCGGTCTTATTTGGTTAATTGATGTGGTTTTTTTCGCGCCTAAACGCCGTGAAAATTTATTAGTTGCACATGCCAATTCGACGCAGTTGAGCGCCGATGCCATCGATAAAATCATTCGTGAACCTGTGTTAGTTGAAACTGCACATTCTATTTTTCCGGTGATCGCGTTTGTGATGATTTTACGGTCATTTATTTATGAGCCATTTCAAATCCCATCGGGTTCTATGATGCCAACATTGTTGGTGGGGGATTTTATTCTGGTAGAGAAGTTTAGTTATGGGTTACGCGATCCAGTATGGCGCAGTAAACTCGTTGAAATTGGTGAGCCAGAACGCGGCGATGTTTTTGTCTTTAAATACCCAGAAAACCCAAAAATTGACTATATAAAGCGTGTAGTCGGATTGCCGGGTGACAAAATCATTTACCGTAATAAACAGTTAATGATCCAAGGTCCGTGTGACACAGGCATCGATTGCCCAGCACCAAGAGTCATTGCTCATACTGAAATTAATCGGGGTGAGTTTAGTCAGGATAATGTGCCGCTTATTCGGTTAAGTGAGCAATTAGGCGATGTTAAACATGATATTTTGATGAACCCGTCACGTCCTGATTTTAGACAACACTTTTATCCTCAAGCTGGCCTTCAAGTCGGTGAGTTTTTGGTGCCAAAAGGCATGTATTTTGCGATGGGTGATAATCGCGATAACAGTACCGATAGTCGATTTTGGGGCTTTGTACCGGAAGAAAATCTTGTCGGAAAAGCTGTCGCAATTTGGATTAGTTTTGAATTTGATAGTAAGCCGAGTGATTGGTTACCGACGTGGGTGCCGACCGGCGTGCGTTTTGATAGAGTAGGTGGAATACATTGATGGAACCCATTAAAAATTTGCCGCGTTTGTGCCGTACTTTAGGTTATGAATTTAATAATATTGAATTACTTATCCAAGCACTAACACATCGTAGCGCAGCAAATAAACATAATGAGCGTTTAGAGTTTTTAGGCGATTCGATTTTGTCGATAGCCATTTCAGATGCCTTGTATCATCAGTTTCCAAAGGCGACTGAAGGTGATTTAAGCCGCATGCGCGCCACCTTGGTTAAAGGTGACACGCTGACATTAATTGCCATAGAATTCAAACTGGGTGATTATTTGTATTTAGGCCCAGGTGAGCTCAAAAGTGGTGGTTTTAGACGCGAATCTATTTTAGCTGATGCAGTAGAAGCCATTATTGGTGCGGTCTACCTCGATGCTGATATTGAAGTTTGCCGTAAGCTATTACTATCATGGTATAAAGAGCGTTTAGCTGAGATAAAACCGGGTATTAATCAAAAAGATCCGAAGACAATTTTGCAAGAACACCTACAAGGTTTTAAAAAGCCATTACCTGATTACCAAGTTGTAGCGGTAGACGGTGAAGCTCATGACCAAACCTTTACGGTAGAATGTCGAATTAGTGAATTAGATAAAGTTGTCACCGGTGTGGCAAGTTCAAGAAGAAAAGCTGAGCAGCTTGCTGCAGCTCAGGTATTGGAGCTACTGAATAAATGACCAAGAAAACAGACTTGCCAGCAGGTGATAGCCAAGAACCTAGCTTAGATGAACTGCTGGCAAGGATGAACCAAGCAGCACCAATCGCTACGGCGAAATACGACGTGACCTATTGTGGCATGGTAGCCATTGTCGGTCGTCCTAATGTGGGGAAATCGACTCTTTTAAACAAGTTACTTGGCCAAAAAGTCAGTATCACGTCGAAAAAACCCCAAACGACTCGTCATCGTATTATGGGAATTCATACTAATGGCCCAAGTCAAATTGTATTTATTGATACCCCAGGCCTGCACATTGAAGAAAAACGCGCGATTAACCGCTTAATGAATCGTGCTGCTGCCAGTTCATTAGCCGATGTTGCTATGGTTATTTTTGTTGTGGATGGCATGACGTGGACTGCCGATGATGAGATGGTGTTACAAAAAATCCAACATCGTAATGATGATCGTAAAATCATCTTAGCCATTAATAAAGTTGATAATATTAAAGATAAAGAATCATTATTCCCTTATTTAACTGAATTGGCTAAAAAGTTTGATTTTGATGAGATTTTGCCAATATCAGCCACCAAAGGCACCAACGTGCAGCGCATTTTAGATATGGCACGAGAATCATTACCTGCAGCGCCATTTTACTTCCCTGAAGATTATGTCACTGATCGCTCGCAACGATTTATGGCATCAGAAATTGTCCGTGAAAAACTGATGCGTTTTCTAGGCGACGAACTGCCATATGATGCGACAGTAGAAATTGAACAGTTTAAAATGATGGAAAATGGTGTTTACCAAATCAACGCGTTGATTTTAGTTGAACGTGAAGGCCAAAAACGTATGGTCATTGGTAATAAAGGTGAGCGAATTCGGACTATTGCCACTCAAGCCCGACTCGACATGGAAAAATTATTTGATAATAAAGTGTTTCTTGAAGTATGGGTGAAAGTGAAATCTGGCTGGGCTGATGACGAACGCGCATTGAGAAGTCTAGGTTATGGCGAAGACTAAATCGTCCTTAGTATTTTTGATTATTTGCTTTTAGGCATGGCCACCATGAAACGTGGCTATGTGCTTCATCATCGTCAATTTCGAGAATCGAGCGTGATTGTTAATCTGCTGGTCGAGGGCGTTGGACGTGTCGATGCCATCACTCGAGTCGGTTCAGGTAAACGGTCGATTAAAAGTATTTTACAACCTTTTCAACCGCTAATAATCCAGTTTAGTGCCCAATCTGAAGCCAAAAACCTAGGTTTAAAAACCATTACCCAAATTGAATCAGCTGCACCGGCTATACCATTAAGTGGTAATAGTCTGTATTCTGGTTTTTATCTAAACGAGTTATTGGTTCGTCTATTATCAGTGGAACACCAAGCTGAAGGGTTATTTTTAGACTATCACCGTGCGTTACTGGCGTTAGCCAAACAGTTTTGCTCAAGTCACCTGCGTTATTTTGAAATGGCACTGTTATTAGAGCTAGGTGCTTTGCCATCTCTTGCCCATGACACTCAAGGTGACCCATTAGATTGCCGTTGTCACTATCGGTTTATTGCTCAAAGTGGTTTTATCCCTGTGGTAACAACCCAAGCGTCATCTTTTTCTCATGGCAAAGGCTGTTTATCTGGCTCAATGTTGCTAGCATTGGCATCGCAAGATTTACAACCTGAACAGTTTAATCAAGCCAAAGGGTTAATGCGGTATTTACTGACGCCATTGCTGGGTAATAAGCCACTATTAAGTAGGCAATTATTCGCTAAGAAAGCAGATTAGTATAGAGAATTACGTAAACTGAATACGCAAACCGAGCACGATCTCATTCGTGTTTAAACCTTGGTGAGCATATGTCGTTATTGTGTTATTTATTACCTTAAGGAGCTCGATGTGAGCGGAATACTGTTAGGCATTAACATCGATCATATCGCGACACTGCGTCAGGCTCGCGGTACTAACTACCCCGATCCGGTGCACGCCGCGGCAGTGGCAGAGCATGCTGGTGCAGATGGCATTACTATACATCTACGTGAGGACCGACGTCATATTCAAGATCGTGATGTGTATTTGTTAGCAAAAACATTGAAAACGCGGATGAACTTTGAGTTTGCTGTCACGGAAGAAATGATCGCCATTGCCTGTGATATAAAACCTGCTTACGCTTGTTTAGTGCCAGAGAAGCGTGCAGAGCTGACGACTGAAGGGGGTCTTGATGTTGCGGGTCAGTTGGAGAAGGTTAGTTTAGCCGTCATCCGTTTAGCCGCAGCAGGCATTAAAGTGTCATTGTTTATCGATGCTGATAAAAGCCAGATTGATGCTGCCGTTGCTTCTGGTGCACCCTATATCGAAATTCATACGGGTTGTTATGCAGATGCCAAAACCGATGCACAACAGGCTGTTGAATTAGCTCGTATCATCGAAATGGCAAAGTATGCCCATAGCCAAGGATTGGTCGTCAATGCCGGTCATGGTTTGCATTACCATAATGTTAAAGCGATTGCGGCAATACCAGAGCTTTATGAGCTTAATATTGGTCATGCTGTCATAGCAAGGGCGGCAATTGATGGCTTAGACACTGCCGTCAGAGACATGAAAGCATTGATGCAAGCTGGGCGTAGAGGCGAGTAATGGCCATTGTGGGAATTGGGACTGATATTGTTGAGATAGAGCGCATTCGCGAGCAACAAACTCGCTTGGGTGACAAACTGGCCAAAAGGGTGTTAACGCAAGCTGAGTTAGCTGTGTATTGTGCTTCTACATTACCGGAGCGTTACCTTGCTAAGCGTTTTGCGGCTAAAGAAGCTGCTGCCAAAGCCTTAGGTACTGGGATTGGACGTGGCGTATCATTCCAGCATATTCACACCAGCAATGATGAATATGGTGCACCTTTGGTGACCTTCACTGAGGGTGCCGCCAAAAGGTTAGCTTTGTTAGGTGGTGTAAAAGGTCACTTGTCTATTGCTGATGAAAAACATTATGCCACCGCAACCGTCATTTTAGAGTCAGCTGATTAGCGCCATCGGCTGACTAACTATCGTTAACAATGAACCGCCTAGAAATTAACCATCCCCATAGCTGCCATCCGCAGTAATCTTAGTCAATCTTCAGCCCTAAATCTTCAGTCTCAAATCTTCAGGGATAAATCTTCAGGGATAAATTTAAGCCTGCATCAAGGTTAAGCGACAAATGTTTTATGATGTTATTTACTCAGTAAATACGCTAAATTAACATTAGTATTGAATAGGGACATTTATATAAGCTTGGATATTCGTGATAATCATAAAGATATGGAGCAATGATGAAATCTGCTGTAGAACAACTATCAACTTATAAAAGTGTGCACTTAAACCCGCAAAACATTAACACGCACTTTGTCGGTGTGCCGATGATTGTTTGGTCGGCATTTCTAATGCTGGGGACACTTCGCTTTGCATGGCAAGATTATCAAGTCAGTCTAGCGATGATATTAGCTGTGGTGGTGTTGTGCTACTACATGGCGCTTCACATGCGCTTAGCACTTGGTCTAGTCTTGTTTATTGTGCCGGTGTTATATACCACAGAGCAGGTTGTTCATACTTCGCACCCTTTTATGATTGCCATGGGTATTTTTGTGATCGGTTGGATTATTCAGTTCATTGGCCATAAGTTTGAAAAAGCTAAGCCTGCTTTTATGGATGATCTCAATCAACTACTGATAGGGCCATTTTTCTTGATGGCAGAATTGTATTTTATGCTAGGTTTGGAAAAAGAGTTAGCCGCCGAAATAACCCCAATAGCACATGAAAAACGCCGTGCGTTGGAGGCTAAACGTCATCGTTAGCGATGACGCATTAACCGCAATAAAAAAGGCGCATGCTGCGCCTTTTTTATAAGTGATAACCTATTCGTTATCATCAATGAGCTGTAAATTACTCGGTAACACTCTGACTGTTTTAATCATATTATCCGCAACATCGATGACATCTATTTGATAATCAACTATGCGTAAACTAGTATTTGCCACTGGGATCTCTTCAAGGAATTCAATAATCAGACCGTTTAAGGTTTTGGGACCATCAATCGGCAAGTTCCATTTCATTTCTTTATTAAGATCACGAATGTTAATCGTGGCATCAATGATGAAACTACCATCTTGCTGGATATTAATGTCTTCACTGGCAGTGCTAAGCATCGAGGTTGTAAAGTCACCGACAATCTCTTCCAGAATATCTTCCAAGGTTACTAAACCCTGAATATCACCGTATTCATCGACAACAAGCCCAATGCGTTCTTTATTTTGTTGGAAATTAGTCAATTGTACGTTTAGTGGTGTGCCTTCAGGAATAAAGTACAATTCTTTGACCGCACGTAATAATGATGACTTGCTGAATTGTTCTTTTGATTGCAAGCGCAATGCATCACGTAAATGGATAAATCCTACAGCATCATCAATATTGTCTCGATACACCAGTACTCTGGTGTGCGGACTTTGCACCACTTGCTTATTAATCAACTTAAAATCGTCATTGACGTTAATGGCATAAATATCTGAGCGTGAAATCATAATGTCTTCGACAGTGACTTTTTCTAAATCTAAAATCGACAGTAACATTTCTTGGTGACGCTGTGGGATGAGCGCGCCGGCCTCATGCACAACGGTGCGCAGTTCTTCTTGGCTTAATGCATCATTTGTTTTGACGGTTTTTATACCCATCAAACGTAAAAATATCGTAGTAATTAGGTTGATTGCTTTCACTAATGGTGACAGCAAGATTAATAACCAACCTAATAGAATGCTCGAGGGGAATGCAATACGTTCAGGGTGCAAAGCGGCAAATGTTTTGGGTGTCACTTCAGCAAACACCAGTATCACAAGGGTCAATACACCGGTTGCAATTGCAACGCCCATATCGCCAAATAAACGCATTCCAATAATTGTTGCTATTGCCGATGCCAGAATATTAACCAGGTTATTACCGATGAGAATGAGTCCGATGAGTCGGTCAGGGCGATCAAGCATTTTTAACGCACGAATCGCGCCTTTGTGTCCGTTAGCCGCAAGATGTCGTAAGCGGTAACGGTTGAGGCTCATCATTGCAGTTTCCGAGCCGGAAAAGTATGCAGACATTACGATTAAAACCAAAAGGAATATAAGGAGTGCGCTGGTAGATATAGCGTCCAAAAAAGGGGCCCCATGAAGTGGTGTGAAATTGACCAACAGGCCGAATTGTCATTAATTTAACGGCCATTATTTATTATTGGCCGTTAGTGTCAAGTTATCTTGTTAATCTATCAACACAATAGAATAAGTTAATGAGCTTATAAACTGTTAAAATTAGTTTAATATCAACTCTTTAACGATTCTCGCACCAAAATAAGCCAGTGAAAGTAAGCTAGCGCCAGAGAGACTGTATATCACTGCGGTACGGATTCTACAGCCAACAGTATATTGTTGCCACAACATAATCGCGTAAACGATCCAAGCGATCATGGATAATATGGCCTTATGCCCTTTACCGTCACCAAACATATCGTCTAAAAATATAAACCCAGTCACGAGTGACAAGCTCAGTAAAATAAATCCAATAATGATGAGATGGTAAAGCTGTTTTTCTACCGTCATTAATGGCGGCATTGCAGGGCTCATCATCATCTGCTTTTTCTTAAGTTTATTTTGGATTAACCACAGTTGGATGGCGTACATTGCCGCTATCATCAAAGCACTGTAAGCCATGAGTGATAAAATAATATGAGCCAGAATTTCAGGGTGCAAATCAAAATGAATAATATATTGCGGTGGTAGTAACCATAAAAGCGCTACCGATAAAATTGAGCAGGCGTAAACAACGGGTACAACAATGATGACTTTAAGTTTCGGCATCGTAATGGTGAACGTTAATGCAATAATCCAGTTAACCAATGAAATCACATTGGTTAAACTAAAATTTTGTCCATCGACGGTAAAAATTGCATTTGAAAGTGCAAAACCATGCATGATAACGGCAATACCAGAAGCCACCATGACAGCTTTACGATTTGGCCCTTTTACGTGAAAAAGTCGGCTCGTCACTAAAACCAACGCTAAGCAGTAAAAAAGCATAGCAGCCGCTGAAAAAATAACCATTTAGAATCAACCTATCATAGTAGTTAATGCTGAAAAACTGCGCCCTGATGGTTGAACAATACTACCAAAGCATCACATTTTCATTATTTGTATTAGATTAACATGATCATGGCCTAATATGGCAGTGACCTAAGACTCAAAATTTAACAGTTTCCTGCCTTTAGGGGCAATTAATTTACGTAAAGTTGATTAGTGTTTGAGTTCTTCGTGTTGCAAGTATCGTAATTTAGAGTGGCTTGGGTATAATGGGCTCAATTATTGATATGCTTAAAGAGCCGCCAATGTTTGAAAATTTATCTGACAGACTGTCAAGCACACTAAAAAACATTAGTGGCCGTGGTCGCTTAACAGAAGACAACATTAAAGAAACCCTGCGTGAAGTGCGTATGGCGCTACTTGAGGCGGATGTCGCTTTGCCTGTTGTCAGGGATTTTGTTAACAGCGTAAAAGAACGCGCTGTAGGACAAGAGGTGTCAAAAAGCTTAAGCCCAGGGCAAGCTTTTATCAAAATTGTTCAAAACGAACTTGAAAAAGCCATGGGTGAGTCGAATGAAGCCCTCGACTTAGCGGCAATACCACCGGCTGTGATCATGATGGCGGGTCTTCAAGGCGCGGGTAAAACAACGTCGGTTGCCAAATTAGGTAAGTTTTTACGCACACGTCATAAGAAATCTGTACTTGTGGTGAGTGCTGACGTTTATCGTCCAGCGGCGATTAAACAGCTTGAAACATTAGCCGCAGAGGTTGAGGTTGAGTTCTTTCCGTCTGATGTTAGCCAAAAACCCGTTGATATTGCTAAAGCAGCAATAAGCTATGCAAAATTAAAATTCATTGATGTGGTGATTGTCGATACAGCGGGTCGTCTGCATGTTGATGAAGCCATGATGGATGAGATCAAGCAGCTGCATGCCACTGTCAATCCTGTTGAGACGCTATTCGTCGTTGATGCAATGACGGGGCAAGACGCGGCCAATACGGCTAAAGTATTCAATGAAACGTTGCCTTTAACGGGTGTCATCTTGACCAAAGTTGATGGCGACGCTCGTGGTGGTGCTGCGTTATCTATTCGCAGTATCACGGGTAAACCGATTAAATTTCTAGGTGTCGGTGAAAAAACCGATGAATTAGAACCTTTCCATCCTGACCGAATTGCTTCACGCATTTTAGGTATGGGTGATGTACTGTCTTTAATTGAAGAAGTTGAACGTGGCGTCGATAAAGACAAAGCGATGAAGTTGGCTTCAAAAGTGAAATCAGGTGGCAGTTTCGACTTAGAAGATTTTCGTGAGCAATTACAGCAAATGAAAAACATGGGCGGAATGATGAACATGATTGAGAAGCTTCCTGGTGTGGGGCAATTACCACCAGAGGCATTGGCTCAAGTTCAAGACGGTAAGATGACTGGACAAATGGAAGCCATCATTAATTCGATGACATTTAAAGAACGTAAAAATCCAGATTTGATTAAAGGATCTCGTAAACGTAGAATCGCCTTAGGTTCTGGGACTCAAATTCAAGATGTAAACCGCTTGTTGAAGCAATTTACCCAAATGCAGAAAATGATGAAAAAAATGTCTGCAAAAGGTGGAATGAAGAAGATGATGCGCGGAATGAGCGGAATGTTACCTCCAGGAATGAAGTTACCTGGTCGATAATATCAGCATCTTTCAAGTACAAAATTAGTTAATCTTAAATTCAATCAGTAGGTTAGGTTATGTTGTTGACTTTATTGTAACAAAACTGGTGAGTTAAAAAACATCAGATTTGGTTGCATTAGTTCAAAAGTCAGGTAAAATCTTCCCGCTTTCTTTCTGGAACTCTTCGCGAACACGGAGTTCCAGTTTTTATTTTTGCTTCTGGCAAATCATTAGAGGAATAAAACGCATGGTCACCATTCGTTTGGCTCGTGGCGGCGCAAAAAAGCGTCCATTTTATAATATCGTTGTTGCTGATAGCCGCAATGCTCGTGACGGTCGTTTCATCGAACGTGTAGGTTTCTTCAATCCATTGGCTCGTGGCCAAGAAGAAACGTTACGTTTAGATCTTGATCGTGTTGAGCACTGGGTTGCTACTGGCGCTGCAACATCTGAGCGTGTTGCAAAACTGATTAAAGACGCGCGTAAAGCTACTGCTTAATCGCGTATAAGGTATAGATAGATGAGTAGTAACCAAGAACTCGTTGTACTGGGTAAATTAGGCTCCAGTCATGGTATTAAAGGTTGGCTAAAAATCACTTCCTATACCGATTCTGTTGAAGGTATTTTCGATTATTCGCCTTGGCTAATAAAAGAACAAGGCGTTTGGCGTGAAGTTAAGGTCGCTCAGTGGCGTTTTCAAGGTAAAGCTGTTGTGGCTGAACTTGAAGGTGTCGCTACCAGAGAAGATGCGCAAATGCTCACAAATTGTGAAATTGCGATCAACCCTGAGCAAATGAAAGAACTCGATGATAGTGAATTCTATCATCGTGATCTTATTGGCTGCGAAGTGACCAATATAAACGGCTATAACATGGGTATTGTTGAGCAGATCGTGGAAACAGGATCAAACGACGTATTACTGGTTAAAGCTAATGCCAAAGATGCCTTCGGCAAAGCGGAACGTATGATCCCCTTTGTCCCTGAGCAGTTCATCAAACAGGTGGATCTGCAAGGGAAACAGATTTTAGTGGATTGGGATCCTGACTTCTAAGTCGAGGTACAACATATGTGGTTAGGGGTAATCACCCTGTTTCCAGAGATGTTTCGTGCTGTTACAGACTTTGGGGTCACGGGTCGAGCCGTGAAAAACGGCCTGCTTGAGTTGCAAACGTGGAATCCTCGAGATTTCACCCATGATAGACATAATACTGTGGATGACCGACCTTATGGTGGTGGACCTGGTATGTTGATGATGGTGCAGCCCTTGCGTGATGCTATCCATGCAGCTAAAGCAGCTGCAGGTGATAGGGCAAAAGTGATTTATCTGTCTCCTCAGGGACGCAAGCTGGATCAGCAAGGCGTCACTGAGTTAGCTAAATCAGAACGTTTGATTTTAGTGTGTGGTCGATACGAAGGTGTTGATGAGCGCATTATTCAAACAGAAGTAGATGAAGAATGGTCAATCGGTGATTACGTACTTTCGGGTGGTGAATTACCGGCAATGACGTTAATCGATTCAGTGGCTCGTTTAGTACCCGGTGTACTAGGTAAGCAAGCGTCAGCAGAGCAAGATTCTTTCTCTGATGGTTTACTGGATTGCCCTCATTATACTCGCCCTGAACTATTGGATGGTCTTGACGTACCTGCAGTGCTATTAAGCGGTGACCACGAAAAAATTAGACTTTGGCGTCTACAACAAAGTATCGGAAGAACTTTTTTGAGGCGACCAGAATTATTTGAAAATCTAGCTCTGACTGACGAACAAACGACTTTATTAGCGCAGTTCGTGAATGAAACGGACAAGTCCGCATAGTCAATGCTCAGTTAATACTAGGATGGAGTAATTATGAACAACATCATTAAAATGCTCAACGATGAGCAAATGAAAACAGATGTACCTGAATTTGGTGCTGGTGATACAGTAGTGGTTCAAGTACGTGTAAGCGAAGGTGAGAAAGATCGTCTTCAAGCTTTTGAAGGTGTGGTAATCGCTAAGCGTAACCGTGGTTTGCATTCTGCATTCACAGTACGTAAAACCTCTAATGGCACAGGTGTTGAGCGTGCTTTCCAGACGCACAGCCCATTAATTGCTAGCATCGAAGTTAAGCGTCGCGGACGTGTACGTCGTGCGAAACTGTACTATTTACGTGAGCGTTCAGGTAAGTCTGCACGTATCCGTGAAAAATTGGCAACTAAAAAATAGTTACCGATACAGAATAAAGATGCAGTGTTCGCACAACAACCCGCCGAAAGGCGGGTTTTTGTTTGTGGCGCTTTTAAAAATGTAAAATCGAGAAAGCGACAAACGCGGTAAAAGCGAGAAAAGCGCCAGGAGCGGAAAATAAACTAGGCTACAGCTTAGTGCTTAAATAATTTGATTAAAATATCAGTGATGAAGTGATTATTTACGCTTTGGCTAAATAAGCCTTGATCTCATTCATTGCTACAGGCATAGTTGCATCTAAGGTGTAATGGTGTAGCGTTACAAAGGTACAATTTAAACGATCCAATACCTAAAAAATAAATCTATTAGTGACCTTTGGTCAGTCGTCAAAAGAGAGTGATAAGTATGCAACAAGATACCATTAATAATGTGCACATTAGTTCAGAGCAAGTGCTAGTGACTCCTGCAGAGTTAAAGCAAGAACTTCCATTATCAACTCATGCTTATCAATATATTCTCAACGCGCGTAAGCAAGTGTCGGATATTGTCCACAAACGTGATAATCGTGTGCTTGTGGTGACAGGCCCTTGTTCTATTCACGATATTGCAGCGGCAAAAGAGTATGCATTAAAACTTAAAAAGTTACATGATGAACTCAGCGATGACTTTTACATCTTAATGCGAGTGTATTTTGAGAAACCGCGCACAACCGTTGGTTGGAAAGGGTTAATCAATGATCCTGATATGGATGAGTCATTCGATGTGGAAAAAGGACTCAGAATGGCCCGTGAGCTTATGATTTGGCTTGCAGAATTAGAGTTACCTATTGCGACCGAAGCACTTGATCCCATCAGTCCACAGTATTTATCTGAGTTGATTACGTGGTCTGCGATTGGCGCCAGAACCACAGAATCGCAAACTCACCGTGAAATGGCTTCAGGTCTGTCTATGCCTGTTGGTTTTAAAAATGGTACCGATGGTAAGTTAGAAGTGGCGATAAATGCACTTAAATCAGCCGCCAGTAGCCATCGCTTTATGGGGATTAATCAAGACGGTCAAGTTGCGTTACTGCAAACCGCCGGTAATCCCGACGGTCACATTATTTTACGTGGTGGCTTAACCCCTAATTATGATGCTGACAGTGTTGCTGTGAGCGAAGCTCAAATTCATAAAGCTAATCTCAGTGCGCGTTTAGTTGTTGATTGTAGCCATGGCAATTCATCAAAAGATCATCAACGTCAAAAAAACGTTTGTGAAGATGTATTTAACCAAATTGAAGCAGGTAATAAATCGATTATCGGTGTTATGCTGGAAAGTAACCTAAATGCTGGTAATCAAAGTGCAGACAAACCCCTTGCTGAACTTAAGTATGGTGTTTCTGTGACTGATGCATGCATTGACTGGGAAACTACTGAAATCATTTTAAAACAAGGCGCTAGCCAGTTGTCTGCAGTATTACCAACGCGTTTTGAGACGCTGCAGGTTGTCAACGGTTAATGGATAAACACATGAATGAAAAAACCACAGCAGGCTTAGAACATCTTCGTGATTTAATTGATGGCGTTGATCAACAATTACTGCATTTATTACGTAAACGCCTCGATTTAGTGGCACAGGTTGGTGCGGTAAAGCACTCGGCAGGTGTGCCCATCTATGCGCCACAGCGCGAAGCGTCGATGTTAGCGAAACGTCGAGATGAAGCGCAAAGCATGAATATCTCGCCTCAATTAATCGAAGATATACTGCGTCGACTTATGCGTGAATCTTACCTAAATGAAAAAGATGTGGGGTTTAAGCAGATTAAGCAAGATCTTGGCCATGTAGTGGTGGTGGGTGGGCAGGGCAAACTTGGGCAGTTATTCAGCCAAATGTTAGTTCTCTCCGGTTATGAAGTGAAATGTATTGATAAAAATGATTGGCAAGATTCCGCCGCTATTTTTGATGGTGCTGGACTGGTCATTGTTACCGTACCTATTAATGTGACCTGCGAGGTGATCCGCGACAAGTTAACCCAATTGCCTGAAAATTGTATTCTGGCTGATCTCACTTCTATTAAAGAAGCCCCTTTAGCGGCAATGTTAGCCGCCCATAGCGGCCCTGTAGTGGGTTTGCATCCTATGTTTGGCCCTGATGTTGGTAGTCTGGCCAAACAGGTGGTGGTAGTGTGCCATGGCCGTCATCAAGAGGCATATCAATGGTTGCTACAACAGATTGAGATTTGGGGTGCCCGTATTGTCGAAGCTGAAGCTGAACGTCATGATAAAGCCATGCAACTTGTGCAAGCTATGCGTCACTTTTCAACATTTGTATATGGCGTAAACCTGTGTAAAGAAGAAGCTGACATTGATAATTTATTACAGTTTAGCTCCCCTATTTATCGTTTAGAGTTAGCCATGGTTGGGCGTTTATTTGCTCAAGATCCCGAGCTTTATGCCGATATTATTTTTGCGCAACCTGGTAGCCAACACGCGATAAGTGATTATCTCGACAATTATCGTGATGCATTAATTATGTTACAAACTGGTAATAGGCAAGCTTTTGTGGAGCAATTCCAACGTGTCGCTGCATGGTTTGGTGATTTTGCGCCGCAGTTCCAACATGAAAGTCGCACCATGTTGCAATCGGTTAATGATATGAAAAGTAGTTAACCTCTGCTCGGGTCATAAACGCTTATCAAACAGCATTTTGCTCCGCTATTAACGCGTTAATGTGTCTTGTTAGTAGAACAAATAGCATGTTTCATATTGCCGACTTTAAATAGACTCATTTTTATTAATTTAACCCATCTTTTATCCTAAATTGAGGTAAGTGAGGCTTAAATGAAGTATTATTAATGGGTGTAAATATTGCGAAATAATGAAACAAAGCTTATGTTTAGCTACACGATAACGTGAATAACGTCGTGTTAGATAGGTAATCTTAGTTACCTTTGGAGGATACCCCATGTCGATGATGCCATCGAATATGCTACCTATTCAACAGGTTGAAGATAATTCCTTAGGGCATTGTCTTTATGGTTTAATGAGTGCTTTTCCATTATTTTTTGTACCCGTATTATTGAGTCTTTGGCTTAATTTGATCCAGAAAAACGTTAATCCAGATTCCGTGCTGGGCAGCCATCTGCGTTGGCAACGTATGAGTATTATTGGTTTATGCCCATTTTTTATTGCGGGTTATTGGATCAGTCCATTATGGCTGAGTTTACCCATGTATATACTGGGTGTTAGCTGGTTTAGTTATCGTATTTTTAAAGGCTGGATTAGTCTTAATGATGGTATTGCTGTTTAAGCAAAGATGATGTGGACAAAAATGCCGAGATAATATCTCGGCATTTTATTTTGTTGATTTAACCTCAACTTAGGGTAAAAGATGGGCTAAAGCGATAAAAAGGGTTTATTCAAGTTGGCAATATCAAATTTGTCCCTTGTTTTGATCGGCGCTTATTATCCCGAACTGAGGTTGATTTAATCTGTCTGGTATAAGTCATGGATCAGCTCAGCATGGGACAATTGGTCTTGATGCAAAATGATAATGCCATCGCCTTTTAGCTGCTTAACGGCAATGGAATGAGTACCGATCAGTGCAGGGTTACTGCTAAAACTCGTATTAACGATAACAGGTAAATGACTGCGAGATTTCACTTCAACCAGTCCAGCTAAATCGAGGCTTAACTGCTCAGGGTGAGTGAAACTACGTACGCCTGACTCACACAAGCCTAGTTGTTGATTACCGTGGCTAAGGACAGTGTCAGCTGCTTGTAACCAATCATTGACACTCGCCATGGTGTTTCGTTCTAATATTACCGGTAAATTGACTGAACCTATTAAGGTTAACATGTCTGGGTTATACATTTGTTTACCGCTTAAGATCAGCATGTCTGCTAATTGACTCGCAATAATAAATTCTTGTTCTTGATCTATCTGCATTATGCACAATAGACCAGCTTGCTTAATGACCTTTGCATGTTGTTTTAACTGTGGTTCATTGAGTTGTTGTTTCAAATCATTTAATACAATGGCTTGAAAACCTGATTCCTTGATGTTTTTAGCTTGGGTTGCCAGCTCGGTATTATCAATCGGTAAGTTGATTTGGTGCAATGCGCTAAATTGTCCAGCACCTATTTGTAAGTGTTGGCAGAACAACTGAGTATCTTGTGATTTATAGTCGCGTGAATGTTTCGCTTGGCTGCTTGGCAAAGGTTTGAGCGGCTCTTGTTTTGAACTACCAGGTTCAATCAACAACTGAGCTTGCGATAATTGTGTCGGCTTAACGGTTTCACATGGATAGCAGCCTAATACTTTGATAAAACGGGTAAGGCGTTCTAGCTCTTTAATGGCTTGTTGTACCTCAGTAGTGGCTAAATTGCCATCGATATCGAGGTAAAACATTTCCTCCCATGGCGTACCAGGGATCGGGCGAGACTCTAATTTACTCATATTTAAATTATGTGCTTTCAGTACCAGTAACGCTTCCACTAGTGCTCCAGGTTTTTGTCCTGTCGCCATAATCAAGGTCGTTTTTGCCGGTAGCTGAGAGGGAACCGCTGAGGCTTTTCTGGCGACGACGATAAAACGACTTTGGTTAATTTTTTGGTTTGCCAAACCTTGTTCAATTGCAATCAGCTGGTATAAGGCTCCGCCTTCAGCACTGCCTATGGCCGCCACAGTGCCGCTGTCTGCCTCGATAACTTTAGTCATGGCTTCAGCACTACTAGAACAATATTCGAGTTTAATATGGGGATGCTGGCTTAAGTAACGACTGCATTGGCTGATCGGCTGCGGATGAGCGTAAATAGTCTTGATATCAGTTAGTTTGCTGTCTGGCTTAGTGAGCAAGCAATGACTCACTTCTATTGTGGTTTCGCCCACAATCGATAGCGTTGTATGTTGCAGTACGTCATACACTTCATTGATAGATCCTGAAGAGGTATTTTCGATCGGCAAAAAACCATAATCGGCATGACCAGATTCGACGGCATTAACAATGTCATCAAAACTTTGGCAACCAAAATCAAGCATTTCTACTTGGCGGCGAGAGCAGTAACGGCTGGCAGCTAAGTAAGAATAAGACCCTCGCGCACCTAAGTAAGCAACGGTATATTGCTGCTTTTGAGTGTCAGGATTTGCTCTGCCGTGAAGATAAGTTTGTTGAAATAAAACTGAGTCTTCAATAATACTTTGATAAAGGGAGATGACAAAGTGAGCATCGAGACCTTGTTCACGTCCTTGTTGCACTAGTCGCTCAAGCAGTTCTTTTTCTCGTTGCGTGTCTCGTATCGGTCTAACATCAATTTCTTTACTGCGTGCAACATTTAAGCTCAATTGGCGGCGTTTAGATAACAGCTCTAACAGCGCTTTATCAAGAACAGTGATCTGTTCGCGAGTTTGACTTAACTCTGGTGGTTTTTGCATATTGACCTCAATGTAACGCTACAAACTGACGTATTGGAAGATACGGCAGTGTTAATAAGACAAAAAAGCCTCCCAGTTGGGAGGCTTTAGAATTTTCATTTTCGTTTTTACACAGAAAATCCGCCTCCGAAGGTGGGCTGAATAAAAAAGAAAATAAAAAGACTGAGTATTTGATTGTTCATGGATTAAAAATAAAGCTCTGACAGACGACTGTCAATGTAAATTTATTCATCAAGGTATTAAGTATCTGATTATAGACAAAAGAAAGCGCACCCGAAGGTGCGCTGGTGAAAGATAAATAATATCAAGCGGCGTTTTCCTCCTTATAGACATACTCAAATTCGCTTTCTGTGTCATTTGGTAATGATACATTACGTTGAGCCTGGGGTTTATGGGTCAGGCGATTTAGCTGTTTTTCCAGCTTTTGTCCCATTGCAGTAATCGCTGCGTATAGGTTTTCTCTTTTTGCCTGGGCGAATAACTCTCCACTAGGTAATCCAACTGATGCCTCTATTTTAAACAACTGCTTTTCTTGGGTGATAATAACGTGCGGGTTAATTAAATGGATATCATGTCGACTTAATTTTTCTAATCGTCCTTCGATACGTTCGCGGATAAGGGCAGTGACTTCAAGTTGTTTGCTAGTGATTTTCAGCATATTTCGAACCTTCTTGTTGTTTGCTTAACTCCAGATTACCAAGATTAACCATGTAAATTGTGATCTATGTCACACTTCTGCTGACTGTAACGTTCGGTTGATGCATATTTGATCGCTTAGACATTTTGGACAAAAAAGACCTAAAATATGCTTGTAATGCTGTGTATATAAGCTCATATTTGAATGGATAAGTTAACACTTAATTAGTCTTCAAAGTCATTGTTACTATTTTGGTAACGACAGTACAAGGGATAAGTCTGGCCTATTGCTGTTCACAACTGCACTAGATACACATTCTAAGTGGTATTTTACCGCCATGACAAAAAGGTCTCTGATTTTTTTCATTTCTCTCTTCACTGTGTTCTTTCTCGGTAATCCCCCCCTTTATTTGTCCAGTCGTTAGCCACATAAAGAAACAAAATCATCATTATGTCTATTAGTTTGTAAACTACTTGCTTTGTTTATTACTGATGAGTTTATAATTTGCCAGCAAAACAATAGTATTAAGCAGGTTATTAGTGAGTATAGAACAACAAAAAATAAAGGTATGGGATTTTCCTACACGCTTTTTTCATTGGGCAATGGTACTTTTACTCGGTGGCTTATGGTGGACAGCTGACGTGGGTGAGATGCAATGGCATCAAGTATTGGCTTATGTATTAATGGGCTTAATCGGATTTAGATTGATTTGGGGACTTGTTGGAAGTGAGACTTCTCAATTTAGACATTTTGTTGTCTTGCCTAAGCAAGTTATCAGCTACGTAAAAGCTCAACCAAAACCTTCGACACTGGGCCATAATCCATTAGGTGGTTATATGGTGGTCGTGTTGCTAAGCATTCTTGTGCTGCAATTAACCACAGGGCTATTTGCCACCGATGAAATCTTTACCGAAGGTCCATTGATGTATCTTGTGTCGTCTGATATTGCAGGGTGGTTAACATGGCTACATAAAACCAATTTTAATCTTATTCTAGCTTTGGCTGCGCTGCATATCATTGCCGTGATAGTGCATGTTTTTAAGGGCGACAATATACTTAAAGCCATGTTCAGTGGTTATAAAAAAATCAACAAGCAGGTAACGTCACCAACATTACGCTCACCTTGGATGGCATTAGTGATTGTATTCGTTATCTTTGCATGTATTTGGTGGCTATTACTCGAACCTGTGGTCAGTTACTTATAAGTTCAGCTTTATTATCAGCCAGTAAAACGCCCATATACATGGGCGTTAATCATTTTGCTATTGAACTGAGTTGCGGTTATTCAAGCTGAACTTACCAATCAAATGAGTGACAGGCTAACTTAGCGCCTTGTCACGTTAGTCTTTTTTGTAAACGTCGTGACACCCTTTACAGCTTTTGCCTGTGTTAGTAAAAGCTTGTTTAATGTTGTTTTCATCAGTTGTTTTAGCTGCAACGGCTAAAGCCGCGGCATTATCTTGAAATGCTGTCATTTTGCTATCAAAATCGGCCTTATCTTGCCAAACTTTTGCTAGCGCTTCAGTATCGCCTTTATCCGAACCGGCAATAAAACCTTCATGAGGTATTTTAGACAGTGCTGCAACATTATCAGCACGAGCACTAAATACAGCTGCATCAAAAGGCTTTTTACCTTTTAGCATCGCACCCATATCACCAAAGTTATAAGCAATTAAGCCAAAAGCCGCTTGGCGATATTCAATGGCATCTGCAGTTTCTTCGAAATTGTTGGCAAACACTGCGGGGATCATCATTGCGGTTACTGCAACGGTTAGTAATATTTTTTTCATCGTTATCCTTCACTTTTTTGTGGATGGTACCGGTTCCATTAGCACTAAATACCCACTTAGTTATGCCAAATCTTATGCAACTGTGCTAATACTAAATGTTAGCTAAATCTTTAACACTAAGTTATGAGGGTATTTATCCTATTCTACACAATTTTATTATCACTTTGTGATATGTTTTATCAATAGCTTACAACAGCTCTATTCATTTTTTATGACACGTTGATCGGGAGTAGTTTTGCACATCGGCGTTATTCCTTGATACAATTGTAATGTCTGGGCATTACTAAAAAGAGAAAAATAATGCGTGCCAATTGGAATTTAGTGGTAGAAAAAATATTAACCCATGCAAACGAAGATGATTTGTCTGTGTTGTTTCATTTATTATTAACTGAAGAAGAGCGGAGTGCGGTGTCTGGGCGTTTGCAGGTGTTTCAAACGTTATTAGCAGGGGAGTTGAGCCAGAGACAAATTGCTGCAGATCATCAAGTGAGTATTGCAACGATTACACGTTGTTCAAATTATTTAAAAAATATGCCGACAAATCAAAAAAACTTAGTCAAAAAATTGATTCTGGATTAGCTAAGATTCAAAGTCATAATCCTACAGCAATACCTTGCTAGTGACGATTATGGTAGAGCATCTGTAAGGTCCAGCTCAATAAACATGGTTAATACTGTAGTGTTTAAAAAAATGGGCAACGGCCCAACAAGAGATATGCATACCCCTTTGAGCCTAACGCATGCTCCGAACTACCAATCCAACACCAATCGACTTTAGTTACCCATAGTTGAGCTTAAGTCGCGAGTGATTAATTTATCAAGTGCTAATGCCCTTGTTTTACCAAGCGACGCTATTTTTCAAAGCGTCATCACAGTAACCGGTTATTGGCTAATGCCTCGCGGTAATCGGTGATGACGATAACTTAAACGACTTAAGAATAGGTATCCGCCATAGGTAGTTAAACACAAAGCAAAAAGTGTGCTGGAATTTTTTGGGTAGAAATTATAAAGACTCGCGGCTATCAATACATAAATAAATGGCAGTAATCCATAGAGTGTTTCAGGCATAAATCCTGATTTTCGCTTACGTTTAGGATCCGTGCGGCGATTTTTTGATCGTAAAGTATAGATATACGCGCCATATAAGTACACCACCACAGAAGCGATCAGTACATAATTGGGCTCAAGCAGGAAAATACTTACGCAGCCTATAATCATGTAAGTGAAAGGCAACGATTCGTATAGCGGTTTAATTAACATAAGCACTCCGTCGCTATGTATTAATTCTTATATAGAGGTCAATTAATAAGGATTATGCTACCTCTGTTGTCCCTAACAGCAGCATAATAAATCTTACTAGTTGATATGATTTAAGCTCAGACTATAACCTAAACAAAAAGGCACTGCCTAGTAACTAGGCAGTGCCTTACAACGTTTCAATCTTTCTACTGACAAATAGACATTAAATATGGGACGTACTACTTGGTTGTCTATTTATCCGACGATGAGTTAACTACAGCCACAGCCGCCATTGCCATCACAGCCAGGTTTTTCTTCGCCGCATGATTCATGGTTATCATCGTGTCCATGGCTACCACATCCGCCTTCAGCATGGATATGTCCATGAGATAGCTCATCTGCAGTGGCTTCTCTTACAGCGAGAACTTCAACACTAAAGTTAAGCGATTGGCCCGCTAGAGGGTGATTACCATCAACAACAATGACATCGTCTTTTACTTCAGTCACTTGAACCGGGCGTTGACCCATTTCAGTTTCAGCGATAAAACGCATACCTGGAACGATATCTTCGACATCACCAAATGCACTGACAGGAACTTCTTGCTTTAAGCTAGGATGATATTCGCCATAAGCTTGTTCCGCAGGGATCTTCGCCTCAATGCTTTCACCAGCAGTTTTACCTTCTAAAACTGATTCAAGTCCAGGAATTAAATTTTCAGTTCCATGTAAGTAAACCATTGGCTCACTTTCAAATGAACTTTCAACTAATAAACCTTGCTCATCAGATAAACGGTAATGAATAGTGACCGCCGCATGTTTTGTAATTTTCATATCGCCTCCAATTGTAATGTGATCATGATAGCGTATTTTGCTATCAGGCTGCGATGGATAACATCAGTTTTTGCTTATTGAATCACAGCTTTTTTTATTTTGTATTGTGCTGCATGTTTTATGGTACTGATGTTGAAATTAACTCATCTTAATTGTGGTACAAGTTGATAAGACTTTTAAATCATCTTGGTAACACATTTATCGGCAATACCTTAACTGTTACATGTTATTCAACCATCTGTATTTATTGTGCTTTATTGATTTTTGCGCCTTGATTGACGTTGACGTTAACGTTAGTTGCTGATAGCGGTAATGGTTATTGATACTCAATTATCATTTTAAATCTGTTGAATATTCAAAAATCAACTCAAGTTCTAAAATAACTGGTAAATAAAGCGTAAGGAGGGGTTGACAACCTTAGGTAAAAAAAGCAATTCTGTTAGCTGAAGTGGATCAGCTATTTAATCGGATTAAATAATATCGGCCGTTAACATTTAATAAAACAAAGAGAATCATCAAATGTTTACCCTCATGCTTGTTGTAATTACTACCATTACAACCACCACTATTACCATAGTGGGGGCGGGCTGATTTCACCCTAAAAGATTTGCATAACAAGCCCGCTTCTCATCACCTGAAGCGGGCTTTTTTGTTTTTAATTATAGTCATTTGATTTTAATTTAATGTTGTCACTAGTATGAGTGACAAGGAGAGCGACATGAAAGTAATGAAATTTGGTGGGACATCGCTGGCGAATTGGCCTCGCTTTTTGATGGCAGCAGACATTATTGCTGACACGGCTTCGACAGAATCAGTTGCTACGGTACTTTCAGCTCCGGCCACAGTGACTAATGCACTTTTAGAAATGGTCGATATAGCGGTTAAACAACAAGACTATCAACCCGTGTTAGACCATATTGATACTGTGTATAGCGAACTCTTTTCTGACGCAGCAGTATCACTTATAACGGCTCATCAGCATGGCTTACTGGTTGAAAAATTAGCTGCGCAGATGCAAGTTTGGAAAGACAAACTTTACGGCATTAAATTATTGGGCGAATGCCCTGATAGTGTTCGCGCAGAAATAGTGGTCACAGGTGAACGTTTATCTGCTGCATTAATGGAACAAGTTATGCTGGCAAAAGACATCACTTCAGCACAATTAGATCCAGTTGCGTTATTTTTAGCGCATGGACAGCCATTGGAATCGGTCGTCGATATTGCAGTGAGCAAACCTCGTTTTTCTGTTCTGCCTTTAGATCAGTATCGCGTGTGGGTTATGCCAGGTTTCACCGCTGCCGATGTTCATGGCAAAGTGGTGACATTAGGGCGTAATGGTTCTGATTATTCAGCTGCAGTGCTAGCCGCTTGTTTAGATGCCTCTAGTTGTGAAATTTGGACTGACGTTGATGGGGTTTACAATACTGACCCTCGTGTGGTCGCAGATGCTAAATTATTGTCACAATTAAGCTATCAAGAAGCCATGGAGTTATCTTATTTTGGTGCGAAAGTATTACACCCCAAAACCATTGGACCGATTGCTCAATATCATATTCCTTGTTATATCAAAAACAGTTTCAATCCATCGGCTCCCGGCACGCTAGTGTCTAATGACGATGATAAAACCGGTTTGCAAGTAAAGGCTATTTCAAATCTCGATAACCAAACCATGTTTAATGTCTCTGGTCCAGGTATGAAAGGCATGGTTGGCATGGCAAGTCGTACTTTAGCGGCCATATCTCGGAGTGGTATATCGGTATCTCTTATCACTCAAAGTTCATCGGAATACAGTATCAGTTTTTGTGTGGCTACCCTCGATGCTAGCAAAGCTAAATGGGCTTTAGAGCAAGAGTTTGAACTTGAAATTAAAAGTGAATTACTTGAACCAATTGAGTTACGTGAAGGCTTGTCGATTGTGTCATTGATTGGTGATGGCATGAAAACCCACAAAGGCGTAGCGGCTAAGTTTTTTACTGCGTTAGCTAAAGCCAGTGTCAATATTGTTGCTATTGCGCAAGGATCATCAGAGCGCTCAATTTCAACGGTAATCCAGCAGAAAAAAACCAAGCATGCTATTGGGGCATGTCATCAAGCCTTTTTTGATGTACAACAGTATCTTGATGTCTTTTTAGTGGGCAGTGGTAATGTTGGCGCGGGTTTATTAGAGCAAATTAAGCAGCAAAGCGCGATGTTAAAAGAGCAGCACATTAGTATCCGTGTTTGTTGTATCGCCAATTCACGTCAAATGCTGTTAAACAGTGACGGTCTTGAGCTTAGTGAGTGGCAATCATTATTGACCGAAAAAGGTCAACCGTATGATTTACCTAAGCTACTTGAGTGGGGGCAAGAGCAACAATTGCTTAATCCTGTATTGGTTGATTGTACTTCAAGCGAGCTAATCTCAGACCGTTATCTCGATGTAATGAATGCCGGTTTCCATGTCGTTACGCCAAACAAAAAGTCGAACACTCGTGATTATGCTTACTATCAAGCATTGCGTAAAACGGCATTAACTCAACGTCGTCAATTTTTGTATGAAACGACGGTAGGTGCAGGTTTACCCGTTATCGATAACCTTAAAAAACTGATGTATGCGGGTGATAAGCTACATAAGTTTAATGGTATTTTATCTGGGTCGTTATCGTATATTTTTGGTATGTTAGACGAAGGCATGAGCCTATCACAAGCGACCGCGATTGCCCGCGATAAGTGTTTTACTGAGCCCGACCCCCGAGATGACCTCAGTGGTATGGATGTGGCGCGTAAGGTGTTAATTTTAGCCAGAGAAGTGGGTTTACCTTTAGAACTCGATGATATTAATGTTGAGTCTGTATTACCGACTCATTTTGATGACTCAGGCGATGTAAACCAGTTTATGGCTAACCTTCCTTCATTGGATGCTGAAATCTCTGCCCGAGTAGCGGCGGCAAAAGCCGAGGGGAGAGTGCTGCGTTATGTAGGCCAAATCGAAGCGGGCTTATGTTATGTCAGAATTGTTGAGGTTGATGCAACCGACCCGCTATACAGCGTAAAAGGCGGCGAGAATGCGCTGGCGTTTTATAGCCGCTATTATCAGCCCATTCCTTTTGTGCTAAGGGGCTACGGTGCAGGTATCGACGTCACGGCAGCTGGCGCCTTCGCTGACGTATTAAGAACCCTAAATTGGACCCGTGAGGTGGGTCTATGAGTCAGGTGTTAAATATTAGTCAGAAAATGCTAACTGTTTATGCTCCTGCATCAATGGGTAATGTTGGCGTTGGCTTTGATTTGCTGGGTGCTGCATTAGCGCCAGTCGATGGGTCATTGTTGGGTGATAGGGTGATGATTAGCGGCGCTGAAGAAGGTGTTCATTTTAGCCAAGTCGGTCCGTGGGCACATAAGTTACCGGCAGATGGCAAGGACAATATCGTCTATCAATGTGCTGAGTTCTTCTTAGATAAACTTCAAAGACAAGATGGGGTAACCGTTTGTCTGGAAAAAAACCTTCCTGTAGGCAGTGGCTTAGGCTCAAGCGCTAGTTCAGTTGTTGCTGGACTATATGCGTTAAATGAATATTTTGGACTACCGTTTGACCAGCAAGCCTTATTAAGATTGATGGGTGAGTTTGAAGGTAAAATATCCGGTAGCGTACATTATGACAATGTGGCGCCTTGCTACTTAGGTGGCATGCAATTAATGCTTAATTCTCGTGACAAAGCCTGTGCCGTTATTCCTAGCTTTGATAATTGGTATTGGGTGGTCGCTTATCCTGGCATTTCATTATCTACCGCCAAAATGCGAGCATTATTACCTGAACAATATGATAAATCTGTTGCGATTGATTTCGGTCGTCACTTAAGTGCATTTGTTCACGCAAGTTATCAGCAAGATGCTGCACTGGCGATTGAAATGCTAAAAGATGTCCTGGCTGAACCTTATCGAGCGGCGTCGATCCCTGGCTATACCGATGCTCGAGCAGCGTTAACTGAATTAGGCATGCTGACGACAGGGATTTCTGGCAGTGGCCCAACACTGTTTAGTGTGACTGACGATTTAGCCACAGCAGAAAAAGCCAAAGATTGGTTAATGGAACATTATATTTCTGAGTCAGGTGGCTTTACTCATGTTTGTAAATTAGATCAGCTTGGCACGCGCTGCGTGTAACTCACACTCTTTGGTATTATGCATATTGAAATTTAAAAGGTAGTCGCAATGGAATTATATAATTTAAAGCACCCATCGCAGGTAGTTAACTTCAGTCAGGCTGTTCAGCTTGGTTTAGGCCAAGATCGCGGGCTATTTTTCCCGACATCAATCCCTGTATTGGCTGATATCGATGCATTATTGGCACTACCCTTTGCTGAGCGTAGCAAAAAAGTGTTGGGCGCTTGGTTAGCCGATGAGCTAGGGCAGGAAAGTGTTGATAAGCTAGTGGATAAGGCCTTTACCTTTGATGTGCCGCTAAGCAAGGTTGATGAGAAACGTGCCTGTTTAGAGCTTTTCCATGGGCCAACATTGGCCTTTAAAGATTTTGGCGCGCGGTTTATGGCCCAATGCATTGATTTACTTGCTGGAAATAAAAAACTGACTATTTTAACGGCGACATCTGGTGATACTGGTGCCGCAGTAGCAGATGCCTTCTATGGCCTAGATAACGTCAATGTGATGGTGCTATACCCAAAAGGTAAAATCAGCGAGCTGCAAGAAAAGATGTTTACCACCTTAGGCAAAAATATTCATACTGTGGCGGTAACAGCTGACTTTGATGCCTGTCAGGATTTAGTCAAACAAGCTTTTGATGATAGTGATGTTCGTGATGATTTAGCGTTAAACTCTGCTAATTCAATTAATATCAGCCGATTACTGGCGCAAATTTGTTACTACTTTGAAGCTGTCGCGCAAGCCAAACAAGCTGGCTATGATGAGATTGTCATGGCAGTACCCAGTGGTAACTTTGGTAACTTAACCGCGGGTTTATTTGCTAAAGCCATGGGCTTACCGATTAAACGCTTTATTGCTGCCACCAACAGTAATGACACTGTACCGCGTTACCTTGTGGAGGGAAAATGGCAACCGCATAAAACAGTGGCAACCATGTCAAATGCGATGGATGTGTCTGAGCCAAGTAATTGGCCTCGTGTTGAAGCTATCTGCGGGCAAATGGACTGGCCATTGTCTTTGGTATCGGGTTTAGCGTTGTCGGAGGACGATACCTCGGCGGCGTTAGCAGAACTGTATCGTTTAGGTTATCAATCTGAACCTCATGCGGCCATCGCAGCCCATGCATTAACACTCGGTCTTGATGGCAACGAAAAAGGTATCTTTCTTGGTACCGCCCATCCTGCCAAGTTTAAGGATGTGGTTGACCGTGAGTTATCAATTAATTTGCCCTTGCCTCCTGAGTTGGCTGCGGTTGTAGAAAAAGATATTTTGTCAGCACAGTTACCCGCAGACTTTGAGCAACTCAAAGCACATATGTTTGCTGTATTGAAATAGTCTACTTTTTCAAATGTCTACCACTTTATATCAATTTAATCGATATAAGGTGGTAGATATATTTCAATATTATGATCTTGGTCATACCTCAAAAGGTTTATACCAGTGTAGATTAGTAAATAGTGCGTTATTGGCTATTATTTATAGATTGGCGTTTGGAAAAGAGATTACGGGAGAAGACTATGTTGCAACGTTTAATGCAAGATCATAAGCATATTGCCATTTTGTTGAATATTCTTTCCAATAAATTGACTCGATTGGCCGATGGTCAAGGCGTAAATTTTAATCTGGTTAGAGATATTGTTGAGTACATGCAGGGTTATGCTGAACACAGTCATCATCCATTAGAAGATATCATTTTTGATTATTACAGTAATAAAACGGGCCAAGCAAATTGTGGTCAGTTGTATAATGAACATCATCGTTTAGCTGAAACATCAGGCGCTTTAGTGTATAGCTTGAATATGATTTTATCTGATGTGGTGATTTCACGTGAAAAGCTGATTAATGATCTACAAGAGTATATTGAACTACAACAACGACATATGCAGTATGAAGAGCAAGAAGTGTTTCCCAATTTTATTAAGACGTTGGACGATAGTGATTGGCAAAAAATCACCGTCTTATGCCAGAAACGGTTAATTGAAGATCCATTATTTAATGACAATGATAAAACGATTTTTGAAGATTTACGTGACTATATTGAACATGCGGATAATAAATGATGCGCTTATTCTTGTACTAGAGGGCTTTGATGTCCATTAATGGTCAAGCTGAATAAATCTTGTCAACAAAAAGAGCGCATTAAGCGCTCTTTTAATTGATTTTATCGTTAAGCTTTCATTGTGATTGGACCCAATTAAAGCACTAATGTGTTGACATCAAAATCGAATGAATCGTCAATATCTTGCAATTCCTTGAGTAAACGCTGTTTATCCTTAATGGCTTCAATTTCACGCCATTTTCGTTTTTTTGACGAGCTTTTTGAACGGCTTGGTCTTTCAACAACTTCGTCTAGCGCACCACCATAGTCTAATCTATCCATGGTAACCTCCCTTGTTATTATGATGTCTCTGTAAATAGATATCATATTTCAACCATAGGGTGCAACATTTACGTTTCATTTACGTTTCATTTGCGTTACTAAATAATTAAAGTTAAATGCGTTATATCGATGTTTTAGTTAGCCTTTAACGATATTTTTCAATATATATCCTGACAATAAAAAAACACCCTCAACAGTGTTAAAGGTGTTTTTGATAAATAAGTTTCCTATCGAGTGTGTTAAGTCTTAAAGCTGTCCCTGACGATACAGGTTGATTAACGCATTACTTGATGAGTCTAACTGTGTCGCTCCTTCTTTAGCGCCAATACGGTCTAATACGTCATTGCCTAGCTGTTTACCTAATTCAACTCCCCACTGATCAAATGAATTGATTTGCCATATAGCGCCTTGAACAAACGTTTTGTGCTCGTACAGCGCAATTAACGCTCCTAATGTCGTTGGCGTTAGTTTGTTCATCAGTAGAGTATTGCTTGGTTTGTTACCTGACATTACTTTATGCTTGGCAATAAGCGCTATTTGAGCATCGTCCAACGGACTATTACTGAGTTCAGCAAGAGCTTCATCATAAGTCCGGCCTTGCATTAACGCTTGGGTTTGGCCAAAGCAATTTGATGCAAGTTGGTCATGATGTTTACCGAGCGGATTATGGCTTTGCAACGGCATGATAAAGTCTGCAGGAATAAGAGCGGTACCTTGATGCAACAACTGATGATAGGCATGTTGACCATTAGTGCCTTCACCGCCCCAAATGACCGGGCCTGTGCTGTAATCAACATCTGTACCGTCCAGAGTCACTGATTTACCATTACTCTCCATGTCTAACTGCTGGAAATACGCAGGTAGTCCGCGCAGATTATGATCATAGGTCAAAATGACATGTGCTTGAGCACCATGGAAGTTGCCATATAATACCGATAACATCGCCATTATCACTGGCATGTTTTGCTCGATAGGCGTATTAACAAAATGCTCATCCATTTGATGAGCGCCCTCTAACAAGGCTATAAAGTTATCCATGCCGATAAGCAGAGCAATAGGTAAACCAATGGCTGACCATAATGAGTAACGTCCGCCAACCCAATCCCACATTGGGAATATGTTGTTAGCGTCCATCCCAAACTCTGTTGCTTTAGCCACATTTGATGTCACAGCCACAAAGTGTTTGGCGACATCTTGTTGGCTTGCCCCTTGGGCTAAAAACCAATCTTTAGCGCTAAGGGTATTGGTTAGTGTCTCTTGGGTATCGAATGATTTTGACGACATCACAAACAATGTGGTTTCAGCATTGAGGTGGATTAATTTTTCACAAATAGAGCTCGCATCAACGTTAGCGACAAAATGACAGTTAAGCCCATCTCGCCAATAGGGTCTTAACGCTTGAGAAACAATTTTAGGCCCAAGAAACGAGCCTCCAATGCCAATACTGACAATATCTGTAATCGCTTTACCGGTATAACCTTTCCAATCACCAGACTGAACCGAGCCAACAAATTTAGTCATTTTGGCTAATGTTTGTTGCACTTCAGGAACGATATTCGCGCCTTCAGCAATAATTGTTTGAGTGGCTTTACTGCGTAATGCAGTATGCAATACCGAGCGTTGTTCAGTATTGTTAATCACATCGCCATTGAACATTGCGCTAATTTTGTCACTCAGTTTTGCTTCTTTAGCGAGAGAGAATAGCAGTTTAAGTGTTTCATCGTTCACACGGTTTTTAGAGTAATCTAAAAATAGACCACAAGCCGTAACGCTCATTTGCTCAAAACGTAGTGGGTTTTGAGCAAACAATTCGCGCATGTGAGGAAGTTGACTTGTATGGTTTTTTAGCGCTTTCCAAGTCGTGCTTTGAGTCAGTGTAGTCACGAGTAAAGCCTCCAACTAGCTTAATTTGATTTTTAGCATAACTTCAAGTTTACTTTGGTCGATAGCAAAGTTACGAATACCTTCAGCTAATTTATCAACTGCCATTGGCTCTTCATTAAACGCCCAACGGAATTGTGCTTCAGTTAATGCTGTCGGAGCCGCATGCGTTGATGAAGTCGCCACTAATTTCCGGCTAATTTCCACATCAGTATTGGCTAACTCTTCTAATAATGCAGGGCCAATCGTTAGACGGTCACAACCTGCTAATTCGATAATCTCACCGATGTTTCTAAAACTGGCACCCATCACAACCGTGCTATAACCATGCTGCTTGTAGTAGTTGTAAATTTCAGTTACAGAGACCACACCAGGATCCGTTTCAGCGGTGTAATCTTGGCCGGTGTCTTTTTTATACCAATCTAAAATGCGGCCAACAAAAGGCGAAATGAGGTAAGCACCAGCTTCTGCACACGCTCTTGCTTGAGCAAAGCTAAACAGTAATGTTAGGTTGCAGTTGATGCCTTCTTGTTCAAGTACTTTGGCAGCGCAAATTCCTTCCCAAGTGGAGGCTAGTTTAATGAGAATACGTGATTTATCAATTCCGGCTTCTTGGTATAACTTGATTAGCTTGTGCGCTTTGTCAATTGAGCGTTGTTTGTCAAAAGATAACCGAGCATCTACTTCTGTTGAAATACGGCCTGGGACTATTTTTAAAATTTCTACACCGATATTCACGGCTAGTTTATCACCAGCATCTTCAATTTGTTGTTCAATACTGTGGCTTTGAGTTTTGGCCCATTCAATTGCATTCTCAATCAGAAAAGCGTATTGCGGGATCTGAGAGGCTTTTAAAATAAGTGATGGGTTGGTTGTTGCGTCTTGAGGCTGGTACCGCTTAATCGCCTCTATGTCGCCGGTATCTGCAACGATGGTAGTGAATGACTTGAGTTGCGCGAGTGTACTGGTCATGTAAATTTCCTCTCGATAAGCAATGAATATAGATCAATGCCTTTATTAGAAGCGATTTTAGTGATTATTCCAACTTTATTTGTAAAAAAATTACCAAATATTAGGTAATTTTTACTTAATTAACGCCGGTATTGTTGCTAAATAGACAGAATGGGTCGCTTAATATGATTAATACTTCCAGTTCTAGTATCGCAACGTCAGTGATAGCCTCTGCTACACTGTTTTTTACGTTGTTCTTAAAATAAAAAAGTCGCTGCGAGCAGCGACTGTAAAGTATAGCGTATCAATATTAAAATTAACGTAATACTACGCGCTTTTCGGTACCCGTCACGATAGCTTCGATACGACGGTTTACACGGTTAGCTTCAGCTGAACTACCTTGAATAACAGGTTTAGTCACACCATAGCCAATTGAATCAATACGGCTAGTGTTGATCCCGTATTTTTGGTTTAGCGCTTTAGCAACTGAATCGGCACGACGCTCAGAAAGCTTCATGTTATATGCTGCTTTACCTACGTTAGACGCATGGCCTTCAATCGATACCGTGTGTTGTGGATTCTTGTTTAAGAAATTGGCTAATTTATTTAAATCGTCCAATGAACCCTTACGGATAACCGCTGAATCGTTAGCAAACAAAATGCCGCCTAAGTCATGCTTAGTGGTGATGTATTCATAAACACTACAACCTGTCGCATCAACTTTGTGGGTTGAAGGGGTATTTGGACATTTGTCCATGTTGTCTGTTACGCCATCTTTGTCAGCATCACCAGGTGCTGCGACAACCATCGGTGCTGCCACTGGAGCGGCTGCAGGAGCGCTAGTACCAAAACGGTAACTTAGTTCAAGACCCCAGTAGTTGCTTTCCATTGACAGTGTATTCCACTTTTCTTCGTCAAGGTTTTCATAACGACGGTACTTAGCTTGTAACTTTAGATTGTCAGTAACGTTATAACCAATACCAGCACCTAAGTAGGGTGCAATACCGCTATCACTGTAGTATTCAGTGTTGTATTCTTTTTTGTTATAGATCAGATAGTTAAGTGCACCTGCTTCAGCAGATAAACTCCACTTGTCTGCCAGTGGGTAAAAACCAACAAAACCTAATGACATACCACGAGCACCAACATCATTACGCTTGTTTGAATAATCAGTCCATTCAGCACGGCCAAGGTCACGATAACCCAGTTCGATACCAACATAGTCGTTAAATAAATATCCACCAAATACATCCCATGCATATGGGTCATCTTCACCACACACTTTCATGGTTTTTTGATCGCAATTTGGTTCATAGTTGTTGACGCCTAAACCACCACCAACGTACCAAGGTGTTAGTTGTTCTGCCGCGGATGCAGCAAAAGGTAATAGAGAGGTAAGTAATACTACTTTTAATGTGTTCTTCATCATATATACGTCCATTGTTATTTTACTCCAAAAATGCATGTAACGGAGTTGTTACTGTTATGCATTACTGACGCTTAATGTGGGGTTTCTTTGTATTTTTAGTCAGCGTCGCAATTATGGGTGGTAATGAGAGGTTTATCTATAGTAAGAAAGATTAATTTTTGGTCATAATTAATTTAATGGCGCTGTTGATAAATAGATGTTTCATTGAAAAAAATTGCTAAAAAAGAAGCTAAGTATGATTGAGTTTATATTTATAAAATATTGAATAATAATTGTTAAAATTATCTATGTTTTTTAAGTTAGTTTTATCCGGTCAACATAATTATTTTTTTGAATGGTAAAAGCAAAAATACGCCCTGAAGGCGTATTTTTGTTGTCTAAAGTGACTTCGTTTTAACGAGTCCACACCCAGTTTTCGATCTCTTCTGGGTCAACACCGTTTGCTTTGATATAGTTTTTGTGATCTACCAAGCGTTGTAACATGTCGGTAGTGATGGTCACATGTTGTGTTTCATCAATCACGCCTTGCTGGAACAACTTGTAAGCCATATCGATAACTAAGTGGTAGCGAGAGGTACCGTTACGTACGCCCATATCAAATGGCGTAGTCGTTGAACCTTCTTCTTCATAACCCTTAATACGGAAACGACGGTTACCTTTATAATCGAATACCAGTTTCTTGATGGTATTTGGGTAACCATGGTAGTTAAATACCACGCCTTTGTCTTGGGTGAACACTTCGTCCATCATCCAAGGCTTGCTTTGGAACTTAAGATTACCTAAACCGCTGCTGTGAAGTTCTGACACACTCACAAACCGGATACGCACTCTTGGTAGGATCTCACGGATGAGTACTAGTGAGGCCATACATTCTTGAGTTGCATAGTCGCCACAACCCGCTAATACCACATCTGGATTTTCATCAGAGGCAAAGTCCCACACCATAACGCCGTCTTTAGCTTGCTTACGGGCTTCATCCAGTGATAACCACTGTGGTAGTGACTTTTTACCGGCAACAATAATATTCAATTTGTCTCTGTCAGCATAAGCTTTTTCGGTATAGACCAAGGTGCTGTTAGCATCTGATGGTAAATAAGCAGAGATAATGTTTGGGTGCTTCTCTAACATAGCGCCTAGGAAAGACGGGTTCTGATGAGAATAACCGTTGTGATCTTGACGCTCTAGTAGCGATGATAATACGACGTTACATGCTGGAATTGGCTTACGGAAATGGATCCCTTGGCTTGCATGGACATATTTACAGTATTGGTCAGCCATTGATGACACTACCTGAGAGAAAGATTCGTAGGTAGGGAACATGCCATGGCGGCCCGTTACTGTGTAACCATGTAACATACCAAACAACAAGTTTTCAGATAATAATTCAATAACACGGCCGTCGCGAGACATATCTTGGTCCCAACTTTCTATCGGCCACTGCCATGAACGGTCGGTTTCTTCAAACACAGCTTGTAGTTGATTAGAATAAGTTTCATCAGGACTGAAGATACGTAGGTTTCGTTGATCACGGTTTAGCTTGAACGCATCACGCATCCACTCACCCATTTTCAACATTGAGAAACCACGTTGACCACGAGGCGTTTCTGAACCATAACCTAGTTTATTTAAGTCTGGATTAGCTAAAGCACGAACCACTTCACCGCCGTAGCTTAGACGTTGACGACCACAGCATAAATCTTTTGGTGGCATTAATGATAAAATGTCTTTATCAAATATTAATTCACCGCTTTCAGTAGTTTGTACTAGTTCGTCGAACTTATAGCTCGCTAACCACTTATCAAGTGCTTCAAGGTGCCCTTTATCTTTAGCACAATTGCTCACAATAACTTGGTGAGATTCGCAGTTGCCTTCTAGTTTTTTACCCTCATATTCAGCGGTACCCGTCCAACCTTTTGAGGTTCTCATTAAAATAACCGGCCAGCGTGGTTTGACAACATCTTCGCCAGAACGGGCACGGCGTTGAATGTCATTGATCATGTCATAAGACAAGTCCATTGCCGCAGTCATTTGTTCAAAGATATCGGTTTCCATTTCATCATCAACGATGATTGGGTGATAACCAAGACCACGGAATTCTAAATCGAGTTCTTCATGGCTCATACGTCCCATACGGGTAGGGCCAGAGATTTTGTAACCGTTAATATGTACGATTGGCAGAACCGCACCGTTATTTTCAGGAGAAACTAAACGGTTGGCATACCAAGACGCAGCTAATGGACCGGTTTCTGCTTCACCGTCACCGATTAAACAGGCGGCAATAAGATTTGGGTTATCTAATACAGAGCCCCAAGCAACTGAAAGTGAATAGCCAAGCTCACCACCTTCTAATATTTGACCTGGCGCTTCTGGGTTTGCATGTGATGGATAACCGTAAGCGGCGGAGAATTTTTTACAGATATCTTCGATACCTGTTTCTGTAAATGGAATGGTCTCTGGATAGAAATGACTTAATGAGCCTTCCATAAATAAGTTAGCTTGCACCGCTGGGAAACCATGGCCCGGGCCTACAAGATAAAGAAACTCACGCTTGTGCTTAACGATTAGACGGTTTACGTTAGCATAAACAAAGTTGATCCCCGGGCATGTGCCCCAATGGCCCAAAAGGCGTGGTTTAATGTCTGTGTGCTCTAAATGGCGTTTATAAAGCACGTTTTGCTTTAGGTAAATTTGTGACGTTGCAAGGAAGTTCGTTGCTCTAACGTATTTCTTCAGCGCGATTATTTCATGTGAGTCTGTCATAGTTGCCTCGTTCAAAGGGAAAAGCATTAATAATCTATCTTAAGAATACTGTATTTGTAATTTAGTTACAATAACGTGGCCTTTATCTAACTTTTGAATAATGAATTTCGCTTTAGAGCGCATTTTGAGAGGTTTGTGGTTAATTAGTTGAAATTTAACTACACTTTTACGAAATTTTAAACATAGAGCATTTAGATGAGAAATGATAAAGTGTGATGGAACTCACTTGTTGCATTTCAATTAAGGTTTTCTGCAGCGCAGAAAAATACATCTAGTCGTATATCGCTTACAAACAAGTGGCCTTAGTATTCTCAGTCCTTGATAATCAATACCTATTTATACGCCATAGGTTGGTTTTTTATGGCAAGTTAGCCAAGGTATTTGAGTTTATTTTTATCGTTAGACTCATAACAGTATAGATTCTGTTTTATTATGTGGCTTATATTCAGTGCAATAGCCTGGACTAAAATAATAATATTATTCACGGGGAAGATTAGACAATATGGCAATGTTAGAAACGATTATTAATTTTATGAATAGCTTGCTTTGGGGCAAGTTATTGGTTTATGGGCTGGTGGGAGCTGGATTGTTTTTTACCATTCGTCTCGGTTTTATTCAAGTAACACATTTTGTTCATGGCATTAAAGTATTGACGATTAGCCGTCGTCCAGGCAAGCATGGCTTATCATCATTTCAAGTTTTTTGTACCAGTATGGCGGCGCGCGTGGGGGCGGGTAATATGGCCGGTGTGGCCGTTGCAATTGGTACTGCAGGCCCTGGTGCCGTGTTTTGGATGTGGGCTATTGCGGTACTGGGTATGGCAACAGCAATGATTGAGTCGACGCTTGCCCAAGTCTATAAAGTGACCGATAGTGATGGCCAGTACCGCGGTGGACCTGCATATTATATGGAGAAAGGTCTTGGCCAACGCTGGATGGGCGTGGTTTTCTCTTTATTGTTAATTGTAGCTTTTGGGTTAGTCTTTAATGCCGTTCAAGCCAACACCATTACTGGCGCGATGACTCAGGTTTTTGGTTTTGAGCCATTCGATGTCGGAATTGTTATTGTGCTCTGCAGTGCTTTTGTCATTGTTGGTGGCCTTAAGAAAGTAGCTAAAGTCTCTGAGTTAATTGTGCCTGTTATGGCGATTGCTTACATCGCGATCGCATTGGTTGTAGTGGCAATGAATATTGAAAAGTTACCCGACATATTTATGCTGGTAATTAATAGTGCATTTGGCTGGCAAGAAGCCGCTGCTGGTGGTGTTGCCTATAGTGTTGCTCAAGCAATGCAAGCGGGTATTGCCCGAGGATTGTTTTCAAATGAGGCCGGAATGGGCAGTGCGGCAAACGTTGCGGCTAGTGCATCGCCAAACCCTAATCATCCAGCGTCACAAGGTTTTGTGCAAATGATGGGGGTTTTTGTCGATACTATTGTTATTTGTACTGCAACAGCCGCGATTATTTTATTGTCAGGAGATGCTGCGGCGAGTTCTGATGGTATAGCCAAAACCATTAGTGCCTTGACGAGTCATGTTGGCGAGTGGGGTGGTGCATTTATTGCTTTTGCCATTTTACTGTTCTGCTTTACTTCTATTATTGCTAACTATTCTTATGCAGAAACCAATGTGATGTTTTTGTTTGGCAATAGTAAAAAGGCCTTACCGTTATTTCGTGTCGTGGTGTTAGGCATGGTGATGTTTGGCTCGCTAGCCAAAATTAGCTTGGTGTGGGATTTAGCCGATGTCTCAATGGGATTAATGGCCATTGTTAACATTGTTGCACTGGTGTTGTTATCTGGTCTCGCGATCCGAGTCATTAATGATTATCGTGAGCAGATTGATGCTGGTATAGATCCTATTTTTGATACCAGTAAGTTTCCGGAGTTAGCCGATCAGCTAGAAGAAAATATTTGGCCTAATTCCAGTGAACCTGTTAATAAATAAGTTTTGTCTATTAACCTAATCGAAAAAACCATGCGAGTACGGCATGGTTTTTTTACATCAATTTAGTATGATAACAATATGATTTTATCTGGAGCAGACTTATGTTGGTTTTAGTTTCACCTGCGAAAACATTAGATTTCGAAAACCCACCTATTACCAATACTCATACTCAGCCGAGTTTGCTTAAACAAAGCCAAACATTGATGGATGTATGCCGTGCATTAACACCAATGGATATTGCCAGCTTGATGAAGGTGAGTGATAAAATCGCTGGGCTTAATGCGGCTCGTTTTGCCGAGTGGCAGCCCCCATTTACGCTCGATAATGCCAAACAAGCTATTTTTGCGTTTAGAGGTGATGTATACACGGGGTTTGATGCAGATAATTTATCTGAGTCACAAATGGCTTCTAGTCAACAGCACCTGCGTATTTTATCTGGCTTATATGGTGTGCTTAAACCGCTAGATTTAATTCAACCTTATCGTTTAGAGATGGGAACAAAATTGACTAACGCTAAAGGCAGTAACTTATATGCTTTTTGGGGGGATATTATTACTAGTGAAGTGAATCAGGCGTTAAAAGAGCAGGGTGACGATATCATTGTCAATCTGGCCTCGAATGAGTACTTTAAATCGGTCAAAGTGAACCAGCTTGAAGGGCAGTTAATTACGCCAATGTTTAAAGATTTCAAAAGCGGTCAATTTAAAGTGATTAGTTTTTATGCTAAAAAAGCCCGTGGATTGATGGCTCGTTATATCGTTGATACCAAACCCGCTACTGTTGAGCAATTAACCGAGTTTGATCTTCAAGGTTATTATTACAGCAAAGCACAATCAACGGCGACAGAACCGGTGTTTTTACGAGATGAACAAAAGTAACTCATTTGAAAATAATAATATTAGGACAAAATGAGTACAATAAAAAAGCCCTTAAATAAGGGCTTTTTGAGTTATTAAGATAGGTTCTTTGTAGAGATAAAACGGATTAATGCTGTTGTTTTTTCTGGGTAACCGGTCTTAAAGTAATTTCTGATTGCGCCATCATATAAGCAAATTGAGCATAAGCCGCCGCACTTTGTGCCAGTTTTTTTGGATCAATTTTATCCAATGTATCATTCGGCGTATGGTGATAATCAAAGTAATCAGTACCATCTTGATTTAACGACGCGACCGGAACGCCTAATGCTGGCAGCATAGACACATCTGGTCCGCCTGAGGCTTGGTTATTACCGAGTTCAACCCCGTTTAGCGTTATGGCTGAGTGTTGTTGTTTCACCTGTTCAAATGTGGCGGGGTTAACATTAAAATCAATTTTATAGACAGGTCCTGCGCCAAAATCAGATTCTGCAGCAATATAATGCTTGTCTAACTCATCCGCATGCTGCGCTGCATAGGCTTTACCACCGACCATACCGACTTCTTCCGCAGCGTATAATACCACTCGAATTGTGCGTGCTGGCTTTTGTGGTAAGTCTTGGATAAGTTTAGCTGCGGTGGTAACAATCGCGACACCTGCACCATCATCAATCGCACCTGTACCTTCATCCCATGAATCAAGATGAGCGCCGAGAAGGACTATTTCGTCTGGTTTACTGCTACCAGTGACTTCTGCGATAACATTATAAGAAGTGGCAATTCCTAAGTTTTCTGAGGTCATGTTCAAGGATAGCGTGATGTTAGGATCTCGCTTTAACATCGCATTAATTAAATCGGCATCGGGATTCGACATCGCCGCGGCGGGTATTTTAGGCGTCCCTTCTTCATAACGCATCATGCCAGTATGGGCCATTCTGTCATGATCGGTCCCAATAGAACGGATCACGATTGCCACTGCACCTTTTTGTGCGGCAACGATAGCACCACGGGAACGACCACCAACGGCTTCACCATAACCTTTCCCAGTAATATGGCGTTCAGTTTTGTGGTCGATAAACACAATCTTGCCTTCGATGCGCCCAGGCGAGGCATTGGTTAACTCTTCTAAGCTATCAAAACGTACTATGGAAGCTTTAAGACCATTAATGGGCGTAGCGACACTGCCACCTAAGGCTGTGATCACCAACGGCTGTTCATAAGGAGATACTATGCTTGCGCGGGCGGTCCCTCTAGACCAAGCAGGCACTTGGACTGATTCTTTATAAACTCTATCAAATCCGAGTAACCACAGTTTTTCCATGGCCCAATCGACAGCGATAATATCTTTATCTGTTCCAGTCAATCGTGGACCCACTTCGACCGTCAGCGATTCAACAATGTCATAGCTCAAACTCGATGATAAGGCTTGTTTGGCTAACAGCAGACTGATTTGGGCATCATCTGACTGATTAATGATCAGATTATCGCCCACCGTTTTTGATGGTGAGGTTGCTTGGCAGCCAACAATAGCGACAAATACCGCTCCGACGAGAGTGGCTCTGTAATAGTTTTTCATGAGTTTCCTTTGATTATTATAGCTAAGTCTCATTTTTCACAACAATCTAGCAAAAAGTGTGCTTCATGTCCCGACTCTATTTGTAAGGGAACGCTATATTAGAGTGGGGATCGATGAGGAGAAGAGCGCGTGATGAATATAGAAAAAATGCAACATCAAGCAGATCATGCAGTCGTGTTGCTAAAAGCTTTAGCAAATGAACGTAGATTATTTATTTTGTGTCATCTTCTTAATGAAGGTGAAATGTGTGTTGGCGAAATGAATAAGAAGTTGGGCTTAAGCCAATCGGCTTTATCTCAACATTTAGCATGGCTTCGTAAAGACAATTTAGTCTGTACTAGGAAAGAAGCTCAAACTGTTTTCTATTCATTAAAAAGTGATGAGGTAAAAGAGTTAATTCAAGTATTGAATAATATGTACTGTTACTAAATTAACTCCGCAAACGTCTTAACTGATACATCTCATTAATGGTGTCTTAAGTTAAGGCGTTTAGTTTTATTAACGCTGTTATTAACCCTAATAATATTGTGCGCGTTTATACCCAATAAATTCCAATACGTTTATATCTCATACTACCAATGTGTCAGTATGATAAATACTGTCAACGATCATCTCAAGCGCTTCATTTCAAATAGACATTGGCGAAAGTTTCCATTCTGTCTGCCGCCCACTCTGTACCCTTGCTTCCCTTGTTAAGTCGTTAGATCCTATAAAATCTTAGCCGCGAAGCTGTTCCTATCTCTGAGATGATAAGCGGTAGGGAACGATGACAAGCGGTGACAAGCGGAGATAAGCGATACAAGCGATACAAGCGATACAAGGGATGGCAAGGGATGGCAAGCGGTGACAAGCGGTGACAAGCGATAGCAAGGACAAGATCCTAGCAGTGTAGCGAGCTAGATCCTATAGCGAGGGTAAAATTTAGATATAAAAAAACCGGCCGAGGCCGGTTTTTTGGATCTTAATCTACAAAAAACTAAGCTGCAATAGCTTTGATTTTTGCGTTTAAGCGAGCCTTCTGACGAGCGGCTTTATTCTTGTGAATAATGCCTTTAGTCGCCATACGGTCAACAATTGGTTGTGCAGTAGCAAACGCTTCTGTAGCCGCTTTATGATCACCGCTTTTGATAGCAGCGATGACTCTTTTAACGTATGTACGTAACATAGAGCGACGACTAGCGTTATGCTGGCGACGCTTTTCAGACTGAAGCGCGCGCTTCTTTGCAGACTTGCTATTAGCCAAGGTGCAACTCCTAAAAACTGGATTTGATACTTTTAAGGCCGAGGAATATGCCTGCTTTTTGTCGTCTTGTCAACGACTATAGTTGAATAATAATCATAAAGATAAATTAATCCAACCTAGCATGCCAAACTTCAACCCAACTCGTGTAATATGTGGCGTAATTCTACCAGCTCTTCGGTCTGTGTGACAGCGTTAGAATAGAATATTTATTATAAATCCCATTAATTTCTTAGAAGTGACCGAGTGTCTGGGGGCTGTTTGAGCAAAAAATTATTTAAATCAGGTCTGATTGTCAGTGTTATGACGCTGATTTCCCGAGTATTAGGCTTAGTTCGCGATGTGGTAATCGCCAATTTAATGGGGGCGGGTAGTAGTGCGGATGTATTCTTTTTTGCTAATAAAATACCTAACTTTTTAAGACGTTTATTTGCTGAAGGGGCTTTTGCGCAGGCATTTGTGCCAGTACTGACTGAGTATCAGGAGAACATGACCCCAGAAGATACTCGTGAGTTAATCAGTAAGGTTGCTGGTACCTTAGGCGTACTAGTGACGATTGTGACTTTGTTTGGGGTCGTATTTTCACCTGTATTAGCGGCCCTTTTTGGTGGCGGGTGGTTCGTCGATTGGCTCAATGACGGGCCTAATGCCGAAAAGTTCGAACTTGCATCAGTTATGTTAAAAATTACTTTTCCCTATTTGTGGTTTATCACCTTTACCGCCTTGGCGGGCTCGATACTCAACACCCGTGGACGGTTTGCTGTATCAGCCTTTACGCCTGTATTTTTGAATGTTGCAATTATTGCGGTGGCTTTATGGTATGCGGACACCTTAGAAAATCCTGAAATTGGTTTAGCTTGGGGAGTCTTTTTTGGTGGTCTTATTCAGTTTTTGTTCCAAATCCCCTTTTTAATTCGTGAGAACGTGCTCGTAAAGCCAACTTGGGGATGGAATCATCCTGGTGTGGTAAAAATTAGAACCTTGATGATCCCAGCCTTATTTGGTGTGTCTGTTTCACAAATTAATTTATTGTTCGACACTTTTATAGCCAGTTTCCTGATGACGGGATCGATAAGTTGGTTGTATTACGCTGACCGATTATTGGAGTTCCCTTTAGGATTATTTGGGATTGCCATCGCCACAGTTATCTTGCCTGCGTTATCGCAAAAACATGTTAATGCCCAAGGCAGTGGGTTTAATCAAACCATGGACTGGGGCGTTAAAGCCATTTTGCTATTAGGCACTCCGGCGATGTTAGGGTTAATTATTCTGGCCAAACCTATGCTGATGGTGCTGTTTATGCGCGGAGCCTTTAGTCTTAATGACGTTGAAATGGCGTCCTATAGCTTGGTTGCATACGGTTGTGGCTTATTGAGTTTTATGATGATTAAAGTGTTAGCGCCGGGATACTACTCGCGTCAAGACACTAAAACACCGGTTAAATATGGCATTATTGCCATGGTCAGCAATATGGTGTTTAACCTTATTTTTGCTATTCCATTTGGCTACGTGGGCTTAGCCATTGCGACATCAATGTCTGCACTATTAAATGCGAGTTTGTTATATCGCGGTTTACACAAAGCGGGCGTTTATCAAATGAGTCGACAAACGTTATTTTTCTCATTAAAAGTGATCATTTCTACAGCCTTAATGACCATTGCCATTATTTATTTTATGCCACAACAAAGCGTATGGCTTGAATGGCAAACCTTTGAACGTATGTTTATGTTGATTGAGCTTATTGTAGGAGGTGCAGTTATTTATTTGTTGAGTTTACTGGCATTGGGCGTTCGGCCTTGGAAAATTAAACGTCAGGGATAATTTCCAAGGTTAACGCCGACCGAGGATCGGTAGGTTATCCTAAATCCTGTGTAATAATCTGAGCCTGAAACTCGCATCTAACATTGGTTTGGGTATATAATCTGCCGATTTGCTATAGGCAGTATTGAGCGTAATGGAATTAATCCGCGGTATACACAATATTTTACCTTCTCATCATGGTTGCGTTTTGACCATAGGGAATTTTGATGGTGTCCATCGTGGTCATGCGCAGGTGATCAGCTGCTTGGTTAGTAAAGCGCATCATTTTCAACTACCTGCAACAGTAATGACCTTTGAGCCTCAGCCACAAGAACGCTTTCGTGGTGCAGATGCTCCCGCTCGTCTCAGTCTTCTGCGCGATAAAATTAGATTACTCGATGAGCTTAAAATTGACCAGCTACTCTGTATCAATTTTACTGCCGCTTTTGCTAATCAACCTGCTGAAGCGTTTATTGAAGAGTTATTAGTCAAAAAACTCGGGGTTAAATATCTCGTCGTGGGTGATGACTTTTGCTTTGGTAAAGGCCGCGAAGGTACTTTTGACATGCTCGTTGCTGCAGGTAAGCAATTTGGCTTTACGGTTGTCAGTACACAAAGCTTTGTGGTTGGGTCGTCGCGAGTAAGTTCTACGGCTGTAAGAGAACAACTGGCGTTAGGGAATTTAGAACAAGCAAGACGTTTATTGGGACATCCGTTCATTTTAAGTGGTAGGGTTGCTCACGGACAAAAATTAGGCCGTACAATCGGTTTTCCAACGGCAAATATAGCATTAAAGCGTAACGTTGTGCCTGTTCGAGGGGTATTTGCTGTGCGTTTGTATTGGGATGGCAGTGATATTTATGACGGTGTGGCTAATGTAGGGTTCAGGCCCACTGTAAATGGCCAAACCTGCAGATTAGAAGTCCATTTGTTTGATTTTAGCGGTGATTTATACGGCAAACGAGTGGAAGTAGAATTAATAGCAAAAATCCGTGATGAGCAACCCTTTGAGTCATTGGATGCGCTAAAAAAACAAATTTTAAATGATGCAAATGAAGCTCGCGCTTTATTTAGCAACGATGCTAGCTGAAATGAATCAGCTTTAATAATGGTATGGGATCAATGAGCGACTATAAATTTACTTTGAATTTGCCGGAAACAGAGTTTCCGATGCGCGGTAATTTGGCAAATCGCGAGCCAGAAATGTTAACTCGCTGGACGCAAGATGGACTGTATCAACAGATCCGTGAAAGCCGAATTGGCCGTAAACCTTTCATACTGCATGATGGCCCTCCATACGCTAATGGCAGCATTCATATTGGTCACTCTGTTAATAAAATTCTTAAAGACATTATTATTAAGTCAAAAACCATGTCTGGTTTTGACGCACCCTATATCCCTGGTTGGGACTGTCATGGATTACCGATTGAGCTGAAAGTTGAGCAAAAAGTCGGTAAGCCTGGTGTCAAGATTTCTGCAGCGGAATTCCGTGAAGAATGTCGTAAATATGCTGCTATTCAAGTTGACGGTCAACGTGATGACTTCATTCGTTTAGGTGTATTAGGCGATTGGCAAAATCCGTATTTAACCATGGATTTTTCAACTGAAGCGAATATTGTTCGTTCACTGGCAAAAGTGATTGATAGCGGTCATTTGCACAAAGGTGTTAAGCCAGTGCATTGGTGTACCGACTGTGGTTCGGCACTCGCTGAAGCGGAAGTGGAATACGAAGATAGAAAATCTCCGGCTATTGATGTCGCTTTTGTGGCGGTTGATAGTCAAGCTGTTGCCGCTAAATTTGGCGTTGAAAATTATACTAAACCAGTAGCGATGGCAATTTGGACTACTACGCCGTGGACCATCCCTGCTAACCGTGCATTGTCGTTAAACGCCGAGTTAGATTACAGCTTGATTGAGATTGTTAAAAACGGTGAAACCACAACATTGATTTTGGCTCAAGTGCTTGTTGAGTCATGTCTTGAACGTTACGGCGTTGAAAGCCATCAATTATTAGGCGAAGTTAAAGGGGCTGAGCTCGAGTTAATGCGCTTTAACCACCCATTCTATGCCTTTGATGTACCAGCTATTTTAGGTGACCATGTCACCACAGATGCGGGTACTGGTATTGTACATACCGCCCCAGGTCACGGTCAGGACGATTTTATTGTTGGCCTGAAATACGGTTTGGAAGTGGCCAACCCTGTTGGCGATAACGGTGTTTATAAAGCCGATACTGAGTTTTTTGCCGGTCAGCATGTCTTTAAAGCTAACGCCAATGTGGTTGAGCTGTTAAAAGAGAAAGGTGCGTTATTACTTCATGTTGCTTACCTTCACAGCTATCCACATTGCTGGCGCCATAAAACACCGATTATTTTCCGTGCGACACCACAGTGGTTTATCTCTATGGATAACCACGATCTGCGTTCGCAAGCATTAGAAGAAATAAAGCAAACCAAATGGATCCCTGATTGGGGTCAAAGCCGTATTGAAAAAATGGTAGAAAACCGCCCAGACTGGTGTATTTCACGTCAGCGAACTTGGGGCGTACCGATCACATTATTTGTTCACCGCGAAACGGATGAGCTGCATCCCGATAGCGTGTCATTAATGGAACGAGTTGCGCATCGCATTGAACAGCAAGGTATTCAAGCTTGGTGGGATTTAGATGCAAGTGAATTGTTAGGTGATGAAGCAGATCAGTACCGTAAAGTCACTGATACATTGGACGTATGGTTTGACTCAGGCTCATCATTTTCTTCAGTTGTTGCTGCGCGTCCAGAGTTTCAAGGACATGAAATTGATTTGTATTTAGAAGGTAGCGATCAGCACCGCGGTTGGTTTATGTCATCATTAATGATTTCAACGGCGATGAATGGTAAAGCACCTTATAAGCAAGTATTGACTCATGGTTTTACCGTTGATGGTAAAGGCCGCAAGATGTCAAAATCTGTCGGTAATGTGATAGCTCCCTTACAAGTGATCAATAAGCTCGGCGCTGACATTTTACGTCTATGGGTTGCCGCAACCGATTACAGTGGTGAAATGACAGTCTCTGACGAGATTTTAAATCGCAGCGCTGATGCGTACCGTCGAATTCGTAATACTGCACGTTTCTTGTTAGCTAACTTAAATGGCTTTAACCCAGAAACTGACATGATCCCGTCTGAAGACATGGTCGCGTTAGACCGTTGGGTTGTGCGCCGTGCCGCTGCACTGCAACAAGAAATAATTGAAGCGTATGATCAATACAACTTCCATTTAGTGACTCAAAAGCTGATGCAGTTCTGTTCAGTAGAGTTAGGCAGTTTTTATCTTGATATTATTAAAGACCGCCAATACACCGCCAAGCAAGAAGGTCATGCTCGTCGTAGTTGCCAGTCAGCGCTTTATCATATTGCAGAAGCAATGGTACGTTGGATGACACCCATTTTAAGCTTTACTGCTGATGAACTGTGGCAGTTGCTACCCGGTAAGCGTGAAAAGTATGTGTTTACCCAAGAATGGTATCAAGGTTTAGAAGCGGTGACACTTGACAGTGATTTAAGTGATGATTACTGGGAGAAACTATTAGCTGTCCGTAACGAAGTTAACAAAGTACTTGAACAAGCTCGTCGTGATAAACGTATTGGTGGTTCATTAGAAGCGGAAGTGACATTGTTTGCTGATGCTGATTTAGCCGCTGAGTTAGCTAAAGTAGGTGATGAGTTACGTTTTGTACTGATCACCTCTAAAGCTGCTGTTGCCGATATGTCACAAGCGGGTAGTGACGCCATCGAAACTGAATTAAGCTCGCTTAAGTTAGTGGTTGCTAAAAGTGCGGCACACAAGTGCGAGCGTTGCTGGCACTATCGCGAAGAAGTTGGCACCATTGAAGCTCACCCAACATTGTGTCAACGCTGTGTGACCAATATTGAAGGTGAAGGCGAACACCGCGACTTTGCTTAAGGAAGCATATACATGAGTTCTGTACCATTAACGTGGAAAGACAGTGGCTTGCGTTGGTATTGGGTAGCTGCATTGGTGTTTATAGCCGATCAGCTCTCTAAACAATGGGTGCTCGCCAATTTTGATTTGTATGAGTCTATACAGCTTTTACCCTTTTTTAATTTCACTTATGTGCGAAACTACGGCGCGGCTTTCAGTTTTTTAAGTGACGCAGGTGGCTGGCAGCGGTGGTTGTTTACCGTTATTGCTCTCGGTTTTAGTACCTTGTTAACGATCTGGTTGCGTAAGCAGTCTTATTCGTTATGGCGCAGCAACCTCGCTTTTACGTTAGTTATTGGCGGTGCATTAGGTAATTTGATTGATCGTTTAATGCATGGTTTCGTGGTTGATTTTATCGATTTCTACTGGAATACCAGTCATTATCCAGCGTTTAATATAGCCGATGCGGGGATCTTTATGGGTGCCGCATTGATCATTTGGGACTCATTTAGACCCGAGACAAAGCCATTGAAGGAGCAAGATTAACTATGACAGATTTAACTAAACAAGATAGTCGTTCATTGTTGTGTCATATGAATATTGTACTGGAAGATGGATCTACAGCTGAAAGTACAAAATCATCAGGTAAACCTTCACGCTTAAACATTGGTGATGGTAGCTTAAGTCCGGCTTTTGAAGACCAGCTTAAAGACTTAAATGAAGGTGATAAGCACCAATTTACCTTAGTGGCAAAAGATGCTTTTGGTGAATCCAATCCAGATGCGGTTCATTATATGGACCGAAGCCGCTTTCCTGCAGATATGGAGCTTGAAGAAGGCGTTATTGTCAGTTTTGGCGGTCCTGGTGGGAGTGAAATACCGGGTATTATCCGTGATACTGCTGGCGATTCCATTACCGTCGACTTAAACCATCCACTAGCAGGACGCACGATAACGTTTGAACTTGAAGTTGTCAGTGTCATCACTGAGTAAAAAAGGTATCACATGCTAAAAGTTGATCCAACGTCTCCTGAGCTTAATATTCTACTCGCCAACCCTCGCGGATTTTGCGCAGGGGTAGATCGCGCTATCAGTATTGTAGAACGTGCTTTAGAGTTATTTGAACCTCCAATTTATGTACGTCATGAAGTCGTACATAATCGTTATGTGGTTGAAAACCTAAAACAGCGAGGTGCTATTTTCGTTGATGAACTTGAGCAAGTACCAGACAATAGCATTGTTATTTTTAGCGCTCATGGTGTATCACAGACAGTAAGAAAAGAAGCAAAACACCGTGGTTTAAAAGTGTTTGATGCGACATGTCCTCTAGTGACCAAAGTACATTTACAAGTGACCCGTGCAAGTCGCAAGGGTGTTGAGTGCATTTTAATTGGTCATGAGGGACATCCAGAAGTTGAAGGCACCATGGGGCAATATGATAACCCTAACGGTGGTGTTTATCTTATTGAATCTCCTGAGGATGTGAATAATCTTCAGGTCAATAACCCAGATAACCTCTGTTTTGTCACTCAAACTACGCTTTCTGTCGATGACACCTTGGATATCATTACTGCACTAAAACAGCGTTTTCCTTCCATTGAAGGACCTCGTAAGGATGATATTTGCTACGCGACACAAAATCGCCAAGATGCGGTAAGAAGTATGTCTGCTGAAGTCGATTTATTGATTGTTGTCGGTTCCAAAAATAGTTCTAATTCAAATCGTTTACGTGAACTGGCTGAAAAGACCGGTACTCAATCTTATTTAGTTGATACCGCCGCCGATGTTGAAGCAATCTGGTTTAACGGGGTGAAGAAAGTGGCAGTAACCGCTGGCGCCTCAGCGCCTGAAGTGCTAGTGCAACAAGTTGTTAACGCGATAGCGACACTTGCACCGAGTGTGATAACTGAAGTTGAAGGTCGTAAAGAAGACACTGTGTTTGCAGTTCCGGCAGAATTACGTTAATTAACGCCAATAAATGCTGTGAAACTTACCCGCACGCTATTCTAGTTTGCGGGTTTTTTGTACTAAAAAATAAACCGAGTATAGTGCTGATAAATCGATTAATCTATAAACTATAGTTAATATACAATATTGATACTATCTGATTACATTTAAGTCAGCTATGATAAGTTTGTTTTATAAAAGTTTGACTCATCTATGTTAAGTTTGTTTTATATAAATTTGTCTTGTAGTGTCAATCTAAATAAGAATAATAAAGATTTTAAAGGTAAAGATAGTTTGATTTTTATCTTTCGGGAGGTTTGAAGCTCATGTCGCCAAAAAGGAATGGATTTTCCTTAATTGAAGTTATGGTCTCACTGGTTATCTTAGTGATAGGCCTTATTGGGATTTTTAACCTTCATATTATGTCGAAACTGGGCAGTTTTGAGTCCTTTCAGCAAACCCAAGCATCATATTATGCCAATGACATCATAAATCGGATGCGATTAAATCGTTCACAATTAGCTGAATATGCAAACGGTTCACCTTACTCCGGAGTTGCTACTTCTGTCGGCCAAACATGTGACGCCGTATTATTGACTTGCAGCCCAAACCAAATGGCTAAGTGGGATATTTTTGAATGGCAGTCATCCTTTATCGGTACCTCTGAGGTTATCGGTACACAAAATGTTGGTGGATTAGACACTGCGACAGGCTGTATTAAGGTAAATGGGAATGTTGTTACCATTACCATGTCTTGGAAATCCATTAGGAGTACTAGTGACGCTGATGATGTTAATACTTGCGGCACAGCAAGTGATAAACGACGAATTTATTCTATTCAAACAGTGATTATATAAATGAAAGCGCTTAATAAAATTCACAGAAGATCACAATCGGGTATGTCACTTGTTGAGTTAATGGTGGCAATGGTTATCAGTTTGTTTTTAACTGCTGGCATTTTTACTATGTTTAGCATGTCATCTAGTAATGTCACTACAACAAGCCAGTTTAATCAGTTACAAGAAAATGGTCGCATCGCACTTGCCATAATGGAAAGAGATATTTCGCAACTTGGTTTTTTTGGTGATATGACCGGTTCGGAGTTTATTGTGGGTGTTAATACTACATTAGATAACACTATTCTTGTTGCTGATGACTGCATAGGTGCAGGCTTGAACAATGCAAGTTTGCCTAATAATCAACCAGCCCATTTTAGACGATTATGGGGCTATGAAAATGGTTTAAGCGGTACTCCTCCTCTTGCGTGTTTATCAGCTGCAACAGTTGCGCCTAATACTGATGTTATACAAATTAAACGTTTTATAGGTCCCAGTGTTGGCCTAGGGGATGGAAGTGATAGCCCTGTAGGCGATAACACAAGATTTTCTGTTTCAACAACATCAACCCAAGCCATATTTTTTAATGCCACAGATCCTTCTTCAAATATGACTAATTCGAGAGTTTGGGAATACCAACATCATGTTTATTTTATTGATATTGAGAATGGTGTTCCGATTTTAAGTCGTAAAACACTAACGAATAACGGTATGACAAATGATGAACAACTTGTTGAAGGAATAGAGAATATTCGTTTTTTATACGGATTTGATAATAATGGTGACAGTACTCCTGATAGTTATATTCCAGCAACATCTGTAACTGCTGCAATGTGGGATAATGCAACATTGCAAAGGTTAGTCGCGGTTAAAATTTATATACTCGTTCGCTCTACTCAGCCTGATAATAGCTATAACAATCAAGTGACTTATCAATTAGGAGATAAAGAAATTAGTGCTCCTGATGATAAGTTTAGACGTAAAGTGTTATCTACAACTGTAGTGTTAGAAAACCCTGTGTTAATTCGGAATTAGGTGAACATCTCTATGAAAAAGCAAAAAGGAATTGTGCTGTTTTTTTCACTCATTATTCTGATTGTTATGACGGTTATTGGTGTTGCTTTAGCAGTAAATTCAACACAATCACTAAGAATGTCAAGTGCAGGCTCAGAACGAATTGAAGCTATGTCTATTGCTAATGGTGGTTTAGAGCAAGTGATTGCTAATAATGCTGGTGCTCCGTTTGCTAACCTTTTAGCTGAACAAACCGCGGCAGTTTTCAATGGTTCTCAAGTTATTACACCATTACCTGAAATAGGGGGAGTGGATGTTGGCTGTCAAAGAACGTCTAAAGCAGCAGGGGCTAATCTTATCAAATGTAAAAGGGCACAGATAATTAACACTGTAACGTTTGGGCGTAATGGCCTAGGGACTTTAAAGGTTGCAGCAGGTATTGAACAGCAAGTGTTAACAGGAAACTAATATCATGTTTAATAAACTATTATGTAGTGCAGTTATGGCCCTAGTTGTGATATCTGGCGGGACCTATGGTGATGACACTGAACTGTATCTAACGAATACGCAAACTATTGATGGTAAGCGTCCACAAGTTTTATTTATTTTTGATAATTCCGGCAGTATGTCAACAGAAGATGCTAATACAAGCAGTGATTATTGTTCGGAAGCTGAAAGTGCCCTTGGAACATGTAGTTATGACCCCGATTTTGCAACTTATTTGGCAGGATATTCTGGTTATATCAATGGAAAAGGGATTTATTGGAATGCTGGCGGGATTGATAATACTAGCCTAGCACCAACACCGGATAATCCAAATGATTCAAGGCGATTTTATGCTGAAAACAACAACTGTAAAGCAGCGGTTGATGTTTTGAATAGCAAGGGTCGCTATACCGGATTTCTTCGTGAATTTAAAGGTTCGGGCAATAGCGGATCTTGGTCTCCTCTTGCAGAAAATAATGGTTTTAATCAAGGGCAAGTTGTTGATTGTCAACAGGACTTTATAACGCCAAGCGATGCAAACCCCGGGAGTAAAAAACAAGGTAATACTACCACGCCTTATGATAATGGCTACCCCATTAACTCAAAAGCTATGTATAGTGTTTCTATAGATACAGCAACAAAAAACTTATTTGATACTGGTGCACCAGTCACACTTTATAGCGCCCATTATCTAGTGTGGTATAAATGGATGACGACAACAACTGAAGGTCAAGAAAGTGGTACCGTTGGTACTCGTTTAGAGTCAGCTAAAAAAGCTGTATCTACAGCGTTTGATGAATTAAGCGATTCAGCTATTGAGATTGATGCTGGATTAGCTGTGTTTAATTTAAATTATGTAAATGAGGGCGATGCAGATGGAGGTCGAATTGTAAGAGGTTTGCAACAGATGACCACAGCTAATAAAGCTTCTTTTATCTCGTTACTTAATGGTATGCCAGCAAAAACGAATACGCCTTTGTGTGAAACGTTATTCGAAGCTCATCAATACTTAAGCGGTGGGGCCGTAACCTTTGGCAATAAAGATAGTAATGCTCAAGGCCAGTATAAAATTGATAATTATGTCCCTAATAGTCCGCCGAGTATTTTAAGCTCCGGTAACTATACAACGCCTTTTAAAAAGTGTTCTGATACTGCTTACATTGTTTATATTACCGATGGCGCGCCAACACTGGATCAATCCGCTAATAGTGCTATAGAATCAATAACAGCTTCCGCACAAAATTCTGCAGATTATAGCCCCTTCACTTTTGCAAATGCAGATGGTAATGATGAAATAAGTTATTTGCCCGCTTTAGCTGCCTATATGGCCAATAATGATCTTGTCAAAGGGGTTAAAGATACAAATGGCACTGACCATTTGCAAAATGCTCGCTTATTTACTATTGGTTTTTCAGAGGGGGCAGATGCCGCAGCAGCTTTACTAGAAGAAGCAGCCTATAGGGCTGGTTCGCCTCGAGTGGAAGGGGTATCTACAGGTTACCAACAAGCAGATACAGATGTTGCATTAGCGGCAGCGATTACTGAAGCGCTAAAGTCAATATTTTCAATCGACGCATCTTTTACCTCACCCAGTATTGCAAGTAATAATTTCGATAAAACACAAACCTATAATTCTGCCTATTTTGCAATGTTTTTACCAGGTCAAGGCCCTCGTTGGAGTGGCAATCTAAAGAAATTAAAAGTGAATTCAAATGGTGAAATAGTTAGCCCTGGAGGCAATACTAAAGCCATTGATAATAATGGTAATATTGCCGCCACTACCTGTACTTATTGGAACACGTGTTCAGCAAATAATACTGATGGTAATAAAGTCAATTCTGGAGGGGTTTTACCTTATCTTAGAACAACACTCAAAAATCGAGCTATTAAGACAATAACTGATGCAGGATTAATTAATATTAATAGCTCAGATTTTGTGACGAATTATTCACAAGAAACGCTTGATTGGCTCTATGGTGTTGATGTTACAGACGATGATAAAGATGGCAGTTTTACAGATGCTAGAGAAGATGTGATGGGAGACCCCTTACATTCAAAACCGCTGGCGATTAATTTTGGCGAAAAACCTAATGATGATGGAACTGAGAACTTAGATGTACGTGTAATTGTTGGTACCAACCAAGGTTTAGTGCATATGTTCAAAGACTCAGATTCTGGTAGTAATGACTTTTCTGTTGGAACTGTTTCTGAAACTTGGGCTATTATTCCATCAGAACTTTGGAGTAATGTACCTGTATTAGAACAAAATAATCCCACCGGTGTACATAGTGTTTACGGAATGGATTTGTCACCAGTTGCTTACACCGAGACAGATGCTAATGGCAGTGTCAATAAAGCGTGGCTTTATCTTGGTATGCGTCGTGGTGGAGCTTCCTATTATGCATTAGATATTACTTCACCTGATTCACCATCTTATATGTGGTCGATTAAATCAGGCTCTTCTGGTTATGAAAAGTTAGGTCAAACTTGGTCCGAACCCGTGGTAACTTTTATCCCAGGAGTTGATGATCCTGTGCTAATTTTTGGTGGGGGTATGGCATCGGCATCATATGGTTCAGGAGAAGCTATTTACATTGTTAATGCAGAAAACGGTGGAGAACCACTGAAAATCTTTACAGACGTTAATATGAGTAGTATTGCTACAAAAGTTGCTGTTTTAGACAGTAATAATGATGGTGTAACCGATAGAATATATGCAACGGATATAGGCGGTAATGTTTGGCGAATGGATATGCCGTCGGCAGATAAAAGCTCTTGGTCTATTTTTAAGTTTGCAGCCATCGGTGGGACATCTCCTGATAATAGAATGTTTTTTGCTGAGGCCACAGTTGCTCAAACACAATTTAATAATATTGATAAGTCAACAGGCGGGGTAGTCAGTTATCAAACCATTCCTTACGATGCTGTAACCGTGGGAAGTGGTAATAGAACTAATCCTTTAGGGACTCAAACAAATGATATGTTTTTTGTTTTTCAAGATCGAAATGTTGTGACTAAAACCTTTTCAGGTACAGATGTGCCTTCGGCATTACAATTAACTGACTTATATAATGTGACGTCAGCAGCCCCTTCTTCACAAGATGATAATATCTCCTTCAGTGGGAAAAGAGGGTGGTATTACGATTTTCCTTCAGTTGGTGAAAAAAGTTTATCTTCATCACTGATATTCGATGGCAAAGTATATTTTACTTCTTTCGTCCCCCCCACAAATCAGGATATTGATAGAGAACTCGGAGTGTGTGGTTTTTCAGGTCAAGGTCGATTATACCCGTTTGATTTGCACAAGGGCACACGATCTTATAGCGATGTTTATTATGACGTAGGTGATAGCATTCCTGATACGCCGCAGATTGTGGTACCAAAGCCTGAAGATGGGAAAGAGGCTACAGCCTATATCATTGGCGTTGGTAAAGGTGAATGTGAAAACGGTGAATGTAAAGGAACAGTGGCATTAGGCCTTGGGTTGACCACAAATAAAATTTATTACCATATAGATGAGTAAAAGTGAGTATAACTGTAATGATAAATCAGAAAGGATTCACATTAATAGAAGTGATGATCACTGTTGTAATCGTTGGGATATTGTCTGCGATTGCCTATCCTTCTTACACTAGCTTTGTAACAAAAAGTGGTCGTTCTGAAGGGGTTGCAGCTGTGATGAGAGTATCTAACTTGCAGGAACAATATTATATGGACAATCGTTCCTTTGCCGAAGATATGACCAAACTGGGTCTGTCTGAGCCCTTTTTAACCGAGAGTGGTTACTATTCGGTTGATTCAGTCGGCACCACTTCATACACAATTACTGCAACCGCTGCCGGTAGCCAAGCTACGCGTGATACAACCTGTGCGACCATAACGTTAACCTCTGTAGGTATTAAAGGGCCTTCTAAGGAGTGCTGGTAATGATAAAATTATTAATATTGTGTCTGTTCATAGTTCCATTCGGACTAGTTGCTAAAACAGACGAGAGGCAAGATTATAAATGCCATATTACATCTTCATCAGTTGGCGAAAGAATTTTGTTTTATCGATGGAATAATAAAGATGCTAATTTGAATGAGGCAAAATTATCTGGTAAGCAGTTTAAAGATAGTGCCTCAGGTAAAAAATATTTTATCAAAGAGGTAAGTGAATGTTTACCTTTGGGTGAAACGTTTAAATTAGAGTCGGCACAAAAACTAGATAGTCAGACGCCTCGTTAGTGCTTAACAAAAAATAGCTCTGAGAATATCAGAGCTATTTCAACAGTAGATAAGCATAAACTTAATGGTTATTAAATTTAGCAGCTACTGCCATCGCTACCATATGAAACTCGCCCACTATTACTAACGGATACACTTTTAGATAAATCAGTCTTTCCACTAGGACAATAGATAATATCTACATCAGAGGATAAACCATCGGCAGTAAATGTTATATTGTTAGAAGGTCCTTTGACCTTGTCACTATCATTAAAGTTGTCGATAACTCTTAGTTCTGTTTCGACGTTGTTGGCATCAACAACAAATACCCTTATACCTCCACTCCAATCTGCAGTTGCACCACAAGTCGTCGCCGTTGCAAATGAACATACATTAACAGTCGTGCCATAGTTGATTGCTTGATTTCTTGCAAATACTAAAATGCCTTGAATTTTATCAATATTGTTGTTTACGCGAGCACCTTCATAAAGGCTGGTTAATGATGGCACGCCAATAGCTAACAGTATTGCCGCAACCGCAATGGTCACCATCAATTCTACAAGGGTAAAACCAGATTGTATTTTTTTCATGCAGAAATCCTCTGTTGTATAAAACAGAGTATAACTAAGCAGGCTTTGAATTACAGTATTTGTTGGTTATTTAATCTTAAGTAACCATCCTTCTAATATCTTTGTTCTATATGCTAAATTTTGCACACGATAGTCTTCTTTTTTGACATTCTGGCTCGTCCAGCTTGATTAACAATTACCGCTTTGGAATAAGGACTGTCAACAGAGCCGGGGCAATAGGTTAATGTTCCATTAGTGCCTGAAGCTAATCCATCGGGTTGAAATCTAATCGCGGGACGGTTGTAGTCGATATAATCATTTTCATGAAAAGGAGATGTTTGTTGGAGTAAGCGATCACTGGCATCAAGTTGGTTTTTTTTCCCATGGTCAATAAATACACTTAACCCAATACTCCAATCCGATGAACACAAGTTGTCGACTAAAGGGCAAATTGTTACCCTCGAGCCATAACTGATTGCCATATTTCGGCCTAATTGAATGGTCTGTTGGATCACTTTAATATTACTACTTGCCCTGACTTGTTCAATTAATGCAGTAAATGAGGGAATTGCGATGAGTGACATTAGTGTGACAATCAGCATAGTTACTATTAACTCAATCAGATTAAAGCCTTTTATGTGATTGAAATGAGGCATACTGGTTCATCCTTAAACGTTGTCGGCTGCATCCTGCAGTAAAACTTAACTTAGTATAGAAAATGAACAGCAAGTTTGCTGCGAAATATCTTTTCATAAATACGTAAAATAGCCGCGACAATTGGCTGCGCTTTCAAGTAAGATATTTGAATGATATTAGTAAGCATATAAACTGTAATCAGGACAAATGCTTAATCAACAACTTAGCCGATGACAGGAGTATTTAATGAAAAAAGTCGAAGCGATTATTAAGCCATTTAAACTTGATGATGTGCGTGAGTCACTTGCTGAAATTGGCATTACGGGTATGACAGTGTCTGAAGTCAAAGGTTTTGGCCGTCAAAAAGGTCATACCGAACTTTATCGTGGCGCAGAATACATGGTGGATTTTTTACCAAAAGTAAAAATCGAATTGGTTATTCAAGATGAAATTCTTGAGCGAGCGATTGATGTTATTGTTGATATCGCCAGAACGGGAAAGATTGGTGATGGTAAGATATTTGTAACCGACGTTGAGCGAGTCATTCGAATTCGTACCGGTGAAGAAAACGAAGAAGCAGTATAAGGCCCACAGGGCCTTTTTTTTCACTTGTACATTTTGTTTAGTTAACCTCAACTCTGGATAAGAGATGGGATAAATTGTTAAAAACGGCTTTATTTCAAGTCTACAACATCAAACTCGCCATGCGTTTTGATCGCAAGGCGTATTGACGCGTCAATAGCGGGCCCATTTTAAGTAGATGCAACTTTGGCCGCGCAGCAAAGGGCTGTTTGATAACCGTTTATTATCCACAGTTAGGTTACATAGTCGCTGGCATAAGGTATCTCTGAGGTAATGTATGGTTCAACGAATTGTTATTGTGGGTGGTGGGGCTGCAGGGTTAGCATTGGCCTCCAAATTGGGACGGAAGTTTGGTAAAAGTCCGTTAATCGATATTAGTCTGATTGATAAAAATACCATCCATATTTGGAAACCCAAGTTACATGAAGTTGCCGTTGGTGTGATTGATCAATCAATTGAAGGCCTGCAATATCGAGATCACGGATTAAAGAATGGCTATCGATATATCCGTGGCGCAATTGAACAATGCGACCCAAGCACTAAGCAAATACAACTTGCTCCAGTGTATAACGATGAAGGCGAGATGATCATTGCCGCGCGCAGTATTGAATACGATACTCTTGTGCTTGCATTAGGCGGGGTTTCAAATAGCTTTAATACACCGGGTGCTGAAAAACATTGTATTTTCTTAGACAGTTTAGACAGTGCAAATCTTTTTCACCATAAGCTTATGGATGCACTCTTACAGCTTAATGAAACTCAAGACCAATTAGGGATCGGTATCGTAGGTGCCGGTGCAACAGGCGTCGAGCTGGCCGCTGAACTCCATCATGTTATTGAGTCTGTGAGGGAGTACGGTTATCAAAATATCTCCAAAGATCATTTAGATATAAACCTAATTGAAGCATCCACTAAAATTCTTCCCCAATTACCTGAACAAGTCAGTTCGAGGGCACAAACTGTACTGTCAAAATTAGGGGTAAAGTTGCACTTAGGTGTGCAGGTTAAAGAAGTGACTAAAGAAGGCTTTGTTACTGCGACAGGTGAGACGATTAAAGCCAATATAAAAGTATGGGCAGCAGGTGTTAAAGGTCCAAAGGTCTTTGAAAATTTTACCCAATTACCTATTACGCCACGTAATCAAATCGATGTAGATGAGTGTATGCATGTTAAAGGCCTTAATGATATTTACGCCTTAGGTGACTGTGCTCAATTAATTTTACCATCAGGTAAACCCGTACCACCCAGAGCCCAAGCTGCAGCCCAAATGGCCGATCGCCTATATGACAATATTTGTTTAAAGATGAAGCTTCAACCAGAAAAACCTTTCGTTTATAAAGACTATGGTTCACTGGTATCGCTCAGTCGTTTTTCTGCGGTTGGAAATTTAATGGGTAACCTTCGTTCGGGAGACTTTTTTGTTGAAGGTCACGTTGCACGTTTGATGTATATCTCGCTTTACCAACGTCATTTAGCCAGTTTATATGGCTGGTTCTCCGCTTCTGTATACCGTATTGCGCAAAAGCTGCTTCGCTGGCAACGTCCTAAACTGAAATTGCATTAGGTGATTACCCGGCCAATAAATCGATAATCAGCGCCCATTGTATTCTTTTTATTGAATACAAAGCCTTTTTTGGACAAGAATTGGTCACTTGGTGATTATTGACGCAATTTAGCCTAAATGTACTTGAATTTAAGATTTAACTTGGTAGTTTCAGTTATTAATTATTTGTTAACCTAAGGTATGACAATGATGTTGTACTTAAATCAGAGAAGATAATCAGTGCTTCAAGGAGCCAAGATGCCCAACGAAATTACATTATTAGAACAAACCAAACATGGTGATTTAAAACTGACTCCAAGTGATTTTTCACACGTGGCAGAACAGCACATTGTGCCTGTAACCTTACATGAAATTAATCGCGCTGCCACTGAATATCCTATCGTATTCGTTAAAAATAGTGACACAAACGAGTTTCAATCAGTTGCTATGCTAGGGTTAAAGCCTGGTCAGAATCTAAGTGTAAAAGACGGCAAATGGCAAGGCTTGTATATTCCTGCTGTTGTACGAGATTATCCTCTTGGCTTAGTCGTTAACCCAGACGTTAAAGATAAAGTGTGGATTGGCATTCGTGAAAATGCTAAAGAAGTGACTAAAGAAGACGGCCAAGCATTATTTGAAGAGGGCAAAGAAACCCCATTTTTAGAAGCGCGTAAGCAAGCATTGATTAGTCACTATGAACAAGATCAAGCTACACGGGGTATTTTGAGCTTTTTAGATGAAAAAGGCTTGTTGATTAATCAGACTCTAACTGTTGATGTCGCCGGTGAAAAACGTAATATTAATGGTTTATATCTTATTGATGAAGCTAAATTAAATGCACTAACCGATGAAGAGTTCATTGAGCTTAAAAAGCGTGGTTTACTCGGTCCTATATACGGTCATTTAGGCTCACTTAACCAAGTTAATCGCTTAGCTCGAATTGAAGCGCTGGGTCGATAGTGTCGTAAGGTTATATTAAAACAGGCACTCAATTGAGTGCCTGTTTTGTTTTAAGAAGCTAAAATGCAATAAATAGAGCGCTTAAATCGAATACATTTCAGATACAAAAAAGCCACTCATTGAGTGGCTTTTTTGTTTTTATGGTGCCGGCACCAAGAGTCGAACTCGGGACCTACTGATTACAAGTCAGTTGCTCTAACAGCTGAGCTATGCCGGCAAAATTGTGGTGCCCGAACCCGGAATCGAACCAGGGACACGAGGATTTTCAATCCTCTGCTCTACCGACTGAGCTATTCGGGCAACTAACTAAGTGTCAGTTAACTACTACAGACTAAGTATTAACTTGGTAATCAATACCTGTCTCGTCTGGAGTGCGCACATAGTATAGTGATGGTTTTTATCGTGCAAGTGGTTTTTCAAATGTTTTCACTCGTTCGGCTAGTTAATGTGCAAACGGGTGGCTTTTTATAAGTAATTGATGGTTTTTAACGCGAAGGGAGGAATTAATATACTAGGGCCTGTTGATCTTTCAATGTTGTTTTTGCAGCAAATTGTTGCTCATTACTTAACATGAGCTACAAGGCAGAGGCTTTGTGGTGTAGTTATTCTACATAAAAAGTCGATAACGCAGTAGAAATGACCAACAAACGCTGCCCGAAGGGGTCGGCTAAAAACGTTTTACTCTTTGTTGAGTGAGTCTTTGATAAGCGAGTGTTGCTTAGATTGCTAGGCAGCAATCCACTCGCCTCAATTAAAACGTTTTTATCTCGAACAAAATTTAACCAGCGAAGATCAACAGGCCCTAGTCATGCAGTATATAGGTGAGCGTAACTGTGTCAGTTTGCTATAGATAAAGGCAAATCCCAGCTAATAGCAGGCATAATCCATTTACTGATTTTCTTTAAGCCATTTTGAGGTTAACCATAGTCGTTAATAGCATTAAGAGGGGGGAGCGGTATAAGACATCCTAAGTAAGATGCGTTTAAGCGCTGACTTTGCTTGGCTCTATAAGCTAAAAAGACAACTGTTATTACCTCATACTTAACGTTGAGTACTCGCTATTAACCTTGTATACCCCATATATAGAGTGTTCAATTCCCATTGTGGGTTCGTTTTCTATCCTAGTTAACCGTACTCGAGCCGTTAACGGACAAGTGAATGCGTTGTTTCTTACTATAATGGGTATTTACCGCTCTTGTACCGACTAAAACGGTTAATCATCCTCACAGAGAATATTGGTTAACAATTCATTTCTATTTTATCGAATGAATACTCCTATATTTAGCGGTTTTCTTTACTAAAAATGACGTTAATATGTTGTGATTTTATTGAGGAAGGTACACATGTTAAAAAACACTTTAGCTGGCTATGGATTAATAACCATTTTGACCCATTGGTTGTCCGCCATCGCAGTTATTAGCCTTTTTAGTGTAGGTTATTGGATGGTTGATCTCACGTACTACAGTAGTTGGTACCAAACTGCGCCACATGTTCATAAAAGTATTGGTCTGCTGTTACTCGGATTAACCTTGTTAAGATTAGTGTGGCGAGCTATGTCACTAACGCCTAGTGCATTACCTAACCATCAGCCATGGGAAAAACGTATGGCAACCTGGGCACATGCTATTCTTTATACGTTAATGCTGCTGATTATGTTTTCAGGAATTATGATTTCTACAGCAGATGGTAGGGATATTTGGATTTTTGACTGGTTTGCCGTGCCGTTTCCTAATGCTTTTATTGACGACCAAGCTGATATTGCCGGTGTTATACATCAATACCTTGCTTATAGCTTAATTGGCCTAGTTGTGTTGCATAGCGCAGGTGCGATTAAGCATCATATTATAGATAAAGATAATACTCTGAAAAGAATGCTCATTCCCAACCGTGTTCGTTAACAGTTGTATTGGTTAACAATCTAATTAATCGTCGGTTCAGCTAACGGTTATGTTCGATGACGATGACTTTACTTATTTACTCTACCTATTTACCATTAACGCTTAATTTAAAGGAATAAAAATCATGAAAAAACACCTTATTGCAGCCATAATCGGTTCAACGCTTATGTTACCCGTTGCAGCTAATGCGGCCGACTATGTCATCGACACCCAAGGTGCACATGCATCGATTCAATTTAGTGTTAACCATTTAGGTTATAGTTTTGTGGTAGGACGTTTTAATGAGTTTTCAGGTGACTTTAGCTTTGATGCTAACAAATTGGCTGATGCCAAACTGAACGTCAAAATTAACACTAACAGTGTTGATTCAAATCACGCCGAACGTGACAAGCATTTGCGCAGTGAAGACTTTTTAAATACCAGTAAATTCCCTCAAGCCACTTTTACGTCGACATCTATAGTGGATAAAGGTAATAACCAGTTTGTGATTAATGGTGATTTTACCTTAAATGGCGTGACTAAACCCCTAACCATAGATGCCGTTGCCATTGGTGAAGGTAAAGATCCATGGGGAGGTTACCGTGCAGGCTTTAGTGGTACAACGACTTTTGCGATGAAAGATTTTGGTGTCAAAATGGATTTAGGTCCTGCTTCTGCTAACGTTGAATTAGCATTAGTAGTGGAAGGCATTAAGCAATAATGAACAATATGAGTTCACTAACTGGCATCAGGCAAAGTAATAGGTGAACGACCCACCGACGCCACTTCGTGTCGAACAACGAGGTTTTTCGATGAAGGTGATATAATAAAGCCGCTTAGTAAAGCGGCTTTATTTTTATGTACAACAATTGATTATATTGACTGGTTACTCGTCTTCAGCTGGCGGAACATAGCCTTCAATTTCAACGTCTTTACCTTCAAATAAAAAATTAGTCATTTGCTCTTCAAGAAATTTACGGTCATCAACATTCATCATATTGAGTTTTTTCTCATTAATGAGCATGGTTTGCTTCTGTTGCCATAAGCCCCAAGCTTCTTTACTGATATTATCAAAAATGCGCTTACCCAATTCGCCAGGGTATAGCTGAAAATCTAAGCCGTCAGCGGATTTGTTTAAATGTTGACAGTGAACGGTGCGAGCCATGATGATCCCTTACTAACTTTAATTACGATAAAAATTAATGTGTCGCGAAAAGTACGGCTAAATTAGCCAAAATACGTTCTGTGGCAGCTGCCAACCCGACTTTCGCAGGTTGTTCTATGTTATACCAGAGTGCCGAGGTTTGTTCCATGATACCGCTAGCGAGATCTGGAGATAGTTCAACTAATACCGGGTGAATATCCAGATGAAAGTGACTGAATGTATGCCTAAATCCTGCAAGCCCTTGCTCTGACTCTGTCATATTATGCAGGCTTAAATAATCATTTAATTCTGCTTGGTGCTCAAATTGCGGAAAACACCATAATCCACCCCATATCCCCGCGGGTGGACGTTGAATAAGCTGAACTTTTACTGAGTCTTCGCTGCTATCGACTAAAACCAGCATAAAAGCAGATTTTTCTGGCGTGATTTTTTTAGGTTTTTTACCTGGATATTGACTTTGAAGACCGCTTTGTTGAGCCACACAATCAATTGCCACAGGGCAAGCTGCGCAATTGGGTTTACTGCGGGTGCAAACACTTGAACCAATATCCATCATTGCTTGGTTAAACTTTTCAACATCTTTGACTGGCGTTAATGTGTCGGTTAATTGCCATAATTGCTGCTCAACGTTTTTTTGTCCAGGCCAGCCTTCAATAGCACCATGTCTGGCCAATACCCGTTTTACATTACCATCTAAAATAGGGTGGTGTTGTCCGAGCGATAAGGATAATACTGCGCCAGCAGTCGATTTACCTATTCCAGATAAAGCCACTACATCATCAAACTGAGTAGGGAACTCGCCGTTAAAGGCATCGCGAATATGCTGGGCTGCTTTATGTAAATTACGTGCTCTGGCGTAATAGCCCAAGCCCGTCCACAAATGCAGCACCTCATCTTGATGAGCATTAGCAAGATCTATAACGCTAGGGAAACGCGCTATAAATTTTTGGAAATAGGGAATCACAGTTGCGACTTGAGTTTGCTGGAGCATGATCTCCGACACCCAAACACGGTAAGGCGTTTTATTGATCTGCCAAGGCAGTGATTTACGACCATGTAGGTCATACCAAGCGATGATACGCTCAGAAAATGGAGTCAGATTTTTCATGGGCGCAGTGTAGCCATAGGCATTTTATTACACAAGTAGCCAGGCTATTTTAAATCACTCGTTTACACCAAATTAGCGTAAACATGTGCAATCAGTTTAGGTATAATGGCCCACTGACTTTAAAAATGATCTGTTACAGATAACAATTGCGTAATGTGCAGCTAAAAAGTGGCTACCATGGCATTTAGCCACTAACCCATTTAATCACTCGCTATAACAGCACAAGAAGTACGCAGACAATGAGGCAAAGATGAGCGACGTTACCACAGCTGAATTTAACGAAGACGGTAAATACATTCGTAAAATCAGAAGTTTTGTTTTACGTGAAGGCCGTTTAACCAAAGGCCAATCTCAAGCAATTGAAGCACATTGGCCAGCAATGGGACTTGATTACACTCCACAACCGTTGGATTTAAACCAAGTGTTTGGTCGCGATGCTGATACCGTTCTAGAAATAGGTTTTGGTATGGGTGCATCATTAGTGCAAATGGCAAAAGCAGCCCCAGAACAAAATTTTATTGGCATAGAAGTGCATAAGCCAGGTATTGGTACGTGTCTTTCTGAGGCCGGTGCTGCTGAAGTTACTAACTTACGTGTATATCACCATGATGCAATGGAAGTGCTAGAGCACAGCATTCTTGATGGTTCACTTGCGCGGGTACAATTGTTTTTCCCCGATCCATGGCATAAAAAACGTCATAACAAGCGTCGGATTGTACAAGCTGAGTTTGTACAGCTAGTCCGTCGTAAGCTTAAAATTGGTGGTGTGTTTCACATGGCCACTGATTGGGAAAATTACAGCGAGCATATGTTAGACATAATGAATGCCGCTGAAGGTTATAATAATCAATCAACAACTGGTACAGTTGTCGAACGTCCAGACCACCGTCCGCTTACAAAGTTTGAAGCAAGAGGCCACAGACTTGGTCACGGCGTATGGGATATCATGTTTGAGCGTATCGCTTAATCACTACTACACTTTTAGCAATCGGAGAATACACCATGGCGCAAAATCGCAGTCGACGTTTACGTAAAAAATTACGAGTTGATGAATTTCAAGAATTAGGTTTCGAAATGAACTGGACATTTAATGAGTCAGTTTCTGAACAAGATATCGATAGTTTGGTTGATCAGTTTATTGCTCAAGTGATTGAACCACGTCAATTAGGTTTCCACGGTGGTGGACACAAGCAATGGGAAGGCATTATGGCTACCCAAACTATCGGTAAATGTACTGATGAAGATATTGCAGCAGTCAATGCATTCTGGAAAGACAAGCCAGTTTCTAACCTTGAAGTCAGTGATTTATATGATATTTGGTGGGGTTAAGCTAAATTGCCAGAGCAATTATTACTTCAAGACGCTGTCGATAAAGTAAGATCGCTATTGGGTAAAGGTAAGGTGGCAGGATATATTCCTGCTCTTGCCTGCGTTGACCCCAACAAAATAGGTATTGCAGTTACCACCATTGACGGTCAAACAATTGGTGCGGGTGATTATCTTGAACCTTTTTCCATTCAAAGTATTTCTAAAGTCTTTAGCCTGACTCAGGCACTTAATTTATATACAGAAGAAGAAATCTGGAGTCGAGTGGGTAAAGAACCTTCTGGGCATTCATTTAACTCGCTTGTACAGGTTGAACTAGAGCGTGGCAAACCGCGAAATCCATTTATTAATGCTGGCGCGTTAGTCATTGCGGACTTGTTGCAAGCACGCTTGGGTGCACCTAAACATCATATGCTTGAGGTGGTGCGTCAGTTGAGCCAAAATACCACATTAGCCTTCGACAAAGTGGTAGCAGATTCTGAGTATCAATTTAGTGCACGTAATGCTTCTATTGCCTATTTAATGAAGTCATTTGGTAATTTCAATGGCGACGTGAATACCGTACTTAAAAGCTATTTTCATTATTGTGCGTTAAGGATGAATTGTGCTGATTTGTCCCGGGCGATGTTTTATTTGGCCAATCGTGGTAAGACACTCGATGGCGATAGCTTAGTCTCACCAGTGCAAACTCGGCAGCTTAATGCATTACTCGCAACGTCTGGATTATACGATGGCGCAGGCGAGTTTGCTTACCGAGTGGGTATGCCGGGTAAAAGTGGCGTAGGCGGCGGTATTATTGCGATTATTCCTGGTGACATGTCTATCTGTGTGTGGTCGCCTGAACTCGACAATAATGGCAATTCATTGGCGGGTACAGCCTTACTTGAGCATTTAAGCCAGCAGTTAGGTCGTTCAATTTTTTAATTCCACATCACTATTTTTAATTTCACATCACTATTCGTAAAATAGACTACTTTTTGGTTTATTTTACGAAGAGGGTGATGTTTTTTGTTCATTTAGTAGATGTTAAATTTGAAAGTTTATAAAAATAACATATAAATCAAACAACTATACTTGTTGGCATGACTAGTGCTTTATTGTGCTATAACTAATTATATTGAATAGATTTTATCGATATTCGTTTAACAAAAGGATTTTTATCATGACCAAACAGAAGTTAATTTGTGGTTTAGCGTTAACCAGCATGTTATTCACTGCAGGGGCATTGACTCCAGCCATGGCAAAAATGTCAATTAATGATGAAAAGTGTAACGTGACATTAAACTATGACGTGACCGTTGAACCGAAAAGTTTACAGATCAGTGATAATGGCAGCGAGAAATATCGCGTTCAACTGGGTCAATTGTATGTCGACGGTAAAGAAGTCGCATTAAATGACAAGCAACGGCTGTTATTAACTCAATATTCTGATGAGCTATCTCGCCAAGTTCCTGAAGTGATTGATTTAGTCACCGACGTTGTGTCGATGGCATCTCAGGCTGTCAATATGGCGCTAACACCAATATTTGGCGATGCCACAGGCGTTCAGATTGATAAGATGATGACAGGTATTCAACAACGCATTGATACTATGGCTTATCAACAAGGTGATAAATTTTATTTAGGCTCAACTGAATCTTCAATGGAACATGCCTTTAATGAAGAGTTTGAGCAAGAAATAGAGCAAATGGTAACGAACTCAATGGGCTCATTAATGATGACATTAGGTAGCCAGATCATGTCTTCTGAAGGTGGTTCGTTTGAAGAGAAAATGAATACTTTTTCACAAAAAATGGACAACGTCGGTAAAGACATCGAGCAACAACTTGAGTCGCAATCTCAAGGTCTGGAGCAACGCGCGACTGAGGTTTGTGATAATTTTGAAGGATTATTAGTGTTAGAAAGTCGAGTGCGTAAAGCCATCCCAGAACTTGCACCTTACACCTTAGCTACGCTAGGCGATATAAAAGAGTAACCTTGTTCAAGCTGTCTTCCCGGACACCTGACCTTCCCCTGTGCTTTTTTAAAGACACAGGGGCTTTTTTTTTCCGCCTATTTTAGCTATTTTGCCGCTATAGCTAGTGTTGCTTTGTTCTGATAAAAAAATTGTCAATTATAAATATACAGCCCGACAGGCTTTTTTTGTTATACTAATAAAAACTATAACAAAATTGCACTCTATTTTTGGATGTGGTTATATTTCGGAGTAGTCATTTGTTTGTGTTGATTTACAGTATTGGTTTGTTTCGGTGCTCATTGAGCATCAACACTATTAATAACTGAATGTTGATATTGTGCTTAGCAAGGTTTAGTTACCAGCAATGGCAAACAGACATCTGAAATTTTTATTAATGTCGTAACCAGCTTAAGGCGACTTTCATGTTAGAACTGTTAGAACCTATCGCAATTTTTACTCATGTTGCACGTGCAGGAAGTTTTAGTGCTGCAGCCAGACGTCTTGGCATTTCTAAATCTAAAGTGAGCACTCAAGTTGCAGATCTTGAACATAAACTTGGCGTTCAACTTATTCAGCGTACAACACGCAGTTTAAGTCTTACCGAAGCCGGCAATCTATTGTATCTTCAAGGCGAAGAACTACTTCGAGATGCAGAACAGGCAGTATCAAGTGTTCACAACTTAAATGATGCCACTCGTGGTGTATTGAAAGTCGGGATTTCGCAATCATTTGGTACTATGCATATTATTCCTGCTTTACCAGAATTTATGGCAAGACACCCAGATCTTGAACTACAAATCAGCTTGCTTGACCACAAAGTTGACGTTGTCAGCGAAGGTTTAGATCTGTTGTTAACCATGTCTGAGCAATTACCGCTGGGTATGGTGGCAAGGCCGTTAATGAAATGTCAGTTTTTGTTAGTCGCATCACCAGGCTATGTTGCCCAGCACGGAAACATTAGCCGGCCTGAACAATTGGTTGAACACAATTGTTTGGTGTATCAAGGCGAGTGGCATGAGCACAGTATGTGGCAATTTAAAAAGGGCGATGATTATTGCGAAATTGGCGTATCAGGCAATTTCCGTGTTGATAATGCGCCGGCATTAAAATCGGCCGCAGTGAGTGGTTTAGGTATTGTTTACTTAGCCAGTTATTTGCTGGAAGATGAAATTGCTGAAGGGACATTGGTTCCTTTGTTACCTGATTGGCAGTTGACCCATAATCTTCCATTACAAGCGGTGTATCCGCGTCGTAAACACCTGGCTCCAAAGGTGAGTGCGTTTATTGATTTTATTAAAACGCACATTAGTAGCCCACCTTATTGGGACGCTAAGTTTGAACATTTGTACAAACAGCGTAAATAGCCTCAACTCTGGATAATAAACGGTTATCAAACAGCCCTGTGTTGTGCTAGCTGCATTGTATCGACTTACATAGGCTTGCATGGCACATAGTTATTGAGGCAGCGCTTAACGCGGCCCTTAACATAGCGATTAATACGTCAATCCGCCTTGTTAGCAAAACACATGGCAAGTTTGATACTGCAAACTTAAATACATCGGTTGCTAACCATTTACTCCCATCTCTTATCAAGAGTTGATGTTAACTAACCTCATATATGGATAATAAACGGTTATCGAACAGCCCTGTGTTGTGCTAGCTGCATTGTATCGACTTACATTGGCTGGCACATAGTTATTGAGGCAGCGCTTAACGCGGCTCTTAACATAGCGATTAATACGTCAATCCGCCTTGTTAGCAAAACACATGGCAAGTTTGATACTGCAAACTTAAAATACATCCGTTGTTAACTATATATTCCCACGCCTGTTTAGAGTCGATGCTAGGTAAAAGCGGAAACACTGTTTTCTTTTTAAAACAAAGCCAAAAATTATCTTGCAGTTTAATATTAAAGTTATATTTATCAGTTTATTAAGCTTTTAATTTATTAGTTGTTCATTAGGTAGCTAATCAAGGGGGCAGCGAAATACCAGAGTTAAGTTGTTGAAGTCTGTTCTGATATCAATACAATAGTTATCAGTTGATTCGAAATGATTTGAAGCATGCGTTTTCTGAGAAATGACCCCTTTTCAGTTAAGCGTACAAATCGGCAAGGTAGCAAATTTTGAATCAGTACTGGCAGTAGTTTTGAACTAATATAATGCCAGTCTTGAAACCATCATCCTAGTTTATTTGGTTACCCCAGACGTTGAGCTGGGGTTATTTTTTTGTGGCATGATGAAAGTAAAACCATAACCATAATCATAATCCAAGCTTGGTGCTTTACTTTATCCTGTACCAATAACCAACGCTAAATTACTGCGACTGAACCTGTTTAATCCACTTATTTACCTGCTCTGCAAGAATGTCTAATGGCAATGGCCCATTTTTCAAGATTGAGGTGTGAAATTCACGAAGATCAAACTTGGCGCCTAATTCTTTTTTGGCATGTTCACGTAGCTGAAGTATGTTAATCATTCCCACTTTATACGCGGTTGCTTGTGATGGCATAACAATATGGCGCTCGACCATTTTAATGGCATCAGATTGCGCATTTGGTGTGTTATCGACGTAATAGGCAATAGCTTGCTCACGAGTCCACTTTTTAGCGTGTATTCCAGTGTCAACGACTAAACGACATGCGCGCCACAGTTCCATTGATAGACGGCCAAAGTCTGAGTAAGGATCTGCATATAAGCCCATTTCTTTAGGAAAATATTCAGAGTAAAGTCCCCAGCCTTCAGTATAAGCAGTGTAACTGCCAAATTTACGGAATTTTGGAATGCCTTGCAGTTCTTGTGCAATAGCAATTTGCATGTGATGACCAGGGATCCCTTCATGGTAGGCCAGAGCCTCCATTTGATATTTTGGCATCGCTTCCATTTTATATAAATTAGCGTAATAGGTGCCTGGACGAGATCCGTCTGGTGCTGGTTGATCGTAAAATGCTTTACCTGCCGACTTCTCTCTAAAACCCTCCACCTTTCGTACCACTAAAGCGGCTTTAGGCTTAATGGTAAATACTTCATCTAAACGAGACTCCATAGTATCGATCAAAGACTTGGCTTGGGTGAGATATGCTGTTTTACCTTCATTAGTGTCAGGGTAATAAAACTGTTGGTCATCGCGCATGAAAACAAAAAACGCTGCTAAGTTGCCGTCAAAATGCACCTTTTTCATAATGACACGCATTTCATCATGAATACGCTTAACCTCGTTTAAGCCGAGCTCATGTATGGTGTCTGCTGTCATGTCAGTCGTGGTGGTGCGGGCGAGGGCATTATTGTAAAACGCTTCCCCGTTAGGCAGTTTCCAAACACCATCTTGAGTATCAGCAAGTGCTTCAAGTGACTTTGTATAGTTGATTAATTGCTCATAAGCAGGCTTTACCTTAGTAAGCAGAGCCTGTTTTACTTCGGCTAATAAGGCTTGTTTGTTGCCATCGGTTATATCGAGTTTATTTATCTTACGGTTCGCGTCAGCCCATAACGCGCTGTCTTTTCCCGTATTGGCAAATGGGGCACCAGTAATAATATTTTTGCTATCAGAAATCACATATGAGAATACAAATTTCGGCGCGATAATATACTTTTCGGCACGAATATCTAATGAGGTTTGTAATTGTGATAACAGTGTCGGTATGGCGTTTAAACGACTGATATACGCTTTTGCATCACTCTCATCTGTTATTTGATGTTGATTGATAAGCAACGAGGCCACCATTGAGTGAACACCGTTCATTTGGTTTATCGGATAGGTGTGATAACGCCATTTATCATCGCTAATACTGTTTTCTAAACTGGCTTTTAATAGTTCAAAACTGAGTGAGGCCTGTTCATCGAGCTTAGTCGCATCTAGGCGGGTTAATCTTGTCAGTTGCTGTTTACTGCGGGCTAAATTTGCATCGGCAGCGGCTTCTGATAAGTCATTCCACTTACCATAATCTTGTTTGATCCCAAGGTAAGTTTGGTTAACTGGACTTGCCATAACATTTTCCATAAAAATGGCTTCAAACAATGCATTGGCTTTTGCTGATTCGGTTTGCTGGTTTGTGGTTACTGTACTTTCTTGAGAGCTTAATTGCGGCATGTTATGCAGTTGTGCAATAGCTGATGTAGCGAATAAACTCGATAAGGCAACAGCAACCAGAGTTGTTTTTGTTTTAATAGACATTGATATCATCCCAAAGTTATAAGGGCACATCCTAATCAAGCTTTAGCTAAAGGTGTAAATATAAATGTTAGAAAATGTGTATGTAAGGCAGAGGTAATGGCGCGGTTATGTCGCTATTTGGGTTTGCGACTCGCAGCATCTGGGTATAACAGTAAGCTGCGAGCCATATTTTTCTATTAAATCCAGTAATTAAATCTAGTGATTAAATCTAGTGATTAAATAAACTGGGATAGCAAATCATTGACAAACATGTGGCCTTTTTGCGTTAAGTGCCAATGTGTTGTGGTCTCGGTCAATAATCCGCGTTCAATTGATTTTTGCATCCCTTGCTTGACCACATCTGCCGATTGCCCTGTTCGCTGCTCAAATTCAGTTTTAGGGATTGGCGTCATCAATCTAAGACGATTCATTAAATACTCTAATGGGCGATCGTCTTCAATCACCTCTGTAGTTTCAAAGGTATATTTCTCTGCTGCGAGGTAGCCTTTGGGGTGCTTTATTTTAACGGTACGGACAATCCGATTTGAGTCGGGCAGGGTGATTTTGCCGTGGGCGCCGCAACCGATGCCAAGGTAATCGCCAAATTGCCAATAGTTAAGATTATGGCGACATTGGAATCCAGGTTTTGCATAGGCTGATATTTCGTATTGCTCATAACCTAATGCGGCTAAGCGTTGCTGACCTTGCTCGTAAATTTGCCACAGGTTCTCATCGTCTGGTAATTGTGGCGGTTTTGAATGAAACAAGGTGTTGGGTTCAATGGTGAGTTGATACCAAGAAAGATGCGGTGGGGCTAAGGCTGTTGCCGTGTCGATATCATGCATGGCTTCATCAAAGCTTTGGTTCGGTAAACCATGCATTAAATCGAGATTGAAACTTAAATAATCAGCTTGCTTGGCCTTTTCAGCCGCCACTTTAGCTTCATCTTCGTTGTGGATACGTCCCAACAAATTAAGCTTTTCTTTCGAGAAACTTTGCACCCCAATAGATAAGCGCGTGACACCCGCAGCACGGTAAGCACTAAAGTCATCGTGCTCTAATGTACCTGGGTTGGCTTCCATAGTGATTTCAATATTATCTTCAAAAGGGATTAATGCTTGCGCCCCTTCAAGTATGCGTTGAATTTGGCTCGCATCAAATAACGATGGCGTGCCACCGCCGATAAAGATGGTATGCACCTTTCTACCTTGAACATAAGCCAAGTCTTGTTTTAAATCGTCTAATAACGCATCGACATATTGTTGCTGTGGTAACTCACCATTTTGGCCGTGAGAGTTAAAATCGCAATAAGGGCATTTTTGTACACACCATGGGATATGGATATACAAGCTAAGGGGTGGCAATTGCAATGTCATTTATTGATTATCATCCGTAGTATTGTTCGATGAAATGATACCTTGGGCTTTCATTGCACTCACTAAAAGTTCAAGTGCTTTGCCTCGATGACTGTGGGCATTTTTCTGCTCACGAGTTAATTCTGCTGCCGAGCAATCAAAACCTTGCGGGATAAATATCGGGTCATAACCATGGCCTTGATCGCCTTGTGGAGCATGGTTTATGGTCCCTTCCCATGAGGCTTGGCAAATAATGGGCGTCGGATCTTTTGCATGGCGCATATACACCAGCACACATTGAAACCGGGCATTACGAAGCGTTTCACCTTGCAGTGCATCAAGTAATTTAAGGTAATTGCTGGTTTCAGTGGCACCGGGGCCAGAATAGCGCGCTGAATATATGCCTGGTTGGCCTTGTAATGCATCAACTTCAATACCCGAATCATCTGCAATTGCCGCTTTACCGGTAATTTGTGCGGCATGACGAGCTTTTATTATAGCGTTTTCAACAAACGTGGTGCCTGTCTCTGCAACCTCAGTCACGTTAAATTTATTCTGTGGTAATACTTCAATATTAAATGTTGTCAGCATTTGATCAAATTCGGCAAGTTTGCCTTTGTTGCCACTGGCAAGAACAATTTGTTGTTTCACTGGGGTATGCATAAGTTTTTTTTGAGATGAGGATAAATTTGCGGTCATTATACGCTAACAAGGTTGCGATGCGCTACGCTGCTAAGATCCTAGGCCGCTACGCGGATAGTGCGCTTCGCTTCTAGAGCGGACTGCGTCCTGCTAAGGACAGCTTCGCTGCTAAGATCCTAGGCCGCTAGGCGGATAATGCGCTTCGCTTCTAAGACGGACTGCGTGACTGCTAAGGACAGCTTCGCTGCTAAGATTGAGTCGCTGGGCGACTAGGCTGTTGATTTTATAGCCTCTAGCCGCGTAGCGTCCTAGCAGCGCAGCGCTCTAGGCTTTTATCGCTCGATATCGAGATTCTAGGCCGCTAGGCGGATAGTGCGCTCCGCTTCTAGGACGGACTGCGTCACTGCTAAGGACAGCTTCGCTGCTAAGATTGAGTCGCTGGGCGACTAGGCTGTTGATTGTATAGAATCTAGCCGCGAAGCGTCCTAGCAGCGCAGCGCTCTAGGCTTGTCATAGCTCGTTATCGAGATTTTAGGCCTTAATCTACATAGAACTTCTGTTTGAATTTCACCGAGGTATTTAATTGATTTTTGTACTTAATGGCAATGGTAAAATTGACGTCTTGATCGTCGCGGTAAGGCACTTCTGCGATGTAATAGATTGATTCGCCTTCACGGATTTCTTTAAAATCAAGCGTCATGCGTGCATCAATTAAGTTATTGGCGATGCCTGAAATTTCAACCGAGACCGCAGGATGTCCTTCTTGGCTGGTATTTAGCACGGTAATATTGACTAATCCATTGTAACTGCTGCGTTCTATGCCGTAGGTTTTAGCTATTTCTGGGGTAATAAAGGTGCTACTAAGCGCCATGTAATGAATATCAAAATTACCAACTTGTTGCTTTTGTTCTGCGTGAGCATTGCCAATATTGCTGATTGCGATGAGTGACAACAGCAATATTTGTAACAGTGAGCGAGATAAACGCAATGATTGAAACATAATCTGTCCTTAGTGTGCTTGAGCAATAACGTTATTATAGATGAGTCGGCTATAAAAGCGCGGCTATTTCCGCTGGGATAACTTTGGGTTGGCATATTTTAATTTGCTTATGACGACCTTGTTCACCTTTGAGAATATGTACCTGACTTTTAGGGACTTTACAGGCTTTTGCGAGGTACTTAGATAAATAAGCATTTGCTTTACCGTCAATGGGTGGCGCTGTTATGGCTATTTTTAATTCGTTACCGTGTAAGCCGACAATTTGATCGCGGCTTGCTTTGGGTTGTACATAGACAAAAAGCAGCAAGTCACCTTGCTGCTCATCGTTAATATAGCTTACTGGGTTCATTGTTTAACCTCAGCTCGAGATATTAAATTGCTGAAATGGGCTAATTTTAGTTTATTTACCCCATCTCTTAACCCGAGTTGAGGTCATTTAATTCGACAACTAAATAATTGACCAAAAAGGAATATATTGTGCACACAGCATGTTAATGAAGTTCATCGCAATAAACACCACCAATACCGATAAATCCAAGCCACCCATTGCAGGTATTATTCTACGCACCGGAGCTAAAACAGGTTCTGTTAATTGCGCAATAACCATAACAATAGGGTTATTATTTTGATTGAACCAACTTAATACTGCACGAATAAGTAACATCCAAAAAAACAATACGCCCGCTTGTTTTATCACAGAGATAAATGAGAACAATAACAAGGTAAGAATGTCTACAGCAGCACCTGCAATCAAAGTAAGTACTAACATTTTAACTAACACGACAATCAGTGCCAGTAAGATTGATGAAGTATCGATACGTCCTATCGAAGGTAATAGTCGACGCATTGGTGCGATAATAGGCTGTGTCGCTTTAATCACAAATTGACTAAATGGATTGTAAAAATCCGCTCTTGCAAGTTGCAGCATAAAACGAAGAATGACGATCATTAGGTATAAGTCAAACACGGTGTTGACTAAAAAACTCATTGCATTCATGGATATTGCCTTACGTTTATGTAAATTAGTGCCTAAGTTAGTACCTAAATTAGTGCTTAAATTAGTGCTTAAATAAATGCTTAAATTAACTGATCGCATATTTAACAGTTCAGTTAACTCAGCTGCAATATACCCGATTTTCACTCAGATTTCGTGCGTTTAAGCTGAGTTTTTACTAAAAGCTATTTTAGCACTAAAGAGGTTAACGTTAAGTTAAATAATCATTCATCCCATAGCGTTAAAATGTTTTAGCCATCTCTTGGGCTCTGGCAACGCAGTTTGTCATGGCTTCGTCTACCAATTCAACTAAACCGCCTTGCTGAAGCGTTTCAACCGCTCTGGCTGTGGTGCCACCTTTTGACATAACATTCTGACGTAATTCTGTCACCGATAATTGTTGGTTTTGGATCACCATTTGCGCGGCACCTAAAGCGGCCTGTTCAGCAAGGAGTCTTGCTTTGTCCTCAGCCATGCCCATATTGACGCCAGAAGCGATCATTGACTCGATAAACAAGTAGAAATAAGCAGGAGAACTGCCCGCAAGCGCAATCACTTGATCTAATTCTGCTTCTTTATCAACCCAAACTACTTTGCCACCACTTTGCATTAATGTTTCGCAAATGGCCTTATGTTCGGCAGAAATACTGTCATCGGCATAAATACCCGTCATACCATAGCCAATTTGAGTTGGGGTATTAGGCATAGTGCGGATAAGCTTGATAGGTTGTTTAAAATAGACCGGATAACGAGACGCCGGAATACCTGCAGCGATAGTGATGATTAACTTATCCGCTAAATCCAGTGAACTTAAGTCTGCACAAACAGATGCCATTAATTGAGGTTTTACGCTTAACACGATCACCTCTGCTGCTTTGGCTGCTGCGTGGTTATCATGGGAAACCTCAATAGCAAAATCTTGCTGCAACGCATCCAATTTACCTTTGCTTGGATTGGTAGCATGAATAAGATCACTAGGATAGCCATGTGTAACTAAGCCACTGATAATGCTACGAGTCATATTGCCCGAACCGATAAAACATACTTTTGCTTGAGTCATTAAGTCTGTATCCAATAAAAGAGTGAATTTATGTCCAATTGCTGTGTATGTTACCTAATTCAGCTCTAGGACGCTACGCTTCCAGGTTCTAGTGTCGCTGCGCTGCTCGGTTCTAGTGTCGCTGCGCTGCTCGGTTCTAGTGTCGCTACGCTGCTAGGGCGGACTACGTCCTGCTAGGCCGCTGCGCGGATAGAGCGCTTCGCTTCTAGGGACAGCTTCGCTACTAAGATTGAGTCGCTGTGCGACTAGGCTATTGATTGTATAGAATCTAGCCGCGTAGCGTCCTAGCAGCGCAGCGCTCTAGGCTGTTGCTATAGATTTTATAGAATCTAGCCGCGTAGCGTCCTAGCAGCGCAGCGTTCTAGGCTGTTGATTGTATAGCATCTAGCCGCGTAGCGTCCTAGCAGCGCAGCGCTCTAGGCTCTTGCTATAGATTTTATAGCCTCTAGCAGCGCAGCGCTCTAGGCTGTTGATTTTATCTTTGGCCAAAGATAGCACTGCCGATGCGCACCATGGTTGATCCGTTAGCGATGGCGATATCCATGTCGCCACTCATGCCCATAGATAGAGTGTCGACGCTAGGATATTGTTGCTTAAGCTGGTCAAAAAGTTGCTTTAATTGGCTAAATTCTTGTTGCTGAAGTTGTACATCATCAGTGGCGGTTGGGATCGCCATTAATCCGCGCAGTTTAAGGTGGGGCAAGGATGCGATAGTAAGTGCTAACGTGGCGACATCTGCAAAATTTGCAGAATTGATACCCGACTTAGACTCTTCCTGGCTAATATTGACTTGAATACACACGTTTAATGGCGACTTGTTGCTCGGACGCTGTTCATGCAAACGTTGGGCTATTTTGCCGCGACTTAAGGTGTGCATCCAATCAAAATGCTCGGCGACAATTTTTGTTTTATTCGATTGCAGCGGGCCAATGAAATGCCATTCTATATCCGGGTAATCTGCCTGTAAGGCGTTAATCTTAGTTTCGCCTTCTTGGACATAATTTTCACCGAATTGACGTTGCCCCGCTTGATAAGCTGCAATAATGTCACTTATGGGTTTGGTTTTGCTCACCGCCAGTAGGTTTATCTCATCTGGAGAACGTGAACAATTTTGCGCCGCTTGATTAATTCTGCTCTGGGCGATTGATATTCTGTCTGCTATTGTTGTCATAATGTTGGTTTAATGGATGTCTCTACAATGGAAATCACTGAATTACTGGCCTTTAGTGTCAAACACAAAGCATCAGATCTACATCTTTCAGCAGGCGTATCCCCCATGATCCGTGTTGACGGTGAAGTGAGGAAAATTAATTTACCTGCGTTAGATCATCAAGGCGTTCATAGTCTTGTTTATGACATCATGAATGATAAACAACGTAAAGACTATGAAGAACACTTAGAAATCGATTTTTCATTCGAAGTCCCCAATCTAGCTCGCTTTCGTGTTAACGCATTTAATCAGTCTCGTGGTGCAGGCGCGGTATTTCGTACCATTCCTTCTGAAATTTTATCTCTTGAGCAACTTGGTGCACCAGAAATTTTTAAGAAAATTGCCAGTTACCCACGTGGATTGGTACTAGTGACAGGGCCAACGGGGTCGGGTAAATCGACCACATTGGCCGCGATGGTCGACTACGTTAATGAAAATCGACATGAACATATTTTAACCATTGAAGACCCGATAGAATTTGTCCATCAAAACAAACAATGCTTAATCAATCAGCGCGAAGTTCACAAACATACCCATAGCTTTAATGCGGCGCTGAGAAGTGCACTGCGTGAAGATCCTGATGTTATTCTTGTGGGTGAAATGCGCGACCTTGAAACCATTCGTTTAGCCATGACGGCCGCAGAAACGGGTCACTTAGTGTTTGGTACTTTGCATACCACCTCGGCAGCCAAAACCATTGACCGTGTGGTCGATGTATTTCCTGAAGGTGAAAAGAGCATGGTACGCACCATGTTGTCAGAGTCACTTCAAGCCGTTATTTCGCAAACATTGATTAAGAAAATTGGTGGTGGCCGAGTGGCCGCACATGAAATTATGATGGGTACACCCGCGATCCGAAATCTTATTCGTGAAGACAAGGTCGCGCAAATGTATTCAGCCATTCAAACGGGTATGTCTCACGGCATGCAAACCCTTGATCAATGCCTGCAAAATTTGGTCAATCGTGGCTTAATTACCCGCGAAGATGCGATGCAGAAAAGTTCGAATAAACAAGCTAATTTCTAAGGAACTGGATCATGGATGTTCGTCCGTTTTTAAATATGATGGTTGAGAAAAAGGCGTCTGACTTATTTATCACCGCCGGTTTTCCACCGAGTGCCAAAATTGACGGTGAGTTACGTCAGCTATCTGAAGACCGATTAACACCAGAGCAATCGCTGATGTTTGTTGAGTCGTTAATGAGTGATATACAAAAGAAAGAGTTTCACGACAGCAGCGAATGCAACTTTGCTTTTGCGGCAAAAGATTTAGGCCGTTTTCGTGTCAGTGCCTTTTGGCAACGAGAATCAGCCGGTTGTGTTATGCGCCGTATCGAAACCCAAATTCCAGAAGTGGATGACTTAAAGCTTCCCGCCATTTTAAAAGATTTGGTCATGAGTAAACGTGGTCTTATCATCATGGTCGGCGGAACAGGTACCGGTAAGTCAACCTCGCTAGCTGCGCTGGTGGGCTACCGAAACGCTCATTCTCGGGGGCATATTCTGACCATTGAAGACCCGGTTGAATTTGTGCATAACCATCGCAAAAGTATAGTTACTCAACGAGAAGTGGGCATTGATACCGATTCATTTGATGCCGCGCTTAAAAGCTCACTGCGCCAAGCGCCAGATGTGATCTTAATTGGTGAAATTCGTACTCAAGAAACCATGGAATTTGCACTGTCGTTTGCCGAAACCGGTCATTTATGTATGGCGACTTTACATGCAAACAACGCCAACCAAGCACTCGATCGTATTATGCATTTGGTGCCAGAAAGTAAGCACAATCAGCTGCTATTTGATTTGTCATTAAATTTACGCGGTATTGTGGCGCAACAGCTGATTCCTAAATCAGACGGAACCGGACGTCGAGCCGCCATTGAGGTGTTAATTAATACCCCACGTGTGGCCAGTTTGATTGCTAAAAACGAGTTGCATTTACTGAAAGAAACCATGGCTAAGTCTCGCGAGCAAGGCATGCAAACTTTCGACCAAGCATTGCTTGATTTATATCTAGAAGGTGAGATCAGTTACGCCGATGCATTACATCATGCCGACTCACCTAATGATTTGCGTTTAATGATTAAATTGCAAAACAACGAAGCGGCTTCATCGGGCGCCATGGAAGGCATTACACTCGATATGGATTAGGCGTGATATGAACAAAATGTTCAAATAGTAAGCCAGTTGGTGGTTTTTTAGAGGTCGAGCGTCACATAATGTGTGTTTTTTTGTTATAATCAACGTTGGATTGTCATTACGGATGCTGTAATGATAAAAGAGGGTTAAATTTTCAGCGATTAATCCACTTCGTGTAAGTACATTATACGTTACTAATTTTTATCACGTTTTATAACAATATGTATCAAGGATGTATTATGCAGTTATGGCAAAAAGTCACTGTTTTATCTTCGCTAATCTTGTTTCCATTTTCGGCTTCGGCTGTAAAAGTTACCGATGAAGTCGATATTGGCGGCGCAGTAAGAATCAACTACGGTTGGAAAGATTACGATAATAACTCCAAACTTAAATTTGAACTGTTCCGTGCCGATGTCAACTATAAGAGTAAAGATGGCTTGTTCGCCTCAGCTCAGTATCGTTGGTACGAAAGCATGGATGTAGTGCATCATGCCTACATGGGTTATCAATTTGACGAAGCACAATCAGTACAAGTGGGTGTAACCCAAGTACCATTTGGCTTATTACCTTATGCAGCACATTCATTTTGGTTTGGTGCAACGTATTATCTTGGTTTTGAAGATGATTACGATGCAGGTATCCATTATAAAAATGAAAAAGATGGTTGGCGCTACGACCTAGCTTACTTTACTAATGATGAATACGGTAATGGTGCGCGTGTTGATCGCTACTCATTTGACGTTGCTACAACAGATCAATCTCCATATGAAGAGTCAGGCCAAATAAACGCCCGAGTTGAGCGTGAATTTACTTCTGGTGACGTCACTCATAAGTTAGGTGGCTCATTACAGTTAAGCCAATTAGATTATATGGCCGATATCTCTAGCGTAGATGGTGAAGATGTCGATAGCCTTGCAGCTGCAGCTCATTGGCAACTTGACTGGAAAAAATGGCAATTACAGTTACAGTATATCCATTACGACTATGACGTAAAAGACAGTGAACGTATTACTCTTAGTGCGTTTCAGTTTCCATTCGAAATTGCTGCTGAAGCAGATGTTGCGACAGTTAACTTAGCTAAATCGTTTGATGTCGACTGGGGTCCAATCACTAATGTAAATTGTTACAACGATTACAGCCAAGTAATGGCATCAGGCGACGGGCTAGATGATTCTGTCCAAAACGTGACGGGTTGTGCCATCACTGCTGGTAAGTTTTATTCTTATGTCGACTGGATTGCCGGTAAAAATATGTGGTTTGTTAAAGGCCCAGGTGTGGGTATCGATAATGGCGACACAGCATGGCATTCTCGATTGAACATCAATGTTGGTTTCTATTTCTAAACATTTTTGATCTCAATAAAAAAGTATTACGTACAATAGTGTGATACTTCATTAGGCACCGATAAAGTCATTTATCGGTGCCTTTTAACTTTGAGTAAAGGACAAACTAAAAATGATAAAATACCTAACAGCCATTGGCTTATTCACATTAAGTTCTGCTGCTTTTGCCACCAATTGTCCTGACTACCTCAATGTTGAAGCGCGAAAATTACACTCAACAGAAAACGTTAATTTATGTGAACTCACTCAAGGCAAAGCGGTGTTAATTGTTAACACGGCTTCTCATTGTGGTTTTACACCTCAATTTGAAGCACTTGAAACATTACATAAAGAGTATGCTGACAAAGGATTAGTGGTCATTGGCTTTCCTTCAGATGATTTTTTCCAAGAAGAAAAAGATGAAGCCAAAACCGCCGATGTTTGTTTTATTAATTATGGTGTCACCTTCACCATGGTGGCAACATCACCCGTTAAAGGCAGCAGTGCTAACTCGGTATTTAAATACCTAGGCGACAACAGTGCTGAACCAAAATGGAATTTCTACAAATATGTTATCTCAGGTGATGGTCAAACCGTACAGCAATTTAATTCGCGGGTTAAACCTGATAGCGATGAACTGAAAAAAGCGATTGAATCAGTTTTGTGATCATTAACTCAAGTGAGTTATTTTACAGCATTCTTTAACTGAGCTCTTTAACTGAGCCCTTTCAATCAGCCGTCTAGCTTAAATAAATATTTACAGAGTGCGGGGTATTTTGATATAAAATCGATACCTAGCACTCTTTATGTTTTAAATGAATGCGATACAATTTTAATTTAACCTCATGAGTTATTCAGCGTGAGATATATTTGTCGATCAAAATCAATAACGGAGAAGATACTTTGGCTAGATTTTCAGGGCTAGATAAAGACACCGGCCATAAAGCACGTGGCAAAACTGGCGTATTACTATTAAATCTAGGTACACCAGATGCGCCAACGGCATCTGCTGTTCGCATTTATTTGGCTGAGTTTTTAGCAGACCCTCGAGTGGTGGAAATTCCAAAACTAATATGGATGATTATTCTTCACGGCATTATTTTGCGTATTCGTCCGGCTAAATCAGCAGCGTTATATCAAAAAGTATGGACCGATGCGGGTTCGCCTTTACTCGATATCAGCCAGCGTCAACAAGCAAAACTAGCCAAACAATTACAAGCACAAGGCTACGATGCCAGCGTGCATTTGGCGATGCGTTATGGATCGCCATCAACGTCTAGCACCTTGCAAGCTATGCACAAACAAGGTGTAGACAACTTAGTGGTTTTGCCTTTGTATCCGCAGTATGCAGCGCCAACAACAGGGTCTGCGTTTGATGCTTTAGCCAAAGAACTGATGAAATGGCGTTATATTCCGGCACTGCATTTTATTAATACCTATCATGACAACAGTGATCTTATCGATGCCCTTGCCGCATCCATTCAAAAAGACTTTGATGAACACGGTAAACCACAAAAATTGGTGATGTCATATCATGGTATGCCAGAGCGAAATCTGCATTTAGGCGATCCCTATTACTGCTTCTGTTTGAAAACGACTCGTTTAGTGGTCGAAAAATTAGGCTTAAGTGAAGACGATTACGTCGCAACATTCCAGTCTCGCTTTGGCAAGGCTAAATGGTTACAACCTTATACCGACGCAACAATAGCCAGCCTACCAGCCAAAGGTATTACCGATATCGCCGTTATCTGCCCAGCATTTAGTGCCGATTGCCTAGAAACCTTAGAAGAAATCAAAGGCGAAAATCGTCACGTATTTGAAGATGCCGGCGGCAAAAACTTCAGATACATCGAATGTTTAAATGATAACGATGACCACATCAACATGATGGCCAATCTGGTAAAACCTTTTCTATAATTATAGGGCGTGACTTCGTCACTGCTAGGGCGCTTCGCTGCTAGGGCGGACTGCGTCCTGCTAGGGCGTGACTCCGTCACTGCTAAGATCCTAGGCCGCTACGCGGATAGTGCGCTGCGCTTCTAGGGCGTGACTTCGTCACTGCTAGGGACAGCTTCGCTG
>TARA_R110000851_G_scaffold161068_2_pt1 | contig 120334 bp, 107 predicted proteins | sample TARA_R110000851 | Tara Oceans TARA_R110000851 (sample SAMEA4397627) | marine metagenome | biome: Polar Biome; feature: [DCM] deep chlorophyll maximum layer (ENVO:01000326); material: water (ENVO:00002006), including particulate matter (ENVO:01000060) such as... | depth 17 m
GCGCATTTGCGACAATAACCCATCAACCTGTTGTAAATCATTAACATGGCCTTGTTGTACGACCCTTCCTTTGTCCATGACCAAGACGCAATTCATCGTGTGTAAATCATCTAATTTATGGGTCACGGTTAATCCCGTTGTCGACTGCATTGCGCGCTGCAACGTGGCCATCACAGACTGCTCACTTTGGGCATCTAAACTGGCTGTTGGTTCATCTAATAAAAATAACTTCGCCGGTTGTGCCAACGCACGAGCCAAAGCAAAACGCTGAGCTTGGCCTACCGACACACCCGCGCTTTGATCGCTGATGATTAAATCGAGCCCTAATGGATGCTGTAACACAAACTCACTGATGTTGGCCTGTTCAAGCAACGCCATAATCTGCTCATCGTTTAATTGCGGGTTGGCCAAGGCAACATTTTCTCTCACGGTGCCATGGAACAATTGCGGATCTTGGCCTAACCAAGCCAGATGCTGACGCCATTGCGCCACATTAAGGTGCGATAATTCATGACCATTAATCAGCAATGATCCCTGATAAGGTAAAAAACCCAATAATGCATTCAGCAAACTGGTTTTCCCCGCGCCACTTGGACCCACAATGGCCCAGTGTTCACCTGCGGGTAACGTAAATGAAACAGGCCCAACTAAACGCTGACCATCTAAACTAAACACTTCAGTCCCAATGGCTTGGATACCTATGCTATCGGCAGAGAATGTATTATTTTGTGGTATTGAATCGATAGCCACTGTGCTGACTTGGTAATCAAGCAGCTCAACTAGCGCTTCTGCTGCGCCAATGGCTTGAGCTTTGGCGTGATAATGGGTGCCTAAGTCGCGAAGCGGTTGATAAAATTCTGGTGCTAAAATCAACACAAACATACCGGTAAACAAACTCACCTGCACGCCATAATGACCAAAGTCGAGATGACCTAAGTAACTAAAGCCAAAATACACCGCCAATACCGCAATCGACACTGCGGCAAAGAACTCTAATACCGCTGAACTGAGAAAGGCTAAACGTAATACCGACATAGTGCGGGCGCGAAAGTCTTCTGAAGCCTGTTCAATATTGACTAACTCCGCGGCGCCGCGATTAAACAGCTTTAACGTTTGCAGTCCTTTTAGCCGATCCATAAAGTGGCCGCTTAAACGCGACAACGCCTGCATATTTTTACGGTTAGCATCTGCCGCACCCATGCCAACTAAAATCATAAACATTGGAATTAAAGGCGCAGTGGCCAACAAAATGATCCCTGCAGCCCAATTAAGCGGAAACACACACGCTAAGATCAGCAAAGGAATAAACCCCGCTAACATCATCTGCGGTAAGTATTTAGCATAAAAGTCATGTAAATCTTCAACCTGCTCAAACACTAAGGTTGCCCATGCTCCAGCAGGTTTACCTTTAATAAACACCGGACCCAGTGCCACTAACTTATTAAGCACAGCTTGACGTATATCTTCGCGTAAACGTTTTCCCGCCTCAAAACTAAGCCGTTCACGCACTTGGGCTAACAAGGCTCGTATCAATAACAAGCTAATAAGTGCATAGAATTCATTGCTTAATGCGCCAGGTACGAGGTTATCAATAATGACACCCTGCAAAATCTGGGCAATAAAATAGGCCTGTCCCACAATGGCAATGCCATTTAACACCCCACATAACACAGATAATTTAAGGAAAATACCACAAGAAGATTGTTGGTTTTTAAGCCATTTTGCTAATGACTTTTCTAACGACTTGTCCATGAAGCTCCGGCGCAGTTATTGATGACCACTTTTATCACGCAGTATCGCAGTACTGGCATCTAGTTAACACTTAAAACGGTGTAAATGATATCTGATTCACATTTTGCTAATAAAGCCTGATTTAATAATTAAATTTAGTAACAATATCAATTACCTTAAATATCTTCTCGAAACATATCGCATTCAGTAAAGTACCTCTTGTGAAAATAGCCTGGTTTATCCCAAGCCAATATCACATTGCTCAGCATAATCATGATGAATCGTATAACCAAGCTAATTGATGAACAGAACACGGAGGGAGGCGATAAGGCTGATATCAGTTTAGCATCGATAACACTCTTTACTGAGTGGTACTCTCGCCGTATTTAACCAACACGTGCCAGAGTAACTTTAAGTCTTGTCGTTTTTTAGAATGTGCTCCCCGCTCACTCCAAGAAGCAGGTTGTTTTTGTAATTGGTATGCCGCACGGCCAATAATTTCTGCATTGATCAACTCATTTTCAGCAATACTTTGTGCCAAAATAGGCATGGCAGCACCACGAAAATCATCCGGTACTTGCGCCACATTAATTTGACGCCCTTTATGCCAATGCAATTCAATTTCGTATTCGTTACACAAGGCGATTAATGAATCCCCTATGGCGCTCCCTATAAATGACGGATCCGCGACTAATATGGCGACATCTTCCTCCAGCATCACATCACCGTGAATTTGGGCTTCAATATAATGATCTAAATTAGCGCTTGGCATAGCGTCAAAGCGACGGCTGATATCATCGGTTAAATGCTGACTAAAATGTTCAATTAGCTTACTCGGTTTAAGCCCTGGAATGCCCAACGCATATTGACGTTCAAAACTTTCACTTAATAATGCCGCTATAATCGCATCAAAACACTTTATGGTGCCCTTTTCTTTGGGCAATCGATAAGAGTCCAGGTAACTAAAGGTACATCGAGACAATATTTGAGGATGGGTGACAAAATAACAACTGCCAAAGCGAGGCGCTGGGCCTAGCGGACATAAACCAAAATCTAACGCACCATATTTAGGCCGATGCTTAATACCAGAATAAGTGTGACCAAATAATTGGTTTTCCCAATGGTCGCGAGACCCGCCTAATTCTGGCGATAAGTGGCCATTAGAAACATGAGTTTCAAACTGACTTTTATACACACCATCACGCAATAACCCATCAACAACGGTGAGGCCACGGTTATCAATTTGATCGGGATGAAAATGCAAAGCGACTCGACTATGTTGCGCTAGCTCACGCATAGCGAGTTGGAGTGATAAGGTTGAAATATTAGACATTAACAACACATTCTTGATCACGGCATGAGCATGATCTCGCAGCTCATACGCCATTTTCTCTATGTGTGTTTGTGCCGTTAATTTCATCAGTAAGAGACTCCTAAGTTAAGTAACCTCAGCTCGGGATAATAACGGTTATCAAACAACCCTTCCCCTGCTAACTGCGTTGTATTGACTTGCAATTGAGTCGCTGTTGAAGCGTCAATCCTCTTTATTAGCAAAACACATGGCAAATTAGCGATAAATTAGCTGAAATGTTCTGATTTTAGCTTACTTACCCCATATATTAACCCGAGATCAGCTTAGTAAAACTCTGCTAAGTCGCTGAATATTGCATTAGAAAACAGCTTATCGTTTTATTGTATGTAATAAGTCGACGTTTAGCACTGTTGCAAGTCTTAAGATTAACACGATTTCATTCAACCGCTGTATTTGGGATAATAACCTCTGTATTTGAACGATTAAATCGCCCATTATTGATTGCAACCCAAGAGGATACATCATCGCCCACTAAGGGATTTGATAGCACTTATAGCGGTTTTCAGGTAAGCTTCACGGCCGCCGTTACTGGCTACCTTTTATTCAAAGCAACAATGCGTTGCCCAAAGAGATTTTTCTATGAGTTTTTCCTCACTTGGTCTGAATGCTGCTATTTTAAAAGCGGTTGAAAAACAAGGTTACGACACCCCCACTCCAATTCAAGCACAAGCAATTCCAGCCGTTTTAGCGGGCCAAGATGTAATGGCAGCGGCACAAACTGGGACAGGAAAAACAGCTGGTTTTACCCTGCCAATTTTAGAATTGTTGTCTAAAGGTGAACGCGCGCAACGTGGTCAAGTCCGTGCGCTCGTGTTAACACCAACACGTGAACTTGCAGCACAAGTACAACAAAGCGTCGCCACTTATGGCGTCAACTTACCGTTAAAATCAGCCGTGGTATTTGGTGGTGTGTCTATCGTGCCACAATTAGCTGCGCTCAGAAATGGGGTCGACATTTTAGTCGCCACCCCAGGTCGTTTACTCGACTTATGCCAGCAAAAAGCCATTAGCTTCAGCAAATTAGAAATTCTCGTGTTAGATGAAGCAGACCGCATGCTAGACATGGGCTTTATTCGTGACATTAAAAAAGTATTATCGATGTTACCTGCTAAGCGTCAAAACCTTATGTTTTCAGCGACTTTTTCGAATGAAATTCGTGAACTGGCTAAAGGTTTGGTTAACAATCCGGTAGAAATTTCAGTAACGCCTCGCAACGCTACCGCCGCCTCGGTGACACAATGTGTGTACCCATTGGATAAAACACGAAAATCAATGGCACTAATCGAACTGATTAAAACCAATGATTGGAAGCAAGTATTGGTCTTTTCGCGCACCAAACATGGCGCCAACCGTTTGGCCAAGAGTTTAGATGCCGCCCACATTAAAGCTGCAGCGATTCATGGTAATAAAAGCCAAACCGCACGCACAAAGGCTTTGGCTGATTTTAAAGCTGGCGCAGTACAAGTGATGGTCGCAACCGACATTGCCGCTCGCGGTATCGACATAGATCAACTGCCATGTGTAGTGAACTTTGACTTGCCCAATGTACCTGAAGATTATGTACATCGTATTGGCCGTACAGGCCGTGCAGGTTCAACAGGTCAAGCGGTATCATTAGTTGGCTTAGAAGAAGTTAAGTTACTGCATGATATTGAGCGCTTAACTAATCGCGTCATTGAGCGTAAGCAGCTTGATGGTTTTGAAGCACCGTTCACAATTCCTGAACCTAACCTCAAATCAAGTGGCAGCTCAAAAAGCACTCAAGCGAGAAAGCCAAACCCGAACCGCAGTAAACATGCTCAGCAACATGCTAATGATGGTGCTCAAGGTGATAAGCCAGCGCGTAAGTTTGACTCACGCCAGCAATCACGTGGCCACGACAATAACGCTAACCCTGCTGATCCTAAGGCAGAAGCTAGAGCCAATGGTAATAAACCACCACAACGTTCACGTCCACCACGTCGAAGTGGTACGGCACCAGTAACATCGACAAGCAGTAATCCTTATGCCAATGCTAAAGTAAAAAGCTAACTAGCTCACTAGCGATAAAGCATAAAAAAACCGGTGAACATTGTTCACCGGTTTTTTATTATTCAGGCATCATCAATCGGCTATAAATTGACCGATAACACATTAATTGGTCACATAAACCAAGCGCGGTAATTACGGCCTTTTAACTTACCTTTACTGATGATATTCATCGCTTGTTTAGACACATTGCTTTTTACTGCAACGTAAGCGCGAAAATCAGTCACTTTGATTTTACCAATATCGTTAAAATCTAAACCATTGCCACCCGTTAATGCCCCAACAATATCACCTGGACGGATTTTTTGCTTTTTACCCCCTTCAATCTGAATGGTGATCATCGCAGCCGCTAATGGCTGCTTGTTGAGTACGCTCATTGCAGGTAAAGGCTCACTGACTACATCTTTATTCATGGCTTCTTCAATCATCGCCATTTTGTAACCGTCTTCTTCACCAAACAAAGTATATGCGGCCCCTGAACTGCCAGCTCGGCCAGTACGGCCTATACGGTGAATATGCACTTCGGTATCGTAAGCAATATGATAGTTAAATACTGCGTCTAACTCATCAATATCCAATCCACGCGCCGCAACGTCGGTGGCCACTAAAATACGTGCACTACGGTTAGCAAACTGCAATAACATTTGATCGCGATCGCGCTGCTCTAAATCGCCATGTAATGCTAATACACTAAAGCCAAATTCATGTAATGAGTCAGCCACTTGTTGGGTTTCACGCTTGGTATTACAAAACACTACTGCGCTTTCAGGCTGCTTATCTAATAACAATAAACGCAATGCTTCAAGACGGCCCTGGTTATCTTCGATACGATAAAAATGTTGATCGATAGTTAGGTTATCGTGCTTAGCTTCCACTTTAACCATTACTGGTTTATACAGAATTTGATCGGCAATCGCTTGGATCTGATCAGGGAACGTGGCGCTAAACAGTAAGGTTTGACGCTCACGAGGTGCGGCAGCAATGATTTGGTCAATGTGCTGTTGGAAGCCCATTTCTAACATGCGATCTGCTTCATCTAGAATAAGCATGTTCATGTTACTTAAATCTAAACGGTTGCGATCTAAATGATCAACAATACGACCCGGTGTACCGACAATAATATGCGCACCATGTTCTAATGAACCAACTTGCGGTCCCATAGGTACGCCGCCACAAAGTGTTAATACTTTAACGTTATGAATACCACGGGCCAAGGTACGAATGTCTTTCGCCACTTGGTCGGCTAATTCGCGCGTTGGACATAACACCATAGTTTGAATGCGAAAACGTTTTACATCCAGCTTATTGAGTAGCCCCAAACCAAAGGCTGCGGTTTTACCTGAACCTGTCATCGCTTGGCCAATGACATCTTCACCAGCCAAAATAGGCGGTAAACTTTCGGCTTGGATCTGAGTCATCGATTCAAAACCCATAGTGTGGAGGTTTTCAAGCAATTCAGGTTTTAAATTAAGTGATGCGAAAGCCGTGTTAACGGCCTGTTCTGTAGACTGACTCAAGGCAAATATCCTCTGATATCGAAAGGTAAAAAAGCAGACAAATGCTGCAAAAAAATACCAATACCATTACATAAATGAGCCATTATCGCGCAAAAACAATCATTTAATAGCGAAACAAAATTAGCATATAGAATGGAGCTATATGAAAAGTGCTTACCGCAATGTGCGAACGATTTATCTTGCCAGAAGGAACAGATAATAAATAAGATTGGTGTTAGCAAAGGTGTTAAAACAAACCTAAGCCAGATGTCAGCTATTGTAGCAATTTTATTGCCCGTTCGCTGACAAATATTTATCGATAACTCAGCTTATGTTGAGTGCAATCCTAGAAAGTTTGCTCAAAACGACCTTGCTGATAATCGTGTACTGCTTGCTCTATCTCAGCTTGACTATTCATCACAAACGGCCCCATATAAACAATTTCTTCATTAATAGGTTTTCCCGCAAGCAACAATAATCCTGCACCTGTCGATTCCGTTTGAAAATGACTGACGTCATGTGGATCTAATACCAAAAACTGTCCTGCTCTGGCCGTTTCTCGCAGACCTTGTGCATCAACATAGTTAAGTTCACCTTGATACACATAAGCACACACCGTTTGGTATTCGGCAAGATTAAGTGTGCCATGGCCATATCCAGCTAACGTTAAATCGGCAATAGCACCATGGCCGGCTAAACCTTGAATACTTGAGCTAATCTCATGTGGGTCATGATTAAAGCCCCAGTTCCCCGCCAAGGCAACAAGTTTTGCGCCGTGTTCGTTATCTATACACGGATTAGCCTGCTTGCTGGTATCTTGATAAATGGGTGGACGCATTTTATGTTTTGCTGGCATATTGAGCCAAATTTGAAACCCATGCAGCCCTTTTTTAGCATCCGCTAATGGCATTTCAGAATGCACCACACCACTGCCAGTACTCATCCACTGCACGTCTCCGGCACGAATATGCTTAACATTGCCCATTTGATCGCGATGTTCAAAGCCGCCTGTACGGATATAGGTAAAGGTTTCTATGCCGCGATGAGGATGAGGCGGAAAACCACCAATAAAATCTTGCTCGTTATCAGACTTTATTTCATCCATCATTAAATAGGGGTCAAAACGAAGCTTATCGAAATCGGCAATACGATTGATGTTAACACCATCACCGTCCATTGCAGGCAATGCACTGTAGCGATTTAATACTTTCATCATAAACCCCATTTATTTAACCTCAACTCAAGATAATAAACGGTTATCAACCAGCTATTTTCTCGTTCACTGCATTTTACTGACTCGCAGTAGCACGCTATTGACGCGTTATTAACGTGTCATTGCACTTCGTTAACAGAACAAATGATGAGCTTGATATGACAGATAAATAGATAACTTATCTTATCTATTTACCTTATCTCTATAACCCGAGCAGAGGTTATTTATATCAATATCACTTGAGCATAGCAGGCAATATCGTTAATGAGTATTGTATAATAGTGTGATTTTTATTCGATGAAATCGACTGCAAAAGCATGCTCACGCGCTTATGGTGTCGCGATAAAGCGAGTTAATCCTAATGAGGTTTGCGGCTCAAAAAACGATCAAAGCAACAACAAACGGCGATAGCTTGAAAAAGATGTATGCCAAGTAGGTCGACATTCCCCAAGTCATCGCAAATCGCTCAACCTAGGTGGCTAATTGTAATACCACACGGCGGTATGCAACGACATAAGGAATATTGCAGAGCCAACGGCGTTGGCCATGTATAAGGTAGGATTATTATACTCAATCTATATCGAATTAATATTGACGTTCAAAACGTCTAATTAAACTGTGACACCAACTCTGTTTGGCGAACACCTTGACCACTAATTTCTTGGCTATGTATTGCAGCATTATGGCAATTTTGTTCAAATTGATTGATGCCAGCTTGTAATGCCATCGCATTATTATAAATTTGATTAACGACAGTGGCTTGTTCTTCAGCAGCAACTGAAATTTGCTCTCCATTACCCTCGATAATGTTCATCACGTCACTGACAGAAATCAGGCTTTGCTCAAGCATGTTACTGGAGTCAATGCTCTTGTCTATTAACAAATGACTTTGATCCATTTGCGCTACAGCCTCTGCAGTCGTGTTACTGAGTGTATTTATAATAGCGTGTATTTCAAGAGCAGACGTTGCTGAGCGACTGGCCAAGTTACGCACTTCATCGGCGACCACAGCAAATCCTCTGCCCGTCTCTCCAGCGCGCGCGGCTTCAATGGCCGCATTAAGCGCCAGTAAGTTTGTTTGCTGCGCAATACTTTCTATCACATCGACGGCTTGATTCACGCTTTGGCATTGTTGATTCAGGGTAGAAATAGCAACACGCGACTCTTCGAGTAAGCTATTAATTTCAGTTGTGGCGGTTTTACTGTTAACTAATGCCACCTTAGTTGCCTGTATTTGTTCCACTAATTGATGGATTTCTGCCGTTGAGTTGCTGGTGTTTTGGGCAATGTCAGTAACAGAAGCGTTCATTTGCCCAATGGCTGTAACGACTTGTTCTAGATTTTGTGATTGCTCAACCAACTGGCTCTGATTGGCTTGATTTTGTTGTTGATGCTCTTCTAAACCTTGCTGGAGTTCTTCACCACTGTCTTTGATACGTCCGACCACGGCAAGTATTTCTGCTTTTTGCATCCGTAGGCTTAATTCTATGTGAGAAAGCTCATCGGTATAACCCGTGTAAACAAATTGATTGAGTGGATTATCATGTATTTTTTTACTCAAAATAAGTATGTTATCAAAACGCTGTTTAAGAACATAAAGCGGTCGACAAAAACATATAATGGCGATAATAAAGGTTAACATAGTGAAGAAAGCACTGGCGTAAGGTAAGGACATGAATAACCCTACTGATAACAACCAGCCCAATAATAGTTTAGTGATAATACTGGCGCCAAACTTTGGCTTGGCTGCTTTGCCAGCATTGACCGCATCGTAACAGGCTTGAGCACGTTCAGTGAGCTCAACTTCAGGTTGAGTTCTAACCGACTGGTATTCACAAATAGTGCCGTTGCGTTTAATGGGGGTGACATAGGCGTTAACCCAATAGTATTTGCCATTTTTGCAACGGTTCTTAACTAGCCCCATCCAGCTTTGTCCTTGCTTAATAGTATCCCAGAGGTCAGCAAATGCAGCTTTAGGCATATCAGGATGGCGGACAATATTATGTGGCTTGTTGATTAATTCTTCTTTTTGGTAGCCACAAACAGTAATAAAGTCATCATTAACATGGGTAATGATACTGTCTAGATCTGTTGTTGAAAGAATTTTATAATCTGACGGATACGTGATTTCTTCATCAATAATTTCTTTTACAGTCATGTTGATACATTAAACGCAGTCAATTAAATAAGTGAGGCGATTATTAATCAGTCAGCACGACATTGATGTGATGATTAGCTAATTTAATCGCCAAATATTTAACATTTATAAAATACACGAGTTAAGTCACATTGATGGTTTTTAAGATCGAGGTGATGTCTCAAGCATTAGCCGCTCATTTGGATGGCATCGGTAAATAATGTTAATATTTGTTCACCTTGTCAGTGACTTTTTTCTTCAGACGATAGCAGCGGATAAGGTCATTAAGCGTCAGCTACAAGGCCGATCATCTATTTAACCAATAACATAGCGAAAAATATCTTGGTAGACAGACTTTGATTTGTTGCCCATCAGCAAACGACCATTTGAAAAACATATTTATGGCGCTATTTTAGATCGACTATTTTAATCTAGCTGACTCTATCTCAACGGTGTTTTAATATAAAAATGAAAAGTCATATTCATTCAAAGAGGTTAATTCCAGGTATGGATCGCTTGCTCTTTTGTGGTTGCCTTTTACATAATAGTCGCTTAATACCCACCATTTTTCTCATCGCCAACAGCGAGAAAGGAACGGGAGTTGAAGCAAAAATAAGCATTTATACTGTGACGATTCTCTAGCAATTAGTTATCGCACCATGATCACTCTTGATGTGTGCTGGATAACGTTAAAATAATCAAAACACAGTATAATCATGGTTAATTAATGATTGGTGGGAAATGAAGTGCTGACACAAATTCTAGTCACGATATTAGTAATCGTTGGCGCTATTGTATATTTACGCAGTGGCCGGGGCAGTAAAGCGAGTCGCAGTGCTGCAATAGCAGAGGAACAAAGCTCGCCATTTTTTAGTCGGGTGATTATTTACGCTATGATTGCAGTGTCGATGTTAGCCTCAACAGGCTATTGGGGTTGGTGTTTGTATGACGAAAACACCGTGGTTGAAGTGACGATTACATCACCCATTGAAGCGATGACCACAAGTTACAAAGTACGTAAAAAAGATATTGAAGCCAAGCGGATTACCACCGTTGACGGGATTCAAATCCGTTTATCTAATCAAGAGCGATTAACGATTAAAGCGGCAGAGGCACAGTAATTATTTGTACCTAATCAGAGTCACCCTGCCGCCCACTCATCTGGCGCTATTTTGCTGCCACTATTTCACTGTCACTATGCCTGATCGCAAAGAGCCTGCCATTGGGCGCTAGCAACAGGGTCGCCATTTTTAAAACCAATATAGCTATTCAGTTTACGGCTGATATCACTCTGGCATTGAGTTTCTACGGATGTGGGGATTTCGATCAAATGCAGCCCGCCTGTGGCTGTTTGTTGTAGGGTCTGTATCAGCTGTGCCTGAGTCTGACAATAATGGCCTTGCCCGCCGTAAGCTTGGATCAACAACTTAGGATCAAAACCTTCTGCATTGCAGTGATATATGGGCGCATTGCCTGCTTTGCCTAAATGAAACACATTGTTGCGCATGTAAAGTATCGTGACATTGGCATGCTGCTTCTGCAGATTAATCAACTCATTAGCCTGAAAATTAAACCCGCCATCACCTGTGATAACCAAAATAGGCACTTGACTGCCAATGTAAGCGAGTTCGTCGGCTACCGCTCTGGCATAGGGAAGGCTTGTGCCCATGGCGGCATACCAAGGATTGGCCAAAAAACTGCGTCCAAGTTCAGTGCTTAAGGTATTAAGCTCGAAGCTGGCGAAGAAGGCATTGCCTATTTCAGGAATAAATACATAGGGCTGAGGCAAGGTGGCTTGAGCTACATTGATCACCTTTGCCAAATTGGCATAGCTTAGGCTCTGCTGGGCTTCAATGTTTGCTCCCATAACGGCAACAGCATCTTGCGGCGCAGCCTGCGCTGATAGTTGAGCTTGTTTTGTTGTGGCTTCTAGCCTGTGCTGCAGCCCCAACTCTAGCAGGGTGACGACGGCGATGATGTCTTGCTCCCGGTGAGCCGTTCCCTTTAACATCGTCTTATTCTGGTGATTGTCTATGGCATGAGTCTGGCTGCCAAAGGCATTGTTGGTGTCGGATGGAAAAATAGCTGTGCCTATTTCCAACACATAATCGGCGATGGTTTCAATGTAGATTTTACCTGGGGTGTGGCTGAATACGCCGTTATAGCAGCCAAGACAGAGAGGATCACTTTCATCGACCATACCCTTGGCAAACCAAGTGACGGCATAGGGTAGTTGTAACTGATGACATAGCTTGACCAATCTTGCCAATAGATCGGGATTAAGGCGCAGCTTTTCTCCAAGAAACAATAAGGGAGCCTTAGATTTGCTCAGCTTATCGAGTATGTTAGCGGCGATAAGTTCAGCGCCGCTCAAATTAAGGTGTTGTCCTTGGAGAGAATCCAGACTTGGGGGTAAAGACAAGGCTTGGGTCGGTTGCTGCACCAGATCCCTGGGGATCTCGATATACACAGGTTGGCGATGTAAATAAGCATGAGTCATTAATGCTAAGCATTGCTCAGCGGCAATATTAGGCTGACCAGTATGACGCTGTCCTTGCAGTCGCTCTGCGCGAATACCTAGGGCTTTAAACGCATTGAGGGCAGCATTGAGATCTGTATTCCACGCGGTATGAGGATGCACAGTATGGTGCAAGGAATGCTGGGCGATTTCATTCTCCCCAGGAGCACCGGATATAAAAATAACAGGTAAGCCTTCGGTGCGGGCTAGGGCTGCGGCAGAAATACAAGGTAGGCTGCCGACTGTGTATGTTGTAAGGCAGACACCAAGGCCTGCTACCTCGGCTTGAGCACATGCGCTAAAGCCTGCGTGCATCTCATTACTTGAGGGCAGCACAGTAAGGCTCGGCTCAAGTGCATTAATAAGATTGGCGACAAAATCGCCACCCACACCATAGAGCCGCTTCGCCCCAAAAAATTGCAATAACTGGGCAAGGCTATGTCCCAGTTGTGGCAAGCTGTCATGGTACTGCTTGCCAAAATTGTGTTGAATCGATGAGGTCACATTACGCTCCTATAGTCGTTAATGGCCTTAGACTAAGCGCAAGTGCTAGATCATGTATTGATCGAGATCAGCTTTATAAAATTGCCCTGCAGATGCGGTTGTCACAACGCCCTCCCCACAACCAAGCAACCCATTTTGCTAATCCTCTCCCAATGGCCAATCAGCCACACTACTAGAACAACTCATTTCACCGCAGCTCAAACCAAGTGCTCCCTTGAAAATTTAAGCGAGGTTTAAGTTTGGGTTAAGTAACCTACTCCTAAACCACATTAGGCGCGTCACATCATGCCATCACATAAACTGCCCACCATTAACGTCTGGGATGTGTTGATCCGCATATTCCATTGGTCACTCGTTGGTTTTTTTACTCTAGCCTATTTAACCGAGGGCGAAGATGAGTGGATGACCATTCACAGTTACGCGGGTTACAGCATCTTAATCCTACTGGTCTTTCGCCTGTTATGGGGATGCATCAAAAGACCCGCAAAGCAATCGACCCCATGGCACCGTCCATTACCATCGATCGCTTAACCGACAGCGCCAAAATAGAAAAATGGTTCACTCGTAACTTTAGTCGCTACGCCACAGCTAATATAAGATGCAAACTTCGGCATTCCCTTTATATAATTACTTTCAAACCAATCGATAGTGAACCCGCTGCTTTGTATATTTTCAATCATAGGCCTATTTAAATTACAGCCACCAAAGGCGTTACCCCATAAACGATTTAAACGATTTTGCCATTTTTTAATTGAGTCATCAGGAGCTTGACCATGCTCACAGAAAAGAATTTTACCATCGGGCTTTAATACTCTGTGTATTTGCTTCATTGCGGCACGCCAATCAGCAATAGTGCAAAGCGTGTACGTTAACACGACTGAGTCAACACAATGATCATCAAGCGGAATTTGTTCACCGGGGAGACTTAGCCACTCAACCTGAATAGGGGATTTAGCTACATTTTTTAGCGCTTTTTTACGCATTCCAAGAGAAGGTTCAAGCCCCCATATCATGTTAACTTTCATAGGATTATATAAAGTCATGTTAACAGCAGACCCCATACCAACCTCTAACACATTGCCATAAGCTAAAGGAACGACTTTTTGCCTAAGTTCCATTATGACACTGGAAGAACAAGCGCAATTGATAATGTGTGGAAGAATATTGTTTTCATAAAAACTCAAAGGTAAAACCTCTCTATAATTTGAGATTTACATGTCGAACGTTCAATATAAACCGCGCGAGCTTCAGCGGCTATAGGGCGCGAATGTATATTATGGTTAGCGCGCAATGTAAACCTCATCGGCTATTTCCCCTCGGCTCAATATGTATCTATATGCCTATATTGCCCTTATTTCTTGAATCCAGCCTTAACCGTAACCAGTGTAGTGGCCTTCTGGTTCGGAATTATAACTCCCGCGCACTTTATTAACTGAGGGGATTGGTACCGTTTATTTAACACCGAGATCCGATCCAGTCGATCACAGTTCAAACCAATAGCAGATCTTGTCATTAAAAAATGATAGCTAACTTTAGCCTAATCCCGCTGTTTTTATTACAATGGGCATAAGAACTTACACAGCTTAAAGTAAACTACAATATGGCAAAACCGAATAAGAAAGGACCTTCCCGTACCGTCGACATCTTCTGCGCTAAGTGTAAAACCCAGCTGTTTAAGTATCGCAAGGGAGGTAAAGGCGCCTTAATCAAATGCTTCAAGGAGCGTATTGTCGAAGACAACACCAAAGTCCCCTGCACTTGTCCTGAATGCGGCCAGGTATTTGCCCGAGAGACTTTAGTTAGAGGCGCGCCAGCATTTAAGATGGTGGGTGGAAAAGTCACGTTTAAATAATTCCTAGCATCATCAGTAACAATGACACTACTGCGGATCTATCCATAGCGAGTGTGGGTCTCAATGTGAATATGAGTAAAAACGGCCACCTTGTTGCAAAAGGCTCATCATCCCCGCGCCAGTGAGTATACTAACCCCCGATAATGGCAAACACTGCTTTATGCCACCACAATCAAGCAAATAATCACCATCAGCCATTTTTTAGGGGGACATGAGTCGCATCAAAAGCAATGACAAAAGTGAAGCAATTGAATAAAAACTAAGGCCAACAGCCTTCGAAGAGTAGACGATTGCCCTGACTCATCGACAGCGTCCATATATGACATGTTTATTACGGCTATTTTATTTATGGAGTGATTAATCAGTGATTAATTGACCGAGTAATAGAACGCGGAAAAGCCAAATGCTAACTCAATCAATAAATGAAACGTTAACGCAGGCCATAAACTGCGAGTCTTAATGGTTAAATAGGATAATAAAGGCGAGGCGATGATCATGCCGATGGCTTCGTAGATAGGTTTTTTTATGTGGAATAATACTTCGAAGATGCACACGATAATGATCATTATAATCGCTGCCGCCATTGGATTAAGTTTGTAATGCTTGGTTAAACAATATTGGCCACCGCCCAATAAAAATCCTCGGTGGAGGACTTCCCAGCCTATGATGGTCGATGCGGTAAAAATGAGAAAACGCTGAAACTTACCCGCTTCTCTGAGATCCTCTAAAGAACTTCCATGGCGATAGTGAGAGAAATAATCTGCGGCAAAAAATTGTAGATAAATAAATAAACAAAGCAGAAGACCAAAAAAACCAGCCATAAGCAGCAGGTTTTCACGATTAATTGTAGGTTTAGAGAAATACAGTTGTTTTAACGGTATCGCCAGCAAAAAAACCAGAACAAAAGGAAAGACTAGTCGGCTTAACACCCAATAACCTTTAAACCCTCCCGACGCTAAAAAATTATTGCTGACATACACACCAATCACCTGTAACAGTAATATTACTATTAATAATATGCAGAACGGAGCCGCCATTTTGGCGCTAAGGATCTGGTCTTGGTGTGACATGTTTGTTATTTCCTTTTATGCTTTTTTAGAGCATTTTTTGGAGCAGCTTTAGCAATTGACGCCACAATCTCTTATATGGGCTCCCTTGAATGCCACCCATTCATCTAACGAATGGACGCCTAAGAATGCCACGACTTCTTAAAATACTACCCATTCTTCTGACGATATTCATCTAACGAATGAACCCCTAAGAATGCCACGACTTCTTAAAAATGCCACCCATTCTTCTGACGATAACGTTTTAAGTTGACGAAAATGATTATTGCGACGTGTTAATCGTGACTGTCTACATGATTTGTCTCTAGATGATGCTCTAATGATGTGGGGGATAGCCGATAAATGTCTCAAATTTGGCCTTCTGCGTCGCTCCATATCCTAAATCCATTGAGTCGAGGTGCCACTGATATTCGAAAGGATTAGAAAGCGTCAGGCAACATTATTTATTTTAAAAGAATTCGCAACAAGAGTGCCTCTATATGTGTTGGCATCCTTTTACTTGCAAGCGCACGACGATTTAACCGCTAAACGACATACGAAGTAGATGAATCAATAGCCAAATAAGCCACTCACTTATCGAGTTCCATAACGTTTGGTTTCATTAGCAGTTGCGATTATTTGCGAACTTGATCGCGTTTTACAAGGCTACACTGCATAATTTTCGTTTATTGTGCTAAATTTAGAACTCACAGTTCTAAATTTATATTGAGAAGCAACAATGGCGCATCGTTGGCAAATTGCAATTTCTGCGGGTTTATTAGCGGCTATTTGGGCTGGTCTTGCTGATGTGTTTCATCTAGTGACATGGGTTGGCTTTCTCGGTTGCAGTACTTTTTTTGCTCAAACTGAATCTGGCGCTAAAGGGATGATGATGGCGATGATGACCAATCTTTCAGGTGTATTCTGGGGATGGTTAATTATTGCGGGGAGTGGTGTACTGGGTTCGCCAATAATAAGCTATGCATTAACGGGTATTGTCACTGCAATGATGTGCTTACAAGCCAGTAATAAAAACTTCGCTTTTATTCCCGGCACGTTTATTGGTTGTTGTATTACATTCGCGTTAAATGCTGATATCGCAGCAATTATTCCACCTCTAGTTATAGGCGCAGCGCTAGGCTATAGCATGAGCCTACTAACCGGCTTATTGATAACGTTAACGGCTAAAACAGCTGAATCGTTGAAAGATGAAACCGTAAAAGAAATCTAAGCACAGATTCGATGCCTCAATCGAGTCTGACACGAACGTTGGACGAGGCACTAGAGACTTAGACCTCATCTGGAGTAAGGCTTGTTGAAGTATTTACTTTCATTATTTTCCTAGATTCATATGCTGGGATTACCGAAGAAAACAACGTTTTAGTATTTATGTGGTGCCCTGTTTGCAAGGCATAAATCGCTTGTTGGACTTGGCCGATGCCGAGTAAGGTTAACTGGCAACTTCTTTACTTAACGTAAGATGCTAAAGTGAAACTACGCCACCTATTTTTTATGTTTGTTAGGTTTTCTTTAACTCTTGAGATAACACATCTTCCATTGTGGCACTTTGAGCTAATTGCTTCTCAAGTATATCGACGAGTTCATTGTATTTAGGCGAGCCACCTAATTGAGGCAATATGATTATAAGGAATACCAACGGAATTGCTAAATATGTAAATTCATTTCCTGAGAGTGAACCAAAGAGCATTACCAATAGAGCAACACCCAATATTGCGAATAAAGCAGGCTGAAATAATTTGCTTTTGTTTTTTGATTTAATGGCAGCATTGATAAGTGCTACTTCTTTTTTAGTTAATTCAATCTACTGTATCTCCTGAAAACATACTGCCCTGTTAACAGGCAATAAAATAGTTGGTTAAAATACGCGACAATGGCGCAAAGACCAACTTTTTTGTCCTTATTTAACAGCTTGTTAGGCGAATTAACTGCCACCGTACTTCTTGTTTGCTTTAAATGCTTCAACTTCTAAAGGAGCATTGGAATATCCATATTTTGCCAAATCAGATAAATGCTGAAAAATAATTTTGTCCAAGCTTGACCTTTCGATTTGTAATACATGAACAAGTTCGTGTGCTAATTTGGGGGTATCAAGTTCATATCCCTTTCTAACGTATATTGAGTAGCCAAAAACTTGGGCATTATTAATAATATTTTCGCCGATAAAACCTAACGACAACCCCATTTTCTTTAAACCTTCATTTTCATAAGGGTACGGGACTCTATCAACGTAAACGATTTTGACTTTTTCAGGAAATTTAATCCCGACTTCACTAGCTAAATTAAGTCCTTTTTTATCTAAAGGTATACCTACCTTTATTCCCTTTTTATCTACTTCATGCGCCCACTCGATATATTGTGGCAACAATTGCTCAAAAGCTCCTACAGCCTCGTTATTTGCATTAGCTTGCCAAGATATCAGGCTTGCAAAAGTTAAACTCATTATTATTTTCATAGTATCCTTTATTAAATGTAAGGCATTCGCCTAACGTTTTAGTATTTATGCGTTGCGCTGTTTGCAGGGCATAAATCGCTTGTTGGACTTGGCCGATGCCACATCCATATTAATCGGTATGCTTTATGCTATAGGAATTTGCTTTTTTACGGTAGTTGTTTTTTGTACAGCACTTCGGCTAATCGGTTGTTCTGATTACACCTTTTAAGGCAGGTTTTATAATATGTCATGTTTTTCCATTGCTTGATCATTGCCTTTCCGCCTGACTTTTCGGCTTGCGGATGTGTGTTGTCGCCTCAGCCAATTCAACATTAACTAAATCAGTTTTTTCCCGATTATCTCACCCGCTTTGATGGTGATTAACCTGACAACCTTCGCTGCGCCTCACGCGCTAGCATGGTTAGCAGTGGTACGAGCCCCACAAACATTAACCGCCCATTAGCACACTGTGGACAGCACCAGTGCCCTAGCGTTTCAGTTGTTGCGTTGATGTCTTTAAGGGGGTTACTACCAAGCTGTTCTCTAATTTGCATGAGCTTTTTACGTCGACAACTGTTGGCTAAAAAACCAAAATGCCTTATCCGCATCACGCCTTTTGGCAGTACATGTAAAACTATGCCACCCATTTTTTTAAAACTATGCCACCCATTTTTTATGATAAACATAACTGCTTTTAACTTTGATTGCGGCAGTCTTCAGCATTATTCATATGTATAAATTGAACGCAAATTATCAACAAACTGAGCGCTAGATTATAAAACTATGCCACCCATTTTTTATGTCGAGTCAAACCCTGACTATCAAGCTAAAAACCTCATCCTGCAAAGCATGAAAGGGATAGGTAAAATTGCCGCAGCGTCAATCATCAGCAATCTACCGGAATTAGGCTATATCAATAACAAAGAAGCCAGTTCGTTAGTCGGTGTAGCACCAATGAATAAAGAAAGTGGACGCTTCAAAGGCCATCGAAAAATCCAAGGAGGACGACATCAAGTTAGAACCGTTTTATACATGGCTATGATGTCCGCGATACAGTCTAACCCCGTTTTTAAGGGACTTATCAGCGATTAGTGGCTGCAGGAAAACCAAAGAAAGTGGCTATTATTGCCTGCATAAGGAAGATGGTTGTGATCTTAAATTCGATGCTAAGAGATGGTGTTTTATGGGAAGCGCCAAAAGCTTAAAATTAACTATTGACGCCATAGTCTCTTGTTATGCCGCAGAACGCTGAGTCCTTACTGCTGCCAAGTAAATTATAGTAAACGCTACAAACACTATATCCATGATGATTGCTGGAGTTGCTTTGGCCAAATAGGCTTGGCCATAGGTTATGACTAGTGAAACAAATATTGCTTTACTCAGCGCACAAATTGCGGCAGCAAAGGCTCTGTGCTTTTCTACAAGTGCTCCGTATATTAAAATTATGCCTATAAGACCAACTAAGGCTGACCAGCTCCGTATAATTATGGATTCTAGGGTGCCGTTAAATGAAGCGCCGAACATTGATTCTAGTGCAGCTTGAGGTGCAATAAGACCGTAAAACATTGTTGCTGTTAGTGCGCCCGATACCAGCATGAGCCACTTAAAATTTCTTGTTATGAATTCCATAATTTCCTCGTATGCTTGTTGTTGGGGGTACTACGTGAATTTGCTTTGCGGCATAACGTTTTAGTATTCATGCGTTGCGCCGTTTGCGACGCATAAATCGCTTGTTGGACTTGGCCGAGGCCTAGTTCAGGTTAATTGGTCCGTTTTATGCTAAAGGAATTTGCTTTTTTTGATGCTGGCTATGGGCTACAGAGCAGTTTTGAACTGATTATGTGGCTTGATTTGTACGTGTTTCATTGAAATTCCCTTGTCATTGTGGTGTTCCATCACATCTTTTTTAAGTCTAGCTGATTCAATACGAGTAATACAGTCAATTGAAGCTTGATTTGGCTCCGCGCAGCGGCTTCGTTCAACGCCGTTTTAAGCGGCTAATTGCAGTTGGCTAAAATAGGTGAGGCACGAACAAAAAGCCAACTGTAATTTGTCCGACTTGAAAACCCTTGTTATACGGTACAGCACCCAACGTCTTTTTCTATATTTTTTATTTCATTATTTACGATAAATAGCTCTATTAAAATGTCTATATTACGGCCATGAAAGCCAACTTCAAATTCATTTGGGCTAGATAAAGTTAGACTGTAAATATAGAAATGCTCTTTAAAGTTATTCACTGTGATTTCAGGGATATTTTCGGATGCTTTTCTTTGGAATTTGTTACCGATGAATTTCCACAATAACTCAGGAGATTCGATGTAGCGAATAAACGCCTGTACATTCTTTTGGTTTGGGCCTTGGTCATCACCAGATAGACAGCAAAAATTTAAGTCTAAGCCTTTCGTTAGATCTTTAGGTTGGTCATTTAATTCCCAAGTCCTTTCCTCAGCATTGAAGGTCGCTTTACCCAATCCCCTTACTTCAGTTTCAATGGGTGGTTTTTCAAATATTTTTTTAATCAAGCCGAACAATTAGAACTCCTTTTCCGAAAACCGTATAACGCCCTAATAATGGGCAAAAAACTGTTGGCTAAAATGTTGAGGAACGAAACAGCCAACTGTTTTTTGTCCTTATTAATTAGCTTGTTAGGCCTCGATGTCGTCTGCTTCAGCAACAACAATTTCGGTGCTATCATCTTTAAAAACAAGACCAAGTAAAGATTGAAATGGTTTACTTAACACCTTGTGAACTTTTAATGCTTTGGCTGTAAACGAATCAATTTTATCTATAAGCAAGCCGAGCCTATCGATAATATCTTTATCCTTATCATTGGCTTTAGATAAGTCATCTTTATTTGCGACAACCATACCAATTGTTGATTGGAGTGATTGTTTTAAACCTTTAGCACCTTTGATCTTATACATTGATAAAGCGGATCTTAAACGCTCAATTTCTTCTAACAACGTCAGTCTAATGCTTTTTTCCAATGAACCGTTTAATACGGCCTCAAATAAATTATCTATTAAAGTAGTTATACTTTTAAGCTCATCTACGGATAATTGTTCTTCTTTATAAAAAGATGATAATAGTTCAGAACAAAATTGAAGCCTAGTCATAACCCCATCATTTAACTGTTGTTTTTGTCCTTGCCAAGTAGTATTTAAATTTAAAGGAAAAATAGCTTTTTCTACTTGCGGAAATGATGAAAGATATAACTCTTTATTAACTCCATTATCCATGGATATCAACTGCTTTACCTCTTCACCGAGTTGATAAAGCTCTACAACTTTTCGAGTAATCGCAGAGTCATCTTTTTGATCTTCGTCGAATACATGAGCCCAAACATCTCTTACTTTATGTGCGTCTGGTCTAGCCTTTGCTTGTTGAAGTAAATTATAAAATCTACCTGCTGGGTTATCTAAATCTATCACACAAACTCCGATGTTTTGTAAGAGGCCTAACAGCGTATTAGCGAGAATTCCGATAAACATCCTGAGAAGCTCACCAAAACTCAACATCCATACTACTTTAATTATTAATAATTTTAGTAACTTATCAGCTTAAATAACCCAAATCAATCACCTTTTAGTCTAGGCAAAAGCGAGAATTTAGATAACCGAGAATGATATGGCTCGTCATATAGATCCGATTTTTTAACAAAATAAGCTAATTCAATTGGATAGCATTGTCCTTTAGGTAAAACCGAGAATTTTTGCGATTACATAACGAGAACAAAACTGGCATTTTTACAAGAATGAATTATAACTGTATATATATACAGCCATAATGTCAGTTTGAATCAAAAGGAGTTGATATGTCAACATCACCATTTCTCGAGTCAATTCGTACCGAACTTCGCACTCGTCGTTACAGTATCAAAACAGAGAAAGTATACTTATATTGGATAAAGCAATTTATCCTTTTCAATGACAAAAAACATCCTCAAGACATGGGTAATGCCGAAATTGAGCGTTTCTTAAATCACTTAGCAGTCAATCGGCAGGTAAGTGCTGCAACACAAAACCAAGCTTTATGCGCAATTATTTATCTATATAAACATATTATTCGAAGAGAGATATCGGATTTACGTTATTCGTTTACTAAGCGGGAGCAGTCCATACCGACAGTGCTAACCCACGAGGAGGCTAAAAACATTATTAGCCACCTTTCTGGCCAATATTGGTTAATTGCATCACTTCTATATGGTGGAGGATTACGAATAAATGAGGCATTAAAGCTAAGAATTAAAGATGTAAACATACAGAATAATACGTTATTTATTTTTAGAGGCAAAGGTAAAAAAGACCGTTATACATTATTGCCAAAATCCTTAAGCCATTCTTTGGATAACCAATTTAGTATCGTAAAAGCTCGCCACCAGCAAGATTTAAGTGAAGGTTATGGGTTAGCATCTTTGCCACCTGCACTATTACGCAAATATGGTAATGCCGCTAAAGATTTATCTTGGCAGTATGTTTTCCCCTCATCGACGCGCTGTACACATCCATATGATGGCTATATTTGTCGTCATCATATTCACGAAACAACATTTAGAAAACAATTACGCAAAGCAGTATTAATCAGCCAAATACCGAAGCAAGTAAAAGCACATACTTTTAGGCATACGTTTGCGACTCAACTACTGCAAAATGGTACCGATATTCGTACTGTTCAAGAACTATTAGGCCATTCAGATCTTAAAACGACTGAACTGTATACCCATGTTATAGGTTCTCGCTTTAGTCATACTACCAGCCCAATAGATAGATAACGCCCACAAAAAAGGACTCTTGCGAGCCCTTTTATACTTAGATTATGACAACCGCTTTGTGAGCGGTTTAGCTATTGCAAGACTTAGCTACGTAAACCAATGCCGCGCGATATCAAGTAATAAGCCAGTGTCCATAAGCTGACGCAAAAGCCCACCATAATGGCAATGGATAACGGTACGCTGAGATCAGCAAACCCTAAAAAGCCGTAGCGGAATACGTTGATCATATACACCACAGGGTTTAAGCCCGACACACCTTGCCAAAAAGGTGGCAATAACGATAACGAGTAAAATACCCCACCTAAATAGGTGAGTGGCGTAAGAATAAACGTCGGAATAATACTGATGTCATCAAAGCTTTTGGCAAACACCGCATTAATTAAGCCACCAAGTGAGAATAACACTGAGGTTAAAAACATGGTTAAAATAACCAAGCTAACGTGATGCAAGGAGATATCAACAAACAACATCGCCACCACGGTAACAATTAAGCCAACGCACAAACCGCGGGCGACACCGCCACCAACGTAACCGGCTATCATCACATAATGGGGTACGGGTGCCACCATGATTTCTTCAATGTTACGTTGAAACTTGGCGCTGTAAAACGATGAGGCCACATTAGAGTATGAGCTGGTGATCACCGACATCATGATTAAACCAGGGGCAATAAACTCCATATAGCTCACGCCGCCCATTTCACCGATGCGGCTACCGACTAAGTTACCAAAAATTAAAAAATATAACGTCATGGTAATCGCTGGCGGTACTAGCGTTTGGATCCAAATACGGGTAAAGCGATTAATTTCTTTGGTTAAAATACTTTTAAAAGCCACAAAATACAGGTGGTTCATTATTTTGACTCCTTGGCTTTCTCTACCCGCTCAACAAACAATTCTTCTAAGCGGTTGGCTTTGTTGCGCATCGACAGTACTTCAATATTGGCTGCGGTCAACTGGGTAAATAACTCATTAATGTTGTTCGATTTAGCCACGTCGACTTCTAATGTGTGGTCATCCGTTAAACGGCAAGTCATGTTGGTTAACTGCGGCGCTACGTCGAGATGCTTTCGTAAATCGAAAATAAAAGTTTCAACATCAAGCTTACTCAGCAATGCCTTCATGGTCGTACACTCAACCAGTAAACCATTATCGATAATACCTATGGTTCGGCAGAGCATTTCGGCTTCTTCAAGGTAGTGAGTGGTTAAAATAATGGTCACGCCTTGTTGATTGATTAGCTTTAAAAAGTCCCACATTGAGCGACGTAATTCAATGTCTACCCCCGCAGTGGGTTCATCTAAAATCAACAATTTAGGTTCATGCATTAACGCACGGGCAATCATTAAACGGCGTTTCATTCCACCGGATAGCTCACGTGCTTGCGCGTGGCGTTTATGCCATAAATCCAATTGGCTTAGGTACTTTTCAGCACGCACTAAGGCAACCTCTTTTGGCACCCCATAGTAACCCGCTTGGTTAACGACTATTTGTTGCACGGTTTCGAACTGATTAAAGTTGAATTCTTGCGGTACTAAACCAATACATAACTTGGCATGTTCGAGTTGCTTATCTATATCAAAACCAAATACCGACACCGAGCCCGCTGTTTTTTGTACTAACGAACTGATGATGCCAATGGTGGTAGATTTACCTGCACCATTGGGGCCAAGCAGAGCAAAAAAGTCGCCTTGCTTTACCGTCAAACTGATTGATTTAACGGCTTCGACACCGCCTTTATAGATTTTTTTAAGGTTATCAATTACTAAAGCATTGGCGTTATCGGCCATGTTGAAATCCTCTACTCGATGAAAACAAAAAATCCCGCCTGTGCGGGAGTCTGGCAAAGAATACCGTATTAATCTAACGGTACCACTTTTGCGATATAAGGCAGGTTGCGATATTGCTCTGCGTAGTCGATACCGTATCCCACAATAAATTCGTCAGGGATGGTAATGCCAATAAAATCGACTAGCACGTCAACTTCGCGACGTTCAGGTTTATCGATTAAGGTACATAATGCTAAGCTTTTAGGCTCACGTAATAACAACATTTCGCGCACTTTATTTAACGTGTTACCGGAGTCAATTAAGTCTTCAACAATCAATACATCACGACCGGCGATGTCTGACTGCACATCTTTAAGTACTTTCACATCGCGAGAGCTGCTCATGGTATTGCCGTAACTTGATACTGCCATAAAATCGATTTCGACATGGCCCTTGATCCGGCGACACAAATCGGCCATAAACACGACTGAACCTTTTAATAAGCCAACCATTAATAAGCGTTCACTGTTGGCGTAATGGGCATTAATACGTTCAGCTAACTGGTCTAGGGTTTTATTGATTTCTGCTTCAGAAATCATCATTTCAATTGTGTGCTTCATAAATCTCTCAATTGTCGATGTCGTCATGTAGCTGAGTATGTCCGTATCCCCAGCGACTCGTTAAGTCGTGGTCAATACCCAAATGGTCAAGTATTCGGGAAACCATGAAGTTTACCAGATCTTGTACTGATTTGGGATTATGATAAAAGCCTGGCGCCGCTGGCATGATGGTCGCACCGTTACGCGTTAGGCTTAACATATGCTCTAAGTGTATGGCACTAAAGGGAGTTTCTCGTGGCACTAATATCAATTGGCCGCGCTCTTTTAATACTACGTCTGCTGCTCTTTCGAGCAAATGATTACTCATTCCGGTCGCCACGGCCGCTAATGTGCCGGTTGAACACGGGCAAATTACCATTTGTTTCGGTGCAGCGCTACCCGATGCTGGCGGCGAAAACCATTCATCCTTGCCTAATACCACTAACTCGCCTTTGAGTGGTTCATCAGGGTTTGCTAACTGTTGTAATAACTGCGCTTTGGCTTTGTCAGGATTGGCGCTGAGTTGCAAACCGTGTTCGGTGGCGAGCACCACACGCGCCGCACTGGATATCATTAAAAAGACTTGGTAATCGGCCGCTAGCAAACATTCCAGCAGCTTAATGCCATAAGGTGCGCCAGACGCTCCGGTCCAGGCGAGGCTGATTGCTTTGGCTTTTTTGGCGTAGGCCATGTTGTCCCCTCTGTTGGTGATAGCGGTTACGCTAACGCCTTAATAATTTTTTGGTGGATACCGTTAAAGCCCCCATTACTCATGATCACCACGGTATCGCCATCGCTTGCGGTATTAGCTACCGAGGCAATAATGTCTTCAATGTTGTGACACACAGTTACCGGGATGGGCGCATTGGCCATACTGGCGTTTATGTCCCAATCAATATTGTCTGCTTGATATAAATAGCCCACATCGGCTAATGCCATCGAATTGGCTAAGGTGTCTTTATGTACGCCGCTTTTCATGGTGTTTGAGCGCGGCTCTAGCACCACAATAATTTTACCATTAGCATTGTTACTGCTAGCTACTTTGGCTCGTAACCCTTGAAGTGTGGTGGCTATGGCCGTGGGATGATGAGCAAAATCGTCATACACCGACACACCATTGACTGTTGCTAATAGCTCTAAACGACGCTTTGGTGGACTAAATTGTGTTAGCGCTTCAATGGCATGGTTTGGTACTACGCCCACATGGCGTGCTGCCGCTATCGCCATAATGGCGTTTTCAATATTGTGTTGACCTATCAAAGCCCAGTTTAATATCCCCTGCGATGTGCCATTTAACAGCACCTCAAACTCATGGCCATCGTCGGTAATAGTACGCGACTGCCAAGCACTCGGTTCACCTTGGCTCGCTGAAGGCGTGACGGGATGATGGGCGACATCCGTGGCTATGGTTGTGGCTTTAGAATAAATTTCTTGTTCGCTCCAACAGCCCATATCAATCACTTGTTGTACCGCTTCAACATCGCTAGGCCAAATCACCTTGCCTTCGCCAGGTACCGTTCGAATAACATGATTGAATTGGCGCTGGATAGCCGCGAGATCGGCAAAAATGTCGGCATGATCAAATTCAAGATTATTGATCACTAGCGTACGTGGATGGTAATGAACAAACTTAGAGCGTTTGTCAAAAAAGGCGCTGTCGTATTCATCGGCTTCAACCACAAAAAATGGCGAATGACCTAAACGAGCTGATACGCCAAAGTTTTGCGGCACGCCACCAATTAGAAAACCTGGTTGATAACCGCAATATTCAAGGATCCACGCGAGCATGCTTGAAGTAGAGGTTTTACCGTGGGTACCAGATACAGCCAAAACCCAACGTTCTGGCAAAATATGTTCAGACAAAAACTGCGGTCCGGAAGTGTATTTTATGCCGCGATTTAATACGGCTTCAACACAAGGATTGCCCCGGCTCATGGCATTACCAATAACCACTAGGTCTGGTTGATTGTCGCCTTCTTTGCCTAATTGCGCCGGATCAAAGCCTTGAATTAGCTCGATACCTTGCTGTTCAAGCTGGGTGCTCATCGGCGGATAAACATTGGCATCGCTACCCGTCACTTTGTGGCCCATTGCGCGGGCAAGCAGGGCTAAACCGCCCATAAAAGTGCCACAAATCCCTAAAATGTGTACGTGCATGACTCAACTCTAATTGATCCGTAATATGACGGTTATTCTAATCTATTGCGCTGCAGAATGTCAGTTAACAATTAGCCATCTATTTGGGGCTAATACAAAATAAAAAACAATCCCATACTGAGTACTGTCGTTAGCAAGGTGTTGCGGGTCACGTAAGCCAGCACTGTCGCCACCAGCGCACAGGTTAAATAAGGATTGTGCACACTAATAGCCAGTTGGCCTTCTGGCACAAACACAATCGGCGCGAGTATGGCGGTCAGTACCGCAGGGGCTGAATAACTTAAAAACGTTAAGGTGTTTTTACCTAAGCGAATGGGCAGTTTAGGCTCAAGTAATAAATGTCTGCTGGTAAATACCACCACAGCCATTGCTAAAATAATCAGCCAAGTCATAGGTTTTCATCCTTGTTTACTGTAACTGAGCTTTCTGCGGCCGGATCAGCAGTAACTGAATGAGCTGCGGCCGATTGAGACGACCCCGAATGAGCGGTATTCGAAACGGCACTACCCGAATTACCCTCGTTAGTGAGTTTGGCATAAGTCATGCCTGCTGCCATGCCCAATATTGCCGCAATAAGGAGCCCTGCTTGAATGGTAAATACCGCGCACACCACCGCTAAGGTAAGCGACACTAATACGCACACCAAAATAGATGGCTTGTTAACTGTTGGCACCACAATGGCGATAAAGGTGGCTGCGATGGCAAAGTCGAGCCCCAGCTCATCTAAATTTTCGATAGACTGGCCTGCGACAATGCCGAGCAAAGTGGCAATATTCCACCCGATATAAAAGGTTAAGCCACCGCCTAAAGCATACCAGCGATCAAACTGATGTTGCGCTGGCGTATCACCTTTATGAGCTTGATTGGCTATAGCAAACAGTTCGTCGGTGAGCAAGAAGCCCAGGCCTAAACGCCATTTAAGCGGTAACGGGCTAATATGAGTGCGCATGGCCATGGCATACAGTAAATGCCGAGAGGTAATAAGTAAGGTGGTGATCAAAATACTGCCGATACCAATACCGGCTTTTATCATCCCAAGGGCGACCAATTGGGCACTGCCGGCGAAGATAATGGCCGACATCGCTTGGCTTTCAACAGGAGTGAGGCCAACTTCGAGCGCAAATGAACCCGCTAGAATGCCCCAAGGGACCACGGCTATTGTAAGCGGCATCACCGCTAATGCTCCTTTTAGAAAAGAACGGCTTTTGGTTGGTGTAATAGAAGTTAACTCAGCTGTGCCCACGTCATATCCTTATTTACTTATAGCCATTGACTCATATCGTCATTTTCCCCAGTACATAACAATGGGAGACAAGAAAATTAGCTTAGCGTAAATATGTCAATAAAGCGCTTGAAAACTGATCAGGTATGTTACGACGATATCGGTTAATCAATAAAGCATTTTGCTGTTATCAATTGCTCGATAAACATATCGATGTGGTCCGCTATTCATTGACCCTAAACCTAGCGTTTTGAGGGTCAGTTTAGGGTTATTGATGCTAAGTGTCGCAATACTCCATGCGGTGACACATGTATTCATGTTTAACAACAAGTGTTAACGATAATATAAAAAATACTTATTTATAATCATACGGTTACTGTTACAAGATATAAATGCATGAATTCATCAATAAATCAGTCTAATTGATGATTAGTAATATTATCTGAATTTGGATTTAACGAGTAACTAAAGGATAATGCCAACTTAACTATATTAGCTTAAGCTTTAATAGCATTTGTGATAAAACGATTAACCTCTTATTCCTTTGTATTGCATACCTTAAAAATAATATATAGATTTTTATATTTACCATTTACATTTATCAAATATCGATAGTATCACCAAGATTACCGCAAATATTTTACATTTCTAAATTGCAGTATAATAAATATGTAATTTACATATTTATTATCGATAACGACAAATACCACATTATACATTTATAGCATTAACATTATTAACAAAAATACCAGCAATAATGGCTATAGAACAAGTAAATAATATGCATGCAAAAATATTACATAAGATGTAATTAATATGAATATTTAAAATGAATTTGTAAATCAAAAAAATAAAATATAAAAATACTTGGGAGTTAACTTTTAAAGATTTAAGCTAAAATCTTTCACTCAAATTCATTCGAAAAAATTAAGTTAATGCTATATTTTAAACAGCTTCCTACAGCAAAATAAATCATTATTCAATAGCGATTAACGATTCAAATGGCCAACAGATAAAAGTCAGAAAAAAGATAATAGTAAGACAAAAATGAAATACGCGGGCTCACATCGAAACATATATCGATAATGCATTTATAGCGTAAACAACAACTGCGTAGACTTTATTTTTCAAACAAGCTCATGGGTTAACTCGCGGATCTGCTGTTTTAACCACGTCGCATCTTCATTTTCTGCATTAGGATGAGTCACTAAGACTAGCTTTAATGGTTCTGCAACTTCAAAAATACGATTTACTTCACATTCAGATAACTGACAAGCATGTAAACCAGAGTCCTCGTCTAGCATATCGTAAACCGCTTTATAGGGTGTCAAAGCCAGTGACTTACAATCTGAAAGATAATCAAATAAAGAAGATACACCAGTAATGGTCATTTCGTTATGAAGAGGCAAATCCTTAATCCGACAATACTCCTGAAATGGGTTAAGTGTTGCAGCTTGGATCCCGATAAAGGTATTGATATAAGGATATGAAGCAATGCTTTCTAAGTTGATTTCTTGTTTTAAAATGGGGTGGTTTTTACAACTTATTAAGTATAATTGGGAAAATGTCGCAAGTATTTCAATCTGCAAATTTTGGTTGAAACAAAGGATCTCTTCTGGGTTTTTGCAGCAAAAGGTGACAATACTGTTAGGATCATTCGCAACATTCTCTAGGGAATGACTATTCCAGTTACTCACATTAATATGAATGTCTTTATGATGACTTTTAATCGCCTGCATTAATGCTCGTGGATAGGCATAAGCAATCATTCCAGGCAGAACCAATTCAAAGTATCGACTATGTGACGATTCTGTACTATTCATCCGATTAAAATTCTTTGAGCAATCAACAATTTCTTTCGCAATCGGATAAATTTTGCCAGCAAAATCATTGGGAACTAATCCATATTTTCTTCTTATAAAGAGTTCATCACCAAAAATAGATCTTGCCGTTTGTAAACAACGACTTATTTTTGAAGCTGGCACATCTAAAATTCTAGAAACATGAGTGGCTGACTTATTTTCATAAAGGCTCACTAATATAGTCAATGTTAATAAATCTAATTTATCTAAGTCAATCTGTCTCATCTGAAACGCTCCTTTTGAGTTATATAGCCTAATATTCTACCTTTCCCCTAATAATTCATAACATTATCTTAATTTTTCACCTATTACTTATTCCAGATCATTAAATTTGAGTTATTTTAAATATCATTTATCATATATTAAATTTGAACAAACGATACATTAGGTGCAGACGTTGATTTCAGGAACTGAAATGTCCGATTTAACAAAATAGATTTTGATAAGTTGCATTTACACATTTTAGTTTATTAATTTATCACTTATTATTTTCACTATCTTTAATTAAAACTAAATGACAAATTCCATTGCTTAATTTGATTAATCAAAAACAATAACCTATTAATTAATAATACCAATAAAAGCAATAAGAGCCAGATCATAACTACAATCAAATAAATTAAAATCACCTCAATTAATTGATTACGATCAATTAATTAATTAAACATAAGGATAGTATTAATCGTACGTCAATGACGTATTGATGATTCGTAAAACAATAAATTAAAACTGATTTTTTTTGGAGGCTTATATGATTACTTCAGTCTTTTTAAGTTATGCGTTTATATACTCTGTGTTGTTTATCGCAGTTCCTTTTATATTGGTTGTTTTCATTATGACTTGTATAAAGTTCTTTAAACCTGATACAGAGGATCACGCAATTAAGTTTAAGAAAACGCTTTTTGATACTCAAAGCTTTGACTTTTTAAAATCACTAAAAACGATGGTGGGAGGACAATATGACGTTTGTTGCAACGTTCCAATCGATACCGTGTTTGAAATGGATGCCCAAACCGCAGCCGAAAATCATGCGCGATTCGATTATGTTGTGATTGACCATGACTCGTCAGAAGTGAAATTAGTTATCTCTGATTTCAGTGAGCAAGATGATGCTAACGCAAAAAGTTTGTTCGAAAAATTCAACATTAAGTTAGTTGAAATCGTTCGAGGCAAACCTTACGACATGCAAATGCTAAAGCAATCCCTACCGGTATGAAGACTCTGTCGGGTGATAACAAACTGTTTTCACCCGATATTTTGTATTAATCAATTATTGTAAAGAGGGCTGATTATGTCCCGGAATTACTGGCTACTGATGTTATATGTAGGCTTATTGTCGCTTACCCTTATCAGTCATGAAGCAAATAGCGCGGACTCTACTGAGCAAATTAATAATGACTCATGCATGAAATGCCATAAACGCAATGGCTCAATGCAAGGCAATCATGCCCAAGACCGGCTAAAAATGAGCTGCAGTTCATGCCATGGTGAAAAAGGCAATCACCCTAGGAAGCCTAATGATTTGATGGTGTTCTCTTCGGAAAACGACATCACAATTGACGCTAAAAATGGCGTATGTCTTAAATGCCATACCGTTAAAAAATTAGCCAAAGCAGAGTGGACTCATAACGTACACGCACAAAAAACGAGCTGTACATCTTGCCATAAATTGCATCCTAAATCTGATCCTATGATGGGATTAAGTGTAAAAGATCGCAGTAATGTGTGCCGCAACTGCCACACGGTGCAGAGGTAACTAATCATGGAAAATTCAAGAAGACATTTCCTTAAAAGCACCTGCGCATTGGTTGCCGGCGTGTCGGTATATCCGCTCAGTAGCAACCAGGCCAATGCCGAAACGGCCGTAGGAACAAACAATACAAAATACGCCATGCTTCATGACGAAACCAAATGCATTGGCTGTAATGCCTGTGTGGAAGCCTGTAGAGAAGTTAATCATGTACCCGAGGGCGTTACGCGGCTAAGCATCGAAAGATTGGGCCCTTTTGGAGAATACCCTAATCAGTTTTATCATTTTACTCGACGTTCTTGCCAGCATTGCGAAGATGCGCCTTGCGTTAACGTCTGCCCGACGGGTGCCGCCTTTATCGATAAAGAAACCGGTATTGTCTCGGTCAACGCCGATAGATGTGTTGGTTGCCAATACTGTATTGCAGCCTGTCCTTATGAAGTGCGATTTATTAACCCAGTAACCAAAGCAGCCGACAAATGTGACTTTTGCCGTGAAACCAATCTCAAACAGGGTAAACAGCCTGCATGTGTAGAAGCATGCCCTACAAAAGCACTGGTGTTTGGCAATCTTAAAGATCCCGAGTCTGAACTGGTTGCGCTATTGAAGGCAAATCCGACTCAGCGCTCTAAACTAGATTTAGGCACCCGACCTAAACTCTTTCGTATCAAAGCGAAGCAAGGGGAGATTATATTATGAGTGCTTTCCATTTTGACACCTTGGTCTGGCATTGGCCCATTGCCATATACCTGTTTTTAGCTGGGGCATCCGCAGGTGCAATGTTCTTTGCTGTGTTGCTAAAACATGTTTGCCTTAAAGAAAAAGCTTATCAATCTGGATTTGTCCAAGCAGCGTGTATTGTTGCAGCGATTGCCGTCTTAGCAGGCTTGGGGATCTTGGTATTAGATTTAACCAAACCTTGGGATTTTTGGAAAATTCTGGTGTTTTATAATCCCACCTCAGTGATGTCTATGGGGGTGTTGATCTTAATGCTTTATCAAGTGTTTATGTATGCTTGGATTGCAATAACATTCCGACAACCTATTGATGATTTTTGCAAAACCCGTTTACCCATTGTCGGTAAACTAACGAGTATGCTAGCCCGTTATGAAGCAGGTATTACCGGTTTACTGGTCATATTCTCTGTGTCATTAGGGGCCTATACCGGATTTCTATTATCGGCTCAACCTCACTTCCCTATGTGGAATACCCCTGTGTTACCCCTGCTGTTTTTAGTTTCGGGCTTGTCTTCAGGTGCTGCAGCATCGCTACTGGGTGGTGTGTTACTTAAAGGTAGTCCTAATGGTCAGGAAGTGCGATTTATCCATAAAGTAGAGATCCCACTGATATTAGGCGAGATGTTACTTATATTTACCTTCTTTTTAGGTTTAGTCTTCAGTGGTGGTCAAAGCAAGGTAGCAGCATTTAATGCTATCGGTGAAGGCTTTTGGGGATTGGTATTTTGGTTCGGTATTATGGGATTAGGATTGTCGGCACCATTAGCGATGAATTTATTTATGACTGCCACTTCAAAGCGCAAGTATTCCTATGTTGCCGGAACCGCCTGTCTGAGCTTATTAGGTGTAATACTGTTACGTAACTTTGTGCTTTATACTGGTCAAATGGTGGTAAATTAGCCTCATAAACGGTGATGGCACGCATTAACAAGCGGACTGTCACCGTAACAGAATGAATCACTCACCTTGTCATTAGCTGATAACAGGTTTAATCCCCATCAGAAACCACCGTCTAAATAACTGACGTTAATTCAATTGATAAAGCTCTGTCACCGTAACAGGATTAATACCCATCAGAAACAGTTGTTTAAACAACTAACATTAATTCAATTGATAAAGTTCTGTCACCGTAACAGGATTAATACCCATCAGAAACCGTTGTTTAAATAACTGACATTAATTCAATTGATAAAGTTCTGCCACCGTAACAGGATTAAATACCCATCAGAAACCGTTGTTTAAACAACTGACATTAATTCAATTGATAAAGCTCTAACGGTAGACCGTCTGGATCACTGAAAAAGGTGTAGTATTTTCCGGTATATTCGTCGATACGGATCGGTTCAACCACCACATCATAAGCCTGCAAATGAACCACCACCGAGTTAATATCATCGACTTTAAACGCTAAATGACGCAAGCCTTGTGCTTCGGGATAACTGGGTCTTGGCGGCGCGCCATTAAACGAAAATAATTCAATTTGACTGCCATCGGGTAAGGCTAAATCAAGTTTGTAAGAATCACGGGCTTGGCGGTAATGCTCAGCAATAATCTTAAGCCCTAAAACTTGCGTATAAAACGCTTTTGAACGTGGGTAATCGGCACAAATAATCGCGACATGATGAATTCCGTTTAACATGGCTGTCCTTGTAAACCTATTTTTGGCAAAAAACGCTTTATACACAAAACATAAAACCCTGATAACGCAAGTCTATCAGGGTTTTATCCTAGTTTACATATGGGCAATTTACATCATTGAGCGTTAGATTGTCGCTAAGTAACCGCCCATTTATGGCAGCGGATTATATACCTACTTCACCACCATCATTTTTACGGATCATCACAGTTGCGGCACGTGGACGCACCAAAGTGCCAGCTGGTGTGGCTTGGTCAGCTTTATCAGAATATGGCCAGTTGCCAGGATGCTGAATATTAGCAAATACTGTGGTGTAGTCTGGCGTAATCGCAAAACCGGTGACTTCACAGCCGTTAGGACCAACAAAGAAACGCTTAAGCTGGGTTTGGTTTTCAGCCGTTACCACTTGTTGGTTACCATCGGCATCAAGCATGGCCGAAGGTACAATCGCCAACATTTGATCGTTGGTTGCTTCAGTAACTTCAGAGGCACCGTTATCGGTTTGTACCCACAAAATACCCCGTTGGTCGAACGCTACACCGTCTGGACTAGCAAACTGGTTTAAGTCCGTTAAGCCAGATAAATTTGTTTCGGCATCACCATCAGTAGGTGAACCAAAGACAAAGATATCCCAGCTAAACTCAGTAGCCGAATCACCTTCATTCCAACGAATGACATGACCAAAGCTGTTGTTTAAACGGGGGTTAGCAACGTTAGTGCTGTCGGTACGCTTGGTATTGTTGGTCAACGTTAAGTAAACAGTGCCGGTAAACGGATCAACCGTTGTCCACTCTGGACGGTCCATCGGTGTCGCACCGACTAAATCCGCCGCGCCAGCAGTATTTAAGATAATCGCCGCTTGCGAATCAAAAGTACCAGCAAGGGTGCTACCGTCTGTCGTCACGCCATCTAATGTTAGCGGTAGCCACTCTCCGATACCGTCTTCAGTAAACTTAGCCACATATAAGGTCCCGGCATTCATGTACTTATCGCCTACCGTTAAGCGATTTGTGCTATTGGTATCGACAGGATCCCATGCTGCGTCAGAGACATATTTATATAAATATTCAAAACGTGAATCATGGCCTGAGTAGAATGAAATGGGTTTGCCTTCTTCAAGCTTACCAAAGGCACAACCTTCATGGCGGAAGCGACCTAATGCAGTACGCTTAGTCGCGCGAGAGTTTGGATTGTATGGGTCAATTTCAACAATATAACCGTGGCCATTAGCTTCGTTACGGTAATCGTTCGCCGCGCTTGAGCCTGTTGGCGTGACATCAAAACGAGCAAACTCGTCTAAACGCTCGTCGTCATCACCGGCTAAATGGTTCCAGCCATAACGAGTATCAGAGGTAGAAATACCAATTCGAATTTGTTGCTCGGTTAACGCGCCTTTATTAACAAAATATCCTGGCCAGTTTTCCTCACAGGTTAGATAAGTGCCCCAAGGCGTATAACCATTACCACAGTTATTTAAGGTACCGCGCGCTTGACTGCCGTCGGGAGAATAACGCGTTTCAAGGTATGAACTGTACGCTAACGGACCGGCGATATCCATCACGGTTGCGCCGGTGAAACGGCGGTTATGGCTGTCGTTTTCGACCACTTGCCATAGGTTGTTGACTAATTTAATCCGTACAACTGAAATACCATGGGCATTGATTTCTTTGCGGATTTCATCAATAACGCTGCGCTTACCATCAGCATCAAACGTTGGGCCGCTTGGGTGCAATGCATCTTGGTCGATGTATTCATGGTTGATACACAACAAACCGTCATCAGCCGCATCATTTAGCGGGAAGAAATGCATACCATCATGGTGCATCCCGACAGAGTTTGCTTGGTCTATAGCAGTATTGCTGCCATCGGCTTTCCATGCTGCCGCTTTTGAATTTAATGGTGTTCCCCAAGGCGCTAGCACATAAGCTGAATACCCTGCAGGAACCACCACAGCATCGGTTTTAGACCCTGCAATAGACTCAAAGCCTAATACCGCAGAACTCTGAATTGGGGCCGGCGCTGTAGCGGCACTAGGCGTTGTCGGGGTTTGCGCTGCTGTGTCGTTATCAGAACCACAAGCACTCAATCCGAATCCGCCAAACGCAGTCATCGCACTAAGGCCTAGACCACGCTTAACAAAATTACGACGAGATAGATGATTATCCATCACTTCATTGAAAGGAGTATTTTTGCTGTTGTTAAAACGAGTTGGATCAAATGTCGCCTTGCTCATAAATTGTCCTTAGCTATGCTCTGAAAAAAAACGGATCAAATATTAGGTATCATTATTTGTTAGTTAACATAAGCGTCTAATGTGACAACAAGGTACAAACTGGATGACAAAAATGTGGCAATAAAAAGACAATCAGGATACCGCAGCATCTGATGACATCAATATACACACTCTAATACACACTCTAATTCTAATACTGGCGACTAACGACTAACGACAGATGACTAAATACGAATATTAACGACTCATAAAAATAGATTTTAGCGTTTTTTAGCGCCAGTAGATGATGCCGCTAGGGCTTTTTTACGTGCTTGTTGTTTTAATGCAGATTTAGTTGTTTTGCGGGTAACCGGAGCGATCAAATTAAGGTCTGGCTCAAATCCGCCCAGCCATTGCTGCGGTAAACGGCGGTCTAAAAAGGCTTCAAGTTTAGTGAGTAATGGCTCGTCATCAACACTTAATAAGGTAATAGCTTGGCCTTGCTTACCTGCTCGGCCCGTTCGGCCGATCCGGTGTACATAGTCTTCAACTTGAAACGGTAATTCCATATTAACGACAAAATTTAACTCGTTAATGTCTAACCCTCTTGCAGCCACATCGGTGGCAACTAACGCGGTCACATCACCCGCTTTAAAAGCAGCCAACACTTGTTCGCGCACGGCTTGAGTCAGATCAGCATGAAACGGTTCTGCAGCTACGCCAGCTTGCTTCATTTGCTTAACCAATGCGTCTGCGCCTTGTTTAGTACGGCAAAATATCAAGCTTTGTTGCCAGCTTTCTTGGGCAATTAAATGACACAGCATGGCGCACTTTCGGTTGGCATCGACATTAAATACCCGCTCGACAATATGGCTAGCGGTGGTATTACGTTGTGCCACTTCAATCACTTGCGGCGAGCGCAATAAACGGCGACTAAAGCTGAGCATACGATCATCTAAGGTGGCTGAAAATAATAGGGTTTGCCGTGTACTTGGCAAGCGCTTGAGTACCTCGACAATTTCATCTTTAAAGCCCATGTCCAGCATGCGATCCGCTTCATCAAATACCAAATGGGTTAACTGCGACAACGACAATGCGCGCTTACGTAATAAGTCCAATAAACGCCCTGGTGTTGCTACAAGAATATCGGTGCCTGCGGCTAATTGTTGTACCTGAGCCCCAATACTCACCCCGCCATAAACCATCACACAGCCAATATCACTGCCTTTGGCGTATTGCTCGATACTCAACTGTACCTGTTGGGCCAATTCGCGCGTGGGCACCAACACTAAACAGCTAATTACCGCTTTGGCGCTGGGTGTTTCTGCACCGCTATGGGGATCAATAGATACATTACGTCGACTCAATATATTGTGCAGTATTGGTAACGCAAAGGCAGCCGTTTTACCGGTACCTGTTTGCGCTCCCGCCATCACATCTTTACCGCTTAAAATGACCGGAATAGCGCGTAATTGGATAGGGGTCGGTTGCTGATAATTGAGCTCAGCTAAGCGATTAACCAAAAAGGTATCTAATGATAACGCGGCAAAAGACATACAAACTCCAAACATGTGGATGGGCTGTTTACCACACTCATCCAGGTCAAAACAAAGGCTCTACGCTTTACTTGCCAGCATTCTCGTCAATAAAAGTGGCGCTTAAATGTGATGTTGAGCACATCTCAAGTACGTTAGGCTTATGGCGAAAGATAATACTTGACTAAAAAAGTAGGAATTATACAATTAAATACATGCAAATAATAAGCATGTTTAGCTTTCGTCATAAGCTTTCACCACGAAATTCCACCAAGTGACTCTACTACGAGGTATTACCATGAGTTTTTCAATTAGCGGTATTTTCAAGCCAGCCAAGCAAACTGAATCTGTTAGCAATGTGGCACCTAAAGCCGATGACACGAATGCAACAGAAACCAAAGCGCCTCAAACTGAAAACACTGCCAAAAAAGAAGGTAATGGTGGCAGTTGTTGTGGTGGATGTGGCGGCAGCAATCATTAGTCCACTAAATGTTAAACGTTACCACGTCTGAATAAACGTAAATTGTCTTTACTGATTAGTTGCGAATACTGCGCTGTAACGTCGAAAAAGCCATTGGCATACGCTACTGCTACTGAGCCTTGGTTCTGTTTATCGATATAAGCAAAAACAGGGCTCGAAATAAATTCCTTTAAAAACATTTCCACTGCTTTGGTGGCAATGCCCTTGCCCCAATGTTCACGTCCAATCCAATACCCCACTAAACGCATTTGCGGGTCGGTCTTTGCGGCTGAGTCGGTATTAATCCACGATACGACATTACCCACTAAAACATCATCTATCCAAATCCCTTGTGCTATAGCCTTTTCATTAGCCAATACTTTTTGCTGCCAGTGCAGGTTAAAAGCTTTACGTTTACGCGCTGGAAAATCTGCCATTTTATTAGCAATAGGGTCGTGTTCAAATTCAAACAATATATCTAAATCTGCTTCAGTAATGGGATGAAGAGAAATATTCATTTCAGGTTCGCCTTTTCTATGTTGTGTCACCAAGATCATTTATATTATATATAACCTCAAATCTGTATAAGAGATGAGATCAATCGTTAAAAAAACGGGTTTATTTCAAGTCTTCAATCTCAAACTTGCCATGTGTTTTGCTAACATAGCGTATTGACGCATCAATAGCAGGCCTATTGTAAGCCGATACACCTTAGATCGCGAAACAAAGGGCTGTTTAATAAACAATTATTATCCAGTATTGAGGTTATTACTCTCATTTATCGACACGCTTGACGATGAATTATCGTATCAAGATGCATTAAAGGATGACAGGATGAAAAGCATTAAAACGTGGCAATGGTTAGGCTTTGCTGGCCTTTTACCTTTTATTATTCTCAGTGTGTTGGCGTTCAATCATAGTCTATTAGCACCCGAACATACTATATTGGGATTTGTGAGCTACAGTGCCATTATTTTAAGTTTTGTTGCCGGTTCACTTTGGGGCAAAGCGGTAATCTTAACCTTAGATGACAATATCGCTAAGTTACTTATTATTAGTAATATTATCGCACTCGCAAGCTGGATTGCACTGTTAACTCCGTTTGTATTATCCGCGCTTATTCTGCTCGCTAGTGGTCATCTGTATTTATTATATGTTGAATTTAAAGCCAAACAATTATCAACCACCAACGGCTATCTCACATTACGCACAATATTAACCTCTGTCGCCGTGACATGCCATGTGGTTGTCATGCTCAGTCTGTTAGGCGTTTAGCAAAAGATTAAATCGAATAAAAAGCCTATGCAGCTAAGCATGAGCTTTTTATTTGTCACACAAAATAGGTCAACTCAAAAACTTATAAGCCAGTTTGACACTGCTCTTGCTGGTTTATCATCGGTGATAAAATAGGCATCATGCCTTTAAGCACTTGTAATGGCAGTGCTGAAGTAAAGCTAAAGTCGTCAGCTTTCTCCCCTGGCACAAACGCCGTTAGGGTACCAAAATGATGATCGCCTAAATAGAACACAAACGTCGCAGTGCGGTTAATGGCCGTTGAAGACACTTTGCGGCCATTACGAATTTCAGTCGCTATGCGGTTATCACCCGTACCGGTTTTGCCGCCCATAACCACAGGTTGGCCGTTGTTATCCAACAAGCTACCTTTGAGCCTTCTGGCAGTACCATTTTCAACCACATTTGCCAGCGCCCGCTTTAACGCGCGGGCCACTTCTTGATGCATTACGCGGGTGATCATTTGCTTGTCGTTGGCTAGCGTCACTTCGTAAGGCGTGTCTTTAGCAAACTGTAATTCATCAATTCTGACCGTTGGGTAACGATAACCATCATTTTGAATAATGCCCATTAGCTCAGCCAGCGCCGCAGGTCTATCACCCGAGCTACCTAATGCAGACCCCAATGACGGTACCATGTATTCAAACGGATAACCCATTCTTACCCAACGTTGGTGAATGCTTAAAAAGGCCTCGACCTCTAACATCACTTGAATACGCACATCGCGTGCATTTTGATGGCGGGTTCGAAATAACCAACGATACACTTCTTGTAATTGCGGTTGCGCGTCTTCTAACACTTGGCTCAGGCCGGTTTCTGGGTAGTCATTTAAATAGCGCAATACCCACAGTTCTAACGGATGCACCCGAGCAATATAACCTTGATCCGCAAGGTTGAATTTATCTTCACCGTATTTGTTGTACAGCAGATTAATTTGTTTCTCGCTAAAGTCTTTTGCGGGTAAGCGTTTGACTAAAAAGGCCTTTAACTCTTGGACGCCATCGTAGGGTTTTAAATAGCGATAAACAGCCGATAACTTATGCTCTTGTTGTTGAATCCCGTCAAACAACACCTCAAGGCGTTGCTCTGGGGCCAGCTGACGATATTTGCGATAAAAACGTTTTACAAACGAACTGCCTTCACGTTTAGCAAACGCTTTGAGGTATTCTTCGCGGCGAGGATCTTTGTCGTTACGCAATAACTGCGACACACTGCCTTCGCTGTTATAACTACTGCTGTAATTAACAATGTCTTGCATTAGCCGCACAAATGGCAAGTTTATTGACTCTTGTAATGCCTGATATAACGTTGGTACGCGACTGTTTTCTTTGCTATTAAAATTATTAAATACATGTAAACCACCACCAGTGAAAAAACGCTCATTTGGTGAGGCCGAATACTCACGCAGTAAGGCTGCATCCAACATCCGGGTTAAATTGCGATCTCGAGTCGTCATCAAATAATCGACGACCCAGCGCGTAATGTGGTCTTTACGTTCCACATCCACTTGGCGTAAATCAGCCACCGTCATGGCCGAAAAACGCTGTTGTAACTCGGCAATAATGTCTAAATATGTGGCTAACACCCGCAATTTAGCCGTTGAACCTAGCTCCAATTTACTGCCTTCATTGATATCAAACGGCTGATCAATACTGTCGGTTTGAATGCGAACGCGGTTGGCACTGTCGGTACTCTCGTACAAAGTAAAACTGTACAGTACTTTATCTAACTGTTGCACGGACAGTAAACGCTCACCCAGCAATCCAATACGCTCAGCGGTTGGCTCAGAGGCTAAGCTGCGTAAGTAATCGCTAACTTGTTGCTGTATATCACCATGGAACGTGCTGTTAATCGCTAAGTCGTAGCGATTTAAATCATACAAACTTAACCCCAGCATCCCAGCAGTACGAATTCGTACCGCATTAATACCTTTATTGTTAGATACGTTAGTGGTTGCTAACTTACTGGTATTAAATTGCAATGTTTGCTCAAGTGCCGACACCATTAGTTGCGTTTCAATTAGACCATCACTGCCCAATAAACGTAAATAACTGTCTACTAACGATTCTAAATTGTCATGGCCTTGAAGTAAGTAATACGACGGCCGACGCTGGGCTATCATTAATGCCACGACTTGACGAAACACCTTGCCGCGCTGTGCCGCATTTTGTTGAGTATGATGGCTCAATAATAATTGATTAGCCTGATTAAAATCAGTTTTGAACCACGCCCATAAACCATCACCAATACCATGGACTTCACCAAAACCGGGAGCAGATGATAATGGTACTGTGTTGAGATAATCTTGTACGATGCGTTGACGAGCGCCAATGGTGCTTTCACCTTGCTGATACACTCGCACAATTGCGGAACCAATCTGCAATAGCTTATCTTTGATACTCAAGGTTAGACCATGATTAGAATGTCTAAATTTTTCAATTTGAGTCGCTAAAGTACTGCCTCCCGCTTTAGACATATCAGCCCCGAAACTGCCAGCAACTTGGCTCGCGCCAGCCAGCACAAACCGAGGCCAGTCAACCACAGGATTATAGTTAGCTTCTGGACTCAACATTTCGCGGTTTTCAATAAACAATAGTGTGTTAATGACTTGATAGGGGATCTTATCTTGGTGTTGATAAACACGTTTAGGATATGAGAAATCGAATACCGTCATGTCACGGCAATCTTTTATCGATAAGCCTGATTGTGCTTTTTCATGATACGGCGGGAAAAAACCCATGTTGGTATAATCCATCAACATCGGTGAAAATGCCACTTGCTGAGTAATTTGATAATTACGCTCAATTAAGCGGGCTATTTTCTGCGGTAATTGGCTATAACCATGGCGATCATCAAACGGGCCATATTTAGGGTAAATCACCGCATTACTGCGATAATCACGTAATGTATAGGTTAATTTGGTGGCATATTGATGCAAAAAATAAGATTGATAATACGATGTCCGCACCTCAAATTCGACGAGATAAGCCGTTGCTAACAATAATACTATGAATAACCAACCCGCTTTACTGCGACGAACCGGAGTCGGTTTGGCGGAAGATGTATTAGGTCGAAAATTATCAAACTGACTGTCAGGATGTGGACTAGACACAAACTCTCCATGTAACGCATAAAATCACAATAATGCACCATTATACTTTTGGTTGAGATGTTCAACACATAGCGGATCTAATTTGTGATAATTTTATCAGATGGATAAAGCCATTAGATATAGACAAAATAACTAAATACTGTTTTTTTAAGCCTTTATTGCCACAATATCGGTGTTTTTATATAAAAGCCCTTACCGCTAATTTAAGGATTATTTTGGATAGCTGCACTTCAACTCCCACAACCTATCCACCATTACGATTAGGTTTAGCCATGTGGTCACAAAATCAATGGCAAAAAACAATATACGGCAATAGCCAAGCGCATCGTCTTGCGCGCTATGCACAAATATTTAATACCGTAGAAGGTAATACCACCTTTTACGCCACGCCGTCATTACAAAATGTCCAAAATTGGCATGCCGCAACCCATGACGATTTTAAATTTACCTTTAAACTGCCCAAACATATCACCCACGAATTACGGTTACAGCATGCAGGCCCAGCCTTACAACAATTTTTTAGGGTAATGGACCCCCTTATGAACCGAACAGGGATGTGGAAAATTCAACTTCCCGCCAGCTTTGGCCCCCCATCTTTGCCACAACTAGCGCAGTTTTTAACTCAAGTACCCCAAGGGTTAACCTATGGGGTAGAAGTGCGTAACAGCGCCTTTTTTGCCAAAGGAGAAGCGGAAAAAGCATTAAACCGTTTGTTGATAAACCATCAATGCAATCGTATTATTATGGACTCGCGCCCAGTATTCGCCGCCCCACCAACGACCTCTGCAGTGATCGATGCTCATCAAAAAAAACCCAATGTGCCGGTGCATGCAATCGCAACGGCCAGCAATCCAGTAGTACGCTTTATTGGTCATCCGCAAGCAGAGGCCAACGTGCACTTTTTCCAAAACTGGCTTAAACAGTTACCTTTATGGATCGCGCAACACAAGCAACCCTATTTGTTTATCCACACCCCAGACAATCACGATGCGCCGCAATTGGCCGTCGATTTATACCGTTTACTACAACAGCAGTTGGCTCACAGCACATCAACACTGGCCGACATAAACCTATTACCTCAGCATCAGCACACCACAACGCAACTGGGCTTTGATTTGTAAGACTCATTTTTATAACATAGGCCAGAATTGAGATGATAACCTCTGCTGGGGATAATAAACTGTTAGCTCTTTGTGCTGCTATTTTATGATATTATCAGCGCCGATCAGGTCTGCCCTCGCAGCGCGTTTATGTTGATAAAGGAACCACAATGAGTGAATCTGCAACCCGTCTAAATAAATACATTAGTGAGAGTGGCGTTTGCTCACGTCGTGAAGCAGACCGCTACATTGAACAAGGTAATGTTTTTATCAATGGCAAACGAGCCAAAATTGGTGACGCCGTCGAATTAGGCGATAAAGTCAAAGTTAATGGTCATGATATCGCCCCTCGTGATGAAGCAGATTTAATCTTTATCGTGCTAAATAAACCTGTCGGTATAGTCAGTACTACCGAAAGCACCGAACGCGATAATATTGTCGATTTTGTTAACCACAGTGAACGAGTATTTCCAATAGGTCGCTTAGACAAAGATTCTCAAGGGTTAATATTTCTCACTAGCAATGGTGACTTGGTCAATAAAATCCTTCGCGCAGGTAACAATCACGACAAAGAATATGTGGTCACGGTTAATAAACCTATCACTGAAGCATTTTTACAAGGCATGCGAGCAGGCGTTCCCATGCTGGGTGTCACCACTAAAAAGTGCAGCGTTGAACAAGTCTCAACGTTCGTATTTAAAATCATTTTAGTTCAAGGCCTTAATCGTCAGATCCGCCGCATGTGTGAACATTTTAACGTTGAAGTCACCAAGCTTGAACGTCAGTCAATTATGAATGTGTCACTTAAAGGGCTGCCTGTAGGAGAGTGGCGCGATTTAGACGAACAAGAACTCAGCACCTTAATGAAATTGATTGAACACTCATCTTCTGAAGTCAAAAATTCGCCCAAAAAAGCCAAGAAAAAACCTAACCAAAGCTTACGAGATAAAATTGAAGGTCCAGAACACTTTATGCAAGGTAGAGGGGCTAAGCCTAAAAAGCCAACCGCAAATAAAGGTAAAGTCAGCCATTCAAGAAAACCGAAACGCTAAGCTCAAGCATATGCAGCAACAACCACAACATCCTTAATATCGGGTTTAAGATATAACATATGGTGTACACCGAAAAACAGTCACTTTACCGTATGCAATAGGTTTAAAGTCTGTAGGCTTGTATTTTTGGTGCTAAAAAAATGAACAAATACTGTGTAAAGATTAACAAAAACATATTCCTATATAGTTTACTAAAAAAATAACATTGAATAAAATTCACACAAAATTCTTTTCTATTTATATATTGCGTGTTAGGGTCTGCATAGATTTTCTACAATATTAGCTAAAGCATATAAACGAAATATTGTCGTGAAAACAAAAAATGACAGCAACAGGATGCTGGGTTTTAAACAAGGAATGTGACATGTTCAGCAATAATCTTTTAATCGTAGATTTCCCTGATCACCTTTATGGGCAATTTCGGCACTTCGCGAATTTGATTGAATTTAATCTAATTTCAACCAATGCCAACAACGCATTATCAACAAAATCAAATGCCGAAAATGCCGAAAATGGCACTACCATTATGGTTCATTATCTTGAGAATCCATTACAAGATATTGGTTGCTTATCTGCCGAATTATTTAAAAGCGACTTGCATATCGCATTCTGTCCTGCGCTGAATGTGGAATTAGAAGTCATCTTTATTTCATCGGGATTTCATGGTGCTATTAGTGTCGATGACGCTATCGCTCAGCAAATACAAAGCATCAAAAAAGTACATGATGGCGACATTAGCTTTCACCCAAAAGCGGTATCCAAATACATTTTACAAAGAAAGCGTATTCCATCTTCAGGTAATCGCGCCAAAATACTCGCGGTGACCACCAAAAAAGAACAGCAAGTCTTGTCCCTCATATTGCATGGATTAACCAACGAAGAAATAGCCAAAGAGCTTAGTATCTCAGTTAATACCGTAAAAATGCACGTCCAAAATATTTATAAAAAGACCAAGATTAAAAATCGTGGTCAATTATTTGCTTTCGCTGCCAGTTAACTTTTTATAAAGACCCAGTGATGCCAGTCTTATACATCACTTAATACGACATTAAAAAATAACCCCATGAGCTTTCGCTTATGGGGTTTATTCATTCAGCAGCGAAACATTATCCAGCTTTAATCATATTGCCTTGTTTATCTTTAAAGTTATTAACAGCAATAATGATAAAGTCGATAAGTGAGCAAATGCTAAAACAATCCCAATACAAACATTAGAAAATAGATCTACACGCCTAGCTTTACTGCTCGTCATCCTCTTCAGCTTGCATACGTTCTACATCTTGCTTGGTATAGCCCATGGCTTCGGTTATATAACACATCTTCACCAACTGGAACATTTGCACAAAAGAGCTAACCCGTCCTGCATGCATTTGTACATTTAATAACGCCATGGTGGCACCTGCATTATCGCCGGGGGATACTGTAGCGCTCAATTCAGATAACGACTGGTTATTAGCAGAGACCTCATCAATCAAGCTGTTATATTCTGTGACGTTTTCTGGCGTATAACAGGTAGAGGTTTCAGGTAATTGCGATAAAAACTGCTCATACTCTTTTACAAACAACTTCGCTTGCACCAATGTTTTCTCGCCGAGAGCTTGTAGCTCTTGCACCTTGCCGCTTTGGAATACAGCCGACGCATTGCCGGACTCCATGAGTTGATTAAACTCTTGCATCAAGACTAGCTGCTTATCGGATAGCACTTTTGCATCTTGTGCTATGGGTTTGGTTTTAGCTTCAAATGCATCAATAGCAACTTGGTTACTAGCCAATGCAGCAAAACTCATTGTGGTAATGGCAGTAGTAATGGCCACCAGTAAGCTGGTTTTTTTCATCATGTTCATCGATAACATCCTGTTAGTAGAGATTTAAATAAGTGATTTGAGCCAATATCCTATTCAGCGTTTAAGGTATGGCATTAACCAGCTGTGAATGGCATAGCTGTGCTCAGTTGGTAATCTAAAAGCTAACCATTCGGCACCTAATCGAGTCACTAAATACGTATTTCTGGTAATGTTTACTACGCCAATGATATCTGAACGTTTATAGGTTTTTTCGTTAAACACACCATGTTTAACAATCAAAGTATCATTATAAATTCTGAGTTTTGTCCCCGCTGCGCGGTAAAAAAATACCCAAGAAAAAAAAACCAATCAGTAACGCTGATAAAGCATATTGAACAGGCAAGGATACATAAGGTGTAAAAACGGATTCAGAAAAGAATAATATAAATATCGAAATAAAAAATGATATCCCTATGGTACTCATCGCAAACAGCCAAAATCTTAATGATGTAAAAGGCATGCCGCCAACAGTCAGTTGCTGAAAGCCAGATTCGCGTACTAAATCACCTGTTGGAAGTGCAGCCGGCTTATGGTCTTTTAATAACCCTTTAGTACTAAATTTATGCCTTTTATGCTGAACAACTAATGCCAAATCGGTATCAAAGTGTTTTTCAAAAAACATCACGATATTGATCATGGTTGAAACATTTCTGATATTGATATGCCATTCAGGGAAGCTATAAAACTTAAGCGCATAATGATGCATAACTCTTTCTGTAGGATCAAAAAAAGCGTTAAATTCACCGGTAATGAAACCAGACATTTCGAGTAATGAAAGATTGTTATTAGTCACAATTTCTTTCTCTTTGGTCATGCCGAACCAGGACTTTGTTTTCACCACTTCTTTACGGGTCGCATCAATCGTTAACCGGTTACGCTTAAACATAGGGAAGAATAAACAACTGCCGACAAGGGCTATAATGAGTGGCATGAATATCTCGCCCGTATCTTGGTAGCCAAACCAACCTAAATAGATGACACCAGCCCCCATGGCGGCCATACCAATACCAAAAACAAAGTCGATAATGCCACCAGTATCTTGCAGCACAATACGCTCATCCGTCTGCTTAATAATTTTATAACTCATAAATCCCTTTAATATGCTTTAGGCATTAAAAAAGCAAAGCCCTATTGATTTAACAATAGGGCTTGTTTACTTAACTAAGGTTTTTGGGCAAAGTACCAACGTTTATCCTCAAATTGTTCAAAAGAGCACAAACTACGTCTATAACGCTTCATAACACCCGCTTTATATTTTATGCTTATGCTTATGCTTTTAACTGGATGACCTTTATATTCTGATTTTTCAACTTCATCCTTCATCTCAAAAAGTTCATACTCAGTTAACGACTCAGCACCAAAGCGTTTTAAATGGCCTTCATACCATTTTTTCTCCAACCTTTCTGCGCGACTCACCATTGATTTAGGCAATAAATGGAAAAAAATGTCAGGGTCATTTTTCAAATAACTATTAACCATATAGTCTTGGCAAACAGTCTTTAGGTTCGCATCGGAACCATCTTCAATCCCCGAGAAGCGCTCCAAGGCACTCGCTGAAACACTAAATAGCATCATGCTACTTAGTGTTATAAGGCTTGCTACTAATCTCATATTAATCTCCATTTAATGTGCTGATGCGAGACATGGCGCTTAGGGCGGCATTATTACATGACGCCATATTCTCACCATTGCCATTTTTCACCTTGATAACCAGTGAGCTCGTGAAAATTCCTACTACGATGTCACCCATTTTTTATATTATTGTAAAACCAATTCAACACGCCTATTCTCAGCTTTATTCGCATCATTACTATTCGCAACCTTTGGCGATACTGGACCGATACCAATGGGAGTTAGTTTTGATTTATCAACTTTCAATGCAATTAACTCTTCTATAACGGATTGAGCTCGTGCATTAGATAATTGGGTATTAATCTCATAACTACCAACATTATCAGTATGCCCCACAACATAGAAACGTTGCTTAGGATGTAATGTGAGATATTTCGTTATAGCTCTAAGTGATACTGCAGATGATGGTAATAATTGTGACTGATTAAAAGCAAAGTTAAGACCATGTAATACCACCCGACCTTTCAACATAATTTCATCATTCAAATATTGTGGGTTAATAATCACTTTTGTCGTGTTCATCTCACTTTTTTCTACAATATCAACAGATATTTTATTAATATCGTTACTAGTTAGCGCACCCTCTATCGCAATAATCAACAATATTGTTTTATTGGAAGCGGTTAACTTAGCACTGATTAACCTAAAGTCACTATCAGCGTCGTTATTTGTTTCAACAGGATTAAAACGATATTGCTCAGCTTTTGAAGTATATAGATCGTCAAGTAAAGCATAACCACAGGTTACTAAGCTACATGAGAACAAAATATCAAAATTTGCAGCCTTTAATGCTGTTAAATAATTTTGGTAGATTTGAAGCGTTGATTGGCTATTACTTAAGTTATAACCAATAGTTGTACTTTTACCTTCAACAGTAATAGCTGGAACAACTTCGTTAACCGCAATTCCTGTTGGGATGAGAACAGTTTCAAATTCTCGTTGCCGATAATCAGTGATATAAGACCCCTTATACCGGCTAATAACGGGATGATCGTGACTGCCCTCAATATCTTCTCTATCGGATTTTAAAGTCGTTTGTACTGCTTGTATAGATGTACTGTTATTAACGCTAACCTGATTTAAAAGTAATTCTTCAGGCTCTATAATTGTTTGCTCGATACCGATTACTCCGTCATAAACATTTGTAATAACCCATTGATAATAAACATCTCCTTTATCAGTGGTTCGCTTAGCTACTAGAAACCTGGTATTTTCATCATTATCGTCCACCGCCAAACTATTGTAATGAGCCCAACTTCGCCAATAAAAGCGTAATGGTTCATAACCGCAGAGGATATCAACACAATCAACCAGCAGCTCAGCACCTAACTTATCTACCACTTGCTTATAGTTTAAGCCCACTTCAAGAGTCGATTTATTCCCTTCTAGCTTATAGCCATGAGCGGTAATTTTACCTATAACTTCATTTAGTTTAGTATCTTCGGTGCCAGGCACCACATTAACGGGGACCAATACTTTTTGATAATGAATGACACCAGTATTTCGAAGCGTTGCGCCTTTATAGCGTGACACCCCAGGGTGATCTTCTGCAGAAGCATAAGCTTGTTGGGCACTAAAAACAGCCAAAGAGCTGATAAAGAAGATTATCACTCTTAAAATCATTGAAAACATTACTACATCCTTGTTGTTTATTTAATACTACGATGCCAACGATTACTGCCAACGATGCCACCCATTTTTATCGTGTTATTTTTACTTTATCTAGTACCAATATCGTCTAGGTATACCGGATAATTAAACTTGATGAATAAATAGAGCAAACTTGAATACGGGAACGCCCAGCTATTAAGGATGTAAACTTGGCCATCATTCAATTTAATTTCAATAGAGTCGATCTGATTCTTTCCAAATGAAGTGTCATTTACCGAAGTGTAATATTGATACCATTTAACGTCTATTTGGTGTATCTGACTGCTGTTTAACGTGATTGAGTTTAAAAATGGTGGTGTGTTTTTCAATGTTTCTTGAACACTAAATTGACGAATGAATGGTGGTAATACTATCTGGTCAATAGATATATCTATATGATTATTATGTAGACGATCAGATAGCCTAACTCCATTGTTTATCAATGAAAATTTAACTCGTAACTTATAATATACTCCGAGGCAGAACAATGTTACTAAAGGGACACTTAGGCTGTAAAATGGCTTACCATTCATTTTGAACAATGTTGGGAATTCGTCTGCCAAAACACCATCAGTAAACACTAACATAGCGAAAAAGATCAATAATAATATCAACAACAGCGTAGCTAACTTAACCTCATCTTTTAATGGTAACCGTTTTAGCCCCCAAGTTATTGGTAATTGCACAATTTGGTCTTTACTAATACCATTATATTTTTTTCTAATATGACCAACAAACCAACATTTATCTGTGAGTAAATAATATAAATCGTTCAAAATCACATTTCCCTATCTTAATTTCGAGTCGAACTTTTTGATTGATCACGTTAACTTTTATCCATTTTAGAGTAAAAAAGTAAGCTTTCTAAACAGAAATATCACTTTAATTCATAATTAAACCTAAAGAGGAGTATCACTAAAATACCACTTTGTTTTGATGCGATCGAATTTACATCCATCTACTCTACTAATGTTTATACCGTCAATGTATATGCTAACTTCTTTCGACTCTTCAACACCTATCTTTTCGACGGCTTTTGGGTGCGACTGTATACTTTCAATACCCGTTATTAATATTTCTTTAGGTGAACTATTGTAATCTTCTTTGAATTTAATATGTTTTTTATTAAGTTGTTTCTTGAGTGTATCTTCGCCCAAGATAGCTACAACTTGGCTAGGAAATCCATTTAAAAAGGAACTTAAATCATTTTTTTTATATATTTCAAATAAAGCTAAACAACGTTTTACTAAGGGATCGTCTTCAATCTCACTTGCTGAAGTAGGATTCCATACAATAAACAATAACGATGCAAATAAAATCCTAATAACATTAACCATTTTGTAAAATCCTTACTTTATTAGTTGAATTGTTAATATAAGCACAATTTGAGATACTTGCATTAACCTTTTTAGCAACAGTAATTTTAAATAATTTTGTGGCATCTCGAACTAAATCCCGGCCTGAAAGTGCATTACTACCGCTGTTTATAGCTACATTATCAGAAAAACAAATATAATAGGTTCCAAAAAACCAGCAATGCCACCCATTTTTATAATGAAATAATTTACTGCCTTTTCACTTGAATTACGATAGCCTTTTATGACTATAAAAAAACCAAAATACATCCTTTTAAACAGTAAAATCAGTTTTAAAGTTTGATAATCAGCTTATAGGCCGAAATCAAGGCAACACTAGCTGTTTGATATCAACCAAAGTGTCAAAAACATTATAGTTTTCTCGAAGTTAAGCCTTAAGCACACAACCAGCGCTGGCAGTTTGCTGCGCCTTGGCGTCGTTTTCGCTCTAGATGCTCACAATATTCAGTTAAGGCAGGTAACGCCCCGACAGCACCTTTAAATAATGACCCAAACTCTGTAGTGATTTTTAACCAGTTCTCGGTAGGTATGTTGAGTCTATTAAGAATATCTTGACTGCTTGAACTAATAGCACCACGTTTATCCTCTCGTATAATTCGGCCAGTATCTTCCACCAGCACAATATAGTCTTTTACGCTGAACATTAAACCATTAGGTATGTTCAAACGCTCATTACCCACAAACGGTAATAACTCTGATGGTTGTTCGCCTTTCATTGCTGAATTTATTCGACGTTGAATGCTGGTGTAATCTGAAGTTTCAGGAGTTGCTGCCATCTTGGCGCGGATGGGATTTAAATCGACATACGCCATACAAGCTAATACTGCGGCTTCATCTAATAATGCTTGTGATTTAAACCTACCTTCCCAGAAGCGACCTGTGCATTTATCTTCTTTATTGGCCATTCTGGCTATTGGCTCACTAAGCGAGCGCATAAACCAGCTGATATCAATCAAACGTTGGCGATATTGGATGATACTGTCATTTACCGTCTTTAATTCAAATTCATTCAGCTCTTCACCTTTTACGAACTTATGTGTCAGTAAGGTACCTTTAAAGCCTTTGTGCCACTGCACCAACACGTCTTTATCTGACCAGTGTTTCACTCTAGCTGCATTGACTTTAACAACGACATGTAAGTGATTGCTCATCACTGCGTAGGCGCAGATATCAATGGCAAAAATGGTGGCAAGTTCAAGGATGCGAGAATCAACCCATTCACGCCGATGCTCAAAATTCTCACCTGTTGAATTATCGATACCACACAGAAAGGCTTTACGCACCACACGTGAACAGCAGTGATAATAAGGCGTATCTTCTAAGCTCACTATTGTTTGTCTTGGTCTGGCCATCTTCAATTACCATTTTGAAAGGGTAAGTAAAGCGTAGTTTATTGTTCGATATTTAGTCAGAAATCGTGGATGGCCATGTTATTTGAGGCTTCTGGTGTGGTGGCCATTTTGGCGCGGATAGGATTCAAGTCGACATAAGCCATACAACTCAGAACGGCTGCTTCGTCGAGTAACGCCTGGGATTTAAACCGCCCTTCCCAGAATCTGCCTGTGCACTTATCTTCTTTATTGGCCATTCTGGCTATTGGCTCACTAAGCGAGCGCATAAACCACTGATATCAACCAAACGTTGGCGATATTGGCTGATACTGTCATTTACCGTCTTTAATTCAAATTCATTCAGGTCTTCACCTTTTACGAACTTATGTGTCAGTAAGGTACCTTTAAAGCCTTTGTGCCACTGAATCAGTACGTCTTTATCTGACCAGTTTTTTGCTTTATCTGCGTCCACTTTAATCACTACATGCAAGTGATTGCTCATGACAACATACGCACAAATATCAATGGCGAAAATTGTCGCTAATTCAATAATACGGGCATCAACCCATTCTCGTCGATGCTCAAAGTTTTCACCTGTTGAGCTATCAAAACCGCACAAAAAAGCCTTACGTACCACACGTGAACAACAGTGATAGTAAGGTGTATCTTCTAAGCTAACGATAGTTTGTCTTGGTCTGGCCATCTTCAAATACCATTTAGGAAGGGTAAATAAAGCGTAGTTGAGTGTTTAATATTTAGCCAACAATTTTGGGTGGCCATGTTATTTTTAGCCTATTAAGAATATCTTGACTGCTTGAACTAATAGCACCGCAATAATTTTGGGTGGCCATGTTTAATTTATGTTTAATTTATCTTCAAATACCATTTAGGAAGGGTAAATAAAGCGTAGTTGAGTGTTTAATATTTAGCCAATAAATTGGGATGGCCATGTTAATTACCTATGTTATGTTATTTTTATATTGTTAAAGGAGTCATCAGCACAACCATAAGGATTGTTAATGCGAAATGAGCCACTACAGGGAATGCTAAAAGCACGATTTTAAAAATATATTTAGCAGAGCAATGTCGTTGAATAATTTTGACTGGGTAGTCAAAATATACCATTAAATAAAACATATGTTTCAGTGGGTAATGAAGGACGTCTAGCTTTAATGACTTACCTGATACTAGGCAGATATGGGTTTCGTAAATGGTACGAGTGGTTACCCCCTTGTTGGTTTGCACCCAATACACAATATCTATACCGCTGATATCTGTTTTTGCTAGCTCTAATTGACCATTTGGCTCATTTACTAGACTGTTGACAGGTAATGAAATTCTGTCGTTATTGATGTGTATCTGTTGCGTACCATTCAATTTGTATTGACGCTTGATTAAGTAATGTCTGATTATAAAATGCCCCGGAACTAGGCACACATTGATAATGACAAGTGCCAGTGGCACTGTCGGGAAGTGTGGGTATAACGCAATTGCACCAGGAGTGATAAAAGGTAATAAGCCCATTAATAGTAAGCCCAAAGTTAGCAATAACTGCGTAGGCATATATAGGGGATAGAAAAAAGAAACCACTTTAAGCGACATATCGCTAGTGGAACTAATAGTTTCAATCCCTTTAAAATTAGTTGTTTCAAACCAAGATTTGTCATTAATAGTTAACTTTTCTTGCATACTCTCGCCTTTGCTGCAGTAATCCAATGGATTACTGCAATGCCATATTTAATATTGTGAGGCTAAACAGAGTCAATATAGTTGTTCGCAATTTAACGCTTTATAACAAGTTAAGCAGATACCAATTATCTTCCACTAGGGCGAAGCGGCAATGACCGCCACCGACTTCCTCTTTATTGGTTTGGGGGTTAATTGAGTCAAAATGGTAACCTATCCAGAGTTGAATGTTATGATCACGACGCTTTGCTTCAGAGCTTACACTATCATTATTTGAGTTTTTAGCATTCTCAAAGTAAAAATTTTCGTAATTGATTAATTTAAAGTTCTTTATTCCTAAATAATCTTTTGCATAGTATTCATCATGTGTTTTTTTTAGATGTTGTGCGACTTGTGCATCCGTTACTGAAATAGGGTAAAAAATCGTTTTAAAAAGTGCAACATCTTGGTTTTTTATGACATCAACGGCTTTCATGCAGTTGGCTTGTGGTACTGAGATATCAAGTTCGGCAGGAGGAGCTACGAATACTAGTTCAGAGGCGATAGTATGACTAGATAATAGTATTAGTGCGGCAAACAACAATGGTTTTAGCATTTAACGTCCTTATTAATAAAATATGTTAATTGAATAGTATCAAAAAAGCGCCCATAAGGGCGATTTTTTTAGTTTGTGGTTACCGGGCACTCGGTTGTATCTTCGGCACTTTCTTGTTGCAAGATCATAGGAACACGCAGAGCCTGCTTAGGTGACTTTGTCATTTCGGCACCACTCTCTACGGTAATTTGATACCACTTATGGGTGTTAGGACATAAATCTCTGCCTGTGAGCTCATCACCCGTTACGGAAGTAACATCTCCAGCGAACTCAATATAATAAGTTGCAATTCCATCATCTGCTCGAATACCGGTTAATTGTACAGTATGGCTGCCATCTTCTAATGATATATTCAGCGGGCCAACTTTCCGTTCAGGCTGGTTGTTGTCATATATCACTTTTCCATTAACTAACAATTTAAAAACATCATCGTTAAAGTTGCCATTATCACCAAAAGTAATTAAAACTTGGCCTGGACCAGAAAACGGATATTCGTTACTCAGCAATTCAGCAACCTTAACCGTTATAAATCCTGAAGAAGCACCATCAGGTACCACTACAGTTAGAGTCTCAGTTGTTGCTGCCATCACATCAGCTCTGATCCGCTCGCCATTGCTACCACTAAAAGTGACGGTATTTCCTATGGTCGAACGGCTAAAACCTATACCACTAATAGTAATTTTTTCACCTGGTGATGCTTTCGCGGGGGTTATCTGTGATATTGTTAGTCCACTGCCAATTAAAATATCATAGGGAACAACTGCAACTTTATTAAGGTGATGCACTTCAACTTTAAAGGGGCCGACGGCCTTCTCTATCGCGCTTACATTGTTCAAGGAAAATTCTAATTCGGTACCTTGGTTGTTTACGCTTCGGATAGCTGTACTTAGGGCTCGACCGTTGTCACCTAAATCAAATACTTTAACTACAGGTGTGTCAGTACCGAAAACACTTTGTACTTCCGCCATACCACTACCGAAAATGGTAAAGCGTTTTGGCTCGTTGGCTTTTTCAAGCATACGTGGAGTGATATCAACTGCTTTTAGGCCCCATGAGACAATAAAGTCTAGCTTAGTCGGTACTCCCATTAGATCGCCAAGGGTCGCAGCTATGTCTATCATTGAACTGGCGAGTATACTTCCTTGATATACAGCTGAGACTTGTCCCCAACCAGGAATAAATTTTTCAGCGACTTTGATCATGATTTTTTTAATAAAAGTATCTACATCAAGTTCTAGACTAGCTAAAACTGCTTTAGTAACAGGCCCGTAATTACCAATCTTTGTTGGGTCGGTTAACACTTTGAGAATTTCGTCCTCATATAATTTTTTACCAATCATTGTCGCTAACCCATTCCAATCATCTTGAGTAGGGTGTTCTTTCGCTAATATCTTGTCAACTTCGGTACCAATTGTTGGTAAATTTTCATAGACAGCAGTCACAATCATAATGACTTTTTGTTTTGTTCTATGCTCTGGGGCTTTTAAATCAATACCCGCGGCATCAAACAAAATAGAAAAAAAACGTAGCACAAGGTTATCGATTACTGTACGCACAAGTAATGCTTTTTGCGCTTTAGTTGCTCTATCGTTATACCCTTCAGGACCGAATCGAGTGTAAGGGCTAGGGCCATAAACGCCACCTAAAGCTGGAGTTATGATTTGATATAAACAGTCTTTATATACGCACTTGTCTATTAGCGAGTCAGCAGACCAAACTGAAAGTCCAAGAAAAGTTCCTGTTTGTGGCCCCATCATGCCTGTCGAATATGGTTGTTCAATATGATCTTCTAAAGGGCTATTTAGTGACTTTTCGTCATATTTTATATCTCCAGATTGGCTGTCTATGGGGTAGACTCGTGCACTTAAATAGAGTTGGCTGCGATTTCGTAGCTCTACACAACCATCATAATTAAAAACCTCATGCCAAGCAGGTTCGACTCCTGCGCCGCAGTTATTTATAGCTCCGGTATTTTCAAAAAAAGTTGTTGCAGCCATTGTCATATCAAATACGTCCAAAGTTCCCAACGTTTGTGGGTAGGAGACAATATTGGGCTCTAATGTTGACAAGGTTTCATTGTTATCAGCCCCTTGCTTGACACTTGCTTTATATGTTTGTTTGCCTCCTTGACCTCTAGAACTAACCTTACCTGTTGAGCGTAACTCTTCATTAATTAGCTTTCCATACTTCTCGAGCAATTTGTGGGCGCTTTCTCTTCTGTTTTTAAAACTAAAAAATGAAACATCAGAACTTAAGTGAAGTATGGCTTCATCTATATATTCATTATATGCCTTGGTTCCACTGATTAATTTAACAATACTTTCGGTGTCATGACCTTTTTGCTCGAAGTCCCAAGAAAGGTGTAAAACCATACTTGCTAGAGCCGTAGACTTAAAGTTGAACTCAACAGTGCTATCACCAAAATATTGAATAGCACTTAAATAAGAGGTTAATTCACCCTGTTGATTAGGTGTGTATGTAAAAATAACTTCTGCATCATCCCCTAATTTTTCAATACTGTAATCACCGCCAGAGTAATGAGTTGACATCTCAGGATAAATACCACCGATTGATGAAATTGGTAGCGCATTCGCTTGACTTACATTAATTTTAATGTTTTGTTTTAAAATAAAATTAATGTAGTTACTTTTACCGTAAGTATTACTTACTGAATAACTGCCACCTGTAATATCATTTGGTACAGTTACGGCTATCTCATTTGAATTAATAAATTGTGTTGAAACGGGCTTTTCATTAAAAAAAGCCGTCGTATCTTCATCAAAATTATCCCCGAGTATACTAATAAAATCCCCTGCAGTGACTGAATCAACATTTGATTTAGCAAGTAACGGTAAAGTGGCTGCTCCTACATCAATAAAGTATGGTTCTGATTTTTTATGCCCGATAACCATGGTCACTTCACCTTCACCAGTAACCATTGGTAAATCAAAATTTAAATATGAATTTTCACCGTCACGAGTTGTCGATTTAGGAAAGATATTATAAACCTCTCCTTTTATATTGATGATTAGCAAGGGCGTTTCTGGCGCGCTAGGGTACCCCTCTAATGCTAATTCAAAACTGTCCCCTGATCGTATGAAATACTTGATTTTACTATCGTCATAAATAGTTGAAAGATCTCGAATCTTTAAATCACCTAATTTAGACCATAACAACGTTTTTGCGGCTTCTAAACGTTTAACGTCGTTGCTATCAAAGATATTATCGTTATCATCATCAAGGTCAAGGTGATCGATTTTATTGTCTTTATCAAAGTCATTTGGTTGAGTATTAGAACCACTTTCTAAATTATCATCGAGGCCATTGCCATCAGCATCTCGATCTAAAAAGTTTGGAAAGGAGTCATTATCTAAATCATCACTTCCTTCTAATTTATCGCTAAACCCATCACCATCAGAGTCAGAATCTAACCAATTTGGAAGGGAGTCATTATCAAAATCTATACTTTTATTTATAGTGCCAAAGATAAACTCGAGTCCATCTAAAATCTTATCTTGATCCATGTCATTCTCAAGTAGATCAGAACCAAGTGCACGCTCTTTCATATCATCAAATGAATCAACGTCAGTATCGTTAAAAAATAAAATTTCATAAGAGAGATCTGGCCCTCCAGCAAAATTCTCATCTATCACACTCAGTTGATATGTACCTGGGTCATATATTGTAAAGTTCACCACGTAGATATTAGGTTTTGCATATTGATACAAAAAGATGTCATTCATAACAAGGCCATCTTCATTTGAAATATACACTTGTGGTTTAAATCGAACTGATGATGTTTTGAAAACAGCTGTGTATTGTTTAAGCTCAGTTGTTACAAACTTAAACAGATCGCCTTTGTCCAATTCAGAATCTATCACGCCTTGTACTATGACCCCTTGATCAATTTCTATTGGAGTGGCAACTGCAGGGTTATCGTTCGGTTCCTGCTCGATGAATAGGGGATATTTACTCTTACTCGCATCAAACGGATAATCATCTTGCTCATCTGGGACACCATCACCATCTTCATCCTTGTTTTCCCAGGTACCCACAAACTCAACTGGATCGGTAGGATCAATTGGATCCGTTGGGTCGACAGGATCTGTTGGATCAACCGGATCTATCGGCGTGGGCACCACAACACCGACGCCTTCCCCTTCTTCTAGCTCACTATTACAACCACTCATTCCTACGCTAGCAGCTAATAAAATCGCTAACCAAAGTGCATTATGTTTCATTGAATATATCCCTATATAAATCCATTTTTTCAATTTTTATTGACTGTTATGTCAAGTTAATTACAATCTAAATGGTGTTTGCATTCGCATTAACCCTTGCGAAACCATGGCTAAATAACTATCTCCTGTTGCTTGCCCAAGCGCGTTGCAAACAAGTTGTTCTGGACCGGGTAAATACCATGCAGAGGTTATAATTTCTTCGATAACATAGTTAGCAAATGGAACAATTAATTTTTGGCACCATCTGACTTCTATCTGTAATAAATTGGCATCTTGTACATTTAGCTTTCTGCCTTGTCCTAAATCTTTTAATGCCGGATTCCGGTACATTAAATTATTATTCGGTATTTCATACAAATAACCCTGGGGATATCTAACCCTCACCCTGAACTCATTGAAAGCGGTTCTATCTGGGCTTAAAATAGTAATATCGCTTTGTAATGCAATAGCCACTTTTGACTTTGCAACAGCCTCTAATGTGTCAGTAATATCAGTTCCATGGGCAAACAAAGGCATCATGCCCTGAGCAAGCCCTGTGCGTATTTCATCAATGTTGCCGTTATGCAGTGTACCCGCTCTAACGGCTTGAATAGTTGATGCATTTAACGTACTTTTAGCCGAATAAATAAAGGCCCATTGCACAATTAGCATCATGGTAACTAAAACAATTGGCATTAAAAAAGGCACCGCAAGGCTAAACTCAACCATGCTTTGGCCTTTTTGACCTCGAAAAAATTGGTGCTTCATTATAACGACGCTTCAATTTGTTGATCAGGTTTGCGAGGCTCGCTTTGCAATTGATTAAGCGCATCTAATAATGCTTGTATTTGCCTTCCAATAGGTGAATTAACATCACCATGTTTGGTTGCTGCAGATAACGCTTCTGTTGACTGCTTAATTCTCACCAGACTTATATTATAAAATGCTTTTTGATTATCGGGATCAAACTCTAAATTTTTTGAATAAGCTGCTATTGCGGCGTCATGACGGCCTGTGCGAGTATAAATATTACCTAATCGGAACCATGCTGGAGCATAATTAGGCACACTGGCTAATACTTCAAAGTACAGACTTTCTGCTTGGTCTAACATCGCCATTTTATAAGCACGTTCTGCATTCGCTTGAAGTTGCATTATTTGCTGATTACCTTCTGGCACATCTGTTTTTGTAGTTGTACAACCACTTAATCCCAAAAATAAAAAAGCAACAATGAATGATAGTTGTCTTACCATGACAATGAATCTCCTATTGAAATATTGTTGTATTGAGCACTTCCTGACGCCAGTTCTAGTACTTTTTTTGACCGCAAACAACTGACCATTCGAGTTGGCTTAACTGATGGTTTAATTTTGATAACTTGATTCTGTTTGTTTAAAAAAATAACATCAATATCAAACTTCATCCCCACAGTATGTATCGAATTACAGGGGCTAATCAGTAAACCTTGCTGTATAGTTAACCCTTTTTTACCTAAGAGGCCTTTTAATCTGCTAAGGGTTTTGTTTGCAAAAATAACACTCTCAATAACGCTACCTTTGTCGCTTTTAATACTTATTAAGTCCATTTTATAGCTCATACATAAATTTCATGGCGATTGGAAAAGCTAATATCATAAAAGTGACGGGGAAAATAAATATGACTAGCGGAAAGACCAACTTTACCGGCGCTTCAAGCGCTTTTTTCTCTGCACGCTGAAAACGTTCAACACGACGTTGATCAGATTGAATCCGTAATGTTTTCCCTAAACTTGCACCGGTTCTTTCTGCTTGCGCCAGTGCACTTACAAGGCTGTTTACTTCGGTAATTTGCACTCGATCGGCCATGTTTCTAAAAGATTGTGCTCTTGACATGCCAGCCCGCATATCGCGGATCACTTTTTCCAATTCAATACGTAACGGCCCTTCTGGACCACGGTCTACAGCTTGTGATAACGCTCCTGTCATATTTAACCCAGCCTCAATGGCCATCGTTAAATAATCTAAATATACAGGAAGCGATTTGACGATCTGCCCTTGACGTTTTTTTCGCAAATCATTTAAAGTTAACACTGGTAAAAAGTAACCAAACATTGCAGAAAAAATTAAGTAGTTAGCTTCCAAACTCTCCAATAATAAACCGCAAAAGATTGTTAAACCGAGAGAAAAAAGTGTGCTTAATATCCTTATTGCAAAGTATTGTTCTGCCGTCATTATGTATGACAGTCCAGATATTTGCAGTTTTTTTGAAACGCGTTCTAGATAATCTACACTTAGATTTTCACTGATATAAAAAGCCAAAATTTTCACTAAAGGCCAAATCAACTTTAACCCTGACGACAGTGGGTCCATAAATTCGCGATTATCGTTTGGCACTTTTCGATAAATTCGAATACAACTGACGGCCAAAAAAATGATGGCTATTGTGTAACTCGCTACAATTAGATTAACCATGATATTCCCTATACATCAATTGTAACTATTTTTTGGATTGACATATAACCGCAAAATAACATGATGATGATAAGTACAATTAATGCCCATCCCATTGGCTCTGTTAATATGCGCCCCATTGATGAAGGTTCCATTTGATACAGGACTACCCCAATAAATACAGGTAATAATGTCATGACCACACCTTGCATCTTACCTTGTGAGGTTAGTGCATCAATTTTACCTTCCATTTCAATTTTTCTACGGAGGGTATCTGAAAGCCTGAGTAACACTTCAGCTAAGTTGCCACCAACTTCTCTAGATATTTGCATGCCAGCAGTAACAAGTTTAAATTCATCCTCAGGTATTCTCACCAGCATATTATCTAAAGCTGTATTAAATTCGACACCAAGCCTTTGTTCACGCAGAAACAATTGAAATTCTTGCTTTGATGGTGACTCCATTTCTTCTGCCATAAATTCAATCGCACTAGTCACGTTAGCCCCTGACTGCATAGAGGTTGCAACCATATTGAGTGCATCAGGAAGTTGATGCACTAATTTTCTACGGCGTCTTTTATGCAAGAACTTGTAAGCAAAGCGTGGCAATAGGGCAAGGAAGATACTTAACACAATACCCAGCACCCATGTGCCCATAAAAATTCTAAACAAAATGGGTAACGACAACAGGGTTATCATATTTACGATAAACAATTGTTTAGGTTCAATGAATAAAAACATCTCTGTTAGGTTAGTTTTTGCAGACTTAGTAAAAGTCTGATGATAGTTAAGCGCAAATTTTTCTGATAAATGCTTTAAAGACCAAACCAATAAAGCTATTGAAATAAAAGCTAAAGAAACCGCCAGTATGATTGTTATCATTTACGACTCCCTGTATTAAAAATATCTAACTTAATTTTGACACCCTGCTTTTGCAGCTGTTCATAAAACTCTGGCACTGTACCTGTAGCCGTATAAAAACCTTCAATTTTACCTTCGGTATCAAATCCTGTTTGCTGAAATTTAAAGATTTCAGATAATTGAACAACGCTTCCTTCTAACCCAGTTAATTCACAAATACTTGTCACTCTTCTTGAACCATCAGAAAAACGAGATTGCTGTACAATAATATCGACAGCTGAGGTAATTTGCTCGCGAATGGCGAGTATTGGCAAGTCCATACCGGCCATCATCACCATAACCTCTAGACGCGAAATACAATCACGAGGAGAGTTAGAATGAGCCGTTGTGAGTGAGCCATCATGACCTGTGTTCATAGCCTGAAGCATATCGAGAGCTTCACCACCTCGACACTCGCCAATAACAACCCGGTCTGGACGCATACGTAAGCAGTTTTTAACTAAGTCTCTAATTTCTACAGCCCCCTTTCCCTCTTGATTGGGTGGTCGAGCTTCCAATGAAACAAGGTTTGGTTGATATAGCTGAAGTTCTGCGGCATCTTCTACCGTCACAATCCGCTCATTATCGGGAATAAAGTTTGATAAAACATTCAATAACGTTGTTTTTCCTGAGCCAGTACCACCAGATATAACAATATTTCTTTTTTGTTTAACAGCCATTTCTAGAAAGGCAGCCATTGGTTGATTCATTGCTCCAAAGTTAACTAAATCATTGCAACTAAGTCTTTTTTGCATAAACTTACGAATAGTAATACACGGGCCTTTTAAAGCTAATGGCGGTATTACTGCATTAACACGAGAGCCATCCTTTAACCTTGCATCAACCATTGGTGAACTTTCATCAATTCGACGTCCAATGGGTGTCACGATTCTCTCTATTGCCCCTAAAACCGCTTGGTCATCTGAAAAGGCAATATCGGACAAAAATAAATTACCCCCTTTTTCATAAAAAATTTGATCATGGCTATTGACCATGATCTCTGTGACATCAGGATCGGCAATTAAGCTCTCTAATGGGCCTAAACCAATAGTCTCGTCTAACACTTCTTTTATGAGTGAGTTGACTTCAATCTCTGCAGGGATACTCATCGATGCAATAATTTGTTTAATTAATTTTGAGCTTTGGGTTCTTAATTCATCGTCACTCATTTCGCTGACATTAACGCGCCTTAAATCCATCAACTTTAATAACTCTCGATGAACTTTACGCCTGCATTCATTTCGAACCTTAATTCTTTGAATTAATTCATCTGACGCTATAACATCACGACTGAGCATTGTTTTCTTCTCGAAGCTATTAATTTCAGTTTCTTCTGAATCTACAATATTGATATCCGTAACACATGGCTCATCGTTTTTATATGTTTCAGAAATACTTGGGCTAGGGTCAGATGATTGCACCCTAATGATATAATCACCAATCTGTAATTTGTCGATTAAAGATAAAGGGCCAAACTGTGTTTGCTTTTCATCATTAACTTTCAAGCCTGTGCGGCTTTGATTATCAGAGACAAATATACCTATATCATTCTGAGATAACGTCGCATGATGCTTTGATACTTTAAAGCCACGGAGTTGTATCAGTTGTCCATTATCTTTTCCCACATAACATTCTGAATGTATGCATTGAAACTCACCAACTTTAGTACCTTTAGTCGTGCTGACTATTACGTTAAACATCTGTAAATCCTCTTTAATCTAAGATATAAAACGCTTCAAGTTTGGAAGCTTCATCAGCTAATTCCACACCTCGGGCTAAATGTGCGTCATGACTTTCTTCACCTGGATACACAATCGTGGGGGTAACAAAAATCACCAACTCACTTTTCTTTTCTCTAAAATCTCTCGATTTAAATAATTCGCCCAGGATAGGGATTTCACCAAGAAAAGGAAATTTACTGACAGACTTTGACATTTCACTACTCACCAGGCCAGAGATCACTATCGTTTCGTTATTTTTAACATTAATGACCGATTCTGCCTTACGAGTGAGTAAACCAGGGATATTCCCAATTGATACAGAAGGATCAATTGAGCTGACCTCAGCCATTACTCTACTGACAATATTTTGGTGCTCGTCCACTACAGGCTCAATATCTAATTTAATCCCATATTCTTTAAACTCGACATCTACGGCACCAAGTCCACTCACACTTTGAATAGGAAACTCCCCCCCGGCTAAAAATGATGCGGTTTCACCGCTGCGGGTCGTAAGATTAGGTTCTGCGAGCATTCTGGCATCGCCTTTTTGCGCTAATAGTTGGATTTGCGAGCTGATACCTGTAACTACCCCAAAATAACTCCAACTACGATTATCTAGTACTCCAATACTTTCTGTTACGGCACTTGAGATTTGATCAACGAACTGACCAGAAGAAGCAACACTAAAAATTGGGTTAGCTGTAAAAGCTTTTGCGGCACCATATGCAGGACCCGCCATAACTGAATCCCATTTTATGCCTATGTTATTTAAGGTCGATTTGTTAAATTCAACAATCTTGACCTCCATTCGCACCATAGGAGCAATAGCGTTGGCATATTTTGCATACTTAACCAGAGAAATAATATTCGGACTAGCCTCAAATATTTTCTCTAACTGTTCCTTTTGATTAAGGTCGGCTTCACCTTGAACAATAATCAAGCCATCATTTTCGCTAACTTGCAAAGCAGGAAAAGCCGCTAACATTTTCTTAATTGTAGCTGACGTTTTTAATGAGTTATCAGGCGTAACCGTAACGCTTAATTTAATGACATTGCCTGATTTTTGCCAGATTTGTAAATCAGTTTCACCAGCAGATTCACCGATTATAATAACACCATTTTCATCAACGACTTTAGTACTAATAACACTACCGTTACCTACTACTATCCGTTCAATATCTTTGGCCTTATATAGTTCTACAGCCCCTACATACAACTTGAATGGGGTATTATTATGCGCAAAAGTTGTTGATGATGTTAAAATAAAAACACAAAAAACAAAGATTATATTTAATGACTTCATAGTGATAATTTATTCTTATATTGGCTTAATTGCTCTAAAATTTCTTTAGGAAGTGGATAATTTTGGGTACTTGTTTTTATTCCGCTACCGCCAATAATCATTTCAACATTGTTTTCAGCACGACCATCATCAACAAGATTAAAAATCTGATTTTCCTTTAATGAAACAAATTCCATTGGTATAGCTTCTATCTGATTTCGAAGTAAAGTTATAAATTTACCTTTGTTTCTGGCTAAAGAAACTCGAGCGGCATCTTCAACAGATAGTGCCAGCGTAACGGTGTTATAAGCATTGGGATTATCGTAAATGGTGTCCACTAACTCAGGATTTATATCTAAGCTTCGACGCCCTGCAGCTAATACGACCACATTTTCGATCAACAATTGCAGCTTCTCGTTTTCTTGCTCATCATTTTCATCTTGAAAAGCTAACAGTAGGTCAATATGATCTGCTGGTACTAGCATTCCTGCTGTAGAGTTAATCTCATCTATATTGATAGTTACCGCACGCTCACCTTCTTTCAGTAAATCAGAGAATTGTTTTGCATGCATGCCTGGTAGGTATGCAGAAATTAATGGCCGACCAGCACTCATAGGTGCAAGTATCATTTGCCCAATAACCATGTCAAATTGGGACGGATGAACCGCATCTAAAGGTAAGATATCGGCTCTAACACGTCTTACTGACATATTATCTTGAGATACAATATCGCCTTTTCGTAGCTCTTGTGTTGCAACAACAACATCAGCCATTACTATGTGGTCGCTTGATAACTCATCTCTAATTTGCTGCTCTTTAGTAATGAAATAATTTTTAGTTGCCCAGGCAGATATCCCGCCAAGAACAATAGCAATGAGCAACAATATCCAATTGAAGTCGATAGATTTAAATCGCATTTTCTGTCCCTAATTATAATCTGGTAGTGTTGACATTGACTTACTGTATGCAAACGCGCCATACCACTCTTGCAACGCTTCTGTACAAGAATCGATTACACTCTTATTATTTTCTAATGGTGTAACTAACGCTGCTACCAATGCAGCACATACTATTAAATATTCCACACTAGATTGTCCTTTATTCACTTTACAGCCAATCATTTTAATGTCCTTCCATGACTTGGTTTACAACAATATTCACCACTGCTTTCTTTTTATTAAAACTAATATCTACAGTATCAGTTCCTTGACTCATCATTAATACAGCTTTGCCAGTTCTAACATCCAAAATAGCGGAGTTTTCTAACCACCCAAGTCGTTGAAAATAACGTCGGTAGTAATGGTAATTAGCAGAAAGGCTTTTTTTATTTTGAATAATAACAGTACGTCCGGTCTTAAATAAGTCTTGTGACTGAATATCCGATATAACACTAGAATTAACTGGCACAGGGAATTTATCGACTGTAGATTGGTTAGCATTAGATTCAATATTCTTCGTCACACCAACTAAAACAGTTACACCGTCGTACTCTTTCTTAATTCTAGCTGTAAGCAAGAAAGGGTCCTGCAAACTATTGATGACATAATCAGATCCCAACTTTTGCTCGTCGAACTTATCACTTTTACTTTTCCATTGTTTTTTAAAAAATGCTGCCATTAGCATTTGACTAGTTTTATTTTTAACAATCCAAGTCTTTGTAGGATAACCATACATTTTCATATTATCGGCAACAATTTCGACAGAGGAATCTTTCGGAAACTCAATTTCAGGCCATTCAACGCCTAAGCAAATTGAAGGTAAAATTAATAACAGTAGCACTAACGACTTTATCATAATCTACCCACCACAGTTTTCGGTACCATAACGACACAACCTATTTTCAGGTAATATATTAGGGGCTACATAACCAAATTTTAAAGAGCTGGGTTTAAGTTCTTTACCAAATGGGATAATACCTCCAATTTTTTGAACTAGACGTACAAGGCCATTATCTAACACTGTCGTTAACACCAGCTTTTTGACTCTTTTCTCAGCATGATCAATTCCACCCGCATTCCACCCAGAAGCCATCAAAGCACTATTGCCCTTAAAACGTAAATTCAATTCGTCAAAAGGTTCTATATAATGATTTTGTAATTTGGTACTCACTTCAGTTTGATAATATGGTTTCCTTTCTAAGCTAAACCCAGTGAAAGATAGTAATCCAACCATATTATCTACAGCTCGCCCTATACTCCCTGGTGTTTTACCACTTATCTCCTCTCTCTCAAATCGAGACAACTCACCATCAGTTATATTTTCATCTGTTAAAGATAATAAATTTTCATTTGATGTGCGTTCAGAAGTTTGAGACGTTTGAGACGTTTGAGACTTTAATAATGGATGAATTCTATCGTCCCAATCCCATTCATTTGTGTTAGCACTACTAATTAACTGGCCATTTTTCTGGTAGAAACGCCAAGGGATACTCAAGGCAATATCTTGCTCTTGCATAAGTGCAACATGATGAGAATTAGTATTTGGAAATAAACTAGGGCGACTATTTTTCCAAACGGTACGCTCCCAAGAAGTGTATTGTGCAGCTTCAGATACTCGATGTTGCACTTCAGTCATTTTAGAAAGATAAGGTAGTAAAATTAATAAAGGAACAATGACAAACGTGAGTGCTATAACGCCTTCAACTAATGCTTGTCCTTTCTGTTGAACAACAAACATTAAAGCACCCTCGTTAATGCTAAGGCAATGGTACGCTCTAAATTAGTGGTATCAGATAAACGAGCTTGCCAAAATGGGTTATATAAGTTGCCATATTCATGTTTAGAGTCGGGTCTAGCCCATAAGTCATTTGGTCGTGAGTAATATGCTTGAGCTGCTGATATGGAATTTAATTTATCCCCGAGCATTTTCTCTTTTGTTGCTGGATCAATTGTCTTTTCAGCTAAATCAACCGAACTCGTCGTTCTTACATCTTTTTGTTCTTTTGAAACAACAACGACAATATTATCAGTATGATTTTTTTTAACTGCGGAATTTGATAAACCATAAAAAGGTTGTACGCCATTATAATTTCCTGATGTCTGCTGATTATTAGCAGCATATTTTGAAGAATCACTATTAAGCTTTCGACTTCTTCCCCAGTAAGTTTCATTGTCTAACTGAGTTATATCAGCACGCTCATCAGTTCTTGTCGCGCCCCATCCAATTGGAGTTTCGTCATGTTCCCAATCGCATGTAAACCAACCACATAGGTACACAGCATAATGAAAACCAAGTGTATCCATTGATGTCCAAGATTCAGCTTCTTCTGTATTTGAAATAAGTTCAGTACCACCAGTTTTCACAGTTGACCACTTCTCGATAAGGAGATTTTGACTCCAAAAAGAACCTAACTCATATGTGCGTGTTGTGCTAAAGGGATCCCTTGAGTCCATGATCACAGCTTTGAAATCAGAAAATTGAGTATTACTACTATTTTGTAGTTCTCGATTATGTTGCTTCTGAAATGTAAACCAAACGTTACGTATATCGTTGGTTAACTGAGCATTTTGAATTAAATTCAACTCAGCTTTTGGGTCATTGGCTTTAACTATTTCTTTAGCAGTGGTAAAGGAAGATACAGCACTCGCATAATGAATGGCTTGTTGAGAGCCCCTAAGAATATTTAATATGACATTTTCAGCGGTGATCATTAATTCTGTAAATGGCTGTACTACTTGATTGGCATAAGCTACACCACTTTGTATTGCCGCAATGACCTGTCCTATATAGGGAATCCAACAAAGGACATCACATGCGTTTTCAGCAAAGCGCTCAGTCATATTGAACCAAGACGATAGCCCCACCATTTGGGCTACTGCGACTTGATTGGCGACAGAAGCTCTATTTGTGTAAGCTTTAAAGTTAAAATCTCTAACTGCAATGGTTGCGATACTATAAGCAGTATTATCTGCCGTATGCTGTAATTTAGTAGACTTTATATTTAATTGAGCTGTGTTATAGCTATATAAAACCGTCATCGCAGCAAAAGACATTAAGATCAAAGAAAGGACTAAAGACTGACCTTTTTGCTTTAAAAGATTTATTTTACTTTCCATTAGTATTTTTCATCCATGAGTTAATTTCAGGTACTAATCTACAGTAGTTCCCCCACCACCAGAATTACCTCCTTCAGCGGCTGAATTAGCACCTTCATTATAATTGCCTAAGTTATACTTTTTATTAGCCGTTGTATTCGCAGCCCCGGCAGAAGTTTGCGCAGCTGTAATCTGTGTGCTTGAATCCTGACCAGACATTTCGGCGGCAAGACCAGCAACTTGATTACGGATAGTTTGTCCAAAAAAGCTATATACACCAATTGCCGAAACAGCGATTAATGCCACAATAATTATGTATTCAGTCATCCCTTGACCTACTTGACTTTTTTTCATATCAGAATCCTTTTGATAAAAAAAACCTACTTAATAGAACAGAACTAAGTAGGTTAATAGCTAATTACTTAGCACTTTTGTTAGCTGCTTCGTTATAATTACCTAAATTATATTTTTCTTTGGCAACATTATTTGCATCAGTAGATGAAATCTTGGCAGCATCAATTTGAGTTTGAGAATCCTTACCTGACATTTCAGCCGATAAACCTGCAACTTGGTTACGGATAGTTTGACCAAAAAAGCTATAAACACCAATTGCAGAAACGGCAATTAGCGCCACAATAATAATATATTCGGTCATACCTTGACCTTTTTGTTTCAATTTGTTCACCTTCGAACCTCCAATGTTAAAGTTAAGCATTTATTGAAAAGCAATATTTACAACCTGCAAATTATTTCACAAAAATAAAACAAATCAATTATCACTTGATACTATAAAAAGACAAAATACCTATACGATGTGATGTGAAAATGCTAATTAACTTAATAATTAGTAACAAAAATATGGGAATTAATATCACTTAAATTCACGCTATTGATTCTAATTTCTTCATAAAAAATTTTTATCTGATAATATTATGTATAAATTGAAATATTATGTCATGCTCTTTGATTTAATTTAATCTTGCCACCATCAACATACACAACAGGGAGTTGAGATGTTAAAATCCGCACTTATATCATTAGCAGTAGTCATGGCGGCGATGCCAGCAATGAATGCCTATTCGGCAACATCACAAGAATTGTTTTCTGAACCTAAAGACATAAATGAAGTAAAGAATGAACTTCGGCATTTCACTGAGGTGCAATTGATCACATCAATTGAAGACAAAAAAATTCTTTCCAAAGAAGTGAAAGGTAAACTGATTAGAACCAACTATGAATTGCCGCCGTCTTATACGCCAGCTCATTTAATCAATAACTATAAAAATCAACTCAAGGCATTAAATGCCAGTATCCTCTTTGAATGCGAGCAAGCAAGTTGTGGCGATGAAGATAAGTTACAGCAATTTATTAAACCGCTAGAAACAAATTCACGAAAATCGCCATCAGTGTTAACAGCAAAAATCACCTCACCTAAAAAACAAGTTTACGTATCGATATATGCGGCTAGTTGGGCTCGTTACACCAATTTAGAGTTAGATATTGTAGAAGTAATCGACGAACCATTAGATTTAGTCACCACTAATCAAGGTTATTTATCACAAGAAGTGAGTGAAATAGCGGTAAAAGACAATAGCAACAAAGATGAAAAAAACTCCGCTGATCACCCTATGTTGACTCGCATTCCTGGCGCATATATCGATGAATATACAAGCCATAGTTTTGGACAAATCGCAGTATTATTCGGTAAAAATGGCAAGAAATTTGAGACAAAGGTGCTAGACGGTAAAATCACCGATATAGGCTACGTGTTACCTCGCACTTATTCTGAATACGAGATAAATGCTAACTACCAAAACGCGTTAACTAAACTTGGCTTTAACGAAGTTTATGCCTGTACAGGTAAGCAATGTGGCAAAAAAACAGAAATGTATGACGCCCTAAAATTACTAATGTCCAACGGTATGGACGACAGCCAGTTTTATCGTCTGTACAAGTTAGAAAGACCGGAAGGTAATGTTTATGTCATGGTATATGTGATTGGCTATTCTAGTCGACTATCAGCAGAAGTCCGGATCATTGAAGAAACCACGTTAAACAATGATCGCGTGGGTATTGATTTGCAGGGGTTAACCGATGAGATAGCTAAAACCGGCCATGTGGCGCTAGACGGTTTGTTGTTTAAATATGATAGTGATGAATTACTGCCAGAAGCCTATCCGATTGTAGAACTTGTGGCTCAATACCTTCAAACGCACCCTAAACAGTTATTTTATGTGGTAGGACATTCAGACGACCAGGGCTCGCAAGCTTATAACCAAACCTTGTCAGAAAAACGTGCAACGGCCATTAAAACCCGTTTGATCAAACAGTTCTCTATTAATCCACAACAAGTTGAAGCAAAAGGGGTTGGTGAATATTCACCTATCGCTAATAACTTTGATGACGCAGGCCAAAAGCAGAATCGACGAGTTGAGTTGGTGATTCGTTCGGACAATAAATAGCCTCAATTCAGGATAATTAACAGTGATAAAACTGAATAAGCAGTCATAAAAAAGTAGCCTTGACGGTAATGCCGTTTAGTTAACAACAAACTATTGGCAAATCTATCTAATACAGTCGTCTAAATCCGAGTGAATGTAACACACTCGGATTTTTTATGGACATTGCTATTGTGCTCGACATTATCAATGATTGGGAATCATTATAAAATTTATTTTAATACCAATTTAGTTAATAACTGCAACTGAGTCATTAATGCGACATCTTTATGATGTTGACCATTGATACTTAATGTCACTTGCGGATTGTCTAAAAACTCACGGGCGTCTTCCTCACTATAAATAACAGGCGTTGCGAGCTCATAACGCTGATTATGATCCACATTTAATGTTAAGTATAAGGGTTCAGAACGAACCCAACCTCCTGAATCATCAGCATTGTCTTGAAAAATATCTCGATAGTTAATTTCAACCAATTGTTGTCCATGGTTAAGCCCAATGGTATGTTCAAAACTCACGTTTTTACCGTTAATAGTTTCGACTATTATGGAGTCCGGTACAGTAATACTAGACGCTTGAGCTGACGCGCCGAATAATAATGCTAAGCCGATTGTGATAGAGTTGAGTAGCGTTTGAGCAGAAAATGAAGTCGTCATAGTCATATCCATCCATATTTCACACTTAACGATTAAGTATGTTGGTCATAATTTAATAGACCTCGAAATATGCCAATAACTTTCAATTTTTTATATTAAAAATACCTTAACAAAAATGAGATCCTTTCATTAATGGTTATCTTATTGTATTAATAATGGTTTATTACTCAGATTAATACAGAGATAATATTACGTAGACAAAATGAATCAACCGCAATGATAATACCAGGCTATTGACAGCTCCTTATCAACAGAGCCAAATTCAAATAACATACGGGTCTTTCAATAACGTGTTATTTATCCACAGCATAGATTTTTCCTTTACCAACGGCTACTGCCGATGAAACCAGATATTCATATTGTAGATCTAATCCGAATATGAAGAATGAGTTGAAAACCCACCGTTTAATGACTTGACTTTACTAGGGGCTTGATAAAATAATCTGATCTAGATCCAACCATTACCAGTGTGTGCCATACTCGGCCACAATATTATTAACATAATGATAAAAATAGACTAATTTTTTATTATTACCCAACTTGAGCTACAGTTAAGCAAGGCAACGCCCTTATTATGTGGAGAAAAAATGGATAGTTTTTTCAGTTTGATGAGCAACGCCGTATTGTTACTGGCTCTTGTGGTCATTTATGACGTCATTACCTTACAAAGGCTAACGCCCGATAAATATAAAAATGTCTTGAGTGGCATTTTTATCGGGATGATTGCGATCAGTGTAATGAATAATCCTTGGGAGCTTAGGCCTGGGATTGTTTTTGATGCTCGCTGGATATTATTAAGCTTGAGCGGTTTATTTTTCGGTTTTATTCCGACATTAATTGCCACTATCCTCGCGGCTTGCTTTCGTATTTATCAGGGCGGAGCAGGTTTATACGTTGGCACATTGGTTATTTTCATCAGTTCTGCCATTGGTTTAGGCTGGCGATACTGGATGCAACATTCAAACAAACAACCCAATTGGCAAAACCTATTGGTTATGGGGATTGTGGTCGAGCTTGCCGTTTTATCGAGTTGGTTATTAATGCCTATAGCAGATAAATACGACATCATGCTTACCATTGGTCCTACATTACTCACCGTTTACACTTGTGGCACTATGCTACTTGGATTACTGCTTAAAAAACATCAACAAAGGCAACAATTAGCACAAGAATCACATCATAATAAATCGCTCCTCGAAGCCGAAAAAAACCTGTTACAAAGCATTATTGATGGTATTCCCGATATTATTTTTTATAAATCAACCGATGGCATTTATTTGGGCTGTAACAAGGCTTTTTCTAATCTGTTGCAACTCAAATCAGAGCAAATAAAATATCATAACGATTATGACTTATTTGATTGCCAACAGGCGGATAAATTTATCAAAGCGGATCAGTTTGTGTTGCAAGAAAATCAGTCGTGGATGGATGAAGAATGGATCACGACACCAGATGGAGTTGAGCATATATTTAGAACCCAAAAAACACCTTTTACTCATTTATCCGGCAAAATTCAGGGCATTGTTGGCGTAGGCCGAGATCTGGCCGCTCAAAAGCATATCGAAAAACAATTACGTCGCAGTGAAATCACTTATCGCAACATTATAACGACTGCCCAAGATGGTTTTGTCATTGTGTCGGTCGATGGCAGGATAATAGAATCAAATCAGAGTTTCGCCAATATGACGGGATATACTCTAGATGAATTACTCGATAAGCCTATTAATCAAATTGAAACCAGTGAAAAACATCAGTTTTCAAGCCAAAATATCCTTACAGCAAAGCAAACTAAAACCATTAATTATACTTCGCTGCACAAACATAAGCTGGGGCACTTGTTTCATGTTGACGTGAATATCAGCTTTTGGGATGGTGATGACAGTATGTTTTTCTGCTTTGTTAAAGATATTTCAGAGCGAATTAATGCAGAGCAAAAGCTGCTAAACAGTGAATCTAAATTCAGACAAATCTTCGAAAAAATCCCCTCGATTTCGGTGCAAGGTTATGATAAAAACCGTTCGGTTATTTTTTGGAACCAAGCCAGTGAAAGCCTTTATGGCTATTCAAAAGAGCAAGCATTAGGTCAACAACTCGAAAATCTAATTATTCCATTACCTTATAAGAACCTCGTAATTAACAACATTAATGCATGGATTAATGATGGTATCCCCATTCCCGCTGGAGAGTTACTCCTTAGACGTGCAGATGGCAGTAGTGTCGCGGTTTATTCATCCCATACGTTAATCAATAACACAGACAACGAAGTGGAAATGTACTGCATCGACATTGATTTAAGCGCTCAAAAAAAGGCTGAGGAACGAGCCCTCACGCTGTCACAAGCAATAGAACAAAGCCCTATCTCAATGATATTAACCAGTATCGACAGCAAAATTGAATATGTTAATAGTGCATTTGAAAAAATTTCTGGCTACACCGCAAGTGAAGTCATTGGCCAACCGGCTAGCATGTTAAAGTCGGGATTAACCCCTAAATCACTTTATAAAGAATTATGGGATTCGATTTCTCAAGGACATGCGTGGCAGGGTGAACTGCAAAATAAAAAGAAAAACGGTGAGATTTTCTGGGAACATGCTCATATCGCACCCATTTTTGACAATGCGGGCATCACCAAACACTATTTGGCACTAAAACAAGATGTAACGTATTACAAACAGCAAGAAGAAAAAATCCTCCATCAAGCTCATTATGATAGCTTAACAGGCTTGCCAAATAGACTGCTCTCCCTTGATAGATTGTCGCAAATGCTCAAAGACGCTTATCGTGCAAAAAACAGTGTGGCAGTACTGTTTTTAGATTTAGACGATTTTAAAAAGGTTAATGACACCTTGGGCCACTCTGTTGGTGATGAACTGTTAATTAAAGCGGCTGCAAGGTTAAAACACTCCATTAGAGACAATGATGTAGTGGGTCGGTTAGGAGGTGATGAATTTATCATTATACTGAGCAACATCAATAACCCCGCTGACGTTGAGATCATTGCCACTAAACTGCTCAAGAAATTTCACATTCCTTTTAGACTCGAAAGCCGTGAGTTAGTGTCAACTATCAGTATTGGTATTGCACTTTACCCGCTAGACAGTGAAGACCCTAAAGAATTACTAAGACAGGCAGATTCTGCCATGTATTATTCAAAAGACCGCGGCAGAAATACCTATAACTTCTATACCCATCAAATGAACCACGATATGAATCGACGCCTTAGGGTTGAAGAGCAATTACGAAGTGCATTGAAGCGCAAAGAGCTCGAGGTTTATTTTCAACCCTTTGTAGACATTAAAAGTCGTAAAATCATTGGCGCAGAAGCGCTGCTTAGATGGAATAGTGATTTACTTGGCCAAGTCACTCCTGATGAATTTATTCCTATCGCAGAACAAACGGGATTGATTGTCTCTATCGGCCAATTTGTTATCGAGAACGCATTTACTGCAGCCAAAAAATGGCAGCTCGAATTTAATCCTCATTTTAAAATTGCCATTAACGTTTCTCCCAAACAATTCCGAGAAAATACCTTTGTTGATATGCTTAAAATTCAGCTGGATATACACCAAATTAATCCTACTTCTGTAGAACTTGAAATCACCGAAGGGGTACTACTCAGTGGCGATCCTATTATAGACAGTAACTTAAGCTGGATTAACGATATTGGTGTCAGTATCTCGATGGACGATTTTGGTACCGGATATTCGTCACTCAGTTATCTGCGCAGTTACCCTTTTAATACCTTGAAAGTAGATAAAAGCTTTATTCACGATATAACGGTTGATCCGGGCGATCTGGAACTGGTCGGCGCGGCGATAGCAATGGGACATGGGCTCAATTTAACGGTCGTTGCAGAGGGTGTTGAAACTGAAGAGCAGTATCATCTGCTCAATGCACTGAAATGTGATTACGGCCAAGGTTACTTATTTAGTAAGCCATTACCTCGAGCTGCATTTGAAGAGCTGTTAAAGACACAGGCAAAAAATAAAAGACTGAATAAGAAGTCCTTATTAAGGCGTTGATCAAAAATGCCTATCAGCAAACTGACAGGCATAAATTAATCTGCTTCGCGATAAGGGTTCTCGGTTAACCACGCGCGATTAAAAATAAGCACGCTTAGCGATTAAACTAAGTCGTTTTCACTTTCCAATTCACTTTTTGTCCGGCAAAAAATGGCACGATAGGATTACCGTTAGGTAAAATAATCTCTTCGGGCACAATCCATTCTTGTTTCACTAATGTCACGGTTCCACTATTACGTGGGAGACCATAAAAATCGGCACCGTGTAAGCTGGAAAATCCTTCGAGCTTATCTATAACACCTAAATTATCAAATACTTGAGCGTATAGTTCTAATGCACTCCATGCACTGTAACAGCCTGCACAGCCACAAGCGGACTCTTTACGGTGTTTCTCATGGGGGGCTGAGTCGGTACCTAAAAAGAACTTACTTGAACCAGTCGCTACAGCCGCTTGCAAAGCTTGCTGGTGAATATTGCGCTTTAATACGGGTAAACAAAAGTTATGCGGGCGTACGCCACCGACTAACAAGTCATTGCGATTTAACAGTAAATGCTGTGGGGTAATAGTGGCGGCAACATTGGTAGAAGCGGCCGCAACAAACTCGGCGGCTTCTTTAGTCGTGATATGTTCAAACACCACTTTGAGGCTGGGAATTGATTCGACAATGCGCGATAAGTAACGATCAATAAAGAGCTTTTCGCGATCAAAAATATCGATATGCGCTTCGGTCACTTCACCGTGAACCAATAGCAACATGCCCTGCTCTGCCATAACCTCAAATATCGGAAACAACTCATCCAATGCTTTTACCGCCGCATCTGAGTTTGTAGTGGCACCTGCTGGGTATAACTTCCCCGCGACAACACCTGCCGCTTTAGCATCGATAATGTCTTGTGCTGAGGTATTATTGGTTAAAAATAGGGTCATTAACGGCTGAAAATCACTTCCGATTGGGCGAGCCGCTAAAATACGATCCCGATAAGCAACCGCCATCGACGCTGTCGTTACTGGCGGGACTAAATTAGGCATCGCAATCGCGCGTTGAAACAAACGAGCCGTAGCAGGAACCGTCTCACCGAGCATATCCCCATCACGAAAATGAAGATGCCAATCATCGGGAGTCGTTAAGGTAATTTGGGTCATGTGGGTTCCTTGGCTTAAATAACAGGTTGTTAGTGTTATTGTGCCTGAAATCGCTTTTTCTTAATAGATGCATAATTTGAACGCAGACTTTGCTATATCAAAAAGTCCTAGCTTATCGCTAAATAGAGTGAGATGTTGCATCAGCAGTGAATAAAACCAGCGGTATGGCACTATGCTATTATGTTGAAAGTATCATTTTTTATAAAGGAATTATATTGTTAGCCAACGCCAGATCTAGCTTACCGCGCAATGTGTGCCTTATTAGTGCAATCATGGTGACGATGATGGCTATCTCAGGCTGCAATCAAGCTGTGGTCATCAAAAGACCCGATAACATTCAGCGACTCGTTAACGAAACGCTCGTTGATGGCATACTGTCAACAGATGCCAGTATGGCGGTCACATTAGGCAGAAGCCGCACATTATCGATATGGAATGTAGCAACAAGCCAATTATTACACCAATGGTCTGACGATGACTTTGATGACACTAATTATCTGCTGGCGTTGTCAGGTAACAAACAATACCTTGCGACTGCAGGCAAACAAAAAATTTCTATTTTCAATCTTGAAACGGGCAAATTAGATATACGTTGGCCTGCGCAGGGGTTTAATCCTGATGCCAGTATTTCGAGCCTTTTTCTGAGCCAAACAGGCAGCACTATTTTAGTGGGGATGAATGATGGTTCAATTACTGTGATACAAAGAAGCAGCATGACGATGTCATTGTTTAAACAACACAGTGCTGCCGTTAATCATATTGAGCTCTCTAATTTTGAACAACAGGTATTATCGACTGGGCTTGATGGTGATGTACACATTTGGGCCACTTATAACGGTGAGCTCATCAGCAGTTTTTCCCGTCCTCAACGGATCACCAGCGTGAGTTTTGATGAAACTAATCGACGCTTATTTATTGCTGATGCACTCGACAATAATGTCATTATCGATACCCAAACTACGCAGCCAGTGAGCCATCTTGATTACCTTGAACGTTATCGCTATTTTCGACAGGCTTTATTCACCAACCATGGCAACAACTTAATTACCGCAACCTCAAAGCAAAGTGTTATCTATTGGGATGCCTCATCGGGAAAGGAGCTTTCTCATTGGGATATCACTGCCTATAACGCTGGCACAACGGTATTTTCAATGGTGATCAAACCTAATGGTAAGCTATTGACCTTAAGCTCAGACGGCGCACTTGAAACATGGAGCTTGTGAGTTAACCTTAGCTTGGAATAATAAGCCCAAGCGTTAACGACTATGCACATTAATTTTAGCCTTTATCATTATCTGAGTTACCTACGGTGACATAATAGATATCATTAAATGTCATTGGTCATGTCAAAGATCAGTTTACATATCACAGTAAAAAAAAGAATAGATCTTGCAAGTGCGAACTAAATTCAGTATATATAGCATATGCCAATAATGAGGTGTTACATGGCAAGACCAAAAATTCCCCGAACCATATGTGGCCAAGCAGCCAATATTTGTTTTAAACCCAATGGGATTCCGATGGCACAGTTAGAACAGGTGCCACTTGCTGAAGATGAAATTGAGGCTTTGCGCTTAGTTGATTTGCTCGGAATGCAGCAACAAGAAGCCGCTAAGTCAATGGGAATATCCCGCCAAACGTTAGCTAACTTGGTTAAAGGGGCTCGATATAAGGTGGTTGATAGTTTAATCAATAGCAAAGCCTTGATGACAAAAAATATCAACTAAAAATTAAACACTGGTAACACGTATTGACGTGTTTAGGTAAGTCTAATGCAAGCAGTATTGAAAGACTCTGGCCTCAAAATAACCACTCAAAGATGTAAGTTGCTTGAGTTTCTAACTCAAGTCGATGAGCAGCATTTAACAGTAGAAAATATCTATCAAGGCTTAAATGCGCAGGGAGAGACCATAGGTCTCAATACTGTGTATCGAATTATGGCGCATTTTGAGCAAGCAGGCATAGTCGTACGACGACTATTTGAGTCTGAAAATGCTGTTTATGAACTCAATAATAAACCGCGTCATGATCATTTAATTTGCTTAACCTGTGGCAAGTTAACTGAATTTACCGACCCCTTGATTGAGCTTCGTTTAGGCTTAGCAGCAGAACATCACGGTATGATTATTCACCACCACAGCCTCAATATGTATGGTCACTGCTTTGATTGCCAACAAGCACTTAATAGCCAGTCTGCTAGACAGAAAGTCGACTAGATAGCCGCTAGGTTAATATTAAATTTTATTGGAGAAAACAATGACTAAAATAGTAATTATCGGTGGGGTTGCCGGTGGGGCATCAGCAGCAGCAAGAGCAAGACGTGTATCTGAAACGGCTGAAATTATCATGTTAGAAAGGGGCGAGTTTGTTTCATTTGCCAACTGTGGTTTGCCTTATCATATCAGTGGTGAAATTGAATCCAGAGATGCATTATTGTTGCAAACACCCGAAAGCTTCAAATCACGTTTCAATGTTGATGTCCGGGTGTTTAATGAAGTGATTGCTATTGATAGGCAAGCTAAAAGGCTAAACATACGTAATCATATTACCCATGAAATATATCAAGAGTCATATGACAAGTTGCTACTAAGCCCGGGGGCATCACCAATAAAACCACCCATTAGCGGCATCAATAACCAGTTCGTCCATAGTCTACGTAATATTCCTGATATGGATAGAGTACTGGCGAACCTTGTGCTGCATAAGCCGAAACATGCCACTGTGGTAGGAGGTGGGTTTATTGGTTTAGAAATGGTAGAAGCGCTGCGCCACCGAGGATTAGAGGTGAGCTTACTCGAACTTGCCGACCAAGTTATGGGGCCTGTGGATATTGAAATGGCCAATATACTGCATCAAAAGCTAGTTGATAATAAGGTTGATTTACGCTTAAAAACAGGCTTAACCGCCGTCAATGAGTGCCAAATTCAACTTGCTGAAGCCGATATTACCGATGACTATGATAAACCGGTACCGCCCCATTCCCATTTACAATTAACCTTGAGTGATAACAGCACTTTAGCGACAGACTTAGTCATCCTCGCCATCGGCGTTAAACCGGAAACTAGCTTGGCATCAGAGTGCGGCTTAGTATTAGGCCCGCTCGGTGGTATTCGTGTAGATGCCGGGATGCGTACTTCCGATGCAGATATTTATGCTGTCGGCGATGCCATTGAAACCGCTGATTTCGTCAGCGGTAATCCTTCACTTGTTCCACTTGCTGGACCGGCTAATCGTCAGGGACGATTAGCCGCAGATAACATGTTGGGTGGTGATAGGTTATATCGCGCTACCCAAGGGACCGCAATCTGTAAGTTGTTTGATATGGCAATCGCCTCGACGGGATTAAATGAGAAAAGTTTGCTAAGGCAAGCTATCCCATTTGAAAAAATTTATGTCCACACAGCAAGCCATGCCAGCTATTATCCTGGGGCTCACCCTATTACTTTAAAGCTGTTGTTTTGTCCTGATAATGGCCGTATTTTAGGTGCTCAGGCCGCTGGGATTGATGGTGTCGATAAGCGTATTGACGTATTAGCGGTAGCGCAACGCGCTGGTATGACGGTATATGATTTAGCCGACCTTGAGCTCACTTACGCGCCTCCTTTTGGCTCTGCGCGAGACGTGGTCAATCAGGCAGGTATGGTCGCTGCGAATGTGTTATTAGGCGATGAAGTGACTTGTCACACTCAAGATCTACAGGCCTTGACTGCGACACAAATTATTGTCGATGTGCGTAATCCTGGCGAACTAACGGCTGTGGGTGCGATTGATAATGCGATTAATATTCCGCTGCCGCAACTTCGAGACCGACTCAATGAACTTCCCAAAGACAAAGAATTATTGCTGCTCTGTCAGGTAGGGTTGCGCGGTCATGTCGCCTGTCGCATGTTAGTCCAGCATGGTTTTAAAGCACGCAACCTCAGCGGTGGCTATAAAACTTACCAAATGGTCAATGCGCGTTTTTAGTACATTAGTTAAGAAAAACCTTAACAGCCATCTGTCCCTATTAATAAACAAGGCTTAGAGTGAGTAGTTATCAAGATTGTAAACAAAGCCACAGTCAATGTGTTGTCTGTGGCGACGCTAAACAAAATCCATTGTCATTACAATGTAAGTTTTTTGCAGACGGTGACAATCAGGTTGTTGGTTATCATAAAGCAAGTCAGCAGCTTCAAGGCTACACTAGCTTCTTACATGGCGGCGTAGCAAGCACCTTAGTCGATGCCGCCATGACTCATTGTTTGCTTATGCAAGGCATTAAAGCCTTAACTGCCGAAATGACAGTACGCTTTGTTGCCCCAATAAAAGTTGGCGATGCCATCAAAATTGTCGGTCATCTGGTGAGCAAACGCTTAGGAATGTACCAACTAGAAGCCGTACTCTATGTAGAAAATAAAGCTTGCGTGACGGCTAAGGCGAAGTTTATTCAACATAGGAACGGAGTCATAGGCTAGTTTAGAACCCATCTCAGCAACAAGGACGAGTCTATATTTTCATTTAAATCTAGCCCAAAAAAAACCAGCCTGATGGCTGGTTTCGTTTTATTGGCTTAGCTGACTAGCGATTAAGCTTGTGGGCGCATCGCTGGGAATAAAATCACGTCACGGATAGTATGAGTGTTAGTGAATAGCATCACCAAACGGTCGATACCAATACCTTGACCCGCGGTTGGCGGTAAACCGTGCTCGAGTGCAGTGATGTAGTCTGCATCGTAGAACATGGCTTCGTCATCGCCGGCATCTTTGGCATCAACTTGCGCTTTAAAGCGGCTGTCTTGATCTTCAGCATCATTGAGCTCAGAGAAGCCGTTAGCCACTTCACGGCCACCGATAAAGAACTCAAAACGGTCGGTGATGAAATCATTGTTATCATTACGACGTGCTAAAGGCGAAATATCCGCGGGATAGCCAGTAATGAAAGTAGGTTGCATCAGTTTAGTTTCAGCCGTTTCACCAAAAATTTCTTCCAGCAACTGGCCACAAGTCCAGAATTTTTCTAGCTTGATGCCTAGGCTCTTGGCTAAGTCGCGCATAAAGTCTACGTCTTTAACTTGCTCGTAGGTCATCGCTTGAATAGTGGCGTTATCAGGATTGTATTTCTGAATGGCTTCTAACATGCTTAAACGGGCATAAGGACCACCAAAATCGACTGTGTCCTCGCCGTATGGCATTTGGGCACTACCGAGTAAATCAATGGCAATTGAACTGAGCATTTCTTCAGTTAAATCCATTAGGTCTTTATAATCCGCGTACGCCATATAGAATTCCATCATGGTGAATTCTGGGTTATGACGTGGCGATAAACCTTCGTTACGGAAGTTACGGTTAATTTCGAACACACGCTCAAAACCACCAACCACTAACCGCTTTAAATAAAGTTCTGGCGCAATACGTAAGTACATGGCCATGTCTAACGCGTTGTGATGAGTGACAAATGGACGTGCTGTAGCACCACCAGGAATAACGTGCATCATAGGAGTTTCAACTTCCATGAACTCTTTTTTGACCATAAAGTGACGAATAGCGGAAACCACTTTAGAACGCATAATAAAGGTATTGCGAGACTCTTCATTAACGATTAAATCAACGTAACGCTGACGATAGCGCGTTTCTTGGTCGGTTAACCCGTGGAACTTTTCAGGTAACGGACGTAATGCTTTAGTCAGTAACTGATATTCTTCCATATTAACGTACAAGTCGCCCCGGCCCGATAAATGCAGCTGACCTTTAACACCAATGATGTCACCGATGTCTAAACCTTGATAACGCTCTTTTAAATCACCTTGCACTGGCTTACCAGCGTAAGCTTGAATACGACCAGACACGTCTTGAATGACTAAAAATGGACCTCGTTTTGCCATAACACGGCCGGCAATACTGGTTTGAAACCCTAACACTTCTAGCGCTTCTTTGGTCTGCTCACCATATTGCGCCTGTAACTCAGCCGCTTTATGGCTACGTTGCCAAGTATTTGGATGAGCATTAGCAGGACAACTGGTGCGGATGTGGTCTAATTTAGCGCGACGTTCAGCAATCAGTTTGTTTTCATCTTGTACGTGTTCAGTCATATTATATTCTCGCGTTTACTCGCCACACTTTGTGATGGCGGAAAAATTAATTTACTTAAAGTCCTGATTTTAGGCTGGCTTCAATAAACTTATCTAAATCACCATCCAGCACAGATTGAGTATTGCGGTTCTCAACCCCCGTGCGTAAATCTTTGATACGGGCGTCATCTAATACGTATGAACGAATTTGACTTCCCCAGCCGATGTCTGATTTTGCATTTTCAGCAGCTTGTTTATCGGCATTTTGCTGGTGCATTTGTAACTCGTATAACTTCGCCTTTAACAGTTTATAGGCAGCGTCACGGTTTTTATGTTGCGAGCGATCGTTTTGACATTGCACCACAGTATTGGTTGGCAAATGCGTAATACGTACCGCTGAATCTGTTTTGTTGACGTGCTGACCACCTGCGCCAGATGCGCGATAAGTGTCAATACGTAAATCAGACGGATTAATTTCGATTTCAATTTCGTCATCAATTTCTGGGTAAACGAAAACGGAACAAAAAGAGGTATGACGTTTACCTGATGAATCAAATGGTGATTTACGCACCAAACGATGAACACCGGTCTCTGTTCGCATCCATCCAAAAGCATATTCTCCGGTGAACTTAATCGTTGCACCTTTAATACCCGCTACATCGCCGTCAGTCACTTCAATTAACTCTGGGCTAAAACCATGTGCCTCACCCCAGCGTAAATACATGCGCAGAACCATATTGGCCCAGTCTTGTGCTTCGGTGCCGCCTGAACCAGATTGAATATCCAAGTAACAATTTGATGCATCATTCTTACCAGAAAACATGCGGCGGAATTCGAGATCAGCCAAACGAGTCTCTAACGACTCAAGTTCTGAAGCGGCATCATTAAAGGTTCCTTCGTCATCTTCTTCAATGGCCAGTTCAAGTAACCCTTCGATGTCTTCTAGACCTGAGTCCATATCATCAATGGTTTTGACCACTAAGACTAACGCAGCACGCTCTTTACCTAATGCTTGAGCACGTTCAGGCTCATTCCACACTTCAGGGCTTTCAAGCTCTCGACTGACTTCTTCTAACCGCTCACTTTTGGCAGCGTAGTCAAAGATACCCCCGAAGTAGCTCAGTGCGTTCGGCGAGCTCTTTGATTTTGAATTTTACCGGATTAACTTCAAACATGAATATTCAACTTAAATTTAGCCGTTAACGAAAGGTGCAACGGCGTATTTTACCCCATGAGAGGCGCTAAACCTAGACCAGAAGAGCGATTATTAATAAACAAATGACGAATATATTGCGCAGAAACAACACCAAAAAAATCATTAACCTGTAATAAACAGATTAAATGGACCTATTGTTATCATTAAAAAATGATTAAAAAAAATGAACCCCTTCGGGTTCATTTTTAACGATCGGTTTGGTAAAAATTATACTTTAAATTGACCCACTAACTGAGCTAAGGTCTGACCTTCATTCGCCACGGTTTTGCTCATATCAGATGCCTCTTCACTGGCTGCTAGTAACGTATTCACAATCTCTTGTACTGAATTGATATTGCGATTAATTTCTTCAGTCACTGAGCTTTGCTCGGTAGCGGCGGTGGCTATTTGGGTACTCATGTCATTAATACTGGTCACCGATGAGGTTACTGAACCTAAGCTTTCAGAAATCGCCCGCGAGGACTCAACCGAACTTAAACAACTGGTTTGGCTTTCTTCCATGGCTTGTACCGCTTTGGTGACTAACTTATGCAGTTCAGACAGCATTTCATTAATCTCGACCGTACTGGCTTGGGTACGACTGGCTAAATTTCTCACTTCATCGGCAACAACGGCAAAACCTCGACCTTGTTCGCCAGCTCGGGCAGCTTCAATCGCCGCATTAAGAGCCAGTAAATTGGTTTGTTCGGCAATTCCGCCTATGACACTGAGTACAGAGTTAATTTTTTTCGATTGTTCACTTAATGACTTCACATTGCCAGCGGCATTGTCAATTTGAGTCATTAAATTGGACACTTCCGTTAGTGAGGTATCAACACAATCTTGTGCTTTACCTACGTTATCAGAGGCTGCGTGTGTTGCCTCTGCAACCATATTGGTATTATGTGCCACATCATTAGCCGTAGCCGACATTTCAGTGATGGCAGTAACAATTTGATCAACTTCACTATTATGGTGGTTGAGTTGCTCAGTCATCGACACCGTTTGGCCATTGATGCTTTGAGCAGCATGCTTAACTCTGTCCGTTGCGCCAGCCACATCACTAATAATATGCTGTAATTTGTCGATAAACAGATTGAATGCACTGCCTAACTGTCCAATCTCATCTTCACTGGTGATATCTAAACGTTTGGTTAAATCGCCTTCACCTTTGGCAATATCATTTAACGAGGTAGCCATATTCTGGATTGGCACCACCATTTTATGTGCCATCACCACCACGGCAAAAGCCGTTATGCCTGTAAGACCTATAGCAATGAGTAAAAACATCAGTGCTTTTTGACCCATCTCTTCCGTTTTATAGGTTTTATAAGCCGCAATGGACTCTTCAATATCATCAATATAGGCACCCGAGCCTAACATCCAATGGGTGTTGGGGATCATTACCGCAAAGCCGAGTTTTTCAATAAGCTGGCTACTACCCGGTTTTTGGTAGTAATAAGAAAAATTACCAGTACCCGCTTGAGCGGCCTCTAATAAGCCAACAATAATTTTGGTGCCACTAGGGTCGGCCATATCTATTTTGTTTTGGCCTTCAAGTTCAGGCATAGTCGGGTGAAAAATATTGACCCCAGCATCATCATATATATAGAAATAGCCTGCAGTGCCAAAACGTAAATCTCTTAATGCTGCATTGACATTTCCCTTGTCACCCAAAGCAAGTTCATATTCAACAACGCCCTGAGCAATCTGGACTGATTCTTTTAGTTGGTTTTGGCGCTCTGAAATTAATTCACTGCGAAAGTTATCAATATCTTTGGTTAAAGATGACTCTTCATTAACATAAAAAATACTCAGTAATACGGTGAGGATCAACGAAAGCGGAATTAATGATAAGCCCAGGAGTTTATTGCGTAGTGAAGATCTCAGCATAGTGGCAAGCCTTTTGAGGGTAATAATCGATTTAGCATACTAATCTATTTTTTATAGATACTTAAACTAACTAACTATATACCTCCCAATAAAGTGAGACCGGTCTCAAAAAAGCACAATATAGTAACTTTTTTATAACATTGATAATCCGCTGCCCATGGCAGCAAATCCTATCACCAACCACACTAAGCTGGGCTTGAAGACTTTTAACAGACTAAAGCCAATAATCACTAAAGCCATATCCAACGGCATGATCACCGCACTGGTAAATACCGGTTGATAAAGTGCCGCAAGTAAGAGTCCGACAACAGCCGCATTCACTCCCGCGATAGCGCCTGCTATGGCCGGACGTTGGCTTATTGAATGCCAACTTTTTAAGCCCACCAGCATCAGTAAAAAACCCGGGAGAAAAATAGCTAACGTCGCCACTATAGCCCCAAGGATCGGCGACTCTAACCATAAGTCAGCCCCTAAAAAAGTGGCTAAGGTAAACATAGGTCCAGGAATGGCTTGTGCAAGCGCATAACCGGTCAAAAAACGATCTGGGGTAATGTATTGACCGACGCTGGTTTCAAGCAAGGGCAATACGACATGCCCACCACCGAACACTAAACTGCCGACTTGATAGAACTGCGCAAAAATTTGTCCAAGGCTATCGGGTTGATTGATAAGATATAAAGATGCCGCTATTCCTATAATAAATAATGCTAACCAACGATAATCAAGCTCAATAGCAGGAGAGTCCGGTGTAATACTGTCACCCCGAGTCATCAGCGTGACCCCAACAATAGCCGCCACAATTAACACGGCTATTTGGATCAATAATGAAGGCATTAATATAATAGCAACAGCTGTTGCTGCCATTAATATTTTTGCGGTTTTTCGTTGGCAAAATTGAGTGAACATTGACAAGGTTGCGTCAGCTACTACCACTACAGCAAGTAACTTTAGGCCGTGAATAGCCCCCGCAACGGTTGTTAATTGCAACCATTGCGCACTGGTAACCGCAAATAAAAACAACAGTAAAAACGATGGTAAGGTAAACCCCAAAAAGGCGGCTAATCCCCCCAGTAAACCGCCACGGTGATAACCAATCGCAAAACCGACCTGACTTGAACCAGGCCCTGGCATAAACTGACTCAGGGCAACAAAACTAGAATATTGCTTATTGTCTAGCCATTGCAGTTCGTCCACAAAGGCTTTTCTAAAATAGCCTATGTGTGCCGCAGGTCCTCCAAAGCTGATCAAACCTAATGCTAAAAAGCGACTGAATATTTGCCACATCGTCCTGGTACCTTTTTGTGTTGGTAAACAATACTATGACATTGAGGTGACATTTTTATGACGACAAAAAACACCCTTCTCTAGTAGCCTCTTATACTAAACCTTATCAATAAGTGATCAACTCAAAACGAGTGTTGAATGACGACTCAAGTACCGCTTACTTTACAAAAAGAGTAATGCAGCGGTTCTAACATGACCAATACTTCAAATGATCGACATGAGAAAACATATCAAACAAATCGGTTACTATTGTTATTTTATACTGACTTGCTCAACCATTGAGAGCTGAATATTGCGGCATGACAGACCATCACCACGCTCAAAATAATCATCTTTCACAGCTGCTTCCCGCGCCAGAATTAAGCATAAAAAATGCCTGATCACACAGTTGCTTCAATTGTTGTAAATCTTCAATACTGCCACCAACTTTACAGCGCATTTGCTCAGGAATACTCAATGCTTGCTGGTATAATTGCTGGCCTTGCTCAGTCACATGTAACACACGCACGCGTTCATCTAACTCGCTGCGACCTCGAGTCACTAACGTTTTACTTTCTAAGCGTTTTAATAACGGGGTTAACGTTCCAGAATCAAGATGTAATTTCTCACCTAAGGTTTTGACACTTATCCCCGGCTCTTTCCAAAGCACCATCATCACCAAATACTGTGGATACGTCAGCGACAACTCATCTAATAAGGGTCGATATGCGCGGATCAAAGCATTGGTCGCGCTGTATAATGAGAAACACACCTGATTTTCAAGTGCTAGCGGATTTTGTGCTGTAGGGAATTGAGATCCAGTAGACGCTTTACTAGGCATAGGCTTTACTCCGCTAACCAATAATATGAGTCAATGATAACATTGGTTGTGCACAACCTATAATTAAAAATTCAGTAAGCCACTTTTTGATAAAAATGCATCAAGCGCGGCGATCCTTGGTCGACAGAAGACTAACATTCAGTTTTACATTAAGGTTAACCATGTCACTTAGCGTTAATTCTCCTTCTTCAATGCCCACCACGATTGATTCAGGCAACAGCTTAAAAGTTGCCGTTATGGCTAACTATCAGCAAAAAATTGAAGGACAAATGGCATTATAACTTATCGCTGCAGCGCAACTATCTGCGCAACGACCTGCGCAACGACCTGCGCCGCAGCAATAAGCTAACAGTGGCCATAATGTAAATACCACGGCATAAACGGATTATCACAGCATCAAAACCCTAGCGAATAGTCTCTATAAAATCACTAAGGTAAAATCAACGCTTCATACCGCGAACGACATATTGATCAATCCACATCCGCTTATTTTGGGCATCAGTGTTAATATCGAAGCCATTTTAAGGCGTCATCTTGGTCTTCGAAATATTTAATCTCACCTGCAATAAACCAACTACCTACTTTGGCCGCCCATTCTTGCCAGCCTTTATTACCCCAAATCGCCACTCTTTCAAACTCTGATTTATGGTTTAACCCCAGCTTTAAATCATCCCAAGCAGCATGCAAATCCCAACCGTCGAGCTCAGTCGCATCGAGAAATAAACTCACTTGAGGTTGATCAACTTGGCTTAATGCCCCCTCTAACATTGGGGTAATGACGAGGTAATCTTGGTGGGTTAATGTGCCCGTTGCTTTTAATGTCACAAAAAACACATTTTCAATTCGGTTTATGCCAATCGATAAACCATGTTTCTTCATATCCATATCGAGACTCCTTTACTATGCTATTACACAATTAAATGCACGCGCGCCCATATAATGTTTGTGCATGCTTATATTTTAGCCACAGATACGAGGAAATGTATTCCGGAGTGCACAAAATAAACGTTAGAGTACTTATGGTGTAATGGGTAATATTAACCATTTAACGATCACAGCAAACGATCTCTCTAGAGCGGCGTAATATGAGAATAGCCAAGACACGCAAACAAATGAGAGGTTAACATTCTGTTAATATGCATCAGTGGCATGAACACCATTATCAGTGGCAGTATGCCACGACGGTGATGAACAACAGGATCAATGGTCATCAGGCGACTCATCGATAAAACAACAATAGCGTTAGGGTATTCTTCCGACGGGTGCGCCTAAGACGTGATTTACTCTACGGATGCTTTACTCGACGTCCATCTTCTTTAGACAATTGCGAAAAGATCGTTGCGGCTAACATCGTCATAATGCCAACCGTAACGAACGTCAGTTGGAAAGCTCTAAGCACAGTGCCCACTCCATCACTGTCGACATCAGTGCTAAAGCCGCCAAGTAAAGCCCCTGCACAGGCAACCCCCAGACTTAATGATAATTGCCCTACCACCGACAACAAACTGTTGCCACTGCTGGCACTGGCATCATCGAGGTCTATTAGGGTTACAACATTCATCGCCGTGAACTGCAACGAGTTGATTGCGCCCAGAATAGCCAGCATTCCCAACAATAACCAGTATGGAGTCTGTTCGCTTACCAAGCTCATGCTCATTAGCATAAGCCCCAGCGCCAACGTATTAGTAGTCAGTACGAAGCGATAGCCTAAACGTTCGATAATCGGTCGTGCCACATACTTGGCCAGTATCGCCGCAGCCGCTAATGGCAACATACTCATCCCAGCCTGAGATGGCGAATAACCCAGCGCCACTTGCAACAGCAATGGCACCAGAAACGGCAACGCGCCACTGCCCAAGCGAGCAAACAGATTACCAAATAGGCCAATAGCAAACGTCCTCGTCCGAAATAATGATGGCGCAAACAGCGGATGCTCAATACGCCCTGCCCGCAACCAATATGCTATCAAACACGCCATACCACCAAATAACAATAACATCACCCGTAGGTGTGGCATATGCAGTTCGCCTAGCCCTTCCATGGCAATGGTGATCAACAACATCGCCGCACCAAACAGTAAAAAACCCAGACTATCGAAACGCAACTTTTCCTTGCCACGGAGATCGGGGATGAACCGCCACACGGCATAACAACCCACCACGCCAACGGGCAGATTGATCAAAAAGATCCAATGCCATGTCAGGTATTGCACCATCCAACCGCCCATCGTTGGGCCAATCAACGGACCGAGTAGACCGGGAATGGTGATAAAGCCCATGATCCGTACTAATTCCGAACGCGGATATATCCGAAGCACCACCAGTCGCCCCACAGGCAACATTAACGCGCCACCCAACCCCTGAATAACCCGAGCGCCAATGAGCATGTCTAATGAATAGGACAATGCACAAAGCAATGATCCAACACTGAACAATAAGATGGCACCAAAGAAGATTTTTTTGGTGCCAAAGCGATCAGCAATCCAGCCAGAAGCCGGGATCAACAAGGCAACGGTGAGCATATAAGCGATAATCACACCTTGCATACGCAGTGGATCTTCGTTTAAATCGCTGGCCATCGCCGGGAGTGCTGTATTGAGGATCGTCCCATCAAGCGACTGCATGAAAAAGGCAATCGCGACGACCCAAGGTAACCCACGGGCAGTCTCTGCATCGAGAAGTTGGCTATCAGGCATTAAACCTCCATTTACCACATGAGTGTAGCCACACCAAGCAGTGCAAACAATACAGCACAACCTCGATGAATAAGCTTCATGGGTAATTTATTAGCACTAAAATGTCCAGCGAGTACAACAGGGACATTGGCAATCAACATTCCCAATGTCGTGCCGATCACAACCCAGGTGAGTGATTGATATTTTGCCGCCAAGACTACAGTGGCAATTTGAGTTTTATCCCCTATTTCAGCAATAAAAAACAAAATAAACGTCGCAGTAAAAGCACCGAGTTGATAGAAACGGTTATCATCATCATCGATTTTATCGGGTATAAGCACCCATAACGCAATAGCAAAAAATGAACCGGCCACCAGATAGGTCGCCCATTGTGGATCAATCCAAGTAATTGCCCACTGGCCAAGCCATGCAGCAAGGAAATGATTCAATATTGTGGCGAGTAAAATACCTGAGATAATAGCGGTTTTATTGCTAAATCTCACCGCGAGCAGCAAGGCTAATAATTGAGTTTTGTCGCCTATTTCAGCGATGGCAACAGTAAGAGTTGAGGCGAATAAAGCTTCCAATGTGATATTCCTAGGGGTAAATGACAACTAAGCACGAGCCACCGCATACCCCTTGATGCAGTTACTGTGCTTAGGTCTCGCTTGGTAAAACCACTGATTAACAGTGTGTTACTGTCTGCACCATGGCGTGAGGCCAATTATGTTGATACAGACATCTTGTGTGCCATAACAGCAAGACAAGATTAGCTACTCCCCTAAAACAATTCGCATTATAACGATTAAATAATTTTATTCAATGGACTCATTTTACAGTGTAAATTCGGCATAAAAATAACCTCACCCCAACAGTAACGCCGTAATGCTACGCTATTGCAAAAATCACGTGTAAAAAAGTTTGGTCTATTGTTGTGTAATTGTTTACAAACACCGCTGTTAGCCTTTAACAGTCAAAGATCCTTGCCTGCTCTGTCACCCTTCTGCTAATGTCCGATACAAATAAAATAAAAATTAGACTGGACATTTTCTGTGAATTTTAAAACGTTAGGCTCTATTTCAATTGTAGCTGGAACGGCCATTGGGGGAGGTATGTTAGCGCTACCATTAGCAACGGCAGCCTTGGGTATGATCCCCGCATTAATCTTATTAGTGGTTATTTGGGGGTTATCAGCTTACACCTCGTTATTGATGTTAGAAATTAATCTTCACTCTGGTGTCGGCGATAACGTCCATGCCATTACCGGTAAAACACTGGGAAAAGTCGGCCAGCTCATTCAAGGTGGCTCATTCCTGAGCTTATTATTTGCGTTAACCATGGTGTATCTGATGGGAGGGTCATCGCTATTAGAAACCCGTTTACAACCCATCGGCATTAACATGAGCAACCAAGTAGCCATCATACTGTTTACGGTTATTTTTGGTGGATTAATTGCCATTGGCGTGAAGTGGATTGATAAAGTATCACGCATTTTATTTACTTCTATGGTGGTGTTACTCGTCATTGTGGTGGCATTTTTATTACCAGACGTTAATTTAATCAGTGCATTAAACAATTACTCAACCGATGTTGCTTCAGGCACGGCGCTACAACAATTATGGCTAGCAGCCATTCCTGTAGTGTTTACCTCATTTGGTTTCCATGTGTGTATTGCGACGATTGTGCGCTACTTAGAAGGTGATGCCGTTTCACTCAGAAAAGTGTTATTGATCGGCTCGAGCATTCCACTGGTTTGCTACATCCTGTGGTTGTTAGTGACCTTAGGGTCTTTAGGCGGCGAAACCGTCCATAGCTTTGGTGGTTCACTGCCTAAACTCGTTGCAGCTTTACAAAGCTTAGCTCAATCAAGAATTATAATCCAAGCCATTGATTTATTTGCTAACCTTGCATTAATCACTTCGTTCTTAGGCGTTACCATGAGCTTGTTTGACTATGTTGCCGAACTCACTCGAGCCAAGGATGATGCCTCAGGTCGCGCTAAAACATGGCTCATTACCTTTATACCACCGCTATTGTGTGCACTTTACTACCCAGATGGCTTTTTAAGCGTCCTTGGTTTTGCAGCTATTCCATTGGTGGTGATAATTATCTATTTACCCATTGCAATGGCATTAAAGCAACGTTCACAGCCATTGGGCGGCTACCAAGTCTCTGGTGGCAGTTTGGGACTTATCATCGCGGGCTTACTCGGTACCTTGATTGTTGTTGCCCAGTTGATGGTGGCATTAGCCTGAACCATATAACTCATAAAATGGATTTGTAAGCGAGTTTTACAAACCCTATTAAGATGATAAAACATTTGTTAAAGTCAGGCTAAGCCTGACTTTTTTGTTTTACGCTTTAATAACATTGACCAACACAATTAAACAAGAATTAAACAAGAATGAGACATGAATGGCCATAATATTCATCACACGCTAACACCTCCTCCCCAAAAAATAACGGAATTATATAATGAAAAAATGGTTATTAACTGTTGCAATAGCAGCCAGCTTTGGCGCTATGGCAGATGAAGGTATGTGGCAACCACATCAACTACCTGCGATGGCCGATGAACTCAAGGAAAAAGGCTTAGAGATCAGCGCTGAATCAATCTCTAAATTAACTGAATTTCCAATGAATGCCGTGATCAGCCTTGGTGGTTGTACCGCTTCATTTGTATCGCCAAAAGGCTTAGTCGTCACCAATCACCACTGTGCCTATGGTTCAATTCAGTACAACTCAACCCCAGAAAAAAACCTACTTAAAGACGGGTTTTTAGCCAAAACTTACGCAGAAGAACTGCCAGCTACACCGGGTTCACGTATTTTTGTGACTGAAGCGGTCACCAATGTTACCGATAACGTTAAAGCAAACCAAATGGATAAGGTGGGTAATGATTTTTACCAAGGCATCGAACAGCAAGAAAAAGCCTTAGTGGCAGAGTGTGAAAAAGAAGACGGTTACCGCTGCCAAGTGTATAGCTTCCATGGCGGCTTAGAATATTATCTGGTTAAGCAGTTAGAAATTCGCGATGTCCGTTTAGCTTACAATCCAGCGGCTAGCGTAGGTAAATACGGCGGCGATATCGATAACTGGATGTGGCCACGTCATACTGGTGACTTCTCATTTTATCGGGCATATGTATCTAAAGACGGAAAGCCTGCCGATTTTAGCAAAGACAACGTACCGTACGAGCCAAAAAGCTTTTTAAAAGTATCAGCTAAGGGCGTTAGCGATGGCGACTTTGTGATGGTTGCCGGTTACCCAGGCAGTACTAACCGCTACCGCACTGCCGATGAAGTTAACAATCAGTTTGAGTGGGCTTATCCTGAAGGGAAAGTCCTGCAAGAGCGCATGATTGAGATCATCAAAGAAACCGCGCCAGAAGGCAGCGACGAGCGGATTAAATACGAAAGCTTGATTGCTGGTTTAGCCAATTATGCCAAAAACTTTACCTCGATGATTGAGTATTATGGTAAATCAACCATGCTCGCTGATCGTGAGAAAATAGAGAGCGATTTAGCAAACTGGATCGGCAAAGATAAAAAGCGCCAACAGCAATATGGCGAAACACTATCAAGCTTAGAAAAACTGGTTGCTAAGAGTCAGCAAAATCAGCAAAGAGACACTTTATTAGGTTATATCGGTTACACCACTATGGTCACCACCGCACGTGATTTGTATCGCTTAGCTAATGAGAAAACCTTAGCTGATATGGCTCGTGAACCAGGTTACCAAGAACGTGACATGACCAACTTTACGTCAAGCATGGAACGTATTGATCGCCGTTATGCAGCCAGTGTCGATAAAGCCCTGCTAGCCGATTTACTGACGCGCTATGCCGCATTACCTGCAGAGCAGCATTTAGCCTCTTTAGATAAAGCCTTTGGTATTAGCAAAAAATTTGATGCTAAAGCGTTAGCGAACACATTGGATAAAATGTACGCCAACACCAAGCTAAACAACAAAGAAACTCGCTTAGCATGGATGAACAAATCGGTTGCAGACTTTAAAGTCTCTAACGACCCATTCATTCAATTTGCAGTACAAACCTTTGATGCTGACATGGCGCGCGAAAAAGAGAAAAAGCAATTAGAAGGTGACTTAATGAAAGTACGTCCACAATATATGGACGCGATCATTGCCTATAACCGCGAGCAAGGTAAACCGGTTTATGCCGATGCAAACTCAAGCCTGCGGGTGACAATAGGTAACGTGAAAGGTTACTCACCACAAGATGGCCTAGTGGCAGTGCCTTTTACCCGTTTAGAAGGCCTTTTAGCCAAAGACACTGGAGTTGACCCATTTGATGCACCAGCAAAACAGCTTGAGCTGATTAAGCAAAAGCAATACGGCGATTACTATGTCAAAGCCATTGACTCAGTCCCGGTTAATTTTTTATCGACCCTTGATACAACCGGCGGTAACTCAGGATCACCCACCTTAAACGGCCGCGCTGAATTAGTCGGTTTGCTGTTTGACGGTGTGTACGAAAGTATCATTGGTGACTGGGGATACGACGCTCAAAGCAATCGTTCCATCCAAGTTGATAGCCGTTATATGCTCTGGGTAATGCAGTACTTAGATCATGCTGACAATTTATTAGCTGAAATGGACATTGTTAAATAATCATTGTTTAACAAAATGCTCAGCTTACTGCGCATTTAAGACTCAATAACTCTGCGGCCGTTAATGGCCGCATTGTTTTTTCTGCTAATTCAGCAAGACACACATCCAGCAACTGGGTACGCATTAAATCAATCACTTTATAGCTCAACGCCTGACACATACGCCTAATCTGCCGATTTAATCCTTGGGTTAATACGATCTCAAATCTGTCTTCATCCGCCTCAGAGCTCCATCGCCGAATGTCACACGGTCGAGTTTGCACTTGCCCATATTGCACGCCTTGCGCCATCATCAATAAAAATTCTGCGCTGATAGGCTTATCCACTTGGACGACATAAGTCTTTGGATGATAAAAATCAGGATGCATTAACGCTTGAGTCAATTGGCCATCATTAGTGAGCAGTAATAATCCGCGAGAATTTTTATCTAAACGCCCTGCAGGATACAGCCTGGGTGACTCGGGTAATAAATGGAGCAGACTATGGGGATCATTAGCTAATAAACGGCAATCAACGCCAACAGGCTTATGGTACAGCCAATACTGTTTAGCTTGCACGGGCAAAATGGGTTTACCATCCACCAAAACCATCACCGCTTCTGCGGGGTTAATTCGATCAGTATGCTTGGCTAATTGATGATTAAGACTCACTCGACCACTATCGATAAGTCGCGCAGCTTGCCGTCTTGATGCCACGCCACACACAGCTAAATAATGACTTAATCGCATCGATGTCATAGACAATACTCAAGCAAGAATGGACATAAAATAACGGGTTCCGAGAAATAGGTCCACATTAGTTTGTTACGTGTTAATTTTTATTAGCATGCTTAACCCGAGGCAGATCCAGCATAAAATATTCACCTGGGTTAATGACCATATAGCCGATGACACAACATAGGTAAAAATTTATCAAACAATTGGCAAAATCCAACTGACGCTAATCCAATAGCATCAATGACATGAACACAATCATTAGGTGTCAATTATGATTGCTGCCACTCCAGGGAACGGGTCGATACTTAAGCAAAAACAGGCATGGGAATGTTAACCCGGAAAACGCAAAAGTAATGACCAATATCCAAGAACCAAGAACCAAGAACAGTAATAGCCAATCATTACTGATTGGCTATTACTTGATTATCGTAAAATAGCGACATTCGTCGCCACTTAAACTGGGTAAGCAAGTGATGATTGATCATATAACCGATTTAGACTCGTTTACGAAATATCACAATGATCACTGCCATGACGGCCAAAATCATACAATACCAAGCATTAGACACTGCGACTAATGGACTAATGGTAAACACAGAGGCAATTAGTAGTGCTTGGGCGCCATGTGGAATTAATCCCTGAATAATACAAGCAAAAATATCGAGAATACTGGCCGCTCGTTTGGGGGAAACCCCATGCTTTTCGGCTAGCTCCTTGGCGATATCACCCGTCACCACAATCGACACAGTATTGTTAGCTACACATGTATTGGTAGCGGCAACAATCGCGGCCATGCCTAACTCTGCCGCACGGCTTGATGCTTCGCCATTCGCTTTTGAAAAACGTTTGATTAGACGTTCAATCTGCTTGCTGACAAACGTTAGTCCACCCTGCTGCTGCATTAGTGAAGCTAAACCACCGACTAACATCGACAGAATAAAAATCTCCTGCATATTGGTAAAACCGGTGTAAATGTCATTACCAAATTGGATAAAGGTATAGTGAGAACTTAACACGCCTGTCACGCCGGCTAATACTATCCCTAATGACAGCACCACAAATACGTTTAAGCCGACCACCGCTAACACTAGAATGGTTAAATACGGTAGTACTTTTAAGATTTCAATATCCTGAGCAACAATATCTGCTTGCCCTTGACCGACAAATGAAAAAGCAATCAAGGTGAGGATCGACGCAGGGATAGCAAACACTAAGTTCTCACGAAATTTATCTTTCATTTCACAGCCCTGAGTTCGCGTTGCCGCAATCGTGGTATCTGAAATAATCGATAAATTGTCACCAAATAACGCACCAGACATTACCGCACCCGCCATTATGGCATAGTCAATATGAGCTTGATCAGCGACCCCTAACGCCACCGGCGCAACGGCAGCAATGGTGCCCATCGACGTCCCCATCGATGTTGCAATAAAAGCGGCTATAACAAAAAAACCAGGCAATAATAAATTGGATGGAATAAACGATAAACCGAGTGCCACCGTCGCATCAACGCCGCCAGTTGCTTTTGCAACAGCAGCAAATGCACCAGCCAATAAATAAATTAAACACATAGCAATAATATTACTGTGGCCAATACCTTCAATAAAGGTTTCTATCGCATTATTGATTTGCTGCTTTGACAACAATATTGCCAATACAATGGCAGGTAAAATGGCAATAACACTGGGTAATTGGTAGAACGCATAATCAACACCCTGACTTTGAAAATATAAGCCTGCACCAATAAACAATCCTAAAAACAAAAAAAGTGGCAATAATGCCACAAACGATGCCGGGCTGTTTACTGCCGAGGTGGCTGATGAAGTAGCTTTAGTCAAAGTGGTCTCTCTTTATCTTAACGAATAGGGATTGGCGGATGAGAAAAGCGAGTACGACTCAATCTCGATCATCAATGAATATTTAACAAAATGTTCAACGCTGCTATATATTGCAGTCACATCAAAACAAGTTGTGCCAAGAATAAGAGAACTCTTCGCCACTGTCAATATAGACGTCTAGACTTCCTTTATTTTGGCGTATTTAATTCTTAAATCTGAAAAATGCTACAAATAATTTACATAAATATAGAGTCTGTTGATCTTTCGAGATCAATTTTGCAGCAGTTTGTGGCGATTTGATACCAGGCGGGTTTATCTAAAGAGCCACACTATTTATCTCGAATAAATTGGGATCACGAAAGAACCATAAGCCCTGATCAACTTATCGATTTGTCACCCCTTTTTAAAGTAAAAATTGATTTACGTTAGTATTAACCTAATGTCGATTTGCTATTCTATATAAGCATTCACACATTTATACCATCGCATTATGGCCTTGTCTAAATAGTACAAGGATAAATGTGCAGGGTATTCAGCGTAGGTGAAATATGACCCATAAACCCGATCGGATCACTGCAATGAAACAACTCATTGCCCAAGTAAAACAAACCTTCCCATTAGACTCCCCTGATCTCTTTCGTTGTGGGCCCGCTAACAGTTGTGTGGGTTGCCCAAAAAAACTATTAGATCTTATCGATTCTGAGGTCACCTACTGGGAAGCGGCAATCGCACAGGGCGTTATGCCCTCTTTAGGTGATATCAGCCGCTTTGGTAAATTATGCCAAAACGTCGGCCGAGGATTAAAACGCAATCATATTCAACTGTCACCCGTTCTTGTAACTCAGTAAGCAACTCTGTATGAAACTCTGTATGCAACTCTGAACGCCTCACTTATTTTTAGGGAAGACATATTAATACGGCTCTGAATTTACTCCTCTTGCTGTCAATAAGCGTAAAAGCGAACCGTCCAATTAGTGGCATAAAAAAACCCACATAAGTGGGCTTAAAAGATAAAACACATTACCTTACTCGTCAGTGTCGCCTAACGATAGCAATGTTGCATTACCACCAAGAGCGGTAATGTTGTTGGTACGAGTTTTTTCAGTCACAAAACGGGTTAAGTAATGTGGACCACCGGCTTTAGGACCTGTACCTGATAACCCTTGACCACCAAATGGCTGCACACCCACTACGGCACCAATTTGGTTACGATTAATGTACACGTTACCGACATTCACTTTATCGGCTAGATTAAGCGCATGGCCTTCATTACGGCTGTGGATCCCTAATGTTAACCCAAACCCAGTGCTATTGATTTCGTCAATCACTTTGCCTAAATCAGCAGCCTTATAACGGATTACATGCAAAATAGGCCCAAAATGCTCTTTTTCTAGCATCTTTATCGAATCGATTTCAACCGCGGTTGGGGCTACAAAGTGACCCTTCTCAGTACCCGCTGGTAACTCAAGTTTATTAATTAACTTACCTACTTGGCTGATATGGTCAATATGGGCATTCAAGTTTGCTTTAGCTGTTGCATCAATCACTGGGCCCACGTCCGTCTTAACGAAGCTAGGATCGCCAATGATCAATTGCTCCATTGCACCTTTCATCACTTCAATCACCCTATCGGCAATATCTTCTTGTAAAAACAACACTCGCAGTGCTGAACAACGTTGACCAGCACTGGTAAATGATGAAGAAACTACATCATTTACCACTTGTTCAGGCTGTGACGTTGAGTCAACCACCATGGCATTTTGACCACCGGTTTCAGCGATTAATGGGATAATGGCGCCATCACGGTTGGCTAAGGTACGGTTGATAAGCTTTGCTGTACCTGTAGACCCGGTAAAACACACACCGCCAATACGCTCATCAGCCGTTAAGGCAGAACCGACAACAGCTCCCGTACCGGGTAAGAACTGCAATACATCTTTAGGGATCCCCGCTTGATGAGCAAGCTGCACGGCACGATAACCCACTAAGCAGGTTTGTTCAGCTGGCTTGGCAATCACGGTATTACCCGCGGCTAACGCCGCTGATACTTGGCCGATGAAAATCGCTAACGGGAAGTTCCATGGACTAATACAAACAAAAATTCCGCGACCTTGTAAAAACAACTCATTAAGCTCACCTGTTGGGCCAGGAAGTAATTCAGGCTTAGCCATCATTTTCTTCGCTTGCACGGCGTAGTAACGACAGAAATCGACCGCTTCACGTACTTCATCGATACCGTCTTGAATGCTCTTGCCCGCTTCACGGGTACACAACACAATCAGCTCTTCTCGGTTTTCTTCCAGTAAATCGGCTAGTTTTTGCAGTGCATTGGCACGAGTCTCAACCGGAGTCCGCGCCCAACGGCCAAAAGCGGCATCAGCACCCGCGACCGCTTGCTCTATTGCTTTAGCATCAGCAAACGCCACTGTGCCTACCGTTAATGAAGTATCAAAAGGACTCACTACCGTTTGTACATCACCCGTTAAGGTCTGACCGTTAACCAGCGGACCCGCAGTCCACTGAGTGGCACTGTACGTTTCTAATGCAGCAAAAAATGGCTCTGATTCAGAAATAATGTTCATGTTTAGTCCTTTAGAGTTTTTACGTTCTGCACCAAAAATATCTGCTGGCTGCACAATTTTTTGATTAGCTAAGGTTTTATAACCTTGTAAGGTCACTAATGGGTGAACCACTAAGCTTTCAATAGGGGTATGTGGGTCTACTAACTTGTGCACAAATGAGGTATTCGCACCGTTTTCAAGTAAGCGACGGACCAAGTAAGGCAGCAAGTCTTTATGGGCACCGATTGGCGCATAAATACGCACGGCTTTAGCACCACTTTCAGATAAAATGGTGTCGTACAATTCTTGCCCCATACCATGTAAGCGTTGGTACTCATAAAGGCGATCGCCGGCCATGGCATTAATACTGGCTACCGTTTGCGCGTTATGAGTAGCAAATTGCGGGTAAATAGCACCGCGAGTGGCATCTGATAGTAAGAAGCGTGCACAGGCCAAATAAGACACATCAGTGCTCGCTTTACGAGTAAATAAAGGATACCCCCCGTCACCCGCTTGCTGAGCCCATTTAAGCTCACTATCCCAATACGCACCTTTTACTAAACGTAATGGAATTTCATCACCTTGATCTTTTGCAAGACGAGTCACCCAGCATAAAACAGGTAAGCAGCGCTTCGAGTAGGCCTGCACCACAATACCCAGTAAGCCCCACCCTTTGGCAGCATCTGACTGATACAATTTCTTGAACAATGTTAACGATAGTTCAAGACGATCCATTTCTTCGGCATCAATTGAAATACCAATCTTCAGCTCACGGGCTTGAACAATCAGCTTAATGACAGTGTCGTACAGTTCGGTTAATACGCGATCTTCATTGGCGACTTCATAACGAGGATGCAATGCTGACAGTTTAATTGAAATTGTTGGCCGTGGAGCGTCAGACTCATCAAATTGCTGCGCGCCTAAATCACCGATAGCGTTACTGTAATCGATGAAGTATTTTTGCGCATCACTGGCCGTTAAAGCTGCCTCACCAAGCATGTCATAACTGTGGGTATAACCTAACTTACGCTTAGCTTCGCTATTTTTGAGCGCTTCTTTGACATTACGCCCTAATACAAACTGCTTACCCATAATCTTCATCGAAGCTAACATCGCTTGACGGATCACAGGCTCGCCAACGCGGTTAACGAGACGCTTAAGCAAGTTACTCGGTGTACCGTCAATGTTACGATCTAACTTAACGATTCTTCCGGTAAGCATTAACCCCCACGTTGAGGCATTAACCAGTAGTGAACCACTTTTGTTAAGGTGTACATCCCACTTAGCCCCAGACAGCTTATCTTCTATTAACGCATCGGCAGTTTCAGCATCAGGAATGCGCAACAGAGCTTCAGCTAAACACATTAGGATAATCCCTTCTTGTGTTTCTAAACTGTATTGTTGTAAAAAGGCATCAACCCCTACCATTAAACCTTTTTTCTCAAACTGACGTACTTTGCTAACGAGTTCGTGAGCGCGACGAGTGACTTGCTCAATGTCTGTATCAGACGAAGGCACTAACTTGATTAATTCAGATAGGTATTGCTCTTCATCGACAATATAGTTATCAGTAATGGCTTTAAATAACTCATCAAGAGTGGCATTGTCATAGCGGCCTTCCAGTACTTCACTCGCTTTGAACATAGTATTCGATTCCATCTAGGTCAGATTAAGGATGGTTGTTGTGGCTATTAAATGAATACAGTATTCATAAATATTTTATTTTGTATACAATGTACGATCTATTTTTCGGCGATTATACCTTCAAAATGTGAACTTGGACACTATAGATAAAAAATTGCCAACAATTGTTTGATTTTCATCACGGCATTATCCGTGCGCAATGTGATAAGACGTGAAAGTTAACAGGTAAAGGTTTTTAACAGCTTGTTAAGTAACAATTAATATTTATTTAACATAATAAAAAAATGAATGACTCTCATAGAAAAAAATGAAATAAAAAAAGCCAACGTTTGAATAGTTGGCTTTTTAGCAAGGATATGAATCGCATAAAAGATGATTTGATTCTATAGAAGCTCATCATCAACGGATATCATTACATCCAACGACTATTTTTACGACGCTGCGGACGCGGTAAGTACACCAATATAATACCAATCAATGCACCCATACCGCCAATCAAGCCTCCTTGTTGCCACATTTGATAACGACGATTATCAACCCCTTGCTGCACTTTTAACTCGGCTTCATCTCGCTGTTTAACCGCTATCGTTAATGCAGCGTTTAATTCAGTCACCTTTTCGTTAGCCAGAATTAAATATTCTTCAGTATTGTCAGTATTTTGAGTAATTTGATTTAATTGCTCATTGGCTTGCTTCAGTTGGGCTTCCATCTCTGGAAAACGTTCACGAAAACTAGGCTGATCGGTCACTAAACTGGTTAATACCCAGCCTTCTCGGCCTTTATGATCAATAATTTGAGTGAAATCACCATCGGTATTATCCAATAACGTGATCGGTTGACCCGCTTCTATGCTACCAAGAATACGAAATTCTGTACCCGGTCCACCATGAATAAACGTATACACATCATCAGAAATAAAACGCGTTGGTGCTTGGGCCGCAAATACGCCACTTGGCGCAAGTAAAAATATAAGGATTGAAAGTACTCTTAACACGGTATTTATCCAAACTCAGAAAACTTATGGTCATGCTATTTATTAAATGCTCTGAATGCAAGAAGGAAGTCATATGACTTCCTTCTTAAATGCATTCGCACTCACACTTCTGTTAATACTTCATTGGGTCTTGGTTAAATTAACTAAAGATGCTCTTAATAATGAAGAAGAACACAATAGATAATGCAGCACCTGCTGGCAGGGTAATAACCCAAGACACAACAATGTTACGTACCACACCAATATTGATTGCCGCGATACCACGCGCCATGCCCACACCTAACACTGCGCCCACTAAGGTTTGTGTTGTCGAGATAGGTAAACCGGTACCAGAAGCAATAACCACAGTCGATGCGGCAGCTAATTCAGCAGCAAAACCACGGCTTGGCGTTAAATGGGTGATGTTTTTACCAATGGTTTTCATCACACGCTGACCAAAAATAGCCAACCCCAACACAATACCCACTGCGCCTAATGGTAAAATCCACCATGCTAGAACAGCTTCAGCACCAATAACACCGCCACTTTCAACCACAGAAACCACTGCAGCTAATGGACCAATCGCGTTAGCAACGTCGTTTGAACCATGTGCAAATGCCATACAACATGCAGTTACAACCATTAAAATGGCGAAGACTTTTTCAACATTACCATACTGAGTTTGACGGTCAGCTTTGTCGCTCATTTTTAAACGGCTAATGGCCACTTTACCCAAAAGACCAACTACGGCCGCAACAGCCGCCGCTAAAAGATAAGCTTCTACGGTTGAAAAATTGATGCCTACATGCTTTAAACCTTTGGTAATGGTCACAAGAGACATCACAAAACCGGCTAATGCCATGTAAAAAGGCACATAACGCTTAGCATTTCCCAACGGATCATCGGTATCAAAAATCAGCTTTTGCACACTTTGGAAAATGATATAAGCAATAAAACCCGAAATTGCTGGTGTCACGACCCAAGAGCCAATAATACCGCCAACCTTACCCCATTCAACAGCGTCAGCATTGACACCCACTGCGGCAAAACCGACAATCGCGCCAATAATCGAATGGGTTGTAGAAACGGGCCAGCCTAACGCTGACGCTACCACTAACCAAATACCTGCAGCAAGTAATGAGGCAATCATGCCGTATACCAATAACTCTGGTACGTCAGTAAAATAACTGGCGTCGATAATACCTTTACGAATAGTACTTGTGACTTCACCACCGGCTAAAAATGCACCGGTGAACTCAAAGATCATTGCAATAATAATCGCTTGTTTAATGGTAATGGCATTAGAACCTACAGAGGTCCCCATTGCATTGGCTACGTCGTTTGCACCAATACCCCATGCCATTAAAAATCCGAATGCAGCCGCTATCATAATAAGCATAGGGCCATTGGTGACTAATACATCAACCATTTTGTTTCCTTGATAACCTTTATAATTAGTTACGAGCTAGCATTAGCTCTAGGCGGGAACCGACACGCTCAGCAAGATCTGCTAAACCTCCAACCCATTCGATAATTTTATACATGAACATTACATCAATCGGATTCAATTCAGCTTCTAATGCAAACAATTGACGACGCAATTGAATTTGCAAGTCATCAGAATCGTCTTCGATAAGATCTAATTCATTGATCATTTTGGCAACGAGCTCAACTTGACGACCCCGGAAACCGGTTTCGAGCAAATCATCGAGTTCGTTAATAGCCCGCTTAGCTAGTGATACCGCATCTAAACAACGTTGTAGATAAGCACCAAAGGCTTTTTGCATAGGCTGAGGAAGGACTAATTGACGGCCAATAATACGGCCAGAGATATCTTTTGCCATGTTGGCGATTTTGTCCTGTTGAGTTAATAACTCAAGCAAGTCGGTCCGTTCAACAGGCATAAATAATCCACCAGGAAGAGTCAGGCGAATTTCACGTTTAAGTGAGTCAGCGTCTTTTTCCAGCAAACTGATTTTTTTGCGTATCTTTATCGCTTCATCCCAGTCACCTGAGATAGTTGCGTCAAAGAAAGGAACAAGAAGTGATGCACACTCATGTACTTTGTCGATATGCTGTTCTAAAGGCTTAAGAGGTGATTTTGCAAACACACCTAAAATAGAGTTTACTGGCATTGCCGTTTACCTATTTAATAAATTCCAATTTGGAAAAAGCGGGCGCATGTTAACCCAAGCGTACACATAATGAAACTGTGTTTTTTAATTTCGTACGACAGTTTCTCTGTTATCGTTACTCAGTATATATGATGCGAGCAACGCTATACTAAGATAATTTTATTACAGCAATGTGACATTATGAAGATAATATGACGCATTAATGAACATTTGATGACAAGGCAAACATAAAGTCAATGGACGCAGAAATAGAGTTAAAACTATTCATTCAAGCACAACACCATGATTTATTAAAAAAAATATTGAATGACTACCCTAATTCGACCCCTCAAGGCCAGAAAAACCTCACCAACGGATATTTCGATACAGACGATTTACAGTTGCGTCGTTGGGATATGGGCTTACGCGTAAGAGGTTTTGATAACCAACTCGAACAGACCATAAAAACAGCAGGTAGGGTCGTAGGAGGGATCCACTCTCGTCCCGAATATAATGTCAACATAGATCAAAAAATACCGATCCTGTCACGTTTCCCAAATAAAATTTGGCCGGTAGGATATAATATCGACAACATCTCCGCATCACTCGGGTGTATTTTTGAAACTAATTTCAACCGCCAAACCTGGCATATTTACCTCAATAACAGCCTCGTTGAGGTCGCATTAGATGTGGGTGAAATCATTGCAAAAAATAACCTTGATCCCATATGCGAGCTAGAATTTGAATTACTTGCAGGTGATACTTCAGCCTTAATAGAATTGGCAATTGAAGTGGCTAAATCAGTGCCCTTGCGGTTAGGTAAGGCCAGTAAAGCTCAGCGAGGTTACCAGCTTGCGGGTAAATCAAAACCCGTCGCCCTCGAGAATATTGATTACGTCTCGTTGTCAAAAAGTAATAATTTACAGCAAACCCTTAGCGCCATACTAGAAACGGGGCTTGAGCGCTGGCAACTGATTGAAAATATGTTAACGGTCTCTAATGACGACGTACAACAGTCAGCATTATGGGGTGAATTACGTCGTTGTGTGCGCTTACTCAGGCTCACCCTAGATCAATTTGGTTTACTCAATCAGCACACTAGCCCATTATTTGATCATCTTGAACAGGCGCTAACATTTGTTAGCCCACTGCAAAGCTGTTGCTTATTGTTGCAAGACGACGCAAAACTTCTTGCCAACATCAATAATAAACCTCTCGTGTGCCAACGACTAGAAAACCATATCAGCTCGATGTCTATTTCAACTCAATTAGCCTCCATATGGCAACAACCTGAGTATGGTCAATTACAATTGGCCTTAGTCGATTTGTTATTAACCACTGAAAGTGGCCAACATCAATGGGGCAATTATCCAGAACTGGGCTTGTTTGCTAACCAATTACAACAAGCCTCATGGAAACGTATTGGCAAATTAATGCCGATAACATCTGAAATGAATAGCGTAGATTACCAACACGTTGCAGACGCACTGGATGAAAGTATCTTAGTTGGCTTTGCTTATGGAGAAATGTACCAGGCCAAAAAGCGCGAGGCTTTTCGTGCACCGTGGCAAGACTTAGCGTTGGGGATCAGCACGCTATCTGCTTATAAAATATTAAGGTTCCTTAGTGAGCAGCATCAACTTAATATTGAAACCTGGTTAGACAATAAAGAAACCAGTTTATTGTTTGCCATGGAGCAGTCACGTAAAAGTGCCTTAAAAGTGCCTATATATTGGTAAATTAACACACTATTGCGTCAGAAAATGATTGTTAGCAAAACAGCAAAATAATGATTATTCTCCTGTTTTTGATAGGCGACCAATTTATAGCATTTAGGTATGAATGGTCGCTTATTGCTTAGCTAAATGGCTATAATTTGGCTAAGGCGTGTTTAATACCAATCGTATTAATTGTCTGGTTATGCAGCGGGAATTCAAATTGCTTTAATCAAGGCGAAGACTTAACGGTGTTGTTCGGCAACGGATCCTGCGTTGCTCTATCTCCGCTGTAGTGAAATGATCCCACTCTCTTTTACTGAACATCTAAGATAGTCTCACTTACGATGCCGACTAGCGTTTTCACTCAACGATTTTTATCTGCTTCACTACCGTTACAGATGCGCTAAAGATTACCCGCTTGAGTGACGTCATCTTGGTAATAACGATTGTAACGCGAGGTTTCATCATCTAAACGTAATAACGGCGCTTCGTACTGAGTCACTTCAGTCGTTGGGGCAACGCTGCGAGGACCATCATTTACACTCGCACCGCCAACGGTCTGACGACTAAAATAAAGCCATTGCTATCACGCCATAACGATTGCACTTTACGGTTATTCGCCTTAGCCGCATGCCATTCCACGGCCTGACATCAATATCGTCACTTGATGCATCGACTCTAGGTTAGGAGCCCAAAAGTCCCACATGGCTTGTGGCTCTTTAAAATGGGTGGGTGACGTTTTGAACATAGATAAAGTAAGGAAACTCAATACCATCACGAATAAACAATAACATCACGAATAAATAATATCGGGATGTTATTAGTGACAATATTGTTTTACCACAAGCAGTATAGAAACGTAGTCCAGAATCACGAGGACCACATTATCCATCGAGAGCCCCTTCTCAGCTCCTATTATAGATAAACGCATAAATATTTCAGTCTGTTTACCGACACAATTAAAGTGATCTGCGATAGTAAGTTCACTTAAATCATCGGTTAAGATAAACCTGCCATAGACACCAGTACCTTTGGCATGCACGACAAGCTCAGCAATCTACTCACCGTTAAATGAGCTAGCGTTTGTATTAAATACCAATTTTGTCAACGTCGTGGACCACCTTCGCCAGCAGAGATTGCGTTTTACACATCTGCCACGAGACACCGTTTTGACTGGTTAAATAATTAACTTGAGTTATTTATTGTTCTTTATGCGCGGTCGGCTAACCACTGTTCAATTAAGTCATAAACGGTTGCCATATGAATACTCCTACTCCAAACCACCATTTGATGGACACATTATAGAAGCGCAAGAGGATTAATTATAATGATTAAAATAGATAGCCAAATACGTTAAAAGCGATTAAAACTATTTAAATTAATCCAAAAAATAGTGTAATGACAATAAAAAAGCCAAAGTTGTCAGTTTACCTTTTTGATATTAAATCATTGAGTAAAGGAATGATTAGTCTGTGGGCGGGGTTGGTTTACGGTATAACTTAATCAAATAATAGGCATCAATTAACACAATAAAAAAATTAACCAAAGCAACGGGTAATGCATCAATGGCCAGGCCGTAAGCCACAAATAATCCAGCACCAATTAAGTTCCACCAGCGTAATTTTTTGATGTTCGCCATCATCAAGGAAATAGCAACAACGACCGAAGCTAAGTAGCCGACCCATTCCCAAGGGTTAATATTGTCCATGGATTTTCCTTATATTACGATGCTGAATAAACAAGTTGAAGCCAAAAACACTCTGTTCAGCTAACACATGTCCGAGCACTTCCCCTTCGCCCTTGTATATTCATTATGATTAAACAAGCAGTAACGTTATCTACATAATAAATAGGCAGCAAGACTAAAATGTTGATCTACTGTAGATTTAGTCGCTATTGTTCTAACTATAGCTTATCGCTCTACAACTGCAGCTGTCATTCTTGAAATACAGCAAAGTTTGCCAGCGCTATTGTGCACTAATATTTCCCATACAGAACTGCGCTTGCCAATGTGTACAGGTTTTGCTGTCGCGGTTAATTCGCCATTACGTGATGCTTTTAAATGATTGGCGTTGATTTCTTGGCCGACACAATAATAGCGCGTGAAATCGACCACAAAATTGGCAGCATAACTGGCTACCGTTTCCGCGAGTGCGACATTCGCGCCACCATGAACCATCCCTAATGGATTATGCACAGCGGGATTAGCAGGCATGGTGGCGACCATATAATCATCGCCAATTTCAGTGATTTTAATGCCCAATGTTTGCATTAAGGTGCCCTTTCCCTGCATCCCTGCATCTAAACGAGCACAATCTTCTAAAGTGACCGTTTTAAACCAAATACTCATTCTTAATATCCATCATTATCATTACTAGAAAGCTCAGTGTACTGATTAGCTTAAACTTTTAAAAGATAAACGCGATAGATAACACCACCCCATTAAAAAGGAGCCTAAGCTCCTTTTTGTCGTTATTGGATAAATCGTCCAGTACGTTAACTCACTAATTCCCAGTGACTTTGATAAGTTTGTGCCCAACGCAATAACTCAACTCGGTTGCGTGACTCTGTTTTACGGAAAATAGAGGAGATATGGGCTTTAACGGTATGTTCACTAATACACAATCGCTGGGCAATTTCTTTATTACGCGCGCCACTAGAGACAAGCTGAATAATAGTTCTTTCTCGATTGGTCAGCCTTTGGAGAATGGCAACGGTATCGGCAGGGATTTCAGTACGAGTATCTAACTGCTGAACTAAACGTCGAAAAATTTTACTGATCAATGGCCGGTCGTACCACAATTCGTCAGCCACCATTTTACGCAAACCCGTTAGCATTAAATCCATGCGTTGATCACTGTACAATAAACCACGCACGCCTTGGAGCAGTGCAGACTCTTGATCAAGTGAACCTCGTTCAACTTGATATAAAGCAACCGGAACATGTTCGACTAAACGCGATACCAATAACGGAATACCTTTACTGTCTAAGGCTGCGCCCTTTTGTGAAATAAGATAAAAGTTATTGGATTTTTTTTCTAACTCAAGCTCAGCCGCATGTTTTACAATGCGAGTTTTTAACCCGATAGATTCAGCCAAAATAGCTAAATGGCAAGGTGCTGCGATTTGGTGCAAGAACACCAACTCATCGATATTCGAACTCATCACTCTTCTCCCTGAAAAGTACATTATTGCTCAACATACCTTGATCACATCCTGAGGCTATATACTATACGTAAATGAAACACGTTTACTAGCCTTCAGAACTAGGCAGAGCAGATAGTTTACTTTCATCTCTTTATATTTAGAACATTTTATTTGGTTATTAGTTAATCGCCTTATCTTGTAAATGGATTAACCGACAGATTAGATAATCGTGGTTAATCGGTCACTCTCAATAGCTACTGTTATGATAAAAACCTTTCTATATAGCAAGCATAGTAAAAATTTGCTGGTTATTATGGCTATTATGTAAGTCTAAAGTATTAATAGTAAGTTTGACTGACTTGCCATAGACTTTATCACTAATTCAAGACTGATAAGTCTCATACTTTACATTCGCTTAAAGCCATTAATTAATTCTCAGGCTAGCAGCCAAATTTAGCTATTTTATGATGCCTTTTATGCCACGATAAGCCCAGCCTGCGCAGTCACACCAAATGGTTATTGACCGCCATTTTGGTCGCTATCTGTTTGTTATGAAGAGATGAAAGCAACAATACGCCACACACGCCACCAATTAATGCTAAAAACATGTCAGATTGAGTATCCCAAACATACCCTTGAGTGCCTAAAAAAGCCTCCGCATTTTCACCAGTAGCAATGGCGACCCACCATTCAACTAATTCATAAAAAGCTGAAAATGCGAGCACAAAACATACCGCTAAAAACTGGCACCAAGCACCTATTTGTATCACCTGCTTACGGATAAAAATTTCACGCGCCAATATCACCGGAATAAAACCTTGGGCAAAATGGCCGACTTTATCGTAATTGTTTCGCTCACTGCCCATCAGTTGAGCTAGCCAGTCAAATAATGGTACTTCAGCATAGGTGTAACGAGCTCCCACAAATAACACACAACAATGCACTAGAATAAGGCCATAAGCTAACGGGGTTAGCGGAAAGCTTTTACGACTAAAAAACAATATCGGTAATGCGAGTAATGCAGGGATGGCTTCCAGCCACCAAGTAAACATATCTTTAGGGTTTATCAGCGACCACAACAATACCAACAGATAAATTGTTATCCATATCACACCTTTTTTCATCGAAAATTCCTCTTCTGCGATATTGTTCTCAATTAAAAATATTCCTTCAGCCATCTAGCCCTCCACAAGCCCTAAAAAAAGTGCTACTTTGGTATTGCGTCGGAAGTCTGCATTTATATCATAACTGTTAGTATAAGCATTAGCATAAGCACCATTTAATGATAAGAGGGTACCCATATCATGGCGAAACATTCGCTTGACAAGGATAAGATTAAAATCCTGCTGTTGGAGGGCGTCCACCAAACTGCGGTCGATGTACTAGAACGTTCAGGTTACACCAATATTGAATATCACAAAGCCTCACTCGGCGAAGCTGCATTACTGGTTTCAATCAAAGATGCGCATTTTGTTGGTTTACGCTCACGCACGCAACTGACAGCTGAAGTATTACATCATGCAGAAAAACTAGCTGCTATTGGTTGCTTTTGTATTGGGACTAATCAAGTCGATTTATCGACGGCTGAACAATTGGGTATTCCGGTCTTCAACGCGCCATTTTCCAACACGCGTAGTGTTGCAGAATTGGTGATTGGTGAGATCATCATGTTAATGCGTGGTATTCCGCAGCGTAATGCGATTTCACATCGAGGCGGTTGGCTAAAAAGCGCCAATGGCAGTGTTGAAGTCCGTGGTAAAACCTTAGGTGTTGTTGGTTATGGTCATATCGGGACTCAGCTAGGTATTTTAGCTGAAACCATAGGCATGAGAGTGATTTTCTTTGATATTGAAGATAAATTACCGTTAGGTAATGCCTCACAAGTTCGCTCTATGGATGAGTTATTGGCTCAGGCCAATGTTGTCAGCCTGCATGTACCCGAAACGCCACAAACCAAAGACATGTTCGCTAAGGCTGAATTTGCTAAAATGCGCCAAGGCAGTTTCTTTATCAATGCCTCCCGCGGCACCGTGGTTGATATTGAAGATCTAGCCCAAGCGCTAAAATCTGAGCATCTTGCTGGCGCAGCAATTGACGTATTCCCGGTTGAACCTAAGTCCAATGATGATGAATTCATCACTCCACTTCGAGGTTTAGACAACGTATTGCTCACGCCACACATTGGCGGCAGTACTGCAGAAGCACAAGAAAATATCGGGGTTGAAGTGGCTGGCAAGCTAGTGAAATACTCAGATAATGGCTCAACCTTATCTGCAGTGAACTTCCCTGAAGTGTCATTATCTCAACATAGTGGTACTTCACGCTTATTGCATATTCACCATAACCGTCCTGGTGTGTTGATCAAAATCAACCAAGCGTTTTCAGAGAAGCACATTAACATTGCCGCACAATACCTACAGACTACTGCTCAAATTGGTTATGTGGTAATGGAAGTTGATTCTGACCAAGCCGAAGAAGCATTAGTTGAGTTGAAGTCAATCGAAGGCACTATCCGTGCGCGAGTATTATTTTAACTTTTGCTTCGCAATGGATTAACTCAGGTTAATTGGCTTACTCGAAAAGCTACCTTGCTCAAAAGGTAGCTTTTTTATTGGCTTTTAAAACCTTGCCCCCTGTTGAGCATTGTATTATTCCGTTACACTCCAAGCATACCGTCTTATTCTCAGCTTAGGGATAGTTATGACCATTTCAGTAAACCAACCAGATTGGGATTTCATCGCCACATCTCCTGCATTAATGTTATCAAGTTTAGCTCATATGGGATTAATCGAAATCACCGGAGAGCAAGGGCGTAGCTTTATTCAAGGCCAAGTCACTACAGACATTACCTCTCTTGGTACAAACGAGTGGAAATGGGGCGCGCATTGCGACCCTAAAGGTAAAATGCTTGCCAGTTTCCGAACATTTGCTGTGGGCGATAGCTTATTCATGTTACTGCCCAAAAGTGCCTTGAGTTTAGATTTACCACATTTACAAAAATACGCGGTATTTAGTAAAGCTGAACTGGCTGATGTCAGTGATGACTACCACATAATCGGCATAGCTGGAGCAGAGGCACAAGCCTTTGCTACTGAACATTTTGGCGATGTATCGCAAACACTTAACTTTGTAGATCAGGGCGTAATCATTCGCGATGGCGATCGTTTTATTGCCATTATTAAATCAGCCGCAGCCGAAACAATCATCAACCAATCGGGTCAAACATTGTTTGATGCCAGTGCGTGGCAAGCATTAGAAATTAAAGCCGGTTATCCCAACATTGATGCCGCTCATTCAGGCCAGTACGTAGCACAAATGTGTAACTTACAAGCCATTAATGGCATCAGCTTTACTAAAGGCTGTTACATGGGCCAAGAAACGATTGCTAGAATGAAATACCGCGGTGGTAATAAACGCGCTTTGTATATTTTGTCCGGTACCAGCAATCAAAAAATCACCACTGACACTACGTTAGAAATTGCGCTTGATGACGGTTTCCGTCGTGGCGGTAATATTATTGAGTGCGTCCAATATGGCGATAAAGTACTGCTTACAGCGGTACTACCAAATGATACCGAAAACAACGCTCAACTTCGTCTTGCCGGAGATGAAAGCTCACAGTTATCTATTATCGAGTTGCCGTATTCTTTAGCAGATGCCTAATTAACTCAAATTATTAACCGACTAAATACATCTACAAAAGCGAACCTTGGGTTCGCTTTTTGTTTTTTTATAGCCAAGGCGATCTATTTGACTCATATTAGGTATATGATTAATATTGTTAACGAATTAAATAAATTCATTAAACCCAAATAACTCATTACATTCATCAGTTATGGAGTCACTATGGAACCTCTCGTTACCTTAGAAAATATTAATAAAGGGTTTCGCGATGGCGAGTCATTTCATTCTGTGCTCAATCAAGTCAATCTGACGTTATACCAAGGGCAAACCGTTGCCCTTATGGGCCCTAGTGGCAGTGGTAAAAGTACCTTACTTAATATCATTGGCGGCTTTGAGACTATCGACAGCGGCGAATTATTCATTCATATCGATGGCCAGAAACAATCGGTAACGCCCTGGAAAGATAAGCAATGGAGTCAATACCGCCGTCAATATCTTGGGGTCGTCTTTCAGCAATTTAATTTACTGACGCCACTTAATGTGCGTGACAATATCATCTTTTCATTGGCAATGAATGGCCAAAAATGGACGCCATGGTGCGATGAGCTCTGCGAACAACTGGACATAAGTTCGTTACTTCAACGTAAGGTCGAGAATTTATCCGGTGGGCAACAGCAACGTGTCGCAATTGCCAGAGCCTTAGCCCATAAACCGCCTTTATTGCTTGCCGACGAGCCCACAGGTAATTTAGACCAACAAGCCGGGTTGCAAGTCATGACGCTACTGACCTCACTGGCCAAGCAAGCTAATACCTGCGTGGTGATGGTGACCCATAGCCAGCAATGTGCTGACTTTATGCAAACTCACCTTCATTTACACGGTGGTAGCATAGAGCATCTGCGCAACATCACCCCATTAGCTTATGAGTGATTGCCATGTCACTAATTAACGTCCGTCTCTGCTTACAGGTTTTTTACCGCCACTATAAGCACTCACCCATACAAGCGAGCGCCATTTTAATCGGTATTATACTCGCCGTCACCTTACTGATTGGCGTCAAAGCAACTAACGAAAATGCCATACAAAGCTACAGTAGCGCCACCGAATTATTAAGCCAACGGGCCAGTTTTAACCTGAGCAATAACAGCAGCAGTGATATCAATGAACAGGTTTATTTTGCCCTATCTCAAGCGGGAATAGACAGTCTAGCGATTATAGAAGGATTGGCGACCAGCCCTGACGGTCAATTGTGGCAAGTCACGGGTAGCGATGTGGTGTCAGCGCTAGCACATAGTGCAAAAAACACCACAATCTCAAGTGCCAGTTTAACCTCATCGACCATCGATTTAAGCCAGCTGCTTAATGGTCAGCCCACCATTATGATGAGCCAAAGCCAAGCTAAGCGCATCGCCCCTAATGGCGACTTCACGCTTAATAACATTAAGCTTAATGTGCTACAGGTCGACGACAAATTGGGGTTGGGTAGCGCCTTATTAATGGATATGTCTCTGGCGCAGCCCCTGCTGAACATGCAGGGAAAATTAAGTTATATCGCGGTATTTGCTCCTACGACAACGGCCACTGAGGTACTTTCGCCCGATAACCCTCCTTCGTTTGAGCAATCTATTAAGCAAACGTTATTAGCCGCCGGTATCGATACCAACCGAATCAATATCACTACAGTAGACACAGGTGAGGCACTAGGCGCTTTGACCGAGAGCTTTCATTTAAATTTAAATGCCATGAGCATGTTAGCATTTGTTGTTGGGTTATTTATTGCCTATAACGGGGTTCGTTATAGCTTAATGAAACGGCAAAAGTTATTTGTCCAATTAATGCAGCAAGGTATTGATAAATTTAGCTTAATGATCGCGCTTTTGTGCGAATTACTCATATTGGTACTGATTGGCTGCATCATTGGCTTTATTACTGGTTTACAACTTTCACAATGGCTGCAGCCCATGGTTGCGCTGACATTAGAACAACTTTACGACGCTCGATTAATGCCTGGAATATGGCAATGGTCATGGTTTTTACAAGCTTTTGGCTTAACCTTGGCTTCGGCAATGGGCGCCTGCATCCCCATGTTAACCAACTTGATAAACACTCCTTTAGCCCAAGGCACCCATAAACAAGAGCGCCACTACCGTCGTTTACATCGTAAACAATTCTACCTTGGTGTCGTCATGTTACTTGGCGCGTATCTGCTATTTAATCTGACTGAAAATTACCGATATAGTTTAGCTTTACTCGGTGTCGTCACTATTGCGATTCCTTTATTACTGCCCCAATTATTGGGTAGCATGCTCACTCTTATTACGCCCTTATTTCCTAAAGGCCTATGGCAATATGGGGTTGCTGAAACTAAAGATATCATTGCTCCATTATCGTTAGCTATGATGGCGATGTTGTTGGCTATTTGTGCCAATATCTCTATGAACACCTTAGTAGGTAGCTTTGAAATCACCTTAAAACAATGGTTAAACGCCCGTTTACATGCCGATTTATACATCATACCTAATCCAAGCGACATGAGTAAACTGGAGGGTTTTTTACAACAAAAACCCAAAGTCACCGGGGTTTATCAGCAATGGAAAACCTCAGCAATAATAAGTTCTGCAGCTCTGAGCTCATCAACGACGCCTACTGCAGAAATTGAGTCGACATCGACCAATACTCCTATTTCGCTGATTAGCCGTGATATATACTCGCTCAAAAACACCACTATTTTTAAAGGCCAAATACCACAATTCTGGCAATATTTTGGCGCAAACAACAGCATAATGATAAGCGAACCATTAGCCATTAAATTGAACCTACAACTTGGCAGTAAGGTACAAATTGACCGTTTAACCGCCTCATCTATGACAGTGGGAGCCATTTATTATGACTATGGTAATCCCATGGGCGAAGCCATTATCCATCACCTCACTTGGCAAACGAATAAGCTACCTATCAAGCCTATCAGCTTAGCGATAATTTATGCTGGCGAGCTAAACGAGATACAGCAACAACTCACTCAAACCTTGGGGATTTCATCCGCTCAAATGTATAGCCAGCAAGGCATAAAATCACAAGCCATCGAGATTTTCAAGCGCACCTTTTCAATTACTGTGGTGTTGAATAGCCTCACATTACTGGTCGCAGCTATTGGTTTGTTTAGCGCGTGCATCATGTTAACTCAAGCACGGCTGGCGCCATTAGCCCGCTTATACGCTTTAGGTGTCAACCGCCAGCAACTGCGGGTAATGGTGTTATCCCAAATGCTGATCATTGTATTTTTAACCTGTTTACTAGCCATGCCCACAGGTGCACTATTGGGCTATTTGTTGATCAACAAAGTGACCCTACAAGCCTTTGGTTGGACGATAGCCATGGTATGGGATTGGCAAGCTTATGCTCAAGTAGTGCTGATTGCACTAGCCAGCAGTGTCATTGCCGTGTGCCTGCCTTTGTATTGGCAAACCCGCAAACCATTGATATCAAGCCTGCAGCAGGAAGTCTTATGAATAACGCCAAGCAGATCACCTCATATGCCAAGCTTAGCACACTGCTGATCGGCTTAATGATTCTGATAAGTGGCTGTTCAGACCCGTCATCTGAGCACACGTCATCCACGATAGCCAATATGACCGCAAGCCAAAGTACGGGATATCAACAAGTATTACCCGATCACAATTTAGTGTTTCCAGCGGATCATCTAGCCCATGATGGCTTTAAAATTGAATGGTGGTATTTAACGGCCAATTTAACCACCACTAAAGGCGAGGACGTAGGGGTACAATGGACCCAGTTCCGTATCGCGCTGGCACCAAAAACACCATCGTCTACTGCGCAATCACCTGCGCTGCCATCCCCCGAGTTATCAATGAATCGTCCTCCTGCATGGGCAACGGATCAGCTGTATATGGCCCACGCCGCAGTCACATCTGCAGCTGAACATTTAATCGCCGAGAAATGGTCGCGCGCTCACCCTCAACTTGCTGGTGTTGAACCGCAACCATTTCAAGTGCATTTACAAAACTGGCAATGGCAGAGTCAATCTAACGACCTATTCCCAGCCACGCTCAAGGTAAACAATGATCAATTTAGCTACCAATTACAGCTAAACAGTCAACAACCTCTGCAATTACAAGGCAAGCAAGGTTATAGCAGTAAAAGTGCCGACCAAAGTGTCGCGTCTTACTACTACAGCCAGCCCTTTATCGATGTCACAGGCCAAATTACCCGTCATGGTGTTACCGAAAACGTCAGCGGTAAAGCTTGGCTTGACCGCGAATGGAGCTCACAATTTTTAACCAAAGCCCAACAGGGCTGGGACTGGTTTTCACTGCGTTTAGACGATGATTCAACACTGATGGTGTTTAGGCTGCGCGGACAAACTAACAAGGATAACTTTTACAGTGCCAGAAGAATGTTTGCCGATGGCAGTGGTCGCAATATCAACAGTAAAGATAACCCCAATGATATCTCAATGGAGCCGACTCAGTGGCAACAAACCGCATTAGGCTATCATCCTATTGCGTGGCGTATTGGCATCAAGAGTGAAGCAATAGACATTACCACCCAAGCACTCAACCCTAACAGTGACATGTTAGTGTCGACCTCATATTGGGAAGGCCCTATTACCATTGCCGGCAGTCACCAAGGCCAAGGATATATGGAGTTGACTGGTTATCGCTAACGCCACGCAGCGTCCTAGCAACTAGGTTCTAGTGTCGCTTTGCTGCTAGAGACCGCTTCGCTGCTAAGATTTTATAGGATCTAGCCTCTAGGCTTTAGCTTTTTCGTTTATTCGCTTGTTATCGCATGTCATCGCTCGTTATCGTATGTCATCGCTTGCTATCTCTGGACATCG
>TARA_R110000851_G_scaffold278768_1_pt1 | contig 120217 bp, 112 predicted proteins | sample TARA_R110000851 | Tara Oceans TARA_R110000851 (sample SAMEA4397627) | marine metagenome | biome: Polar Biome; feature: [DCM] deep chlorophyll maximum layer (ENVO:01000326); material: water (ENVO:00002006), including particulate matter (ENVO:01000060) such as... | depth 17 m
GACTGCTCAATACAAACCATTCGCTTTTATGAAAAAGAGGGGGTTCTACCAGCACCAACGCGTAGCGATGGCAACTATCGGTTATACAACGAAGACCACATCGAAAGGCTGAGGTTTATTCGACACTGCCGCATGCTTGACATGACTTTAAGCGATGTAAGCACACTGATTAAGTACCGAGACACACCCAATACAGGTTGTGAGGAAGTAAATGTGTTTTTAGATCAGCATATTGACGCAGTTCAGACCCGGCTGGAAGAGCTAGCGCAGTTGAAACAGCACCTGCTCACTTTGCGCCGGCAATGCAACCAGCCGGTTTCAGCGGCTTCTTGCGGTATTTTGAAAGCCTTGTCCGACTGCTCCTGCCATGCCTAAGAAAACCCCGTAAAGCGCCAACCTGATCAGGATTGCCCCAAATCGAACAAACTCGTGGCTTCCAATTCCAGCACTTGATCATCATTCTGGTTATACACACGCCATGTCCAGCGCACGATACCCAAGTCTTTACGCGTTTCTGAAACACGCACGTTATTAACCGTAAGCTCCAACCGCAAGGCATCACCGGGGCGCGTGGGCAACATCCAGCGAATCTTGTCGACACCGGGTGACCCGAAGCTTTCGGAATCCACCAGCGCAATGTCAGCGGCCATCCGCATCGCCAAACTGCACGTTAACCAGCCACTACCGATCAGACCGCCCCAACGACTGTCCCTGGCTTTTTCGGCATCGGTATGAAACCACTGCGGGTCGAACTGTCTGGCGAAGTCGAGCATGGTTTTTTCATCAAGCACCACAGGCGGGTGCTGAATCACCATGCCGTCCTGAAACTCACTGAATTTCATGAAATACAACCCTCAATCGATTGAATTGAAAACTAGTAAGTTTCGAAGTGTAACCGACCTTGAGTTTTAAGTTGCGCGTGAACGTCTTCCCATTTCTTGCCGCTTTCCGTAACGATGTCCTTGAGTGCCGCCAGCACGCCCTCTTCCATGCCCTTCAAGCCGCAAACATAAATGCATGTCTTGTCGTCGTTGATCAAATCCAGGACATCAGAGGCACGTTCGCGAATCAGATCCTGCACATACTTCTTGGGGCGGTCCGATTGGCGCGACAAGGCCAGATTGATATCAATAAAGTCTTTGGGCAAGTTCATGAGCGGACCGAAATAAGGCAATTCACGCTCCGAACGTGCTCCGAAAAACAACATCAACTTGCCTCGGTATTTACCTTCTTTGTTCAATCGGCGGCAGTGCTCCGTCATGGCGCGCATGGGCGCGGCCCCTGTGCCGGTGCAAATCATGACCAGATTGGAATCGGGCTTATTAGGCATCAGGAAGCTGTTCCCATACGGGCCAATCAGCTTGACGATGTCATTCTTCTGCAGATCACACAGATAGTTGGAACACACCCCATTGACCGCGTTCCCGTCATGATCTTCTACAACGCGCTTCACGGTAATCGACAGGTTGTTGTAACCGGGGCGCTCGCCATCGCGCGGACTGGCAATCGAATACTGTCGCGCATGATACGAACGGCCGTTGGCGTCTTCCCCGGCAGGGAAAATCGCAATCGACTGACCCTCAAGAAGCGGCATGGGAATATCGCCCATATCGAACACAATATGATGAATGTCGCTGTCGGTATCACTGTCGGTAACGCGATAATTGCCAACGACCGTTGCCGTAACCGGGTTCTTGTGCGTGTACAGATTTGTATAGGGATGCGCGGCCGACCACGGCGGAATGCTGGAGCCCGCTGCCGTGAAAGGCTTGTTCTCGAGGTCTTGATCACCCTCTTCTTTGTGCGTTGCAGGGGCAACAGGCTCTGCCGGCGATTTTGCCTCGGCAATTTCAGCCCCTTCCGGCGCCTCCTGCGGCTCGGGCAGTTCGTCCCATGTAAATTGCTCTTCGGTGGAGTAAGTGCTGTCACTCACGACCTGAATCCAATTGTCGATGGCACCCGTAGGGCAGGGCGGCACACAGGCCATGCAATCATTACATATCGACGCATCCACCACGTAATTGTTGGAGTCGTGTGTAATGGCATCGATCGGGCAGGTCTCTTCGCAGGTATTGCAACGAATACAGATTTCCGGATCAATTAAATGCTGTTTCATGACTGTGGTGGCCGTTGTCATTTTTGGTCTCCGTGACGCACTACTGAAAAATGTGCGGCTATGTGACGATATTCTGTCAGGATCAGTGTGCCGGGACACCCGGCAAAGGCGCCCCGGCACACTGTTAGTCTACGCTTTTTTAGCTGAATCGAACGTATTCAAAATCAAGCGGCTGACGGTTGATACCCATGAGAGGCGGCGCAATCCAGTTGGCGAACTTGCCCGGCTCAACGACACGCCCCATCAGGGAAGCCACATACGCGCGGTCTTCATCAGTAGCCAACCACTTGTCGGCATTGGCATTCCATTGCTCTTCCGTCAGGACCGTACCGTCGGGCGAAACGCGAATCCCCGACAAAGTACCAATACGACGGTTAAACGCTTTGTGAGGAACCGTCAAGCGGAAATCAATACCTGCTTTTTCCAGCACCTTGTTCCAGCGTTTAACGCCTGCCACCGAATCGCGAATGTAGTCATCTCGCAAGACTTCATTCAGCGCATTCAACATTGGAACCTCAATCTCACGCAATTCGCCGTTATGCACCTCAAGCACGGGATACGTGTCGTTCTTGAGCAAATGATCATCCGAACGCTTGCCCTCTTCGTGACGGCCCTTCAAGCCGGCGCTGTAGAAGATCGCGGCGTTGGAAGACTGGTCCGCACCGAAAAGATCGATTGTGACGCTGTAGTGAAAGTTCAGATAACGTTGAATGGTGGGCAGATCGATGACACCTGCTTTACGAATCGCTTCTGGATCATTGGTTTTCAACTCATTCATGACCTGGGCAGTGCGTTGCAATACGCGCGACACGCCCGACTCGCCCACAAACATGTGATGCGCTTCTTCAGTAAGCATGAACTTGGTGGTTCGTGCGAGCGGATCGAATGCCGATTCGGACAGCGCACTTAGTTGGAACTTACCGTCACGATCGGTGAAGTAAGTGAACATATAGAATGCCAGCCAATCGGGGGTTTTCTCGTTGAAAGCACCCAGAATGCGCGGGCTGTCTTCACTGCCGGAATGTCGTTGCAAAAGCGCGTCGGCCTCTTCACGACCATCACGGCCAAAATAACGGTGCAACAGATATACCATGGCCCACAGGTGACGACCTTCTTCCACATTGACCTGAAACAGGTTACGCAGGTCGTATAGAGAAGGTGCTGTTAAGCCCAGATGACGTTGCTGCTCAACCGAAGCAGGCTCGGTGTCGCCTTGCGTCACAATAATGCGGCGCAGGTTGGCACGATGCTCGCCGGGCGCGTCTTGCCATGCGGCTTCACCCAAGTGCTCACCGAAGTGAATCTTGCGCTCGCCGTCTTGCGGCGCAAGGAAAATGCCCCAGCGATAGTCGGGCATCTTGACGTAATCGAAATGGGCCCAGCCACTGGGATCCACGCTAACCGCCGTGCGCAGGTAGACATCCAGGTCATGAGACCCCTCTGGCCCCATGTCCTGCCACCATTGAAGATAGTTTGGCTGCCAATGCTCCAGCGCACGCTGCAGTGTGCGGTCTCCAGACAAATTGACGTTGTTTGGGATTTTCTCGGAATAATTAATACCGGACATGTCGTTGACTCCTTAATTGGTTATCGCCTAACTTACACACGATCCCAGTCGAAACTGGCTTTCTCACCTTTGCCATACAACCGCAGGGCGCCCTTGTCGCCCGAGGCATTCGGCCGATAGAATATCCAGTTCTGCCAAGCCGACAACCGGCCGAACACACGGGTTTCCATCGTTTCTTTCACACCGAAACGCAAATTGGCTTCCAGGCCAGTCAGAGAATCGGGTGACAGTGCACGGCGCTCTTCCAGCGCAATGCGAACTTCGTCGTCCCAGTCGATATCGTCGAGCGAGTAAGTAACCAGCCCCAGCGATTCGGCTTCCCCGGCACTGATGGTGTCGCCAATTTTGGCGCGCACAGCGTCGATTGCAGGTGCTTCCTCGTAGAAGCGGCGTTCGATGCGGCTTAACGCATTCACCATCGGATAAGCACCAAAATTCAGTTCATTAACGGCGATTTCGGCAGGCTTGTCGGTTTCGGGATCATCCAGCATATAAGTACGATCGCAAGCCAGTGCCAGCTCCAGCAACGTACCCACGAAGCAGGAACCTGGCTCGATCAGGGCGAACAATGAACGCGAGGAAACATCAAGACGGGCCAGCGTGCGGCGCAACATGCCAACCGTTTCACGAACAACCCAGTTGTCTCCGAGCTCTTGCAGTGTTTTATCTGCAGCCAGCACACGGGAGGCATCGCCCTCGGTTTTGAATATCCATGTGCCAATATCCAGTTCATTGGTACGCATGTGCAAAATAGCGTCGTCGAGTTCACGCGCCATCTGCAACGGCCACCAGGCCGCGCCCTGGGACTCGATACCGGCCACGTCGGTCGGCACGTCGGCGTCGGGGGCTTTAACAACCCAGGTAGCGGCACGCTGCTCGCGATCAATCTTGATCTCGACATACTTGTAAGCCACACCATTTTCACTTTCTTCGCGCTCAATGCGTGTGAGCTGAACACCCTTGCCATCTGCCGGACGGTTACTTTGTTCCGCCAATTCGGCTGCGCGTTTCTTGATGCCTTCCTCAAACTGCGCCGGCTTGATGATGTCATCGACAAGACGCCAATCTTTGGCGCGCTGCCCACGCACACCTTCCACCAATGTGCAGAAAATATCGGCGCGATCGTGACGAACCTTGCGTTTATCGGTAACGCGCGTCAGCCCACCGGTACCCGGCAACACGCCCAGCAGCGGGACTTCCGGCAAAGAAACGGCAGATGAACGGTCATCGATCAACAGAATTTCGTCGCATGCCAGCGCAACTTCATAACCACCACCAGCACACGCACCATTGACGGCGGCAATGAATTTCAAGCCGTCGTGTCGACTGGAATCTTCAATGCCATTGCGGGTTTCATTGGTAAATTTACAGAAATTCACTTTCCATGCGTGCGATGACAACCCCAGCATGAAAATATTGGCGCCCGAGCAGAAGATACGATCTTTCTTGCTGGTTAATACAACAGTGCGAACTTCCGGATGCTCAAAACGGATGCGCTGCAATGCGTCGTGCAACTCGATATCAACACCCAGATCGTAGGAATTCAGCTTCAATTTATACCCAGGACGCAATCCGGCGTCTTCGTTGACGTCCATTGCAAGTGTGGCAACCTGGCCATCAAAACTGAGTTCCCAGTGCTTGTACTGGCTGGGGTCGGTGCGAAAATCGACGTGGGAAGCGGCTTCACTCATGGATGAGTCTCCTAATTATTTAACCGGAACAATAGTGCATCTATATATTTTAGATGCATAATAATGCAACAATTAACCGGCGTCAACTTCATGATGCAAAAAAATGCATGCCTGCACTAAAGTGCACTTACGCAAGAGGTAAACCTGCAACCTCACGAATGTGGGTACGCAAGGCGTCAAACACCTCCGACAAACTGCGCTGGCTTGTCATGCATACGTAGTCGGCCTTGGAATAAAACGCCTCGCGCCCGGCCAGAATGCGCTTGAGGTCTGCCATGGCTTCATTGTTACCCGCCATGGGACGGAAATCACCCTGCGCCATTACACGGGCCATGTGATCTTCCGGACTTGCCTTCACCCACACCGTGTAACAGTGAGACAACAGCAAATTCATTGTTGAGGGTTCGGAAACAATCCCGCCCGGTGTCGCCAGAACCATTTCCGGATAAAGCTGCAGCGACTCTTCCAGCGCACGTTTCTCATAGCGCCGATAAGCCGTCGGCCCATAAAGACTGTGAATTTCCAGAATGCCGCATCCGGCCACACGCTCGATTTCCGAGCTGAGCTCGACAAAGGGATAGCCGATATCCGCCGCCAACATTCGCCCCAGCGTTGATTTTCCGGCACCGCGCAAGCCCACAACCGCAATCTGTTGCGTGCGATTACCCTTGGTGGAAACCGCCTGGCCGACAAAGAGCTGAGCCAGTGCCTCGCGTGCCTGTTGAAGTTCTTGCTCAGAACGGTTCTGCAGCAACTCCCTGATAAGCAGCCACTCGGGAGAAGAGGTGGTCACGTCGCCCACCAGTTCCGCCAGGACACAATTGAATGCCTTGGAAATTTGCAGCAGGACAAGGATCGATACGTTCCCCACCCCCCGCTCGAGGTTGGCGAGGTGACGTTCGGACACACGCGCCGCCCGGGCGAGCTCCTTGCGCGTCATTCCCCTAATGGCACGTAACCGCCTTACGCGCTCTCCCAGAGCGATAAGATACGGGTCGCGATCCTGGCTACCTGCCTCCTCAGTTGCCAGGACTTTCTGATTTAATGCTTTATTGTTCACCCAGAAAAACCCTAATGAGTCGATGTGTATGCATTATAATGCTTGACAATTAGAAAGAAAAGGCCTAATTTTGAGCCTTGGCGAACGAGATTCACTGACCGCAGCGGCATTTTATTGCTTAATGTCGGCGCTCGACACGCTAAGAAAGGATACATAAAAATGAACCTCGAGACATTTCAGCAACTCATCCAAAAAGTAACCAATCATATTGGCGACCGTCCGCTGGACAAAACGTTGCAAGACGACCTGAATCAAACCTTCCCCGCCGGAGGCGACGTCTACAACGATATTGTCGACGCCTGTCGCACCGGCGTTGCGCAGGGCTGGATGTGCCAGCACGAAGGGGGCGGCATTCGTTATGGCCGCGTTATCAAACCGACAGACTCGCTCAACGGCTACTCGGTCGACGTCGTCGATATGAAAGATCTGGCAGGGCCGCATCACCGCCACCCGAACGGCGAAGTCGACCTGATCATGCCGATCGACAATGACGCACGGTTCGATAATCACCCGGCTGGCTGGCTGGTATACGGACCAGACACGGCTCACCGCCCCACTGTTACTCAAGGTCAGGCACTGGTCCTCTATCTCTTGCCTGAAGGCAAGATCGAATTCACCCGTTCATAGGTTTTGGCCGTCGGGCCACCTGTTCGCACGGTGTTTTACACAAATGGCGCGGCATACGACAACGCCGGCAATATCAAGACACCTATTTCAACGGAAAAGACACGATATGACAAAACTCGCAAACTATCTGGAAGGACGCTGGCAGGAAGGTAGCGGCACAGGCAGCCCGGTTCTTGATCCCATCACGGGCGAGACACTGGCCACCGTTAGCGCCGAAGGCCTCAATATGAAGGCCGCCTACGATTATGCCCGTCAACAAGCCGGACCCGCATTACGTAAATCAAGTTATGCCGAACGCGCTGCCTTGTTGGGCGAAATTGCAAAGGTGCTCCAGGCAAATCGCGATAAATATTTTGATATTTCTTTGCGCAATTCCGGTACCGTGCAAAACGACAGTTCGGTCGACGTAGACGGCGCCATCTACACGTTATCGTTCTATGCAAAGGCCGGTTCCAAGATGACGGAAAAAGCCCTGCGCCTGGACGGCGAGCCGGCGCCCCTGGCAAAAGACAACGTCTTTGCCAGCCAACACATCTACGTCCCCATTCAGGGGCTGGCGCTCTTCATCAACGCATTCAACTTCCCTGCGTGGGGCCTGTGGGAAAAAGCCGCGGCCGCGCTACTATCCGGCGTTCCCGTTGTCATTAAACCCGCCACATCCACCGCCTGGTTAACCCACGAAATGGTTAAGGATGTCGTCGACGCAAACATCCTGCCCGCCGGCGCATTGAACATTGTATGCGGCCGCCCGGATGATCTGCTTGACGCATTGAACGGCCTTGACGTCGTCTCTTTCACCGGCTCGGCTGACACCGCTGCATCGTTGCGCGATCACCCGCGGATCAAGCACGATGGCGTGCGCTTCAATGCCGAAACCGACAGCATTAACAGTGCGATTCTGGGTCCCGACACCGATGATGACGCCGCCGGTTTATTGGTACGCGAAGCCGTGCGTGAACTCACTATCAAATCGGGTCAGAAGTGCACGGCAATACGACGTATTTTTGTCCCCGAGTCGAAATATGATGCAGTGGCCCAGGCCATCTGCGCCAAGCTGAAAACCATTACAGTGGGCGACCCGCGCAAAGAAGGTGTTCGCATGGGCAGCCTGGTCAATATCCCGCAACGCGATGCAATTCTGGCAGGCATTGGCAAACTGGCCGAATGCAGCGATATCCTGTTCGATGGCCGCACAGAAAGCAACATTGAACTCGACCATGAAAATACGGCGGTGGTACCACCGGTACTATTCGGTGTACGCGATCCCGACACTCATCCTCTGGTTCACGAGATGGAAGTGTTCGGCCCGGTCGCCACACTTATTCCCTATCGCGACCCTGAGCATGCATTTTCACTGGCTCGCCGAGGCATGGGCTCCCTGGTTGCGTCGGTGTACAGCAATCAGCCCGATTTCCTGGCGCAAGCTGCAGGCATCCTGGCAGAAAGCCATGGCCGGGTTCACCTTATCAACAACGACGTAGCCAAAGCCCACACGGGGCACGGCAATGTCATGCCCCAATCGAACCATGGTGGCCCGGGGCGCGCCGGCGGTGGTGAGGAATTGGGCGGACTGCGCGCCCTGCGTTTTTATCACCGGCTCTCCGCAATCCAGGGCTCGCCTGAAGTCCTGGGCAAGCTGACCCAGGCATCCGGTTCCGAAGGTTAATAAAAAAATTACAGCCTGTCGCTCCCTGGCCGGCACGACAGGCCTCCTTTTTACGGAGACAAAAAATGCAAGTCTGCCCCGCAGAATTGAATTACGCCCAGTATCTGGCTGAGTTCAACCGCCCTCGCGCGTTAAAAACAGCCTACATCGACGATACTCGCAAACTCACCTATGGCGAGCTTGCCGAACTTTCGGCCCGCTTTGCAGGCCTGCTGAAGAACCTGGACATTCACCGGGAAGAGCGCATTCTGCTCGTGATGCACGATACTGTCGATTGGCCCGTGGTTTTTCTGGGCGGCCTGCATGCCGGCGTGGTCCCGGTTGCCGTCAACACACTTTTAACCGCCGACGACTACGCCTACATGCTGGAACACAGCCGGGCACAAGCCGTCTTCACGTCTCCGGGCTTGCTTGATACCGTTCAATCGGCGCTGGAAAAAGCACGCCATGAAATCAAGAAAGTAGTGGTGGCAGGCGCAAACGCGGGCGAACTGCCTGCCAACGTCGAGCATTTCGACACACTGATGCAACAGGCGCAGGCGCTACCCCCTGTACCGACAAAAGCCGATGAAATTGCATTCTGGCTTTACTCTTCGGGTTCTACCGGTCAGCCCAAAGGCGTCGTGCATAGCCACGGCAACCTCTGGTACACGGCAGAACTTTACGGCAAGCCGGTATTGGGAATTCGGGAAGACGACATTGCGTTCTCCGCGGCAAAACTCTTTTTCGCCTATGGCCTTGGAAATGCCCTGACCTTCCCCTTGTCTGTTGGCGCAACCGTCATACTCATGGGCGAACGCCCAACGCCGGAAGCGGTATTCAAACGCCTTGAGGATTACCAGCCGACGATTTTCTATGGCGTCCCGACGCTTTATGCCAGCATGCTGGCATCGCCCAACCTGCCTGCGAAAGAAAAGGTTGCTATGCGTGTCTGTGCTTCTGCGGGAGAGGCGTTGCCCAAAGACCTGGGCGACCGTTTTACACGCCACTTTGGCTGCCACATCCTCGACGGTATCGGCTCAACTGAAATGCTTCATATTTTCCTGTCGAACCAAATGGGCGATGTTCGATACGGTACAACCGGCAAACCTGTACCCGGTTACGAAGTGGAACTGCGCGACGACAACGGCAAGCCGGTTCCGTCCGGCTCAATTGGCGACCTGTACATACGAGGCGACAGCGCAGCGCTCATGTACTGGAACAATCGTTCTAAAACACGTGAAACCATGCTCGGTGACTGGCTCAAGAGCGGTGATAAATATATCTGCGATGACGACGGGTATTACACCTATGCCGGCCGTAGCGACGACATGATCAAGGTAAGCGGGCAATATGTTTCCCCCGTCGAAGTCGAGAATGTGCTGATTCAACACGAAACCGTTCTTGAAGCAGCAGTTATCGGTGTCGAAGACAGCCAGGGCCTGGTCAAGACATCAGCCTACGTCGTATTGCGTTCCGGCATTACAGCAGACGATACAGCGCAAAAAAACCTGCAAGAGTATGTGAAATCGCAACTGGCGCCTTTCAAATATCCACGCACCATTCATTTTGTCGACGACCTGCCCAAAACGGCAACCGGCAAAATCCAGCGTTTCCGCCTGCGTCAACAAGAACAAAACAACTGACCTCAAAAACATGAGCCATCTGTCCATTACCAACCGTCAAGTTCCCATTCACGTCGACGGTCGCAATTATGAGCTGGAATGCCAGCTCATTTCTCCCGAAAAAACCGACCGCGACCTGATTATTTTCCTGCATGAGGGTTTAGGTTCTGTTGCGTTATGGCGTGATTGGCCGGCGCGGCTTTGCGAACAGGCCAACTGCCGGGGCCTGGTGTATTCGCGTTACGGCTATGGCGCCAGCACGCCCAGGCCGCCAGAGGAGAAATGGCCGCTGAGCTACATGCATACGCAGGCTGAAAAAGCCTTGCCGGCCCTGCTGAACGCACTTGAAATGACGCACGAGCGACCTATTTTATTCGGTCACAGCGACGGCGGCTCCATTGCGCTGCTCTATGCCGCAATGTATCCCGACCATCCGAAGGCCGTCACAGTGGCGGCACCGCATATCTTTGTTGAAGATGTCACGACAACCAGTATTGAGCAGGCACGAGAGGCATATCTGAATACCGACTTGCCACAGCGTTTCTCCCGCTACCACCAGAACCCCGATTCGGCTTTCTGGGGCTGGAATGATATCTGGCTTAACCCTGAATTCAAATTCTGGAACATTGAAGCCTATTTACCCAAAATCCAATGCCCCGTTCTGGCGATCCAGGGAAAAAACGACGAATACGGTACCCTGGCGCAAATCCAAGGGATAGAACGGATAGTGCCGCAAACAGAACTCTGTATCATTAACGATTGCCGTCACTCGCCGCATAAAGATCAACCCGAAATACTGAACAAAACGATCGTGACGTTCATCCAAAAACTGAACGAAACATCACACAATAATCCGTAAACCCGTTTTTATTGCGCTCATGCGCAGCCATAGCAGTACCTTTACAACACCAAGGAGTAGACACAATGAAGAAAGTCTTAACGGGCACCGCACTGGCCCTTTCTCTTGCATTTGGCGCAGGCGCTGCGTCGGCGGAAGTCAAAGTGGGTTTCATGCTGCCTTACAGTGGAACCTATGCCCAACTGGGTGAGGCTATTGAAAATGGTTTCAAAATGTATGTTGAAGATCAAGGAGGCAAACTGGCCGGGCAGGAAGTAACCTACTTCCGTGTCGACGATGAGTCCAACCCCTCCAAAGGCCCCGACAACGCAAACCGCCTCATCAAGCGCGACGAAGTTGACGTTCTGATTGGGACGGTTCACTCTGGTGTTGCAATGGCCCTGGCCAAGGCAGCCACAGACAATGACGTCACCCTGATTATTCCGAATGCCGGCGCTGGTGCCATTACCGGCCCACTTTGCAGCAAGAACGTGTTCCGTTCCTCATTCTCGAACTGGCAGCCTGGCTACGCCATGGGTGTGGTCGCCGCAGAAGACGGCCATAAGAAGGCCGTTACCATTTCCTGGAACTACGCGGCAGGCAAAGAATCCACAGACGGCTTCAAAGAGGCATTCGAAAAAGGGGGTGGTGAAGTCGTTGAACATCTCACGCTGCCCTTCCCGACCGTTGAGTTCCAGCCCCTGTTAACGGAAATTGCCTCAATTAAGCCTGATGTGGTTTACACCTTCTTTGCAGGTGGTGGTGCAGTTAAATTTACACAAGACTATGCAGCCGCCGGCCTGAAAGATCAGATTCCGCTCGTTGGCGCCGGCTTCCTGACCGATGGCACACTGAAAGCACAAGGTGAGTCGGCCCAGGGCCTGCGCACTGCGCTGCACTACGCCGATGGCCTGGATAACGACCTTGACAAAAAATTCCGCGAGGAATATGCCGAGAAATACCCCGACCTGCCACCTGATGTATACGCAGTTCAAGGGTACGACGCCGCACAGATGCTGGCTGCCGGTCTGGAAGCAGTCGATGGCGATATCAGCAAGAAAGACCAAATGCGCGATGCCATCCGCAATGCAACCATCAAGAGCCCACGCGGAGATTTCACGATATCCAAGGCAGGCAACCCCGTTCAGGATCTCTACCTGCGCGAGGTTAAAGGCCTGGACAACGTACCTGTGAAAATCGCAGTTGAAGACCTTGCCGACCCGGCACGCGGCTGCAAGCTAATGTAATCACTCTATAAAAAAATAAAACTAAAGGAGGCCATGTGGATCCGGTCATTTTCCTTATTCAATGTCTGAACGCTGTCCAGTACGGGCTGCTGCTCTTCCTGGTTGCCAGTGGGCTTACGCTCATCTTCGGCATCATGGGCATCATCAACCTGGCGCACGGCAGCTTCTACATGATCGGTGCCTACATGGCCTTCGCGCTTGGGCCACTTGTAGATCAATATGTAGGCGGTGGTTTCGTCACGACGATTCTCGCCTGCATTATTTTGTCTGCCATTCTGGGTTACTTCCTGGAATGGGCTTTTTACAGCTATCTTTATCATCGCGACCACCTGCAGCAAGTCCTCATGACCTACGGCTTGATTCTGGTCTTTGAAGAGCTGCGCAGCATTATTATCGATAACGACGTTCACGGTGTCGCCACCCCTTCCTGGCTAAGTGGCTCGATTGCGTTAGGCGACATCATGACCTACCCCACTTACCGCCTGTTTATTTCTGCGGTTTGTCTTGTTGTTGCCGGCTTGCTTTATTGGCTGCTCACACATACTCGGCTGGGTATGATGATTCGCGCCGGCGCCAGTAATCGCGACATGATCAACTCGCTGGGTATCGACATTAATCGTCTGTTCCGTATTGTTTTTGCGCTGGGTGTTGCCCTGGCTGCCTTCGCCGGCGCAATTGCCGCGCCCGTCTCCTCGGTGTATCCCGGCATGGGCCACTCAATTCTTATTATCTGTTTTGTTGTGGTTGTTATCGGCGGCATTGGGTCAATTAAAGGGGCTTTTGTTGCGGCCATGCTCATTGGTTTTGTCGACACTTTCGGCCAAGTGCTGTTTCCGCAAGCCGCAGGCGTACTGGTTTACGTCATGATGGCCGCCATCCTGTTATTCAAGCCCGAGGGGCTCTTCAAGCAAGGCTAACAACAATGCACGCCTCGATACGCAACTTTATTCTGCCCCTGCTGCTTTTTGTCGTCACCGCATTACTGCCTTTGGTGACGTCCGAATACTACACCGCGCTGATCGTCAAGATCATGATCTATTCTTTGTTCGCACTCAGCCTGCAATTGCTGGTTGGCTGTACGGGTCTGATCAGCCTGGGCCATGCCGCGTTTTTTGGCATTTCCGCTTATGCGGTCACCTTGCTGTCGCCGGAGTACGAGTCCGGCAACTTATTCTGGCTTTTACCCGCCAGCATGGGTATCGCAATGTTGTATGCCCTGGTTACCGGCGCACTGTCTTTACGAACCAAAGGCATCTATTTCATTATGGTGACCCTGGCATTCGCGCAAATGGCGTACTACGTATTTCACGACACCAAAATCGGTGGCGGCAGTGACGGCATTTATCTTTACGTGCGACCGGAGTTCCGCATTGGCGACTGGGTGATCCTGAACCTTGATAATGCCTACGTGTTCTATATGTTTGTTCTGGCTTGCCTGACGCTGACCTGGATCTTCCTGGCCATGCTCATGCGCTCGCGCTTCGGCGCCGCGCTAACCGGCATTCTGGTGAATGAACAACGCATGCGTGCTGCCGGATTCTCAACCTTCGGTTATAAGCTTACGGCCTATATCATTGCCAGCGGGCTGGGTGGCCTTGCAGGGATTCTCTATGCTGCCAAAGATGGCTACGTAAACCCGGAACTGATGAACTGGGAACAATCGGGCCTCGTGTTGCTGATGGTCATTCTAGGGGGTATGGGTCGACTATCCGGGGCGGTTATTGGTGCCATCACACTCATACTGCTACAGGAGGCATTCCAGTCGGCCGCACTATTCGGCGAATTTGCCGTTCACTGGCATCTCACCTTTGGCCTGGCCATTATTATTCTGGTGGCACTCATGCCCAAAGGCTTGATCGGCCTGCCCGAACAACTTCGTGCCCGTCGCCGCTCTTCGGCCGGCTCACCTGCTGCACATTAGAGGTAAAGCATGACACAAACCTTATTGTCGGCCAAGAACGTCACTCGCCGGTTCGGGGGCCTGGTCGCCATTGACAATGTTTCCGTCGGTCTTGATCGTGGCCAGGTTCACGCGGTAATCGGTACCAACGGCGCCGGCAAATCGACACTCATCAATGTCCTTTCAGGCGAAATAGCACCCAACGAAGGTGCAATCATTATGAATGGCACCGACATCACGCGCTGGCCCCAACCCAATCGGGCTCGCGCCGGCCTGGGCCGCAGCTACCAGCGCACCACCATTTTTCCCACCTTGACGGTGCATGAAAACTGTCGCCTGTCGGCCCAAGCCAAGCATCAGAAATTCTGGAGCTGGGCGACATCCTCCAAAAGCTGCCGCGTCAGCAACGAAGCGGCAGACCGGGCACTTGAACTGACCGGTCTGGCGAACGTCAGTGATCGCACTGCCGGACTTTTGTCCCACGGGGGAAAACGCCAACTGGAAATCGCCATGTGCCTGGCCACCCACCCGGCGGTGCTGCTGCTCGACGAACCGCTGGCCGGCATGGGTGCAGAAGAAACCGATCGTATGCTGGATTTGTTGGACTCATTGAAGAAAGAGCATGCCATTTTGCTGGTGGAACATGATATGGATGCAGTATTTCGCGTTTCCGACCTGATCACCGTTATGGTGAACGGGGCCGTAATCGCCCATGGCGACCCTGAAGCCATCCGCACCAACCCTGAGGTCCAAACGGCTTACCTGGGAGAAGATGAATGACCGTATTGATCAACGCTCAGGGGTTGAATACCTTTTATGGTGCAAGCCATATTCTTTTCGACGTTAACCTGCAAATTCAGGCAGGCGAATCGGTGGGTCTTTTGGGTCGCAACGGGATGGGCAAGACCACGCTGATTCGCACCCTGATGGGACATATCCGACCCGCCAGCGGGGATATTTTCATTCGCGAAAAGAATCACACACGCTCGGCCCCTTTTCAGGTTGCGCGTGAAGGCGTTGCCTATGTTCCTGAAGGACGCGGCATCTTCCCTAATTTGAATGTACGGGAAAACCTGCTGGTTGCCGCCCGCTCGGGCGTAAACAGTCGAAATGACTGGAACTACGAGCGTGTGCTGGAAACCTTTCCTCGCCTGACCGAGCGTCTTGGCCATGGCGGCCAGCAACTTTCCGGCGGCGAGCAACAAATGCTGGCAATTGGCCGTGCGCTGATGACCAACCCCGACATCCTGATTCTCGACGAAGCAACGGAAGGCCTGGCACCTCTGATCGTGGCTGAAATCTGGCGCATTATCGATACCATTCGTAAAAGTGGCGTATCCACCCTTATTGTCGACCGGAATTTCCGCAAGGTATTGGCTAACACCGACCGCTGCGTCGTGCTTGAAAAAGGCGTTGTAGTGGAAGAAAAAGACAGTGCAACACTGTCGAAACAGCCTGAGCTCTTAACCCGTTACCTGGGTGTATAGAAGCACCCCTACACTCAACGGCTGAATGCCGCCGCAGCGCGTTTCAAGCGATCTTGAACGGCGCGCCAGGCGGCTTCATCGGGTGGGGCCTGCACCAGCAGGCAATCGAAGCCGCCATGATCGAGACTTCGCAAGTTGGCATACAGGTCGCGGGCATAGACAACAGGATCAGCCGCTGCCGATATCCGGGTAAAACCCCCATTCGACTCGCCAATTGAATCGGCAGAGGCTTCAGATACATTGGCGCCGATACCCAGTATCGCAACCCGCCGTCGTTGGGGGGAACCTGAAATGCCGGCCAATGATAAAACCGCATCGACGCCCTGAGCGACAAGATGTTCGATGTCGGCTCGTGAGTGCAGCAATAAGGGCGTATGAGGCGCATAATGCGCTTTGAGCGAACCTGACACCGCCGGCGCCTGCGCATCCGCATATTCACGGGGCATCACACCCAATACACCGCCGATATCTGCAGCCGAAATATGTCCTGGCCGTAATAAAACCGGCCCTACGCGATCAAGGCGGGACAAATCCAGAATCGTTGATTCAATACCCACTTCGGAACTACCCCCTTCAAGCACCAGGAGGTCTGCTTCAGCCATATCGGCAAACTCTTCGCGTACATGGCTTGCATGAGTCGGGGAAACTTGTCCGAATTTATTTGCCGATGGTGCAGCAATTCCCGCATTGCCATGTTTCAGCGCAGTAAAAGCGTTCAGCAGCTGGCGCGCAACGGGATGAGCGGGACAACGCAGCCCAATGGTGGGCTGCCCCCCGCTGACCTGATCGGGAATATGATCGGCACGCTCAAGAATCAGCGTCAACGGACCCGGCCAAAAAGCACGCGCCAAAGCATAAGCCTGCTCGGGAATATGCCTGGCCCAATATGAAAGATCAACATCCAATGTCACATGCACGATCACGGGATGATTCGACGGGCGCCCTTTGGCAGCATAGATACGCTTTACCGCCTCGGGGTTTTCAGCATCGGCCCCCAGGCCGTAAACCGTCTCCGTCGGGAACGCAACCAGCCCGCCCGCCAGTAATTGCCCGGCAGCGCGGTTAATGCTTTCACTCTTCGTACAGTCAGTCACGTTCAAAATGTTTCGCTTGTACTGATAATAGGGCGCACAGGAAACCTAGTAAGGCAGATTCAAACAGCGAACCACCTCATCAACCTGGGGTTTTGCCTGCGCAAGGGTTTGCGCCACGACGGTAACATGCCCCATTTTACGGCCGGCGCGCGCCTCGGACTTACCGTATAAATGCAAATGTGCGCCTGGTATGGCCAAAACAGCAGGCCAATCGGGCTCTTCATACTGACCCAGGGCATTGAACCAGAGGTCGCCCAGCAGATTCAGCATGATTGACGCGCTGTGCGCTTGCGGATTACCCAAGGGCATACCGGTCATCACCCGCACCTGCTGCTCGAACTGGCTTGAGATACAGGCGTCGATTGTGTGATGCCCACTATTATGAGGGCGTGGCGCAACTTCGTTGGCCAGCAAAGAACCGTCTTCCAATACAAAAAACTCAACGCACAGCACACCACGATAATCAAGTGACTTTGCAATACCGGCAGCGGCATCGCGAGCCTGGGCAAGCAAAGCACGGCTCAAACCCTGTTCATCGGCTTGAGCAGACGCACTTGAAACAGCCAGAATGCCGTGATGATGCACATTAACGGCGGGCGCATAAAAAACACAGTCGTCGTGATAACCGCGTGCCATGACGACTGAAATTTCGCGCTCGAGCGGCATCAGGGCTTCCAGGACACAATCAACTTTATCGAATGCAACAAATGCTTCGTATGCCTCAACCCGGGATGCGACCCGTGCCTGCCCCTTCCCGTCGTAACCCAAACGCGCAACTTTGAGAATCCCCGGAAACAAAGACTCGGGCGCGTTCTGCAAATCATCCTCAGACCGCACCGCAGCATAGGGTGCGACTTCGACACCGGCTTTCTGGATAAAGGCCTTCTCTTCAATCCGGTTCTGCACAATAGCAACGGCATCACCCGACGGACTCACCCTGCTTCCCTGCGCCCGGATAAACCGCAGACTGTCGGCCGGCACATTTTCAAACTCTGTCGTCACCGCCGGGCAACGCTGTGCAAGTTCGACCAGCGCAGTTTCGCTATCATAAGCCGCGCACAAATGGTGGTCGGCCACAGCACCGGCCGGACTGCCGGCATCAGGATCAAGCACCGCCACCCGGTAACCCAATCGTTGTGCGGCATGACAAAACATACGGCCCAACTGGCCCCCGCCTATCATTCCCAGCCATTGCCCCGGCTTTACGATTGCGCTGTTGCGGTCTTCAGACATGGATTTATCAACTCAAGATGACTGAGGCGGTACGACCATGGCACGCGCCGCTTCCGTTTGCTGTTGGCGAAATGCATCCAGCTGTTCAGCAAGAACGGTATCTGTTGTGGCCAGGTTGGCAATGGCGTGCAACGCCGCATTGGCTGCACCGGCTTCGCCGATTGCAAACGTGGCAACCGGCACCCCCTTTGGCATCTGCACGATCGACAGCAGGGAGTCTTCCCCCCGCAAATAACGCGACGGCACAGGCACGCCAAAAACAGGTACCGGCGTCAATGCAGCCATCATGCCCGGCAGATGAGCGGCCCCGCCAGCCCCGGCAATAATGGCCCGAATCCCACGTTCACGCGCGTCGGCGCCATACTGAGCCATATCGGCAGGCATGCGATGCGCTGAAATAACCTTAACCTCGTGCGGCACCTTAAACTGCGTCAGCATATCAACTGCATGGCGCATGACTTCCCAATCACTGGAAGAGCCCATAATAACGCCCACTACAGGCGCACTATTGTTCAATACAGAAGATGATGGATTCATGGCAATAACAATGGCTTGGACAATACGCGAAGCCGGCCATGAACTGGCCCGGCACCCGCACGGCTTAGGTGGTTAAACGGGTTAGCGCCTCGTGATACTTCGCCGCGGTTTTCTGTATTACGTCGGCCGGCAAACCTGGAGCCGGTGCCGTTTTATCCCAGGGCTGCAGCTCCAGCCAGTCGCGCACGAACTGCTTGTCGAAAGAAGGTGGACTGATGCCTTCGCTGTACTCGCTCGCCGGCCAGAAGCGCGACGAGTCGGGCGTAAGCACTTCATCCATTAGGTGCAACTGACCCTGCGCATCGAGCCCGAACTCGAACTTGGTGTCAGCAATAATAATGCCTTTGCCAAGCGCAAATTCAGCCGCCTCGCTATACAGCTGCAACGTGATGGTTCGAACTTTTTCGGCCATGGCCTGGCCCACTTCGGCAACCAAATGGCTGAATTCAACGTTTTCATCGTGCTCTCCCACTTCGGCCTTGGCTGCAGGCGTAAAAATGGGTTCCGGCAAACGCCCGGCCAGATTCAGGCCGTCGGGCAGGGCAATACCGCAAACCGCACCTGTTGCCTGATAGTCTTTCCAGCCGGAGCCGATAAGATAGCCGCGCGCAACCGCCTCAACCATAATGGGCTTGAGTCGCTTAACCACCATTGCCCGCCCCTTCACCTGCTCGCGCTCGTCGGGCGCCACGACCGACTCCGGATCAATACCCGTTGAGTGGTTGGGCACAATATGCGCCAGCTTCTGCAACCAGAACTCCGTTAAAGCAGTCAGCACCTGCCCCTTGCCCGGTATCGGATCGTCAAGAATGACATCGAACGCAGAAATACGATCGGAGGCCACAATAAGCAACAAGTCGTCACTAACCGCATACATATCGCGCACTTTGCCCCGCGCAAGCAGGGGTAACGACCGAATTGTGGACTGATGCAGTGCAGACATTTACTGGACCACTTGCGCAAGGTCGCCAGCCGAATAACGGCGAGCCATTTCATCCAACGCAATGGCTTTGACTTTGCTGCCATTGCCGGCACAACCAAATTGCTGATAACGCTGAAGGCAGATTTCCTTGGCCGCCAAACGGGCTGGTTTCAGGTAATCACGCGGATCGAACTTGGCGGGATTCTCTGCCATGAAACGACGAATGGCACCTGTCATGGCCAGGCGGATATCGGTATCGATATTGATTTTGCGCACGCCATGCTTGATGGCTTCCTGGATTTCCTCGACGGGAACGCCGTAGGTTTCCTTCATGTCGCCACCGAACTGACGAATCTCGGCAAGCAGTTCCTGGGGAACGCTGGAACTGCCGTGCATGACCAAATGGGTATTGGGCAGGCGCTTGTGAATTTCCTTAATGCGGGAAATCGACAAAATATCGCCGGTTGGCTTACGACTGAATTTGTACGCACCGTGGCTGGTGCCGATGGCAATGGCCAGGGCGTCAAGCTGAGTCTGACGTACAAAGTCGGCAGCCTGCTCGGGATCGGTCAGTAATTGCTCCATGGTAAGCGTGCCTTCCGCACCATGACCGTCTTCCTTGTCACCCTTCATGGTTTCCAGCGAACCCAGGCACCCAAGCTCACCTTCCACGGTGATACCCTGCTTATGCGCCATTTCTACCACTTTGCGGGTAACGTCGACGTTATATTCGTATTCGGCAATCGTTTTACCGTCTTCTTTCAGGGAGCCGTCCATCATGACGCTGGTAAAGCCCAGGTCGATGGCACCCTGACAAACCACCGGCGACTGGCCGTGGTCTTGATGCATGACAACCGGCAGGTGCGGATAACTTTCAACGGCAGCCTGAATCAGATGCTTCAGGAAGCCTTCACCTGCATATTTGCGGGCGCCTGCAGAGGCCTGCATGATAACCGGGCTATCGGTTTCATGGGCAGCCTCCATGATGGCCTGCACCTGCTCAAGGTTGTTGACGTTGAACGCGGGAATGCCATAACCGTTATCGGCTGCATGATCGAGCAGCTGACGCATGGAAACGAGGGCCATGAAAAGACTCCTGAAATCAAATTAGTGTAAAAGGTTCATTTTACCCGAAGCGCCGACTTGGGACGGAACGCCCGCACCACGTCTTGCCGGGTTTCTATATACGGGCCACCGATCAAATCAATGCAATAAGGCACGGCTGCAAAAATGCCCGCCGCCAGCACGTTGCCGTCGTCGTCTTTCAAGCCTTCCAGTGTCTCTTTGATCGCTTTCGGCTGGCCCGGTAAATTGATAATAAGGGCGGCATGCGATTCAATTTCCCGAATAACCGCCACCTGGCGCGACAAAATTGCGGTTGGCACAAAACGCAAACTGATCTGGCGCATTTGTTCGCCAAAGCCCGGCATCTGCCTGGTACCCGCCGCCAGCGTCGCTTCTGGTGTCACGTCGCGTCGCGACGGACCAGTGCCCCCTGTTGTCAGCACCAGGTCACATCCAACATGGTCCACCAGTTCGATCAGGGTTGCACAGATCTGGTCAGACTCATCGGGGATAAGGCGCGTGGCAAACTGAGGGGTTTGCGTTAACGCGGCGCCCAGCCAATCCTGCAAAGCAGGAATGCCTTTGTCTTCATACGTACCTGAGGATGCACGGTCGGAAATGGATACCAGACCCACCAATAACTGGTCGGGATGCGTCCGTGACAAGCGAGCTGCTTCAGACATTACCAGAACCCTCCTGTTTTAATCATTTGCCCGACGTTCCAGTATATCGACTGCCGGGAGTGTCTTGCCTTCCAGAAACTCCAGGAACGCACCACCGCCTGTCGAGATATATCCGACTTTGTCGGTAATATTGAACTTGGCAATAGCTGCCAGTGTATCGCCGCCACCGGCAATGGAGAAACCCTCGGAGTCGGCAATGGCCTTTGCAATAGCCTGCGTTCCTTTGGCAAAAGCATCAAATTCGAATACACCAACGGGGCCGTTCCAAACAATCGTGCCCGCCTGCTTGAGCATATCGGCCAATCGGGCGGCGGTTTTGGGGCCTATATCAAGGATCAGGTCATCATCGGCCACGTTTTCAGCGTCTTTCACTTCGGCCGGTGCATCGACACCAAAAGTCTTGGCACACACCACATCAACCGGAATGGGCACTTCAGCGCCTCGTTTCTGCATAATATCGATCACGGCAAGCGCCTCTTCAACCTGATCCGGCTCGGCCAGCGACTTGCCGATAGGCAGGCCTTTGGCCACCATGAACGTATTGGCGATGCCGCCACCCACAATCAACTGATCAACTTTGTCGGCCAATGACCGCAAAATTGACAGCTTGGTTGACACCTTGGACCCTGCCACAATCGCCACCATGGGGCGACGCGGCGCCTCCAGCGCTTTGCCCAACGCATCGAGCTCGGCCGCCAGCAAAGGCCCGGCACATGCAATCGGGGCGAACTGCGCAATACCATGCGTCGTCGCCTCGGCACGATGTGCCGTGCCAAACGCATCATTGACATAAACATCGCACAATGCAGCCATTTTGCGCGCCAATGCCTCATCGTTCTTCTTCTCGCCGACATTACCGCGCGCATTCTCAAGCAGCACGACCTGGCCGGGCTTAACGCTAACGCCGTCGACCCAGTTACGCACCAGAACAACCTCAGCCCCCAGCAACTCACCCAGGCGTTTGGCTACCGGCGCAAGAGAATCGATCTCTGTAAGCTCACCTTCCTTCGGACGCCCCAAATGGGAAGCAACCATAACGGCCGCCCCGGCCTCAAGCGCCAGGCGAATGGCCGGTACAGAAGCACGAACGCGCGTGTCTTCGGAAATTTCCCCTGCGTCGTTGAACGGCACATTCAGGTCGGAGCGGATAAACACACGCTTATCTTTCAGCGCATTCGAACGCGCAAGATCGGTCAGAGTTTTAACGGTGGGCATGAGAAGAGCAAGAGAGTGATGAAATGGAACAAGGGCGGGAAACCCCGCCCTTGTGTGGGCTGAAACGGCTTACTTGGCCGACATCAAGGCAACTGTGGTATCGAGCATGCGGTTCGAGAAACCCCACTCGTTGTCATACCAGGAACACACCTTGACCAGACGACCGGACACTTTGGTTAAACCGGAATCCACCGTACTGGAGGCAGATGTGTGGTTGTAATCCACCGACACCAGCGGCTCTTCACTGTAATCAAGAATGCCTTTCAAGTCGGACGATGCAGCCGCTTCCTTCAGAAGGCCATTCACTTCTTCAACAGACGTATCACGCGACGCAACGAAGGAAAGATCAACAATGGAAACATTGATGGTGGGAACACGCATGGCAAAGCCATCCAGCTTGCCGTTCAGCTCAGGCAGCACCAGCCCCACTGCCGATGCAGCACCGGTCTTGGTGGGAATCATGCTGGAAGTAGCGGAACGGGCACGACGCAGGTCGGTATGATAAACATCGGTAAGCACCTGATCGTTCGTGTAGGCATGAATCGTGGTCATCAAGCCATTTTCCAGCCCGATTTTACGGTGCAAGGGCAAGACCAGGGGAGCCAGGCAGTTCGTGGTGCACGACGCGTTGGAAATAACCGTATCAGAAGCCTTGAGCACATTGTGATTCACGCCATACACAACGGTGGCATCAACGTCTTTGCCGCCCGGAGCGGAAATAATTACTTTCTTGGCGCCACCTTGAATATGCGCGTTTGCTTTTTCCTTGGTCGTGAAAAAGCCGGTGCACTCAAGCACAACGTCAACACCCAGTTCACCCCAGGGCAATTCAGCGGGGTTGCGATTGGCCAGTACACGAATGCGATCACCATTGACCACCATGTCATCACCGTCAACCTCAACCGTGCCGGGGAAACGGCCATGAGCCGTGTCGTAACGGGTAAGGTGAGCATTGGTTTTGGGATCGCCCAAGTCGTTGATCGCCACGATTTCAATATCGTGAGATTTACCGCCTTCATAGTGGGCCCGCAGAATGTTGCGGCCGATACGGCCATACCCATTAATCGCTACGCGAATTGCCATGACATTTCTCCTGTTTACAAAACCTGTTCAACGACCTCGACCACCCTTTCGGCGGTGAGACCAAAATGCTTGAATAACACCCCGCCCGGCGCCGACTCACCATAGGAGTCCAGGCCAACCACGGCGCCGTCCAGGCCAACATACTTGTACCAACCGGCGGTCACACCGGCTTCAACCGCAATGCGCGGTGCCCCCTCAGGCAGCACACTGCGTTTCCACTCGGCGCCCTGTGCGTCGAAAACATTCGTGCACGGCATGGAAACCACCCGCACGGGAATGCCTTTTTCGGCCAGGTGCTGTTGCGCCTGCAATGCCAGCGCCACCTCGGACCCGGTGGCGATAATGATCGCCTTGAAATTTTCGGCGTCACGCAAAACGTATCCACCCCGCGAAATGGTCTGGATTGTGTCGTTATCGCGCTCCACAAAAGGCAGATTCTGACGCGATAACAGCAATGCCGACGGCCCACCGTTATTAACGCTCATGCCAATGCTGGCAGGACGCGAAACCGATTCAGCCCAGGCCACGGCCGTTTCAGTCGTGTCGCAGGGGCGCCATACATGCAAATTGGGGATCAAGCGCAAACTGGCGGCATGCTCAACCGACTGGTGTGTCGGGCCGTCTTCGCCAAGGCCAATGGAGTCATGTGTGAACACATGCACAACGCGTTGCTTCATGAGCGCCGCCATGCGGATGGCGTTGCGGGAATAATCGGAAAAAGTAAGGAAGGTACCGCCAAAGGGCAAATAACCACCATGCAATGCCACGCCATTCATGATGGCCGCCATACCGAACTCGCGCACACCGTAGTTGATGTGTCGGCCAAATTGCACCCCTTCGTTGGTGGAACGCACCGGCACCACCCCCTTCCAATCGGTGAAGTTGGAACCGGTAAGGTCGGCAGAGCCGCCCAGCATCTCGGGCAGCAACGGCGCAAAAGCGGTAATCACAAATTGAGAGGCTTTCCGACTGGCAACCGTTTCCGCGCGTTCTGCAGTGGCTTTAATAAACGCCGACGCCTGATCCGCAAAGTCGGCGGGTAACTCACCCTTCATGCGGCGGGTAAACTCCGCAGCCAATTCGGGAAATGCCCGGGCGTAAGCGTCGAACTGCTTATCCCATTCCGACTGCCACAACTTGCCGTTGCTACGGCCGTCCCAACGCGAGTAAATGTCATCGGGAATTTCAAAGGGGGCATGCGGCCAGCCTATTGCCTGGCGGGTCGCCGCGATTTCATCATCGCCCAATGGCGCACCATGCACTTTTTCAGTACCGGCGGCATTCGGCGCACCTTTGCCAATAACCGTGCGACAGCATATCAGGGTCGGGCCGCGCCCTTCCCGCGCGCCTGCTTTGGCCTGTTCAATGGCCTGGTCAACAGCGGCAACATCATGGCCGTCTACATTGCGAATCACGTTCCAGCCATAGCTTTCAAAGCGCTTGGGTGTATCGTCGGCAAACCAGTCTTTCACCTCTCCGTCGATGGAAATGCCGTTATCGTCGTAGAAAACAATCAGTTTCGACAATTTCAACGTACCGGCCAGCGAGCATGCTTCGTGGGAGACGCCTTCCATCAGGCAGCCGTCACCTACAAATGCGTAGGTGAAATGATCGACCACCGAATGGCCTTCGCGATTGAACTCACCGGCCAGCAATGCTTCAGCCAACGCCATGCCCACGGCATTGCTAACACCCTGCCCCAGCGGCCCCGTGGTCGTTTCCACGCCTGGCGTGATGCCAACCTCAGGGTGGCCTGGCGTGCGTGAATGAAGTTGGCGGAAATTACGCAACTCTTCAATGGGCAGGTCGTAACCGCTCAGATGCAATAACGCATACACAAGCATCGACCCATGGCCGTTGGACAATACAAAGCGGTCACGATTAGGCCATGCGGGATCTGCGGGGTTATGACGCAAATGGCGCGTCCATAGCGCTTCTGCGATATCGGCCATACCCATGGGGGCACCAGGGTGCCCGGATTTGGCTTGTTGCACGGCGTCCATGGCCAAAGCACGTACTGCATTGGCCAGGGAGGAGTCTTGGGTCGGCGAAACGCTCATTGGATACTCGCTATATAAAGGCGAACCCTATCAGGGCAAACCCCAATAAAGAAAGATTGCAAAGCCGAACATTTTAACACCCACCGTGATTTTAGCCTGTTACATGTCAAATGAACGCAACACTTCAATGTCGACACGCTAGAATTAAAGCCTTCCAGACGCCCGGACTCCAAGGGCGCACTGCTGACCCGGGACACCCATTTATGACCGCTCCGCGCTTTTTTTATCCTGATCCGATTGGACTCGATGTCACGATCGAACTACCTGAAACGCTCTCCCATCATGCAATTCGCGTCTTGCGCCTGAAGCACCGTACACCAATTGTGTTGTTCGACGGCAAACAGGGGCAATATAGCGCCACTTTAATTCTGGAAGGTAAAAAGGCCCAGGCTCGCATACATGCATTTGAGCATCGAAATGTTGAACTGCCAGGCCATTTAACCTTGGCACAAGCGCTGGTTACGGCCGACAAAATGGATTGGATTATTGAAAAAGCGGTAGAAGCGGGTGTTCACACATTCATACCTGTTGCGGCGCGACGCAGCGTGGTGAATCTGGGCGCCGAACGCCAAGACAAGAAAATGCGCCATTGGGAAAAGATTATTGAAGCGGCCAGCGCCCAATGCGGACGCAATCAACTCATGCAACTGACAAAACCACAAACGCTGGCCACCTTGCTTGCCGGCGCCGGGTCGCCGCCCGATGACACCTCGGCAGGTTTGGCCGCCCATCCCGGCCTGACGCTCGTTTGCCACCCGGATGCGCGTCATACGCTACGCGACCTGCTGGGCCCGGCCACGAACCCGATCACCTTGCTTATCGGGCCGGAGGGAGGCTGGTCTGACGAAGAATTGGCGCAGGCGGATCAAGCCGGAGCCCAGCGCGTGCGCTTTGGCAAACGCGTGTTACGAACGGAAACAGCAGGGCTGGCCATGGTATCGGCCATTAGTGCCCTGCAAGGTTGGGAGTAATGTCGGGGTAGCCCCCGCCTTAACTGCCGGAATACGGTACGGGCGCAACCCCGGGCTCCGGATCAGGATGCCTGCCGGCATGTTGAATGGCAAAAGAAAAGCTGCGCCCATTGTTCGCTGCATATTCCACGACATCTTCACAAACAGAGATAATGGCTTTTGAATCTTCTTCAAGCGTCGGGTCGCCGGAATGCAGGTTATGAAACCAAAGACATAACCCTGTTTTCTGATCGATAACCGTATCGCAAAGACAATCGTAAAAAGCGTCCAGATTACCGCCGAAAAATTCGGGAAAATCAACCGCTTTCACAACAGCCCTTAACACAGCCGAGCGGCTGCGGGCACGGTCACACTCAACGGTAAAGTAGGTGATGCCCAGCGCCTCGGCCTGTTTTGCCACTTCTTCCTGGCTGACTGAAGCGGCCTCGATCTGGCCGCCTTTTTTCAGCTTCTTTTGCAATGCGGACTGGCTCATTGCGCCTCCGATAAAAAACGCATTACGGGGATGTGTTGAGCGTATTTGCGTCGACCACCGCCATGGCGGTCATGTTGACAATGCGGCGCACCGTAGAACTGGACGTAAGAATATGCACTGGCGCATTTACGCCCAGTAAAAACGGGCCAATCGCAACATTGCCACCCGCCGCCGTTTTAAGCAAGTTATACGCGATATTCCCCGAGTCAACGTTGGGACAAATCAACAAATTGGCTGCACCTTTCAGCGTGGTTGAGGGCAAAACACGCTCGCGAAGTGATTCATCGAGCGCACAGTCGCCATGCATTTCGCCGTCGACCTCAAGATCTGGCGCCAATTCATGAACCATCTGCAACGCCTGGCGCATCTTTTCACCCGAGGCGGAACTACCGGTGCCGAAGTTGGAACGCGACAACAACGCGATTTTCGGCTCGATATTCAAACGGCGCATTTGAGCCGCCGCTGCCAGCGTGATTTCAGCCACCTGTTCTGCGCTCGGGTCATCGTTCACATGCGTATCAGCCAGCGCTACAGTGCGTTCGGATAGCAACAGAATATTCATGGCCGAATAAATGTGGGTGCCGGGGGCCTTGCCGATGACCTCATCAACAAAACGCAGATGGTCGGCGTATGACCCCACCGTACCGCAAATCATACCGTCGGCATCACCCAAATGCACCATCATGGCACCGATCAGGGTGAGGCGGCGACGCATTTCAACCCGCGCCATTTCCTTGCTGATGCCGCGTCGGCACATTTTTTCCCAATAGGTCGTCCAGTATCGATGGAAACGTTCGTCGTATTCAGGGTTGGTCACTTCAACGTCAACACCCAACTTAAGACGCAAGTTAAAGCGCTTGATACGTGCTTCAAGAACAGCCGGACGCCCCACCAGTATCGGTTTGGCCAGTTTTTCATCGACCACGATTTGAACGGCCCGCAAAACGCGCTCGTCTTCCCCTTCAGTGAAGACGACACGTGCCTTGCCACCATCCCTTACCATCGCTTTGGCAGCAGAAAACAGCGGCTTCATGAACGAGCCGGAACGATAAATAAATTGCTGCAATTGTTCTGCGTACGCATCGAAATCTTCGATTGGACGCGTTGCCACGCCGTCGTCCATGGCAGCTTTGGCCACTGCCGGGGCAACACGCAGGATAAGACGCGGATCGAATGGCTTGGGAATGAGGTATTCACGTCCGAAGGACACCCCGTAGCTTCCGTAAGCCGCCGCCACAACGTCGTTCTGTTCCTCTTGCGCCAACTGCGAAATCGCCTCGACAGCCGCTTTCTCCATGCCACGCGTAATGGTGGTTGCGCCTACATCGAGCGCCCCGCGGAACATATAGGGGAAACACAAGACGTTATTGACCTGGTTCGGATAATCGGAGCGCCCGGTGGCCATCACGACATCGTCACGCACGGCATGTGCGTCTTCCGGCAGAATTTCAGGGCTGGGGTTGGCCAAAGCCAGAATAATGGGGTTCAAAGCCATGCGAGCCACCATTTCGGGCTTTAAGACACCCCCGGCAGACAGGCCCAGAAAAACATCCGCACCGTCGATAATATCGCCCAAGGTGCGCGCCTCGGTTTCCTGGGCATAACGGGCTTTCTCCGGGTCCATCAGAACGGTACGCCCCTGATACACGACCCCTTCAATATCGGAAACCCAGATATTTTTCGATGGCAAACCCAGGTCGACCATGAGCTCAAGACACGCCAGTGCGGCAGCGCCAGCGCCCGAAACAACCACTTTGACCTCATCGATATTTTTCTCAACGACCTTCAAGGCACTGATAAAGGCCGAAGCGACACAAATTGCCGTCCCGTGCTGGTCGTCGTGAAATACCGGGATCGACATGCGTTCGCGCAGCTTGCGCTCAACGATGAAACATTCCGGCGCCTTGATGTCTTCCAGATTAATGCCGCCGAACGTGGGCTCCAGGCGTGCAATGGTTTCAACCAACTTATCGGGATCCGATTCGTTAATTTCAATGTCGAAAACATCAATACCAGCGAACTTCTTGAAGAGTACCGCCTTGCCTTCCATAACCGGCTTCGACGCCAGGGCACCGATATTACCTAATCCCAGAACGGCCGACCCATTGGTGATGACACCAACCAGATTGCCTCGCGCCGTGAAGCGGCGGGCATTCTGGGGATCTGAAACAATTTCTTCGCAAGCGGCTGCCACACCCGGAGAATACGCCAGCATCAAATCGCGCTGGTTCGACAACTGCTTGGTGGCTGTAACTGCAATTTTCCCAGGGCGCCCTTTCTCGTGATATTCAAGCGCGGCTTTACGAAGATTCTCTTCCATGATGGTCCGTTTACGTCAAAAAAAGAATGAAACAAAGGGAATGATACACACATGCCCGATTAAAAATTACAAAGCCTGACCTGGGTGAGGAAAAATACCACAGGGGTCAAACTGATTCTTGATATGCAGGTCAATATCTTGCGCCGCATAAACAACCGTTTCGTCGAACGCGCCGGACGCCACACCTCGGAACGGCTGTGGTTCAACCGGCTCCGACATCGCCTGAAACACAAACCACTCTGCCCAGCACAAGTCTGAGCCCTGACCAAACAGCAGGTGGGACAAATTCACATCATGCTCATTTGCCGGCATTAAAGCATCCAGACGATAACGCCCGGGCCAATGCGAAGACTCAGCACACAGCCGGGCGGAATCACCGGCGCAGAGGCGAAAAAGCGCCGGGACCAATTGCTGCACAGTCAGTGTGCCCAATGGTTGGCGTTGCCCCACGCCGAACGGCCCCAGAACAGCCGTCGTTTCGTCGGCCAGGAGCACACCGGCATGACTCAACCCCATGCGCCAAAGCTCGCCGGTAGGCAAGTTCATATGTACGCGGTCGGCAATCAACGCTGCCACCGTCAGATAATCGGGAAAAGCCTCAAACTGTGTCAGGCCCGCCTGTTTGAGCTCTGCCACGAAACAACCGGGCTGAACAAACCACTTGTCGTCGGTATCCGGCACCGGCTGGCATGTTTTCAGGTAAATACTGGGGTCGAGCCACAGCACTGATGCACCCGGCTGGTGCGCCTCTTGCTCCAAACCATCCAGTAAAAGCACGACCTCATACTCCTTGCACAGCATAAGCGCATGATGCACATCGGCCGGCGTTTTGGCAGACAACCTGGCGTGGCCGAACCCATCGACCCGACCCTCATTGAAAAAACTTCCCTGCACTAAACGACGCATACGTTGACAAAAATTTTCCCAAGGATCATTCGTGATGCGCCGGCCCGTAAAAAACGCGCGGCGTGACAGCGACGGCATGCCTGATTTCCTTTGAACTGAATAATACGATTAAATAACGTTTTAAACCCAACAAATTGTGACCTGCAAAGAGACTCCGTTATGCCCGAACTGGCCCAAAGATGCACCAAGATTCAACCATTCTACGCCGTTGAATTGTTCAAACAGGGGGCTGCACTGGCCGCGCAAGGGCACGACATCATCAGCCTGGGCATCGGCGAACCCGACTTCACGGCACCTGCCCAGGTCGTCGAAACGCTCAACCGGGCCTCATCGGCAGGCTTGAGTGGTTACACACCGCCGTTGGGCCTGCCGCCGTTGCGTGAAGCCATTGCACATTATTATGGCGAGGAATTCGGTGCTCGTGTGAGCCCCGAGCGCGTTATTGTGACATCCGGTGCGTCGGGCGCGCTTTTATTGGCATGCATGGCGCTGATCAACCCGGGCGCGGAAATATTAATGCCCGACCCGTCCTATCCAGCCAACCAGAACTTCATACGTTGTGCCGGCGGTCAGCCAAAATTGATTCCCTGCGGGCCCGAGAAGCGGTTTCAGCTCTCAGCACAAGACATCGACACCCATTGGGGCCCCGACACACGGGGAGTCGTCATCGCCTCGCCCAGCAACCCTACCGGCACCCGTATCCTGCCGGGCGAACTCAAGGCGCTTATCGAGGCAGTGCATGCACGTGGCGGTTTTGTGATTATGGATGAGATTTATCTGGGGCTTTACTACGACGAAAAACCTGAAAGCGCCCTGCAATTGAGCGACGATATCATCGTCATCAACAGTTTTTCAAAATACTTCCACATGACGGGTTGGCGCCTGGGCTGGATGATTGTGCCCGAAACAATGATTTCAGCCATCGATAAACTGGCCGCCAGTTTGACTATTTGCGCACCCAGCCTGGCACAACATGCTGCGCTGACCTGCTTTGAACCAGAAGTGATGCGGGTATACGAAAATCGCCGTCTTTCCTTCAAGCAACGACGTGATTATCTGCTGCCTGAACTTGAAAAACTGGGTTTGCGCGTCCCGGTCAAGCCCGACGGCGCTTTCTATGTGTACGCCGACGTCAGCCAGCACAGCCGGGACAGCGAGGACTTTTCACAAAAAATGCTTACGCAGGCCCACGTTGCAGCAGTACCAGGGCGCGACTTCGGCCCCGCATATGCGCAAAAAATGCTGCGTTTTTCCTACACGCTGGGATTAAACAGGCTGGAAGAAGCGGTGGCGCGAATGGCCGGGTTTCTGCGCTAGTTGGTGCTATAGATCAAACCCGGGCGCAATCCCGGACGCGAGCGCGATACGACGCATTTCGGCCAGCACTTTGTTGCCGTATCCGCCATCACCCGGCCCCGTTGCACCCACGTAACATGCCAGCCCGCCGCGGATTGAACCGCGCCGCTTAATGCAATCGTACAGAATCTGGGTACCCACCTGGATATTGGCCAAGGGGTTCAGGGCCGCGTCTACGCCATCGGCAAAATCAACAAATTTGTCTTTATGGACCCGGGTCATGACTTGCATCAGCCCCTGGGCGCCGACATGGCTTTCGGCAAACGGATTGTAGCGGGACTCAATAGCAATAACGGCAAGCACCAACTGCGGATCAAGCTCCCGCTGGTTTGCCACCTGAAACACATTCTGGATCAGCACACCCGCCGCTTTATGGGCAATGCGATATTTACGTGCTATGTAACTGCGCAGGGCCTTGCTTTGCTCTGACGTGACGCCTGGAAGAACATAATCATCTGCTTCAGCCATTGCCTGTGAAAACGGCAGATCCGCATCAGGCATGCTGTTGGCTGGCGGCGTTTCAGCCCACTCACTTTTTGCCCATTCAGGCGCCGACAATAAAGCGCCGAAACTGCTTCCACGCTCGGGCAGCGAAAACAAATCAATTTGCAAAGAGGCAGGACGCAAACTGGCCAGCAAGGCCGTGTGAACCTGACGGGTTTGTTCTTTCAATGCCGGCACGGTAAGGCTTAACGCAACCGTAACCAGGACAGCCAAACCCAGATAAACCGCGCACACATGCACCAACTCAGCAAGGTGATGACGTACACTTCGAAAAATACGGAAAAACGTCTGGCCCGAATTAGCTAAAACCATAGGGGTGAACATCTCTTGAAATATCGTGACTTACGCGACTTTATAGCGCAACTTGAGTCAATTGGCGAACTGAAAACGGTTAACGCCAGTGTTTCAACGCACTTGGAAATGACCGAAATCAGCGACCGCGTCCTTCAGACTCAAGGACCGGCACTTTTGTTCCGCAATGCGCAGCACCAGAACCAGCCGGCGGCCATGCCCGTGCTGACGAATTTATTTGGCACCCCACACCGGGTGGCATTGGGTATGGGCGCGGATGAGGTCAGCGCGCTACGCGATATCGGCGAACTGCTGGCGTCTTTGCGAGAGCCCGAGGCGCCCAAAGGGCTGCGTGATGCCTTTGCAAAAGTCGCCACGTTGAAATCGGCCTTGTGGGACATGAGTCCGAAGAAAATCCGGGGGGCACCCTGCCAGGAAATTGTACTGGAAGGAATCGATGTCGATCTCAATCAAATCCCCTTACAACACTGCTGGCCCGACGACATTGGACCCCTGTTGACATGGGGGCTGGTAATTACGCGTGGTCCAAATGCAAAACGCCAGAACCTAGGCATTTACCGTCAGCAGCAAATTGGACGCAACAAACTGATTATGCGTTGGTTGTCGCACCGGGGCGGCGCGCTGGATTTCCGTGACCACTGCCTTGCCAATCCCGGCCAACCCTTCCCGATTGCCGTTGCCCTGGGCACCGACCCAGCAACGATTCTGGGCGCTGTGACGCCGGTACCCGACAGTCTGTCGGAATATCAGTTCGCCGGTTTGCTCAGGGGGGCGCGCACCGAGCTGACGCAGGCAATCGGCAGCGAACTATCGGTACCAGCCTACGCGGAGATCGTGCTGGAGGGCCATATCCTGCCTTCATCCGATCCGGCCGCCCTTGCGCCCAATGCATCCGGGTCGGATACACCGCCCCCAAAAAACTCAAACTATGAAATGGCCCTGGAGGGTCCCTACGGCGATCACACTGGCTACTACAACGAACAAGACTGGTTCCCGGTATTTACCGTTGAGCGCATTACGATGCGTCGAAACCCCATCTACCACAGCACCTACACCGGGAAACCCCCCGACGAGCCGGCCGTGTTGGGTGTGGCATTGAACGAGGTGTTTGTCCCGTTGCTCAAGCGCCAGTTACCGGAGATTGTTGATTTTCATCTTCCACCCGAAGGTTGCAGTTACCGGCTTGCCGTGGTGTCGATTCGCAAACAGTATCCCGGGCACGCCAAGCGCGTCATGTTCGGTCTTTGGAGCGTCCTGCGTCAGTTCATGTACACGAAGTTCATTGTCGTGGTCGACGAAGACATCAACCCACGTGACTGGAAAGAGGTTGTTTGGGCCATGACAACCCGAATGGATCCCGTGCGCGATGCCGTGCTGGTAGAAAACACACCCATCGATTATCTGGATTTCGCCTCTCCGGTTTCCGGGTTGGGCGGCAAAATGGGGCTTGACGCCACCAACAAATGGCCCGGCGAAACGCAGCGCGAATGGGGACGCCCGATTGTGATGGACAAGCAGGTGAAAGCCCGGATCGACGAAATCTGGCCGACCCTGGGCCTATGATGAACCTGTTGAGCCCTGCCCGGTTTTCAACATTTTAACCAACTGCCAAACTGTCACGACACCGACGCCGACCTTCAATAAGCGGCTACGGGAGCGACCCCGGCCAGGCAGCAGGCTTGACAGGGAAGACAACAGGAAAGGATAACGGGTTAAAAAGCGGGCGCCCTGCATAAGCGAGGCACCCGCGCCTTTGCCGGATGACAATGCCCGCGGCATCACGGTGCGAATCAAAGCCGCAGGTGAAATGTCGCTCACAACTTCGCACGCGGATTTACGCAGCGATTGCCGCTCAACGGCTGCCCGCGCCCTTAATAGCTCTTTACGCAAGGCACGTTCACGGGTACGCGACAAATTCGAACTCACGGCGCATCTCCTGGGTTGCGATCAGCGCGATCAACTTCCTGTAGACGATTGACCAAAGCAAGATCACGCTTCAGTTCATCAAGCGTTGCTTCAAAAGGGACCGAACTGGCGCAAAGCTCGTTTCTGGCCCACCAGGACAGCCCCAGGCCGACCAGCAAATACACCAGCGCCAAAAGGCCCAGGGCCAAATACCGATGTTCCGTTGGCCAGAAATAAAGCGCAACAAGAAGTGAAACAACCAGCAAGGCCAGCACCAGGCACAAGATGGCGCCTACGGTAAGGCACATGACCCTGATTAACCGCAGGCGCTGTTCCGCAAGTTCGATGGAAAAAAGCTCCAAGCGTGTACTCACGATGGAAACCAGCGTTGAAGCTAACTGACCGACGGATTGACTAAGTGCCATCTAAAATGGGCCCCTTGAAACGTTAAGCCTGATTAAAAGGCCGTATTTTAACGACGACTGATTAACATGCCGACGAGCAAACCGGTAAGGCCTGCAACACCGATGGCCTGCCAAGGATTGTCGTGTACGTAGTCGTCGGTGGCACGCGCCGCAATACGGCCACGCTCGAGAAGCGCATCTTGCGTATCGTACAAAGCCGAACGCGTGCGGCGCAGCGACAGCATTGCGCGCTCGCGCAGTTCCTCGGCTTTTTCGCCGCTTGCCTGTGCCGCCTCGCGAAGCAACTTTTCAGCTTCGTCGAGACTGTCTTTCACGCCGTCGATAAAGCCTTCTTCTTGTGCTTTCAAATCATTTTGAGTTTTCAGATCAGTTTTAGCCATTTTTGCACCCCTTCAATTGGATTAGTGGTGATAACGGCGAGCCCTCTAGATGGGCCCGCTTACCTTTTCATAGTACCGGACTGACACGAAAACGCAATTGACAAATGTTAAATAAAATAACGGGACTTGATTTCCCGATGGGTCAGGTATGCTTTTGGCGAGTACCGAAGATACGGTCCCCCGCATCCCCCAAACCGGGAATGATATAACCGTCTTCATTCAAATGACTGTCGATTGAAGCGGTGTAGATATGCACGTCGGGATGTTGCTGCTGGACTGCATCGATACCCTCGGGCGCAGCCACCAGAACCAAGGCCCGAATATTGTTCGCACCCGCCTTTTTCAGCATATCGATGGTCGCAACCATGGAACCCCCGGTTGCCAGCATCGGGTCGACAATCAGCGCCAGGCGCTGGTCAAGGGCATCGGCCAGACGTTCAAGATATGTTTGCGCCTGCAGGGTTTCCTCGTTACGAGCAATACCTACCGCGCTGACCTTGGCGCCGGGAATGAGCGTAAGAACCCCATCAAGCATACCAATACCCGCACGCAAAATCGGCACAACCGTTACCTTCTTACCCGCTATTTTTTCTACATCGATCTGTCCTGACCAACCCTGCACGATGGTCGGTTCAAGGGGCAGGTCTTTGGTGGCCTCGTACGTAAGAAGCGCAGCAACTTCTTGCGACATTTCACGGAAATTCTTGGTGCTCAGATCCGCCTTGCGCATCAAACCCAGCTTGTGCCGGATCAAGGGATGACGTATTTCATGTATTGGCATGCAACATTCCTGCTGGAAAATTAATAGACTCAAGCCACCAGTTTATCCGTTTTACGACCTGCCACCGGACGCATCTTACTGCGTACTCAGCCAGCGAATGAGCGCATCATCAAAAGCCCGCATGGCGCCGGTTCGATTGCCATTGACCATGCTGACGAGCGCGTATCGCCTGCCGCTTTCGCCTAATACATAGCCCGCAATGGCCCGGGTGTCGCGCAACGTGCCCGTTTTCAAATGGGCCATCCCGCGCGCCTCATCATTACGCAAACGCCGGCGAACCGTGCCGTCGACCCCGGCAATCGCCAGCGACGACACAAACTCGGGCATGAGTGGTGAATGCCATGCCGTATCCAGCATTTGCACCAAACCCGACGCCGTCAAGCGTCCGTCACGCGACAGGCCCGAGCCGTTATCAATCACCCAGCCACGCGTGTCGACACCCTGGCGACGCAACTGGTCGAGCGCGATCCGCGCACCGGCGTCGGGCGTGGCGCCGTACGCGCCGGACTCTGCCGCCAGCGTCAACAACAAGGTGCGCGCCATGACATTGTTACTATATTTATTCACATGACGGATCATGTCCGAAAGCGTCTCGGAATCGTGCCAGACAAAAAGCGACGTCCCGGCCGGGGTTGTTCCCTGCCGAATGCCACGCCCCACGGTGCCGCCCAACTCACGCCATAACAAACGAAAAACCGCATCGAAGTACTCGGGTTGCCCCATGGCAAGGCGATAAACGCTGAACTCGCCACACGAACCGGCCGCAGTACCATTAACCTGCACCACCGCCCCCGACGGATTTGGGAAAACCTGGGTCGAAATCCGAGGCGATCCGGGGCAAACCGCATCGCTCCATGCCACCTCGCCTTGTACCCGAACCCCCCGGACCGGAGGGTCAACGACAGGAACCCACTTTCGCGCCTGATAGTCGGGCTGAAAAGACAACCTGACGGCGCCCAGGCCAACCATCATGGCATCAGGGCTGGCGTTGTATGGGCGATCAGGCGCCTCATCGAAAGCGCCCGGGTCAATGGCGACCGGCCCGAAAACAGATCGGTCGACCACGACCTCGGTTAAATTCTTAACGCCACGCAAGCGCAACTCACGCAATAAAGACCAAAGCTCCTCGATTTTCAGGAACGGGTCACCGGACGCCTTGAGGTAAATCGGCTTGGGCAGTGAACCTTGAGCGTCGGGAATCACAGGCCCATCGTAATAAAATGCGGTTCGCCATTGGTAGTCAGGCCCCAATTCAGACAACGCCGCCCAGGTGGTAACCATTTTCATGACCGAGGCGGGGTTGCGCGGCACATCGGGATTAATGGCAAACAATACCGGGCCGCTCAGTTCCTTCACGATCACTGAGACCTCATTCGTGCTCAAGCCGGTTTGCTGCCACGCCTTTTGCAAAGGTTCGGGCAAGGACTGACCGTAACCCAAAACCGGCAGGCCCAAGCCCAGCAGGCACAAGCAACACAACATCCGACCCAGCCTTGAAACCGCTGTCTTCCTGTGCCTAGTAAAATGCGCGAGCATCTATGTCATCCTGTTGAATCAACTTAAACACAAAGCATACCGAAAAGCGCGTTCTGTTTCATGACCGAAAAACCCTATTCCGACCCTAATGAACTGCGGCTTTCGCAATTCGACTACGACCTGCCCGAAGTGCTTATTGCACAAACACCGGCAGACCAACGCAGTGCAAGCCGCCTGTTGCACCTGAACGCCCGATCGCAAATTCATGACCGTCAATTTCGCGACCTGTCAGCGCTCTTGAATGCGGGCGACTTATTGGTCTTTAACAACACAAAGGTCATCAAGGCGCGCCTGCTCGGACAAAAAGACACGGGCGGCAAGGTTGAACTGCTCATTGAACGGGTGACCGGCAACACGCAGGCGTTATCGCACATCAAATCCAGCAAATCGCCCAAACCGGGAACAGTTTTGAATATTGCCCCGAACCTGGACCTAACCGTAACCGGTCGCGAAGGCGAGCTTTTTTCCGTTCAGTTCCCCATTAACGTCCTGGACGCACTCGATGAGCACGGCATGACGCCACTGCCACCCTATATCGAACACGCAGCTGACGCCCACGATGAGGCGCGGTACCAAACCGTTTACGCCCAGGAACCCGGCGCCGTGGCGGCCCCAACGGCGGGATTGCACTTTGACAATGCCATGCTTGAGCAACTAGAAGCCAAGGGCGTGGGGCTTGCCTTTGTTACCCTTCATGTCGGCGCCGGTACGTTCCAGCCGGTTCGGGTTGAAAAACTGGCCGAGCATAAAATGCATTTCGAACGCTACACGGTCCCGACCGAAACGCTTAAGCTTATTGAAGAAACAAAAAGACAGAACGGGCGCATCATTGCCGTTGGGACAACCAGCGTGCGCGCACTTGAATCGGCTGCCCGGCAACGGGAAACCGGACAAACCGAGGCCAGTATCTCAGGCGATACCAATCTGTTCATTACACCGGGGTACGACTTTGCCCTGGTCGACGCGCTGATCACCAACTTCCATTTGCCGCGCTCAACCCTGCTGATGCTGGTGTCTGCCCTGGCCGGCATGACCCCCATCAAACAGGCTTATGAACACGCGGTTGCGCAACATTACCGATTTTTCAGCTATGGCGACGCCATGTTTATCGAGACACCTTCCAAATGACCGGATTGAATTTCAAACTGTTAAAAACCGACGGCCTGGCCCGCAGGGGCCAGGTGACGTTAAACCACGGTATTGTGGAAACGCCTATTTTCATGCCTGTCGGCACGTACGGCAGCGTGAAAGCCATGTTGCCTCATGAACTGGATGAAATCGATGCCCAGATTGTTTTGGGCAATACCTTCCACTTATGGCTGCGCCCCGGCACCGAAATCATTGAAAAACATCAGGGCCTGCACGGGTTCATGCAATGGTCACGGCCCATTCTCACCGACTCGGGCGGCTTCCAGGTGTTCAGTCTGGATGGCTTACGCAAAATCACCGAAGAGGGCGTGAAATTTGCTTCCCCCATTGATGGCGCACGCTTGTTTCTGACACCGGAAGAATCCATGCGCATCCAGCGCGCACTCAATTCGGATATTGTCATGGTATTCGATGAGTGCACGCCATACGAAATAAAAGGTCGTGCGGCCACGCACGAAGAGGCAGCCCAATCAATGCGGATGTCGCTGCGTTGGGCGCAACGCTCGAAAAATGCTTTCGGCGAACTGGAAAACCCTAATGCCCTGTTCGGCATCGTCCAGGGAGGCATGTACGAAGACCTGCGCGACGAGTCCCTCGCAGGCCTGACAGAAATCGGTTTTCACGGCTACGCCATTGGCGGCTTGTCCGTTGGCGAACCCAAAGAGGAAATGATGCGTGTCCTGCATCATGTCGCGCCCCGCCTGCCCGACAACGCCCCCCGTTATCTGATGGGCGTCGGCACGCCTGAAGACCTGGTGGAAGGCGTCAGCCAGGGCGTGGATATGTTTGATTGCGTCATGCCAACCCGCAACGCCAGAAATGGCTGGCTGTTTACCCGGTACGGCGATATCAAGATACGCAATGCACGATACAAGGATGACACGCAACCGCTTGACCCGGACTGCCATTGTCACACCTGCCGGCACTTCTCTCGCGCCTACCTGCATCACCTCCAGCGAGCCAACGAAATTACCGGCGCCCGCTTGAATACCTTGCATAATCTGTACTTTTACCTAAAGATAATGGCCGAGATGCGCGAAGCCATCGAAAACGGTTTATTCCAGCAATGGAAGACGGAATTTGCAGAAAATCGGTCGCGCGGCATCCAATAGCCAGATATCGCTACAATAGAAAACTAAACCTAAAATCAGGAGTAATGAATGTCCCTCGTTGACACCCTTTCACACATCGTCGCACAAGCCGGCGAAGGTAATGCACTGATGGGTATGCTCCCCATCATTTTGATGTTCGTCATTTTGTATTTCCTCATGATCCGTCCTCAAATGAAACGGCAGAAGGAACATCGCAATATGGTGGCCGCACTGGCCAAGGGCGACGAAATCATCACCACGGGCGGTATGCTGGGCAAGGTAACCAAAGTAAGCGACAGCTACATCACAGTAGAAGTCACGTCGCTGGCCGACAAGCCCGTTGAAGTGGTTCTGCAGCGCACCGCCGTTGCTTCAGTGTTGCCCAAAGGCACCATCAAAGCACTGTAAGCTTGCAACTTGCGCACTCTCAGCCCCGTATCCGCCGAAACGGGGCTTGTTTACATTTCAACCGTTGATCCGCAATGAACCGTTATCCCCTCTGGAAATATCTCATCGTTCTGGCTGCCGTCATCATTGGGCTTATTTACACATTGCCCAACTTCTTCGGCGAATCGCCCGCCGTCCAGATTGCGCCGGCTAAAACAGCGGTCAAGGTTGAAGCAAACATGCTGGGCCGGGTCCAGCAGCTTTTGAATGAAAATAACATCCCGACAACCGGCTCGTACTTCGAGCAGAACGGGCCAGTTGGTACAGTCCGCTTCCGTTTTGACTCAACCGATACACAGCTGCAAGCCAAAGACGTCATCGAAAGTGCGCTGAATCCCGACCCGGCCGACGCCGACTACACCGTGGCATTGAACTTGCTGCCGTCATCGCCCAACTGGCTCTCGGCACTTGGCGCAAACCCCATGTACCTCGGGCTCGACTTACGGGGCGGCGTCCATTTCCTGCTTCAGGTCGACATGCAAGGCGCGCTGAATGGTCGATATGATTCGCTGGCCAATGACGTACGATCAATTCTGCGCGAAAACGGTGTTCGAACAGGGGGAGTCGAACGCGACGGCCTGTCGATCGTTGCCCGATTCGACAATGAAGACGCAGCAAACAATGCCGCATCGACACTACGCAGCCGCTTACCCGAAATGATTTACGCCGTTTCTGAAAACGGGGAACGCTTCATGCTGACCTCCCGCCTGACTGAAAATGCAGTCATGGACGTTCAGAACAATGCGCTGCAACAGAACATCACGACCCTGCATAACCGGATTAACGAACTGGGGGTCGCGGAACCCATTATCCAGCGCCAGGGTGCCGACCGCATCGTGGTTCAACTGCCAGGGGTGCAAGACGTTGCCAAAGCAAAGGAGATTCTTGGACGCACGGCGACCCTGGAAATCCGTATGGTTGATGAATCACAATCGGCCCAGAACGCGCTGGCCGCCGGCCGTGTGCCCTTTGGGCTCGAACGATACGAAGACACCAACGGACGTCCAATGCTGTTGCGTCGTCAGGTTGTCCTTACCGGCGAAAATCTGCAAGATGCCCAACCCGGGCGCGACCAGCAATCCCAGCAACCCTCGGTTAACCTGACGCTTGACCAGAAAGGTGCTCGCATCTTCCGCGACGTTACCCGCGATAACGTGGGCAAACGCATGGCGATACTGCTATTCGAGAAAGGCCAGGGGCAAGTTGTTACCGCGCCGGTTATCCGTAGCGAGATCCCCGGGGGCCAGGTGCAGATTTCCGGCAGCATGACTGCGCAGGAAGCCTCCGACATTGCACTGCTGCTACGTGCAGGGGCCCTGGCTGCACCCATGGAGATTATTGAAGAACGCACCATTGGCCCGAGCCTGGGTGCGGAAAATATTGAAATGGGCTTCAAATCGGTCGTTTGGGGCTTTGCAGCCCTGGCCCTGTTCATTATTGTGTATTACCACTTATTTGGTGTCTTTTCCACCCTTGGTCTTAGCCTGAATATTTTGTTGTTGCTGGGCGTGCTTTCAATGTTGCAGGCCACGCTGACATTGCCCGGGATCGCCGCACTGGCCCTTGCCTTGGGCATGGCGATTGATGCAAACGTGCTAATTAACGAGCGAATCAGGGAAGAGCTAAGAGGGGGGATGGCGCCACAACAAGCCATCAATCAGGGGTTTGAACGCGCCTGGGGCACCATTCTCGACTCCAACCTTACAACGCTCATTGTGGGGGTAGCGCTGTTGGCATTTGGTTCAGGGCCGGTTCGCGGTTTTGCCGTTGTGCACTGTATCGGCATCCTGACCTCCATGTTCTCCGCTGTTGTGGGTGTGCGTGCAATAACGAACCTTTGGTATGGGCGGCGTCGCAAGTTGCAAAGCATTTCGATCGGGCAAATCTGGAAACCGAAAGACTAAGCCCGATCCAACTGCAATTATTCGCCCCAATTACTTAGGCAAACAAAATAATGGAACTCTTTAGAATCAAACGCACCATCCCGTTCATGCGCCACGCGCTGGTGCTGAACCTGATCAGCCTGATCACTTTCGCCCTGGCTGTATTTTTTATTGCCACAAAGGGCTTCCATTTGTCCATCGAATTTACCGGTGGCACCGTCATGGAAACCCATTACGAGCAATCTGCCGATCTCGAACAGGTTCGCAATACACTCAGTGATATCGGGTACTCCGACTTTCAGGTACAGAACTTTGGCACTTCCCGCGATGTCATGATTCGCCTGCCGGTCAGAGACGGTGAAGACGCCACGGTCCAAAGCGAGAAAGTCCTGGCGGCACTGCAGGCCGATACACCGAACGTGGAGTTGCGGCGCGTGGAGTTTGTGGGCCCGCAAGTAGGTGAAGAGTTAGTGACAAATGGCCTGCTGGCGTTATTGTGCGTGGTCATCGGCATCATGGTTTACCTGGCCTTGCGGTTTGAATGGAAATTCGCCATTGCCGGGGTAGTCGCCAACTTTCACGATGTCATCATCATTCTCGGGTTTTTTGCCTTTTTCCAGTGGGAGTTTTCTCTGGCCGTACTGGCAGGTGTCCTGGCGGTGCTGGGCTACTCGGTAAACGAGTCGGTGGTGATTATGGATCGCATCCGTGAAAACTTCCGCAAACAGCGGCGGGCCACTACCACAGAGGTAATCGACGGCGCGATTACGCAAACCATTTCTCGCACGATCATCACGCATACCTCTACCCAGATCATGGTGCTGTCAATGCTGATCTTCGGCGGGCCAACGCTGCACTACTTTGCCCTGGCCCTCACTATCGGCATTTGGTTTGGTATCTACTCATCTGTGTTCGTTGCGGCTGCCATCGCAATGTGGCTGGGCATAAAACGGGAAGACCTTGTCAAACCGGTCAAGAAAGAGGAAACAGAAGTCGAGGAAGGCTGAAGCTGCAAAACAGCCAGGCCCAAACAGAAAGCCCCCGATCACCACTTGGGTGTCGGGGGCTTCTTTAATGCTTGACTCTTTAACGCTGATTAAATAGAAGCTTACTGGCTGGTGGACTTGACCACATAGGCGGTAACCGCTTCCATATCTTCAGGGCTTAACGAGTTGGCAAAAGAGGGCATGGCACCCATCCCGTCTTTCAGCACTTTCATGACGCGGTCGGCGCTGGGTTTCAATTCGTCGAGATTGGGGCCAATCGCCCCTTGTGAGCCAGCATCTTTCAACGTATGACAGACGGCACAGGCCGGTACTGCCTTGCTGACAAACAATTCTTTTCCGCGCTGCAGCTGGGCATCATTAGCCCAGGCAGCGGAGGAAGCCAATAAAGACAAGCCTGCAAAAACAACAGCAAATTTCATAAACTAACCTTTATCAAGTTACGGTAATTTCAACCATATGGTCTTGCCAGCTATTGTTGTTGTACCCGCGATTGTTTTCAGCGCGTTCAGCAGGCTGGGTTTGACCCGCCGCGTTGGTCGTGCGGCTGGCGAGATTATAACGACCCGGCTTCAGGTTGGCCGTAAAAGCAAACTGGCGCCAAGCGTACTTGCCCAGGTCGGGGCCGACAAAATGCGCCTCTTGCCACGACTTCCCGCCGTCGAGCGAAACCTCGATCTTGCTTGGGCTATCGATACCGCCCATTGCCACCCCGCCGATCACGACCGTACCGGCTTTCATCGAGGTATCGGGAGCAGCAGGCGAGGTAATCCACGACTTGGGCGGCATTTCCCATATGGACTCATGCTGCGGCCCGCCTTTTTCCCCAACAGCGGAAAACCGGTAGCTGTTTTGCTGGATACTGGCCGGCGACTGTTCCTTTGTAAAGGCCAATTGCTTGACATACTTCACATTATTGACGCCGGTGTAGCCGGGAACAATTAAACGCAACGGCCCGCCATGCGCCAGCGGCAAGGGCTCGCCATTGACCTCCCAGGCCAGAATGGCATCTTTCATGGCTTCCAATGGCACAGACCTTTCAACCATGACGGTGTTGGGGTCGAGTCCGGCGGGAATTTCCTCGCCACCCGTGCCAGTCATGTAAACCATGCCATCTTGTACGCCGCCCAATGCCTCAACCAGTTTGGCCACGGGAATGCCGGTGAAAATCACACAACCTGCCGCGCCAACCGACCATTGCGTGCCGCCGGGATTGTGCGGGAAAAACGCACGCCCGTTACCGGAACACTGCAACACCATCGGCAATGCCTCCAGGCCCATGCCTTTGAGCTCGCCCACCGTAAAAGTACGTGGCTTATCAACACCCTGGACACTGACCTTCCAGGCGTCAGGATCTGCGGTAATACTGGCAGGCGGCGGGGAAACGTTATTGCGGATAAACAATCGATTCAGCGGCGTAATGACGCTGTTACCAACCGCGCCACGCTGGGTTTCAATGGTATTCGCACTATGCACGATCAAACTATCGGCATCTTTCCACTTCGCGTAATCAGGTAGGGGTTTCGCGTCGGACACCGGCTGCGGGTTCGATTGCGAAGCGGGCTCGGTAGAGTCCGCGCGGGCCACTGTACTTATTCCAGCCCACGCTGCGGCAGCGCCGGCCGCAGCCAACACGCGGCGACGAGGGGTATTGATTTTTTCCTGCATAGCAACCTCCTATAAGTGCAAGATAAAAACGAACACATAATCTTATTATTGTTTTTGATTATGAACTTATTTCTTGAACGATGGAAGAATTATACGACCAAGCACAAGAACAAACGGGATACAAGCGTTACAATGGCCCTTGTTTCAACCCTGCCCCCGGGATCAACACCCGTTTCGGCCAAGATCATGCAAGAAATTCCACTTAAACGTTTCCCCTCGCGCGCTGCCCAGGCCTCATCGTCAGGCGTCACCACAACACAAGTCGACAATAAAGCACCCGTTGGCGCGCCACGCAAAGTTTTCATCAAAACTTTCGGCTGCCAAATGAATGAGTACGACTCCGATAAAATGCTCGATGTTCTCGGTGGCGAACAGGGTGTTGAAGTAACCCAAAACCCAGACGAAGCCGATGTCATTTTGTTCAACACCTGTTCGGTGCGTGAAAAAGCGCAAGAAAAGGTATTCTCAGACTTGGGCCGTGTACGGCACTTGAAGCAGGCCAACCCTAATCTGGTTATTGGCGTAGGCGGCTGCGTGGCAAGCCAGGAAGGCCAGGCCATCGTACAACGGGCACCCTTCGTGGATGTCGTATTCGGCCCCCAGACCCTGCACCGATTGCCGCAGCTCATTAATCAGAGGCGCGAATCGGGCCGTGCGCAAGTGGATATCAGCTTTCCCGAAATCGAAAAGTTCGACGCCCTGCCGCCGGCACGAATCGACGGTCCCACCGCCTTTGTTTCCATCATGGAAGGCTGCAGCAAATATTGCACTTTCTGTGTGGTGCCCTATACCCGTGGTGAAGAAATTTCGCGCCCCTTCGACGACGTGTTGGTTGAAGTGGCCGACCTGGCAGACCAGGGCGTCAAGGAAGTGACGTTGCTCGGGCAAAATGTGAATGCTTATCGCGGCCCCATGGGCGACACAAGCGAAATTGCTGATTTCGCCATGTTGCTGGAATACATTCACGACATACCGGGTATCGAGCGCATCCGCTACACCACGTCCCACCCGAAGGAAATGACCGGTCGTCTTATTGAGGCCCATGGAAAACTGACGAATCTGGTGCCTTTCCTGCATCTACCGGTACAAGCGGGCAGCGACCGCACTCTGGCGGCAATGAAGCGCGGCTATACCGCACTTGAATTCAAGTCGATCGTACGCCGACTGAAGGCCGCCCGACCCGGCATCACGCTCTCGTCGGACTTCATCGTTGGCTTCCCCGGCGAAACAGAGGCCGATTTCGAACAAACGATGAAACTGATTCGCGACGTCGGCTTCGACCAGTCTTTTTCGTTTATTTATTCGCGTCGCCCAGGTACACCGGCTGCCGATCTGGAAGACAACACGACAAAAGAACAGAAACTTGAACGCCTCTATCGCTTGCAGGCGCTTGTTAACGAGCAGGCATCCGCGATCGCCCAAGGCATGCTCGACACGACCCAGCGGGTACTGATCGAAGGGCCGTCAAAACGCGACCCCCGCGAACTCATGGGACGCACTGAAAACAATCGTATTGTGAATTTCCCGGCCTCTCCTGAACTGATCGGCCAAATGCGCAACGTTCGTATCACGCAAACCAGTGCCAATACGCTCCGAGGTGAACTACACCCATGACCAGAAGCTCACGCCGGCACAAACCGGTTACCGTTCGGCTTGATGGCGACAACATGCACCTGGCCAACCTGTGTGGTCCGCTCGACGAAAACCTGCGCCAAATTGCCGATGGATGGAATGTGCTATTGAATCGCCGTGGCAGCCATGTTTCCATCGAGGGAGAACAGGCCAAAGCCGCCGCACAGGCACTGGAATGGTTTCATGAGCGCGCGGTTCACAAAGCACTCACAATCGACGACATCCAGCTTGGCATGGTGGAGTTGGGCGCCGGTCGCAGCAAAGCCGACGATCCCCGCAAAATCGAACCGCTGCCCGAACTGCCTCCTGTCGATGATCAAAGCATGGACCTCGTGCTGCGTACCCGCCGAACCGATTTGCGGCCACGTACACCACGACAACGCGATTATCTGAACAATATTCTCAAACACGACATCACATTCGGCGTCGGCCCGGCAGGCACCGGAAAAACCTGGCTGGCCGTGGCGTGCGCAATCGACGCCTTGGAACGCGAATCGGTGCAGCGACTCATTCTTACCCGCCCTGCCGTTGAAGCCGGCGAGCGCCTGGGATTCCTGCCGGGCGATCTGGCCCAGAAAGTCGACCCCTACTTGCGTCCGCTTTATGACGCCTTGTACGACCTGATGGGCTTCGAAAAAGTGCAACGATTGTTTGAAAAGCAAACCATTGAAATTGCCCCGCTGGCCTACATGCGCGGTCGCACCTTGAATCACTCATTCGTGATTCTCGACGAAGCGCAGAACACGACACCGGAACAAATGAAAATGTTCCTGACGCGAATTGGTTTCGGCAGCAAAGCCGTTATCAATGGCGACCCGTCGCAAATCGACCTTCCCAAAGGCCAACCCAGTGGCTTAACGCATGCGCTGGCAGTACTGGAAACCGTTCAAGGCATAGCCAGCACCCGTTTTACCAGCGGCGACGTGGTCCGCCACCCCCTGGTTGCCCGTATTGTCGATGCCTATGAAAAAGCCAGTCTCGAAGCCCGGCCCTGAGCTTAGCCTGTCGGTTCAGTACGCCGCGCCAGCTGAATCATTGCCGCGCTGGCGCCTCAGACGCTGGGTGCAGGCTGCCCTGGCCGCTGCCCCGTACAACCCCGATATTGCGCGCATGAATCTAACGATCCGGCTCGTGAACGCAGACGAAGGCCGCGAGCTGAATCAACAATTTCGCAATCGGGACTATGCAACCAACGTCTTGACCTTTGAGTACGGCGTTCAACCCGACGCCGGCTTGATGGCAGACATTGTGCTTTGCCTGCCCGTTCTTCATCAGGAAGCCCAGGAACAGCATAAAAAGGTGCTTGCACATGCTGCTCACTTAACGATTCATGGCGTTCTGCATGCATTGGGCTACGACCATCAAGACGAATATGAGGCACAAGAGATGGAAACGCTCGAAACCCACATTCTGGCTAAGCTGGGCTTCACGGACCCCTATCGGATTTTGCCCGCGACCCACTGAAACAAACCGCCTTTTTCGGTTATGCTAGACACTCCAGTAACTCGTCCTGCGGACAATGTCAGACTCAACCCCCCCAGACCCGGAACCCAACTCGGCCAAGCCGGCCACCAAATCATTTCTGGCGCGAATCCTGTCTCGCATTCGCCCCGAACCAGAAGACCGCGAAGACATCAAGGCGTTGCTCGAGGCGGCGCACGAGCGCCAGATCATCGATGAAGACTCCTATGCCATGATTTCCGGTGCGCTGGAGGTGGTTAACCTCAGCGCCGGCGACATCATGGTGCCACGCTCCAGAATCGACATGCTGGATATCGGCAAACCCCTGCCGGAGCTGTTGGCGGAAATTATCGAAACCGGTCACTCCAGATTCCCTATTTTCGAAGACGATCGCGACAACATCGTCGGCATTCTGTTGGCCAAGGATTTACTGTTAACCATTACAAATCCCGCCATCGATTTACGTCCGCTGATTCGCCCGGCCGTATTTATCCCCGAATCCAAACGGTTGAACATTCTGCTGCACGAATTCCGCAATAATCGTAACCATCTGGCCATCGTTATCAACGAACACGGCGGCACAGCAGGCCTGGTCACCATGGAAGACGTGCTTGAACAAATCGTCGGCGACATTGAAGATGAATTCGATGAGGATGCTGAAAAAACCATTTTCCAGACCGGCAGCAATAATTGGCGCGCCATGGGCATTACGGAAATCAACGTTTTCAATCGCTCATTCAATACAACCATGCCAACCGATGAGTACGACACCCTGGGAGGCTGGGTTACCGCCGAACTGGGCCGCATCCCGCGGCGTGGCGATACCGTGCATCGGGAAGGGCTCATCATCACGGTGGTAGGCGCCGATGCCAAACGCGTTTTATGGATGAATATTCAGCACGACGAAAACTCGGCGCTCGCCACCCCTCATGAAAACAACTGAGAGTCGGCTTTATCGCATTCGCGAAGCGATTCAGCCCTTGCTGCTGGGCGCCGCCCACGCATTCACATTCTCTGATGGCCCGCTGCCCGCCTGGGTGCTGCCTTATGCGCAAATTCTGATTTTCGTATTCCTTGCGCGCCATGTATGGCAATGCCAACGCACAAGCCGCGCAGCACAAGCCGGTTTTCTATTCGGGCTCGGCCATTTCGCGCTTGGATTCTATTGGCTTTATATCAGCCTGCATCATTTTGGCGGGCTCGCTCCCGCCCTTTCTGTTGCCGCCGTACTGGCGCTGGCATGCGCAATGGCGCTTTACACCGCTTTGGCGACAGGCTTCGCGTTTTTTTTTACACGCGGGTTACGACAACCCGGCGGCCACTTTTGGGGATTGGCGCTTAGCGCGGCAATCTGGGCATCGTGCTGGGCACTTTCAGAATGGCTGCGCGGCACTTTGTTCACGGGCTTCCCATGGTTGAATATCGGCTATGCCCATGCAAGTGGTTTCCTGGCAGGCTGGGCCCCTATCCTGGGGGTCTACGGCGTGGCCTGGCTAGCTGCATTTTGCGCTGGCGCGATTGCCCTGCTGATCCTGGCTCATAAAACAGCCCAAGACAGCCGGGCCGCTGCCGCCGTTGCACTGGCCATTGTATTGAGTGCGGTTGGACTTGGCTTATCTCAGCTTAGCTGGTCGACACCAACCGGCAACCCGATTTTGATCCGCCTTGTTCAGGGTGGGGTTCCACAATCAATCAAATTTGACCCCCAACGCATGCAAGAAGGCATTCAAACTTACATGGAACTTGCAGAGCTGCCGCCAAAACAGGCCGGTGCAGATCCCGATATTATTATTCTGCCTGAAACGGTCATGCCGCAATTCCAGAACCGCTACCCTTCACAAACATGGGAGCAATGGATAAATATCGCCCGCGAGCGTGACGCAACGCTAATCATGGGCATTCCTGTTGCAACCGACGATCGGGGCAATACACGCTACACCAACAGCGTGATCGCCTTCAACGCCGAAACACCTGTAACGCAGCTGATCGCCGGCACGACCGAACACCGTTACGACAAACATCATTTGGTTCCGTTTGGCGAATTTGTGCCGCCGGGCTTTCGCTGGTTTGTTGATGCGCTGAATATCCCCTTGGGCGACTTTAATCGCGGCAGTACACGACAGGAATTATTTACGCTGAACGAACAAGTGATCGCGCCCAACATTTGCTATGAGGATGTATTCGGCGAAGAAATCGTTACCGCCCTGGGCGACAGCGAACAATACGGCCCTGGCGCCACAATGCTCGTTAACGTAAGTAATCTGGCCTGGTTTGGAGACACCTGGGCTTTGCAACAACATCTGGAAATAGCGCGAATGCGGGCACTGGAAGCCGCCCGCCCCATGCTAAGGGCAACCAATACCGGCATGACCGCCGCTATTGATCCGCAAGGTAAGGTGCGCGCGGCACTTTTAACTGAACAACCCGGTGTTCTTGACGTTGAGGTACAGGGTATGCAAGGGTTAACACCTTACGCGCGGTGGCGTAACACCCCGGTACTCATCCTGAGTCTGTTATTGATTGCCGTGGGTGTCTTCACCAGCCGACAGGCCCGAATGAAGTAGCTCGGTGAATTCGTCGGCGGGAATGGGGCGGGAAAACAAATAACCCTGGCCGTAATCGCAGCCGATATCGGCCAGCAGATCGCGTTGGTCCGCCGTTTCCACGCCTTCGGCAATCACTTTCAAGCCCAACTTGTGAGCCATGACCACAATGGCCTCGCACAACGCCAGATCTTCCACATGTGATGACAGATTGCGCACGAAAGACTGATCGATTTTCAGCAGGTCAATGTCCAGTTTACGCAGGTAGGCCAGCGATGAATAGCCTGTGCCGAAATCATCCAGCGCAACCTGAATGCCGGCATGGCGAAACGCCAGCAATTTTTCGCTGGTACCGTTATAGGCGTCGATCAGCATGCGTTCTGTCAGCTCCACCACAATGGCACTGCCGGGCAGACCCCGTTTTGCCAGGTAAGTTATCCACTCCGTTGCATTCAATCCTTCTTCACAGAACTGAACGGGCGACACGTTCAGCCCCACCTGTAACTGCGTGAAACCACGCCGGTGCCAATCGAGCAGTTGGTCGGCGGCGGTGCGAAATACCCATTCACCAATGGCAATAATCATGCCGCTGTCCTCGGCAAAAGGAATAAATTGATCAGGACTGACAAAACCTTTTTCCGGATGCTTCCACCGAATCAGCGCCTCTGCCTTGACCAACCGATGCGTTTTCAGATCAACGACAGGCTGATAATACAGCACAAGTTCCTTGTTATCCAGCGCGACCAGCAAGTCTTTCGACAAGCGGCGACGCTCCCTTGCCGCATACTGCATATCGGGATCATAAAAACGCAACTGACCACGCCCTGCCTCTTTTGCTTCATGCATGGCCAGATCGGCATTCTGCATCAATGCTTCTGCGTTACTGGCATGATCGGGATAAACCGCCACACCGGCACTGGCCGAGAGATAAACAACGGTGTCCTTGAGGCGATAAGGTTTCCCAAGGTTGTGCAAAACGGCCTGGCACGTGCGCTGAACCATGTCGTCACTCACAACGCCACCCATCACAATGACAAACTCGTCACCCCCAAAGCGCGCCACGGTGTCGGATTCACGCACAGAACGCACCAGACGATGCGCCACTTGGCGCAGTACCTTATCACCCATATCGTGTCCAAGGCTGTCGTTGACCTCCTTGAATGCATCAAGATCCAGAAAGATGAACGCCAACCGGGTGTCTACACGTGCGGCCCGTGCTTGGCCCGTTTTCAAACGCTCTTCCATCAATTTGCGATTGGGCAGGCCGGTTAAATGGTCATAGTTGGCCTGGCGCCATACAACTTCTTCCGTTCGTTTCTTTTGCGTAATGTCGGAAAAAACACCAACCCGACACCTGACGGAACCATCGTCGTTATACGAAGTATCAATACTCAGACGCTCAACATATTCGTCACCACTCTTGCGCCGGTTCCAGATTTCACCACGCCAATGCCCAGTTTTCAATAACGCTTCCCACATCGCCTTGTAAAAGTTCTCGTTATGACGCCCTGAACTTAAAATACTCAAGCGATGCCCGATGACCTCGTCAAGCGCATATCCTGTAATGTCGGAAAACGCGGGATTCACTGTAATAATCACACCATTCACATCGGTAATGACCATGGCTTCGCTACTGTGCTTGTAAACAAGCGACATTAAACTGGTAGACGCCTCTTCGGCCTTGTGCGGCGACATATCAAGCATGAGCCCCACCATTACCGCCTCGCCTGCCAGCGTCATGCATGACCCAAAAACTTCGACATCGATATAACTGCCGTCTTTACACCGTGCCTTGCGTTCGTAGTGAATCTCCCGTACCTCACCACTCAAGGCACGTTTTATATTCGACGCAACAAAATGCCTCTCGTCGTGCGCGACAATATTCGTGATCGTCATCTGGTGCAGCATCTCATCGCGTTCATAGCCGAGCATGTCGAGCAGTTTTGAGTTGACATACACAAAACGCGCCTCTCGCACAATGTAAACACCAATAACCGCGTTCTCGGCCAGGGCACGAAATAGCGCTTCAGGACCGTCCAATGTTTCCAGATTCTGTAATGCCGTGGCAGTTTCAAGCAAAGTGGGCATAATAAAAAACGCAAATCAATGGCAGCCGACCGGAATTAACTGAGACTCAAGATTTGAGCCTACCATTATTGACAGAAACAGGCTGCCTGAAGCTGTCTAAAACACACCATTTATTGCACCAACTTGCACAGAATAAAAAATTGATGCATAATTTCGCTTCTTTGCAATACAGTAGTATTTGCCACGGGGGTATAGCTCAGCTGGGAGAGCGCTTGCATGGCATGCAAGAGGTCAGCGGTTCGATCCCGCTTACCTCCACCAAAAACGGCTTGCAAAGAAACGTGCAGTGAAAACATGTTATACTGCGCAACTCAATTTGTCCTGTCCCCTTCGTCTAGAGGCCTAGGACACCACCCTTTCACGGTGGGTACAGGGGTTCGAATCCCCTAGGGGACGCCAAGTACTTTGGCTTTGGTTGGGCACCATTACCGCTGCGGAGCGGTAGTTCAGTTGGTTAGAATACCGGCCTGTCACGCCGGGGGTCGCGGGTTCGAGTCCCGTCCGCTCCGCCAAAAAATTCAGAAAAACCCGTGTCATACGACGCGGGTTTTTTATTGGCTGTTACCGACAGGCGGAAAGCCCGCCCTTCACCCATCACAATTTATCTTGCCGCCCCGGCTCGTTCACATTACACTCAGCCCCCCTTCAACGTAGTAACTGCGGTACCTTTAATAAGGCTTCCAATAATGAAAAAAGCAGTTCTTCTGGGACTCATCATCCCTTTGTTTTCCGGCTACTCAACCTTAGCAACAGCACAAACCAGCTCAACGTCCATGGTGCCAGACTCCGGTGCTTATTTCGGCTTGGGGTTCGGTGTTAATTCAACACAATTCAAAGACCAGAAACTGGAAGCAACCGGGACGTCGAACGTCACCAACACAGCGACAGGAACACTCGTTTCTTCAGGCACAGCCGGAGGCCCGCCTGTGGGCATTGGGATGGGCACGATAAATGGCATTTCTCCCGCCGTCCAGGCTGGTTATTTCGAGAAGCTGCAAGGCACCGATTACCTGTGGGGCGTCAAGTTTTCATACAGCTACCAGGGTGGTTCCACAGCAACAGAAGACTTCATTCGAATTCCGCAGTATGGTTCCTTTTCAAACGGCACACCATTCACGGGGAACGCAATTGCCCGCTCTTACCAAAAAACGGTTAATCATCAATTCTCGCTGATTCCGTACTTCGGGCGCGCTTTTGACAGAGGCACCATTTACGTTGGCGTTGGCCCCACCTTATCGCAGGTCAATACTCAAATTAACGACCTGATTGGTTTTGCCGATATCAACGGCAACAGAACCGATATTTCAGGCTCTGCCCAGAGCTTCTCGGCCAGCCAATGGGTTTGGGGCGCGGCTGTCATGCTGGGCGGCACTTACTACCTTGATAAGTCGTGGTTCCTGGACTTCAGTTATACGTACAGCGTAACGCAAGACAAAACAGCCAACTATTACTCGACCTATAACAACCCCGCCTCACCCAATACTTACAGCGGTTCTTTGATCGGCAGCAGTACTGGAACGGCAACAACGCAATCGGCCAGCCTGTCTCTTAACCGGGTTTTCTAAGCCTGGTCAACATTCGCCGACGTGGCTTATCCACCCGGCCGGACCCAGACAGGATCCGGCCGGGCCCACGACTGGCTCAAGCTTTGATCAAGTACAGGAACACAGGACAGGCACCGGCTTTAATCCAGTGCCACACGCTCCAGCAGTGCCATCAGCAGATGCCGCTCGTCGGATGTTAAACGCGTGGCAATCCGCTTCTCGAACTGGCGGTTCAACACGTTCAAACGCTTTAACTCATCCAACCCCTTCTGCGTAACCCCCAAAGCATAACTACGACGGTCGTCGGGCATTGTATTGCGCTCGACATAACCCAGCGCCTCGAGTGAATCAATCACCTTCACCGCACCCGCACGCGTAATACCGAGCATATCGGCCAATACAGTCTGGTTGATTCCAGGCTGCGTTGCGACGATACTTAAAGCAGTCATGCGTCCTGGCGTAAGACTTTCCGGCCCCATCACGGCAAACAGCACATCGTAGGAACGCACCTGGGCACGCTTGATTGCGTAACCTAAGGAGTCGCGCTGCAAATCAACATAGGTCAGTGGCGTATCAGCCACTTCAGCCGGTTCAGTAGAGGGAGAAAATGAATTAACCAAGGGTTTGCACTTATAGAATAAGGATTTTCAAAAATATAACATTCAGCGTACTGTTAACCTGATTAACAATGTACAGAATTTATTTTTCGGGAACAATAAGAAACTACCCTTAATAATAGCCCCGAAACAGCAACACCGGAGACATGAATGAATAATCTTGCCAACACGAATTTTCGCCCTGTAGCGTTCGGGCCTTACATCAGCAACGTTGAAAAACGTCCTGACGGCGGTTATATCCTGCGCTCCCCTGAGCCCCTGCAACCTTATCAGCGTTGCTACACCGAGGCTTTGGTTTATTGGGCAGAAAACGCACCCGATCGCACTTTCCTGGCACGCCGAAATGCACAAGGCGAATGGGTTCATTTAAGCTATGCCAGCGCTTTGCAACGCGTTCTTCATATTGCGCAAGCTCTGCTCAACCGCAAGCTGAATGCCGACCGCCCCCTTATGATCTTGTCGGAAAACAGCATTGAAAGCGCCCTGATGATGCTGGCAGCGCAACATGTGGGCATTCCATTCGCCCCCATCTCACCTGCGTATTCCCTGCTTTCACGCAGTGCCGACCGCGTCGAGCACGCCGTCAAGCTCCTCACTCCCGGGCTGGTCTTCGCCCAAAATGCCAACCGCTACGCGCATGCCATAGAATTAACGGTACCGGCGGATCTGGAACTGGTTTTTGTTGAGGGCAGCATCGAAGGTCGCCATTGCACTACTTTCAGCACGTTGGAAAACACACCCGTCAGCGACCAGGTTGAAGCCGCTCACCAGGAAGTAAATGGTGAAACCATTGCCAAGTTCCTGTTTACATCGGGCTCAACCAAACTGCCCAAGGCCGTTGTAAACACCCACCGGATGCTCACCAGCAACCAGCAAATGTTTGTGCAGTGCTATTTATTCGCCAAAGACGACCCACCCATCCTGGTCGACTGGCTACCCTGGCATCACACCGCCGCCGGAAACAACAATTTCGGTATCGTGCTGTATAACGGCGGCACCATGTATATCGACGATGGCAAACCCACACCCGACGGCATGGCACAAACCATTCAAAATCTGCGTGAAATTCCGTCGACCTTTCATTACACGGTTCCCAAAGGCCTGGAAACGCTGGCCTATGCCATGAAGCGCGATTCAGTGCTGCGCGAGCAGTTTTTCAAGAATCTGAAACTCATTTTTCCATGTGGCGCCGCTCTGCCGGGGCCGCTCAAACAAACCATCGATGAACTGGCGATTCAAACCGTGGGCATGCGCATCCCCATGACAACCGCCTTGGGTCAAACTGAAACCGCACCTTTTGCCATTACCGCGCATCTGCCCGATTGGCAGGCCGGCGTAATCGGCAACCCGGCACCCGGCTGTGAAGTAAAACTGGCCCCCGTGGCCGGTAAACTGGAAGTGCGTTATAAAGGCCCGAACATCACACCGGGTTATTGGCGCCAACCCGAACTCACTGCGGAAGCGTTTGATGAAGAAGGCTATTTCTGCAGCGGCGATGCCGCCACGTTTATTGATCCCGAACATCCTGAAGAAGGCTTGCGTTTCGACGGCCGTATTGCCGAAGACTTCAAGCTGATCAGCGGCACCTGGGTCAATGTAGGCGCGTTGCGCTCCACCATTATCGCAGCCGGTGCGCCCTACATTCACGATGCCGTTATTACGGGGCACGACCGCGATGAGCTGGGCATGATGCTGTTCCTTCTGCCCGCCGCCGCAGCACTGTCACCCTCGCTGAATGATAATGCGTCTACCCAGGAAATTGCCGACAACCCCGACGTTCAACGCTGGGCGCAAGACCTCCTGAACGAACTGGGCGCGAACGCCTCCGGCAGTTCCAACCGTATTACTCGCGCCATCATTCTGCGTGACCCACCTGTCATGGACCTGGGCGAAATGACCGATAAAGGCTCGATTAACCAGCGCACCGTACTACGCACGCGCAATGAACTTGTCGAACAACTCTATAGCCAGGCACCACAGGCAAATGTGCTGCGTTTGCACGATAGAATGACAACATCCTGAACAGAAATGCTCCATGTACTTTTGAACACGAAGGACTGATTTTAGATGACTGAACAAAAGCAGGACGCCCTGGTTGCCATTGATATCCACACGCACGCGACCGTTTCAACACGAAACCCGCCCGACGAAGTCGCGATTGCGTTCGACAAGGCCATGGCCGAGTACTTCAAAGAGAAGATGCCACGGCCCACCATTGAAGAAACAGCCCAATACTACCGTGAACGCAACATGATGGCGGTGATTTTTACGGTTGATACGGAACGTGCCAATGGTCAGGTACGCATCAGCAATGAAGAGGTGGCCGAAGAGGTGGCCAAACACCGCGATGTACTGATTCCATTCGCAAGTATCGATCCATTGCGCGGAAAAATGGGGGTACGCGAAGCGCGCCGCCTGATCGAGGAATACGGTATCCGGGGTTTCAAATTTCATCCATCATCACAAGAGTTTTATCCCAACGACCGCGCGGCGTACGATCTTTACGAAGTAATCGCCGAACATGCATTACCCGCAATTTTCCATAGCGGGCAAACCGGCGTGGGCGCGCGCATGCGTGGAGGTGGGGGCGTACGTCTGAAATACTCCGATCCGATGTTCCTGGACGATGTTGCCGTTGATTTCCCCGACATGCCCATTATCATTGCCCACCCTTCTTTCCCCTGGCAGGAAAATGCCTTGGCAGTGGCCACCCACAAACCCCAGGTATATATCGATTTATCGGGATGGTCGCCCAAATATTTTCCACCTATTTTGATTCAATACGCCAACACCATTCTGAAAGACAAAATGCTGTTTGGCTCCGACTTCCCTGTGTTAACGCCCGATCGCTGGCTGGCAGACTTCGAGAAAATCGGTATCCGCGAAGAGGTCAAGCCACTGATTCTGCGCGACAACGCGGTTCGCCTGCTGCGTCTGAACGACGATCCTGTTCATGGACGTTACACGCGGCTGAAACCCCCCACCGCCGACGGCTGCTGCTAAAGGAATAACACCTATGAACTTGCAAGACACTCCCGTACTCGTGACCGGCGGGGCGTCAGGCCTGGGGGAAGCCACCGCGTTGAAACTGGCGGCCCAGGGGGCACGTGTGGCTATTCTTGATGTACAAGACGAGAAAGCCCAGGCCGTTGCCAAACAAATTAATGGTATCGCCATACATTGCGACGTCACTTCGGAACAAAGCGCCGCTCAAGCCATCGCCCAGGCCAAAGAGGCGCAAGGTGTCGCACGCGTTCTGGTGAACTGTGCGGGTGGTGGCGTAGGTAAACGCGTTGTGGGAAAAGGCGGCCCAATGCCCTTGGAGGAATTCATCAAAGTGGTCAACCTGAACCTGTTTGGTGCCTTCAACATGACACGCCTGGCCGCTGCCGAAATGATCGCGGCCGAACCCGTGGGTGAAGAGCGCGGCGTGATTCTGTTTACCACCTCGGTGGCCGCCTATGAAGGGCAAATCGGCCAGGCCGCCTATGCAGCCTCAAAAGGCGGGCTTGTATCGCTAACCATTCAACTGGCACGGGAATTCGCCCAGTTTGGGGTTCGCGTCATGTCTGTTGCACCCGGCATTTTCCTGACCCCTTTGCTGTATACCGCCAGCCAGGAAGTACAGGAATCACTGGCAAAATCCATTCCTTTTCCGCAGCGCCTGGGTCAACCCGACGAATTCGCCGACCTGGTCCAGCACATTATTGGCAACCGGTACCTGAATGGCGAAGTGATCCGCCTGGATGGAGCGACACGGCTGGCGCCCCGCTAGTAAAAGGCACGCGCCGGCATGCCGGCGCATTTGCGCTTGGCACCGGTGCCACTGCAATGCACGCCGACAGCGACAGGCTTTTATTTCTGGAAATAAGCCTTGAACTCAGGCGCCACAGAAGCGCCCTTAATGCCGCCCTCTGGTGTGTATACCGCCCATGCGCGCTTTTCAAAACCGGTTGCCACCAGACGCTCGCCACTTTTCACGGTATAAGCGATACGGAAACGACGATCAGCCCACTCCTCCACTTCGGCATAAACCGTAATCACGTCGTCGTACGTGACCGGAGAACGAAATGTGGCACCCACATCAACCAAAGGCGTAACGGCGCCAAAGCGCGACCGCACCTCACGCTGATTCAAGCCTACGCTGCGCACCATGGCTTGAAAAGTGCAATCGAACCAGTAGAAGAAGTTGGGATAGAAAACGATGCCGGCATCGTCACAATCGCCCCACTCAACGGTGAAATCGCGTTTAAACGTCGTCATTATTATTAGCTCCAATCGGTAAAAGGTATGATCATACCGGTTTCCGGATTTCTGCACCGCAGCATAATAGTTACTTTAAGATACACATATACAAGGTACCAGAAAAACGGTTTTCATCAATAAAGTTAGACGACATTAAGCCAAATATAGGCAATTTTAATTTTAAATAGGAACGTTTTAACCGACTGACGTCTTATTAACAGCTTGCTGTCAGCGCGCCACATCCTTACCATAGCGCACTAACTACACCACTAATCTCGTACGCTTCCAGTACCGTTAATTTTCATTCCAGAGTCACAGACAACCATGCTCGCACTTGTTGAAACGCTCGCCGATGACAGCTTAGAACACGCAACCGAAAAATGGACAATCAAGCGCATTCTGGCTTTATACGAACTTCCGTTCCCGGAACTGATGTTTCAGGCCCAGACAGTGCATCGGGAACATCACAATCCCAACAGCGTGCAACTTTCCAGCCTGCTGTCAATAAAAACGGGCGGTTGCCCGGAAGACTGTTCCTATTGCCCGCAATCAGCGCGCTACGATACAGGCGTCGAAAAAGAAGCACTCCTGCCAATTGAAGAAGTGCTGGAAGCTGCAAAACAGGCAAAGGCCGGCGGCGCCCAGCGTTTTTGCATGGGCGCGGCCTGGCGCTCACCCAAGCCACACCAAATCGAGGCCGTCGCGCAAATGATTCGCGAAGTGAAGGCATTGGGCCTGGAAACCTGTGTCACGCTGGGTATGCTGAAAGACGGGCAAGCTGAACAACTCAAAGCGGCGGGCCTTGATTACTACAACCATAACCTGGACACTTCGCCCGAATTCTATGGCGAAATCATTTCCACCCGCACCTATCAAGACCGTCTTGATACGCTTGAACGGGTTCGCAACGCCGGGGTGAATGTATGTTGCGGTGGGATTGTCGGTTTGGGCGAGTCGCGTCGCGAGCGAGCCGGACTCATTGCCCAACTGGCCAATATGTCACCCTATCCGGATTCAGTGCCCATTAACAATCTGGTCAAGGTTGAAGGCACACCATTACACGGCACACCCGATATCGACCCGCTGGAATTCGTGCGCACCATCGCTGTAGCACGCATTACCATGCCCCGCACTTTCGTGCGTCTTTCTGCCGGCCGTGAAGAAATGAGCGACACAATGCAAACGCTATGCTTTCTTGCCGGTGCCAACTCCATTTTCTACGGTGAGCAGCTTCTTACAACCGGCAACCCTCAGTTTGTCGAAGACCAGAACCTGTTTCAACGGCTGGGCCTGCAAGCGCACAACGGCAGCCACTAACCGGCACGCCTGGCCCTATAAGGAAACAAAGGGGCAGTACACTTTTAACCACTGCCCTCTGGCGCGATTATGCTCGTCCTTCTGCTCAGCATCAGCTGCAGTGTTGCCGTCTCCGTCCTGCTGAAACTGGCACGCGCCTGGCGGCTTGATCTGGTTCAAGCCATTGCGATGAACTATGCAGTGGCAACCGTGCTCACGCTTTGCCTGCTACAACCTCAACCACAGACACTACTGGCAGACACCGAAACGTGGCCGGTTCTGGCGACATTGGGTCTGTTATTACCCTTGGTTTTCCTGATGATGGCAATGGCAGTGCGACACGCGGGCATCGTGCTAAGCGATGCGGCACAGCGCCTTTCCTTGTTAGTCCCATTGCTGGCGGCTTTTCTGCTTTTCAACGAAACCTTGACGAGTCAGAAAGTCATTGGGATGACGCTGGCCTTTGTTGCGTTGACATGCCTGTTAATCAAAACAACCGGACATAACCCGACCCAAGCACGAAGCTTGTTAACCCCGATCACCTTGCTTGGGGTATGGCTGGGATACGGTGCTATTGATATTCTTTTCAAGCAATTGGCACGCACTGGAGCAAGCTTTGCCACTGGCTTGCTGGGCGCCTTTATATTGGCCGGCGGTATTATGTTTTTGATATTGCTGGCTCAAAAACGCAGATGGGCCGCAAGAAACGCCTGGGCCGGGTTACTGCTTGGACTACTAAACTTCGGCAATATCTACTTTTATATCCGCGCCCACCAGCTTTTACCCAACAACCCAAGCCTGGTTTTTGCCTCGATGAACATCGGCGTTATCACGGCGGGAACCTTGATCGGCGCCGTGATTTTTCGCGAACCCCTGGGAAAAATCAATGTAGCAGGCCTCGTTCTGGCCATTGCCGCCATGCTCGTACTTTTTGGCGTGCATAACCTTTTTTAGCGAGCACTGGCTCCTGTGCTGTCGACCTCGGCCTGCGCCAGATCCTGTTCCAGATTAGTGTCGTCCTGGCTGCGTGTTGCGTCTGCCTTTTCTTCGGCTGAGTTAGCCTCATGCGACACATCTGTTTGCATATCTACGCGGGGATCCATTTCCGCCACCACCGGCGTGGTCTGGATTTCGGTCATGGGCACATAGTGCGTGGGAGCATCCTGGCTCAGGTTTTCACCGGTTACGCGCTCGGGCCGGACATAAGCCACCAGAATGGCAGCGCATACGGCGGCAAAGACAAACAACATACCCGGTTGCGTCTGGCGCATGATTACACCCACCAGCAAAGGGCCAATACAGGCACCCAAACCGTACACCATCAGTAATACCGCGCTCAGGCCCACGCGCCGGTCTGGATCAACATTGTCGTTGGCAAAGGCAGCCCCAATCGGGTACAGCGTAAACTGCAGCACCCCCAGGCCACACGATAAAGCCAATAAAGCCCAGTAGGGCAAAGCCAGCCAGCCCCAAAGCGGCAGTGTCACAATGAAAAGCAACAAGGCATTGACTCGAATCAGCCAGGCACGATCGACACGATCAGCCAGCCAGCCCAGCGGCCACTGTGATACCAACCCGGCCGCCACCGCCGCTGCTACAAAAATGGCCACCTGGTCGCTGCTTAGATCTTGCTTATAGGCAAACACCGGGCCCAGACCGTAGAAAGAGCCGGTTAAAACACCACCGATCAGCACCACGGTTAACGACATGGGCGCCCTTTTCAAATAATAAAAGAGCATGATCGGGGCGGGCTGCGGCACAGTCGGGTGCAACCTTTTTGTTAAGGCCACGGGGATCAGGCACAGAATTGAACAAATCCCCGCAAACACCAGAGGCCTGTAATCGAGCTCTGGAAACAGCGTTAAAGACAATTGACCCAACACGGTCCCCAGCCCCGAGAAAACCATGTAGAAAGCCAGTACACGACCACGCGAGGTGTTGTCGGTTTGCTCGTTCAGCCAGCTTTCAATGGAAATGAACTGCGTTACCATGGCCAGGCCGGCCATGAAACGCAGGAATGTCCAAACCCATAGGTTGTCGACCAGCGCCTGTACCAGCACCGCTACGGTCACGACAGCCGCCGTAGCAGTGTAGGCACGAATATGCCCGACACGGGCAATCAAACGATGCCCGGTTCGGGCGCCCAGCACCAAACCCAGGTAATACACCGCAATGAGTGTACCCACCCAGATTTCCGAAACCTGTGTCTCCGCAAGACGAATACCCAAGTACGTGTTGATGAGCCCTGTTCCCAGGAGCAGCAACAAAGTGGCAAAGTAAAGCGAAGAAAAGGATGCGACTGCGCTGAGCATTCAACGTCACCTGATTTTTATAACTGTTTCAACATTGTTTGAGCATCGCTGACTTCGTAGCCGCCGCCCTGTTCAAGGTTCAATTGGGACACAACGCCATCGTCGATAACCATGGAATAACGTTGTGAGCGCACACCCAGGCCGCGGTCCGTCAAATCAAGTTCAAGACCCAACTGCTTGGTCCAAAGGCCACTGCCATCGGCCATCATGCGAATACGGCCGTCGACTTTTTGGTCACGCCCCCAAGCACCCATCACAAATGCGTCGTTGACGGCAACACACCAGATTTCCTCGATGCCTGCAGCTTTCAGCGCATCGTAATGCTCAAGATAACTGGGTACATGTTTAGCCGAACAAGTGGGCGTAAAAGCACCGGGTACTGCAAAAACCGCAATTTTCTTGCCTTTTACCAAATCGGCCACTTTAAATGCGTTCGGCCCAATGGAACATCCTTGTGTTTCGACCTCAACGAATTCCGTTAACGTCCCGTCTGGGATTCGGTCACCTTTCTGAATTGCCATATCATTTCTCCACCTGGTTTAAATACGAACCCGCATTTTATACCCTGGGGATAACCCCAGGTCGCTTCTTATTACGTATATCATTGTTCTTTTAAATTGATATTTCCAACCATGAGCACCCAAGACAATCTCAATCCAACGTTAAGTCATTTGGATGAAAGCGGCCAAATTCGCATGGTAGACGTGGGCAACAAGCAAGCCACGCAACGCAGTGCGACCGCCCAGGGCGTCGTTCGCATGAGCAGTCAGGCTTTTGTTTTGCTGACGGCCAGGGACAATGCCAAGGGCGATGTATTGAACACCGCTCGTGTTGCCGGCATTCTGGCTGCCAAACGTTGTGCCGAACTGATTCCTCTATGCCATAGCCTGCCCCTGAGCTTTGCCGGCATTGATTTCGAGCTGAATGAGGCACAACACAGCATTACCGTTCGAGCCACTTGCCGTACCGACGCCAAGACCGGTGTGGAAATGGAAGCCATGACAGCCTGCAGCGTGGCAGCCCTTACGATTTACGATATGTGCAAAGCAGCCGATAAAGGCATTATCATTGAACAGATCAAGCTCAAACATAAGTCGGGAGGTAAAAGTGGAGAATGGAAAAGTGATTAACGTTCTGTACTTCGCCCAGGTTGCCGAACTCACCGGTACCCGGCTGGAAAACTGGCCACTGGCCGAACCCATTACCGGCGAGCAATGGCTGAACGCACTGGAACAGAAATATCCGCAACTGGCACCCACCCGCCGGTTGAAACTGGCGGTGAACCAGTTTCATGTCAAGCCAGGCACCATCATCAAGCCAGGTGATGAAGTCGCCGTATTCGAACCCGTCACAGGAGGCTGAAATGGTTATCGTGCAAACCGAAGACTTCAACAGCGCCGAACTCATCGCCGGCCTGCACGAGCGCACTGCGACACACGCGGGCGCATTGGTGACGTTTACAGGCTACGTTCGCGATTACGCGACCAAACAGGAAACACGCACGTTGTTCCTGGAGCACTACCCGGGAATGTGCGAACGTGAAATCGGCGATATTTGCCTGCAGGCGCAAACGCGCTGGAACACCGCCGAGCCAGTCGTCGTGCACCGTGTCGGAGAAATGCACAATGGCGAACAAATTGTTTTTGTCGGCGTGGCCAGCCCCCATCGCGGCGACGCCTTTCGTGCCTGCGAATTCATTATCGACGCGTTGAAAACACGCGCCCCGTTCTGGAAGCGCGAAACACTGGAAAACGGCGAGCAATTCTGGGTGCAACAGCGCGAATCTGATACTTTGAAAACCCAGGAATGGGAAACCGGACAAACGCTGTAGAAAGAAGGACCAACCGTGACGAAAGCCACTCCCCATACCCCGAAGGTTACGCTGAACTGCGTCGTACTCACCATCTCCGACACGCGTACGCAAGAAAACGACACATCTGGCGATTACCTGGCGCAGGCCGTTGCCGAAGCAGGCCATCAATGTGTGCGCCGCGACATCAGCAGCGGCAACATTTACGATATCCGCAAAATTGTCAGCGCCTGGATTGCCGACCCCGACGTGCATATTATCCTGACCAACGGCGGCACCGGCTTCTCACACCAGAAATCAACCGGCGCGGCAATTACGCCGTTACTCGACATGTCTATCGCCGGGTTCGGCGAATTATTCAGGCACTTGTCTTTTCTTGAAATCGGCAGTTCCACTTTGCAGTCAGATGCGTTTGCCGGCGCGGCCAACAATACGCTGCTTTTCTGCATGCCGGGCTCTACCAATGCCTGTCGCACGGCCTGGGAGCGCATTGTCAAGGAACAACTCGACAGCACGCATCGCCCGTGTAATTTCGCCACGCATTATCTGAAAACACTGAAAACGGATTAATCATGCTTGATTTCGATACCGCTCAAGAACACTTGGCTCAAGCGGCAACCGCGCCCACCCAAAAAGAAACATGCCCATTGGCGCAAGCGCAGGGCCGGGTTCTGGCTGCCAGCCTGCAGGCGCAGGTTGATCTACCGCCGGCCGACAATAGCGCAATGGATGGCTACGCCATCCGGATTTCCGATTATGAAGCAGGCAGAGCACTCCCTATTCAACAGCGCTGCTTCGCAGGTGAAACACCCGAGCCATTGAAACCGGGTCACACCATCCGCCTGTTTACCGGCAGCTTAATGCCCGACGGCGCCGACACGGTTGTCATGCAGGAAGACACCACCGAAACAGACAACGCCGTCGTGATCAACGCACCGCCGGTTGCAGGTGCACATGTGCGCAAAAAAGGCGAAGACGTCGAAAGGGATCAGGAGTTGCTGCAACCCGGCACGGTTCTGGGGCCGGCTCAAATCGGTCTGCTGGCCTCGCAGGGTATTCATCAGGTAGAAGTATGGACACGCCTGAAAGTAGGCATTCTGACTACCGGCGATGAACTGGTCAGCCCCGGCCAGACGCTAGGGCCGGCACAACTTTACAACTCCAACGGCGCCATGCTCGCAACGCTGGTGTCGGGGCTTGGTGCCACGGTCGTACACCAATTACATGCCGCCGATACCCACGAATCGATTGAGTCGGCCTTCAAGACATTATTGCAAGACTGTGATCTGGTGCTAACGGTGGGCGGCGTTTCAGTGGGTGAAAAAGACCTGGTCAAACCCACAATTGAATTGCTGGGCGGCAAACTCGACTTGTGGAAAGTTGCCATGAAGCCCGGCAAGCCGGTTGCATTGGCCAAGGCCAAAGAAACGCCCATCGTGTGCTTGCCCGGCAATCCCGTTTCCGCTTTTGTTGTTTGTGCCTTGCTCGTTTCACCCTTGATCCGGGCCATGCAGGGCCGCAGCGAAACCCGTCCACGCGTTATGTATGGTCGTTTACGCTCCAATCGCCAATTCAATGAAACACGCGAAGAGTTTCTGCGTGTACAAACCAAATCGAATGCCGATGGCGAGCTTTCGCTGGTTCCATACGAACTGCAGGGCTCTGCCATTATCAGTTCCCTGCCATGGGCATCCGGGCTCGCGCGTATTCCCGCCAATACCGTGGTCAAGGATGATGACATTATTCGTTATTACGCCTTCGCCGACTGGCTGGTGTAATTTCAGTTAAGGCGGCGTTGCGCCCACGCCAGGTCGTCCGGCGTATTCAAATTGGCAAACAAGGCGTCGCCGCCGGCAAACATAACCGGCACCGCTTGCTCTGCCTGAAGCCAGAGCAACACTTTACGGTCGCCGTGCAGCAAATAACGGTGTAAAGAAGCGCCCAGGCTTTGATGCACCAGCATGCATAAAGGATGATCGCGGCCCTGTGTCTGTGCATATGCGACCTTGGCGTGGTTTGTGAGCACCGCCTGCGCCAGACGCACATGCAAGTCGGCAGGCACCCACGGAACGTCAACAGGTAGCGTTAACAGCCATGGCGTGGCAATCTGTGGCAACGCGGTGGCCACACCTGCCAGCGGTCCGGCCCCCGAACCATAAATCGGGGCGTCGGCCAAAACACGAGCAAACACGCCGCTGCTGGCCGGTTCATTCGTACTGATCCATACTTGCGCAGCGCGTGCTGCAAGATAACGCTGCGCACGCATCGCCAGCGTTTCGTCTCCCAGCTTCAAAGTGGCTTTATTCGCCCCCATGCGCCGCCCCTGCCCGCCGGCCAGGACCAGGCCGGTCATTTGATCGGCTGGGATTGGCGGCGTGTTCATCCGCCGATATAGCTCATTTCAATCTTGCGGCGCGGCGCGGTTTCCTTGCCCCGCAATTCAGAATAGCGGTCGGTTCGGCCCTGCCAGATTCCGGCCAGGTGAGCGGCCAGCGCTTCGTTTGTAACCCCGCCCCGCAATACGGTACGCAAGTCGTAACCCTGATCTGCAAACAAACACAAGTAAAGTCGGCCTTCCGGCGACATGCGGGCGCGCGAACAATCGCCACAGAAGGGGTGCGATACGCTGGTAATGACGCCAATTTCACCACTGCCGTCCTGGTAGCGCCAACGCTCGGCAACTTCACCGGCGTAATCAGCCTTCACCGGTTCAAGCGGGTAGTGCGCGCCAATCAGCGCCAGAATTTCCTTGCCCGTAACGACTTCATCCAGGTTCCAACCGTTTGTCGAGCCCACATCCATATACTCAATAAACCGCAACACGTGGCCCGAATTCCGGAAATATTCGGCCATGGGCAAAATCTGGCTATCGTTCATGCCTTTGCGAACAACCATATTCACTTTCACAGGGGCCAGCCCCACCTCGGCCGCCGCCTGTATGCCATCGAGCACTCTGGCCACCGGCACCTGGCTATCGCTCATTTGTTCAAACAAAGCGGTATCAAGCGCATCAAGACTGACCGTCACCCGATTCAAACCTGCATCCTTCAAGGCGGCTGCCTTCTTGCGCAGCAAAGTCGCGTTCGTTGTCAGTGTCAGTTCAACAGGATCGCCTTCAGGCGTGCGCAACGCTGACAGCATGGCAATCAATTTCTCGATATCCTTGCGCAGCAGGGGCTCGCCGCCGGTCAGGCGGATTTTTTGCACGCCCTGGCTAACCGCCACCGAGGCAATACGTGTCATTTCCTCGAATGACAACAACGACGCATGCGGCATGAAATCGTAATTGGCATCGAAGACTTCGCGCGGCATGCAATAAGTACAGCGAAAGTTGCACCGGTCGGTTACCGAGATACGCAAATCACGCAACGGACGCTTGCGCGTGTCCTGCAACGGCTCACCGTATTGCCATTGACCGGTCTGCAACTCCACATCGCTTGCGCGCCCTTCGGGCGCCATGTAAAACACTTTGCTCATTGTTTTTTGCCAAACTTACGGGGCATTTATGCCACCTTCATTTTCTTTGCACCAGAAGGAAAAGCGTCCTCGAGTGCCAACACCTGACCTATATTACGCGATTCATAGCCCGCCAGCCCCGCAACGTAATCACGATAGGCCTTGCCCCTTAATAATGCCAGCAACTGCTGCATTTGCGGCGTTTCCAGACTATCGCGATTAACCGCGAAAAAATAACGCTCTTTGGCCAACGGTATAAAGGCCAGGCCGCAACGCCAGGCCGCTGTTTCCACACCGATACCGACATCAGCCATGCCACTGGCCACATGTGCCGCTATCGCCATATGGGTAAACTCACTGCTGTCGTAACCCACAACCTGCGCTGTATCAATACCCAGCCGGGACAGCATCAAACCGACCAGCAATCGCGTGCTTGACCCTGTTTGCCGGTTCACGAAACGAACGTCGGGCTTGTCCAGGTCGGCAATAGTATGAATTCCTTTGGGGTTATCGGGATGCACAAACATGCCGGTATCACGCTGAGCCAGATACACCAGACAATGACGATCACCATCAAGCCATGGGCTGTAATGCTCCAGAATGGCCTGTTCAAACTCACCCACCGGCACCTGAAAACCAGCCAGATCGCACTCGCCCCGATTCAACGATGCCAACGCCTCAATCGCGGTTCGGTAACGCAGCTCGATAGAAAGCGTTTCGTGTTGACCTGCCTGCTGAATCAGGCCTTCAACCGCAAACCCGTGACTGGCGTGCAAACGCAATCGCGGCCGGCTTTCCGGATACAGGCTGTCGAGCTCTTCCTGCAACTCGGACGACATACTTTGTAAAGTGGGTGCCAGACGGGCATCGACACGCCTGTTGGCCCACAGCAAGTGTTTGGCAAAAGGCGTTAACCGTGTGCCTTGGCGACGACTGGTTTCCAATAAACCGGTATCGAATTCCTGCTCGGCACGACGCAATAAGCCCCAGCCATGCCGATACGAGAAACCGCTTTCGCGGCACGCACCGGCAATATGCCCCAGGGTATCGATGGCCGATAACAAGCGCAAAATATCCCCCAGCGCGAATACCTCGCCGCCCGGCTTTTCCAATACCCATTCGGAACGCAATCTTGCCTGGAACTTATATGTCATTTATTTCATATTGAAACCAAGTGGTTTCCGCAGTAGATTATGGTTATCCAAGGCTTTTATTATGCACGCATACACATAATAAGTCATCAACACAGACGTACTTCAGGCCTAACAGACCTGACTTAACAAGGATTATCCATGACCACCCCAGCCTCTCCTGCTGCGGCTCAGCCCACTCCAGACGCTGTGAAGCAAGCCGCTCTTAATGCTGTGGACCGATACACCGGCCAGAAAGGCAACCTGCTGCCTGTTTTACACGACATCCAGCACACGCTTGGCTATATCCCCGATGAGGCGGTTCCCGTACTGTCGCAAGCGCTGCAATTGTCGCGCGCTGAAATTCATGGGGTCATCAGCTTTTACCCGCACTTTCACGCCAAGCCCATGGCCTCCACCATTCTGGAGATCTGCCGCGCAGAATCCTGTCAGGCAATGGGTGGGAACACCCTTATTGACCACGCCCGCCAGAAACTGGGGTGCGATTTTCACGAAACCAGCAAAAGCGGGCAGGTTTCCCTTGAGCCGGTTTATTGCCTGGGCCTGTGCGCCCAATCGCCTGCCGTCATGGTGAATGGCCAGCCCTTCGCGCGGCTCACGCCAGCCAAACTCGACAAACTGCTTGGCGAGGAGGCCTGATCATGTCAAACATTACTTTCTACGTTCCACAAGATGCGGCAGCATTGGCCGTGGGTGCAAACAATGTTGTTGCTGCCATTCAGGCAGAAGCGAAAAAACGCCAACTGAACGTCAACATCATCCGTAATGGCTCACGCGGCCTGCTTTGGCTGGAAACACTGGTGGAAGTCGTTACACCCGAAGGGCGCGTTGCTTACGGCCCGGTAGACGCCAATGACATCACCGCACTGTTCGACGCCGGCTGGCACGAAGGCAAATCGACGCACCCGCTTTGTCATGGCCTGACAGAGGAAATTCCTTACCTGAAAAAGCAACAGCGCCTGACCTTTGCCCGAGTTGGCATTATCGACCCGTTGAACCTGCAAGACTATCAAACACATGGCGGTTATGAAGGGCTGAAAAAAGCCTTGTCGATGGCGCCCGAAAAAATTGTCGAAGAAGTCACTGAGTCCGGTTTGCGCGGTCGCGGCGGCGCCGCTTTCCCAACCGGGATCAAATGGAACACCGTGCTGGGCGCCCAGGCCGATCAGAAATACATTGCCTGTAACGCCGACGAAGGAGACTCGGGCACGTTTTCCGACCGCATGATCATGGAAGGCGACCCCTTCACGCTTATCGAAGGCATGACCATCGCCGGCGTTGCCGTTAACGCCACCTATGGCTACATTTACCTGCGTTCGGAATATCCCCAGGCCGCCGACGTGTTGAACAAAGCCATCAACATCGCGCGTGAAAACGGCTGGCTGGGCAATGACATCCAAGGCAGCGGCCATGCATTCGACCTGGAAGTTCGCATCGGGGCAGGCGCCTATATTTGCGGTGAAGAAACATCGATGCTCGACAGCCTGGAAGGCAAACGCGGCCAGGTACGCTATAAGCCGCCCCTGCCTGCCTTGAAAGGTTTGTTCGGCAAGCCTACGGTCATCAACAACGTTATTTCGCTGGCGTCGGTACCCATTATTCTGGCCAAGGGCGGCGCCTATTACCGCGATTTCGGCATGGGCCGTTCAAAAGGCACCCTGCCCTTCCAACTGGCGGGTAACCTGAAGCAGGGTGGTCTGGTCGAACTGGCGTTCGGCGTAACGTTGCGCGAATTGCTGTACGACTTTGGTGGCGGCAGCGCCTCAGGGCGCCCGTTGCGGGCCATCCAGGTTGGGGGCCCGCTCGGTGCCTACCTGCCTGAGTCTCAGTGGGACATACCACTCGATTACGAGTCATACATGAAAGTCAATGCCATGATTGGCCATGGCGGCATCGTTGCGTTCGACGACACGGCCGATATGGCGCACATGGCTGAATATGCCATGGAATTCTGCGCAGTTGAGTCGTGTGGTAAATGCACCCCCTGTCGGATCGGTGCCGTGCGCGGCACCGAAGTCATTCAGAAAATTCGTCAGAATCACCAGCGTGAACAACAGGTTCACCTGCTGCGCGACCTATGCGACACTATGCTCAGTGGCTCGTTGTGTGCCCTGGGCGGCATGACCCCTTACCCCGTGCTCTCTGCACTTGAACACTTCCCGCAGGACTTCGGCCTTGAAGCCGTCCCTGCCGACAGCCAAGCCTGATTCCGGAGCCCATCATGCTAGAAACTATCGCCAAACGTGAACGAGATTTCGGCACCCCTGCACGGGTCAATACCGAAATGGTCAATGTCACGATCGATGACCACGATTTTCAAGTCCCCACCGGCACTTCCGTGATGCGCGCGGCGGCCGAAATGGGTATCAATATTCCCAAGCTTTGCGCAACCGACAGTCTGGAAGCCTTTGGCTCCTGTCGTCTGTGCCTCGTACAGATTGAAGGACGCCGCGGTTACCCGGCCTCGTGCACAACGCCGGTTGAAGAGGGCATGGTTATCCATACCGAAACGCCCAAGTTGCACGAACTGCGCCGCAATGTCATGGAACTGTACATTTCCGACCACCCGCTCGATTGCCTTACATGCCCTGCCAACGGCGATTGCGAACTGCAGGATATGGCAGGTGTGGTTGGCTTGCGCAACGTGCGCTATGGTTATGAGGGTCAAAACCATCTGAACGACGCCACCGACGAGTCGAATCCGTATTTCTCGTACGATCCCTCCAAATGCATTGTGTGCAGCCGCTGTGTACGTGCATGCGAAGACATCCAGGGCACATTTGCACTGACTATCGACGGTAAAGGTTTTGAATCGCGCATCGCTGCCGGGCAAAACGAAGACTTCCTTGGCAGTGAATGCGTATCGTGCGGCGCCTGCGTTCAAGCCTGCCCCACCAGTACCCTTACGGAAAAAACCGTCATCATGATGGGCCAGCCCGAGCATTCGGTGGTCACCACCTGCGCCTACTGCGGTGTCGGATGCGGCTTTAAAGCCGACATGAAAGGCGAAGAAGTCGTTCGCATGGTGCCTTGGAAAGACGGCAAGGCCAACCGCGGCCACTCTTGCGTGAAAGGTCGTTTTGCATGGGGTTACGCCACGCACAAAGACCGTGTGCTCAAACCCATGATACGCAAGAAAATCACCGATCCCTGGCAGGAAGTCAGCTGGGATGAAGCCATCAATTACGCAGCCGGGGAAATAAAACGCATCCAGTCTCAGTACGGACGTGACTCCGTCGGGGGTATTACCTCTTCGCGTTGCACGAACGAAGAAACCTACCTGGTTCAGAAACTGGTCCGTGCCGCATTTGGAACCAACAATGTCGACACATGCGCCCGGGTTTGCCACTCTCCCACCGGCTACGGCCTGAAAACCACGTTGGGTGAATCGGCCGGCACACAAACATTCGACTCGGTCATGCACAGCGATGTCATTATCGTGATGGGTGCCAACCCCAGCGCGGCTCACCCCGTGTTTGCTTCGCGCATGAAGCAGCGTTTGCGAGAGGGCGCCAAACTTATCGTCATCGACCCGCGCCAGATCGAACTGGTCAGTTCGGCACACGTGAAGGCCGACTTCCACTTGCCCGTACGCCCCGGTACCAACACGGCCTTGCTCACTTCCATGGCCCACGTTATTGCCACGGAAAACCTGATCGACGAAGCGTTCGTTGCCGAACGTTGCGAAGAAAAAGCCTTCCGCGAGTGGCGTGAGTTTGTTTCTTTGCCCGAGAACTCACCCGAGGCCATGGAGTCGGTTACCGGCGTGCCAGCCAACGACTTGCGCGGTGCGGCCCGCCTTTACGCAACACAAGGCAACGGCGCCATTTATTACGGCCTGGGCGTAACGGAACACAGCCAGGGCTCGACCACAGTAATGGCGATTGCCAACCTGGCGATGGCAACCGGCAACGTCGGGCGCGAAGGGGTCGGCGTGAACCCCTTGCGGGGCCAGAATAACGTGCAAGGGTCGTGCGACATGGGCTCGTTCCCGCATGAATTGCCCGGTTATCGCCACATTTCCGATGTTGCGGTCCGAACCGAATTTGAACAGGCCTGGGGCGTAACACTTCAGCCCGAACCCGGACTGCGTATTCCCAACATGTTCGACGCTGCACTCGACGGCACTTTCAAGGCGCTGTACTGCCAGGGGGAAGACATTGTTCAATCCGACCCCAACACGCAACACGTCATTGCCGCCATGAGCGCCATGGAGTGCGTGATCGTGCAAGACATCTTCCTGAATGAAACCGCCAAATACGCACATGTCTTCCTGCCAGGCTCATCCTTCCTGGAAAAAGACGGCACATTCACCAACGCCGAGCGCCGTATTTCCCGTGTTCGCAAGGTGATGGAGCCTAAAGCCGACCTGGCCGACTGGGAGGCCACCTGCGCACTGTCCAACGCGCTGGGCTACCCCATGAACTACAAGCATCCGAGCGAAATCATGGACGAAATCGCCCGCCTGACGCCAACCTTCAAAGGCGTGTCGTTCAAGAAAATCGACGAGTTGGGCAGTATTCAATGGCCGTGCAACGATGAGGCCCCGGAAGGCACTCCGACAATGCACATCAATGAATTCGTGCGCGGCAAGGGTAAGTTCGTCATCACCAAGTATGTCGCCAGCGATGAACGCAGTACACGCAAGTTTCCGCTGCTTCTTACAACGGGCCGCATTCTTTCCCAGTACAACGTGGGGGCACAAACGCGCCGCACGGAAAATGTGGTGTGGCACAACGAAGACGTGCTGGAAATTCACCCGCAAGATGCAGAAGACCGTGGCGTGAATACAGGCGACTGGGTTGCCATTCAAAGCCGCGCAGGGGAAACTGTGTTGCGTGCCGAAGTGACGAACCGGGTTCAACCCGGTGTCATCTACACCACGTTCCACTTCCCTGAGTCCGGTGCGAATGTCGTGACCACCGACTCCTCCGACTGGGCAACCAACTGCCCCGAATACAAGGTAACGGCAGTTCAGGTTAAGCGCGTTACCCAGCCTTCCGAATGGCAGGCCAACTGGGCAGCATTCTCCGACATGCAGCAAAAGCTGCTGGAGGAACGGATTCAGGATACCGCGACGGAAAACTGATTCACGCTTATGGCGTCATTACCCCCTGCCCCGTCAACGTGTCCGGCTGAACTATCAGCCGGACACGCCACCGCGACTGTCTGGCGACAACAACCCGGCAACGACACTTTAATTGCCCAACAAGACGAGTTGGCCAACGAAGTGCCGATTGCGCTTGAATACAATGGCATCGCACATGCAACCCTTTTGGCAACACCCAACGACCTGGAAGATTTCGCCTTTGGCTTTTCCTACACGGAAGGGCTGATCCGTGGGGCATCCGACATCTATGACATTGAGCTGCAGGAAACCCCGCGTGGCATTATCGTTGCCATTACCATTGCCAGTGCGTGCCTGGACAGCCTGAAGCGTCGGCGGCGCGCCATGGCCGGCCGTACCGGCTGTGGTTTATGCGGTATCGAGAATCTGGAAGAAGTGGTTCGCCCGCTCAATCCGGTGACGCCACGCACTCAGTGTCTTGAAACATCCGCCATCCTTCTGGCCGGCCGGCAACTGCGCCAGGCCCAGCCCATTCACAGTGCAACCGGTGCAACCCACGCCGCAGCCTGGTCTGATGCGAACGGCGCACTGCAAGTGGTTCGCGAAGACGTCGGCAGGCACAACGCTCTTGACAAGCTGATTGGCCACCTTATTCAAGAATCTTTTCAGGCGCAAGACGGCTTTGCCGTCATTTCCAGTCGTGCCAGTTTTGAAATGGTTCAGAAATCGGCTGCTGCCGGTATCAATGCGCTGGTAGCCGTATCGGCTCCAACGTTATATGCCGCACGTATGGCACAGGAATTAAATCTTTTTTTGGCGGGTTTTATGCGCGGTGACTCCTTCACCGTTTATGCCCATCCCGAATACCTCAGCAAGGAAATCACGTCGTGAATATTGATCAACTCATTCATTTGGCCAACCGCATTGGCGACTTCTTTGACGCCATGCCCGACCGTGCCGAAGGCATAGAAGGCGTCACCAACCATATTGAAAAATTCTGGGAACCGCGCATGCGGCAACAGATACTCGATTTTCTTGCTGAGAACCCGCAGGGCCGCACGACTGAATCGGAGTTGAACCCGATTACACTGGAAGCATTAACCCAGGACCGCGACCGCTTGATGCCTAAAAGGTAACGCATTCATTACGCCACGCCAGCTTAGAATAAGCAAATTGCAAAACCAAGAAAAAGGCAGCGAAAAATCGCTGCCTTTTGCTTTCCAAACAGTTACCCGGGCCAACACAAAAACGCGCACCCGGCTCTTGTTTTTAAGCGTCTTTATCTTCCTTGACGCGATAAACCAATACCGCTGTTTTCGCCAGGCTTAACACCTTTGCTGTCACACTGCCCAGCAACAGGCGCGACAAACCGCTACGGCCATGACTACCGATAAAAATCAAATCGCAATCATGTTCTTCAGCGGCCTGAACAACGCCGTCAGCCACATTGAAGTTGGTTGCCGACACGGCATGCGCTTTCACGCCCGCGGTTTCGGCGCGATCGGTGACTGATTTCAAATATTTATGGGCCTGTTCAGCTGCCGTTTTATCGTAATCTTCATCAGTAATGGCATAAGCTGCGGCCATGCCGTCGAAGCCCACCGTTGCGGCAAAAGGTTGCGTAATGTGCAAGGCCACCACTTCTGCCCCCACTTTTTTGGCAAAACAAATACCTTTGTTTGCAGACTGGGTAGACAGTACGGAACCATCGGTGGGAATAAGTACTTTTTTGAACATGATTTATAAGCCTCTGGTTTATCGTAAACGTAATGCTACGCATACCCTGAAAAAAAATAAAGCCTGTTTAGCGCCCTTGTTTGCGTTACATCAAGAAGTGCTTGCGGCCTGGAACAATTGCGTGCACCGGGTCCCACTGCGGCAATAGGCCAAAATGGGCTTGGGCATACTGTTGAGCAACTGCGCGAACTGAGAAACGTCTTGAGCCGTAATGGCACCACTTACGACAGGCTGATACACCACTTCCAGGCCCGCCGCCTTTGCCGCCTGCATTACTTCCTGCGAAGCCGGCTGCTCAGGGCCGCCTTCGAAATCGGGCCGGTTGATAATGACACTTTTATACCCTGCCTGAGCCACCGCCGACATATCACCCGCCGACAACTGGGGGGCCACGGAAAAAGAATCAGTCAGGGGGTTAACTGGAACCGCCATTTTAGTCTCCGCAATAAGGCGTTGGACCTTTGCCCAACGTTTGAAATCTGGTGTCTATAGTGTACTACTGTACTATCTCAAATGAATTGAATTTGCTGACAGCCAATCATCGAAATAGCGGCTTTGCAGCACTTTGTACTCGGCAAGCCGCTGGGAGTTTGCGATTTGGTCACCACGCTCTGGATGACACATCAGGACATCGCCATTTTGTGCCACGCCAAGCCAGTCCTGCATGTGCTGTGAATAGGCAAGCACCCCGCCGACGAATCCATACACGCCCAGAAAACCGGCATTGGTGGCAAAACCCCTGTTTGCCGCAAGGCGAACCAACCCAGCCGCACCCAGCGTTTGAATAACTCGAGCTTTTAAAACCAACGAAGCCGGCAGCGAACGCGCATTTCTGAGCCGGGTATTTCTCAGCCAAGGTTTGACCGGCAGGGTTGAGTAGCGTTTGCTCATTTCGGCCAACAAAGCATCACGAATGACCGGTAACTGATGCACATGCAAATGACCATCAACGTAATCAGGTGCCCGCCCCATCAGTTTTTCAAATCGATCCAACTGGCGCGCCACCGCATGCTGAACAGCCATCAGGTCCAGCCGACGCAGATAAGCCGATGCAACGAGCTTTTGAATGGGCATGACCGAATCGGCCTGGCCAAAATCATCGGTGAAATTCAGATGCAAACCCGTTTGTAGCCTGGTCGCTTGCAGCAAAGAGGAGTCGCGGACAAACGTCGGGCCATCAACCAGGCAACTGGCTGCACTGAGACGCCCGCATTCGGCCAGCGCTAGAATAGCCGCATTTGCCGCCGAGTTCACACCAAAGTCGTCGGCACACAAAATCAAGGTTTTGTTCTTTTCCATTGAACCCGTATTGTGAAACATCATGAAAAACACTCTAAAACAGCTGGCCTGCTTTATTACGGTGGGTTGTGGCGCTGCCGCCACCCATTGGCTGGTTGTGGTTGCACTTGTTTCCGCTTTGCATATCCCCCCCCTTTTTGCCAATATTCTGGGCTGGCTTGTTGCATTCGTCGTTTCATTTACAGGCCATTACCAACTCACGTTCCGCCACCAGCACGCGCCCATCTGGCAGGCAGCACGCCGTTTTTTTCTGGTTTCAGCATTGGGTTTTGCCATTAACGAAACAAGCTACGCCGTGCTTTTAACCACCACCACAATTCGATACGACATCCTGCTAGCCGTTATTCTAGTTGCAATTGCAGCCATGACATTTATTCTGGGTCGTTTCTGGGCGTTTCGCGGGGCAGTTCAGCAGCGCTGAGACGGCTCGACTTTGCATTGTTCTCCAGCCCCTGTCCGGCTTGTTGGCGCACTACATACACTGGCCGCCCCTTTACTTCACCAAAAATGCGGCCAATATATTCACCCAGCACGCCGATCGAGATGAGGTTCACCCCGGCAAAAAACAAAATAATCGTTGCCAGCGTGGTAAAGCCCTGAACCGGATCCCCATACAACAAATGCTTGACCACAGTAAAAAGGCCATAGGCGAAAGAGAACAGGGAAATAATAATGCCCATGACGCTTAACAACCGAAGTGGCCAGGTTGTAAAGGCGGTCAGGCCATCGATCGCAAAACCAAATAACTTGAATGGATGAAAACTGCTGCGACCGTGCAAACGCTCAGGCGGGTGGTAGTACAAAGGTTCCGACTTGAACCCCACCCAGGCGAACAAACCCTTCATGAACCGGTTTCGCTCGGGCAGCATCATCAGGGCGTCGACCACGGCACGATCCATTAAACGGAAATCGCCTGCGTTCTCGGGCACCCGAACACCGCCCGGTGTACGCATAAGCTGATAGAAAAGCTTGCTGCCAAAACGCTTGAAAGCCGATTCGTCAGTGCGGCTGGCCCGAACGGCATAGACCATATCGGCGCCGGCATCCCAACGCGACAGCATTTCAGCAATCAAGGCCGGGGGATGTTGCAGGTCGGCATCCATGCTTACCACGACCTGACCTTTGGACGTCGCCAAACCGGCGCTTAAGGCTGCCTCTTTGCCGAAATTGCGCGACAGTTGCAAATAAACAATTTCAGGATGATCGTTTGTCCAGCGCGTCAGCAGGCCGGCGGTGCCGTCGGTACTGCCGTCATCGACCACAATGATTTCGCAAGCAGGCGCCAGTTTCTTCAGAACGGCGAGCAAACCTGGCAACAAGACACCCAGATTCGCCTCCTCATTCAGGCACGGAACCACGCAGCTTATAGACTGTAAACGAGACTTCATTTGCAATGACATGACACTTTTCGTGCCGGGTCGCCCCAGCGCAACGTGTGTCCTCAAAAAATTGGGGGGAAATTGTTCGGAGTGTAACTGCTATCGCAGTACTTAAAAACCAATTGACAGGCACATCGAATAATTAATAAGATTCAGAATATATATATCTTTATAAAGGTGTGCGTCATGACGGAACGGGAAAGCCTGGGAACCGCAGACGAAATCCGCCAATTTGTTTATCTTTTTTATGATCGCGTGCGCAAAGATGAGCAACTGGGCCCTGTTTTCGATCACCATATTCACGATTGGAATGCCCATTTGGAAAAAATGGTGCAGTTCTGGTCTTCCATGCTGCTGGGCACCGGCACCTACAGTGGCACGCCTATGCCCAAGCACGTTGCATTGCCTAATATCACCGGCGAACTCTTCGGGCGCTGGCTCGGGCTTTTCCGTGAGACGATGAATACGCTTGAAAACCAGGCACTGGCACAACGTGCTGAGCTGTTTGCCCACCGCATTGCCCGCAGCCTCTGGTATGGCTACCAATTGCATCACTATCCTGACAAGCCGCTTACCGAGATCACTCATGGCTAAGGTGATGCTTATTCGCGAGCCGGTAACCCAAACGCCCGCCAGACCCGACATCCACGCATTTCTGGAACTGGGTTTTCGTCCCTTATACCTTGCAGGATGCGCCTGGGCAGCTATTTCCGTTGCTCTCTGGGTGTTCATGCCGCAATCGCTCAACATGCACATGGGCGCACTGGCCTGGCACGCCCATGAAATGCTATGGGGATTTATTGCCACGATTGCCGTTGGCTTTTTGCTTACTGCCAGTGCCACCTGGACTGGCATCAACCCACTGAAGGGCGCGCCGCTGGCAGTGCTCGCGCTATTTTGGGCCATAGCCAGGCTACTTTATCTTTTCAACGAGCCCATTCTATTTCTGCTGGCAGGCACAACTGAAACCCTCTTCTTTCTTGCTGCATTTATCGCATTGTGGCGTGTTATCGGCCGCACCCGGAACCGGCGCAACTATGGGCTACCCTGGCTGGCCCTGGGCCTGGGTATTGCCAACGTGTTGTATCTCTATGCAGCCTGGCATCAGGACTATGCCGCATTGATGCACTATTTCAACATCGGGCTGATTGGCATGTCGATGATCGCCCTGCTGGTGGCCCGTCGTGTTATTCCTTTTTTTGCCATGCGCGCCATCCCGGCTCTGTCGCTACCCATGCTAACCACACTGGGGCAAATTCAGTTGGGCCTGGCTTTGCTTGCCATTGCCACGGGGCTGGTGAGCCTGCCGCGGCTGACCGCCATTTTGCTCGCGGCAACCGGGTTGATTTGCCTGTATCAGGTAATACGTTGGCGGCCTGGTGCGATATTAAACAAGCCCATACTTTGGATACTTTACCTGGGCTATGCTTTTCTGGGATTGGGTTTGCTTATTGCCGGCCTTTGGCTGGCGGGCTGGACACCCAATGCATTGTCAAAGACCGCCTTGCCTGCTCACATTATCGGCATGGGTGGATTCGCTATATTAATTATCGGCATGGTCACACGCACCGCGCTGGGGCATTTGGGGCAACCACTTAAGCTTGATCGCAGTATGATCGCGAGCTACTGGCTGATGATACTGGCGGTTATGTTGCGAATTACCGCTTTGTGGCCCGGCTCGCTTGTTCCGTTTCTTGTCTATGCGGCGGCTGTTTCCTGGGTACTGAGCCTTGCACTCTACCTGTGGCGCTTTGTTCCCATGTTGATTCGCCCCCGCCCCAATGCCATGCCGTAGCCTTTAAGGCAGCGCCTTGCCGGTCGTTTAAAGTTATTATTTGCATCATGCGCTTAACCACCCTAACCGACTACGCCATGCGGCTGCTCATGTATGTGGGTCAACATCCCGATCGCCTTTGCACGATCGCCGAGATTGCTTCGGCTTACAACATCTCCGAACCGCACCTCATGAAAGTCACGCATCGGCTTAGCGTAAAAGGCTGGCTGACAACCGTGCGAGGCAAAAACGGCGGGATGAAACTGGCCAAGGCACCGTCGCAGATCAACCTTGGCGCGGTGGTGCGCGATACTGAAAATGATTTTCAAGTAGTAGAGTGCCTGGGCCCTGACAGCACCTGCGCGCTGGGCGGCAATTGTGCCTTAACCGAAATCATGGCAAGCGCCTTGCAACAGTTCTTGCTGCACCTCGACCACTACACACTGGCCGACATCCTGCCGGCCAGTGAAAAAGTCATCATGCTGATGCAATCTGATCACATCGAATCGTAATCGGATCTTGCCGCAGGGCCTGCATTATCGCTTCGTTCACGTTACCCTCAACATCGGAAATAACGTAGCCGACAGGACCTTTGGTTTGCAATTGCTGTCGCACGATATTCAGGCCGTGTCGCGCCATCAGGCTGCTCAAGGCACCCATGGCGCCTGGCTCATTGCGATGCACGTGCAGAATGCGAGTAGCACCTGCCGCATCCTGATAGGGCACTTCGGGAAAATTCACGGCGCCTTTGGTTGTTCCGCTTAAGGCAAACCGCACCAGCTTTTCAGCAACTTCCCGACCAATATTCTCTTGTGACTCCTGCGTGCTGCCACCCACATGCGGTGTCAGAATCACATTTCGCATCCCGATCAAAGGGCTTTGCAATGGCTCATCACGCCCTTTGGGCTCGGTTGGAAACACATCAATGGCCGCGCCCGACAAGTGAGATGCCTTTAGAGCGCTGTGCAAGGCATCGATATCGACCACTGTACCGCGCGAGGCATTAATGAGTATCGCGCCCTTCTTCATATAAGAGAGCGTCTTTTCATTGATAATGTTTTCAGTGGCACGACCACCCGGCACATGAAGCGTCACCACGTCGGATTGCTCCAGCAGTTGCTTCAACGAAGTGCAGGCACGCGCATTGCCCAAGGGCAACTTGGCCTCGATGTCGTGAAACAAGACACGCATACCCGCCGATTCCGCCAGAATGCCTACCTGAGAACCAATGTTGCCATACCCGACAATACCCAGCGTTTTTCCACGCGCCTCATATGCCCCTTCGGCCGTTTTATCCCAGTGCCCATGGTGCACACGATCATTTTTTTCAGGGATCCGACGCAACAGCAATATTGTTTCGCCCAAAACCAACTCAGCCACTGACCGCGTGTTGGAAAACGGCGCATTGAATACGGGAATGCCTTTCAACATGGCCGTTTCCAGATCGACCTGATTGGTGCCAATACAGAAACATCCTACTGCACGCAGCGACGGCACACTGGAAAGCAAAGCCTCGTCAAGATGAGTACGTGAACGAATGCCCAGCAATTCCACCCCTTCAAGCGCATCACGCAGTTGGTTTGGCGGCAAAGCCGATGCATAAGTTGTCACGTCGGTTAATCCAGCCGCCTCGAATACCTCAAGGGCACTGGGATGAATATTCTCGAACAAAACGATACGCGTCATCGTGTCTTCCAATACGAACAAGCACAAAACCGCATTGTGACTCAAGCCGGCAAAATGCGTTGGCACAGCCCTGTTACCAATAGGGGTAAACCCGATAGAAAAGATGGCATGAAACTTGCTTAATAAGATATGAGGCATCTAGCCCAAATGCATTTTCTTTTCTAAAAGGAAGCAAGGTCATGAAAAGCGCTTATTACTCATATCGCCGCATCAATTCACACCAGACCGCGCCACGCTTTGCAACGCAGCAAAGTGCCGCACCCGTGCTGCCCTCGATCATGAATTGCTATCTACCGGTGCCAACGGAATCAGGTCTGCGCTTTACACTGCGCCGCCTGCTCAAAAAGCTGCCGCGCGTTGCATCACATTGATGCACTCAGGGTGCACCGTAAGTGCACCCAACCAAAGCGGCCAGAAACATAAACAACTAGCCCTTGCCGGGCACGTCGGTTGTTTCGTATTGGCGCCAGACGCATTGCCCCCCTGAGGATTTATCGAGCGCTTCAAGATAGGCGCGATGCGCCTGCTCTTCTTCGGGCCCGGCACACAGCAGTTTCAGGGATGAGGCATCGAACGAACCGCCATTGGCCGACCCTGTGGCCGCAAACGACTTATCGTCGATATCCATCAACAGGCTGTCTTGCCCACGCGTCATCGCAAGCCAGACATCGGCCAGCAGTTCGGAATCCAGCAAAGCGCCGTGCAATGTACGATGGGCATTGGAGATGCCATAGCGTTCGCACAAGGCATCAAGCGAATTGCGCTTACCGGGATGCAACTCGCGGGCATAAAGCAACGAGTCGGTAATCGTGTCACACAACGAACCAAACCTGGGAAGCCCGGCTCGCTCAAGTTCCGCGTCGAGAAATTTTACGTCGAATGCGGCATTATGAATAATGACCTCGGCGCCACGCACGTACTCCACCAACTGCTCCGCCACCTCGTGGAAACGGGGCTGCGAAGACAGAAAGTCGGTTTTCAGGCCATGAACGGCCAGCGCCTCGGGGTCGGAGTCGCGATCAGGATTCAAATATAAATGCAAATGGCGTCCGGTCAGACTGCGGTTCACCATTTCCACGCATGCCAACTCAACAACCCGATGCCCCTGGGCCGGGTCCAGGCCGGTGGTTTCCGTATCCAGAATAATTTGACGCATTCGTTACCCGTGTTCGTGCTTGGATTGAGGATGCCCGGTTGAGCTGTCAGCCGCAGCTGGGCGCTTGGCGATCAGGGAATAAGCAACCGGCACAACGTATAAAGTCAGTAATGTACCAAACGTTAATCCACCGACCAGTACCCACCCGATTTGCTCACGCGACTCTGCCCCTGCGCCCGTCGCGAACGCCAAAGGAACGGCACCCAGCACCATCGCGCCGGTCGTCATCAGGATAGGGCGCAAACGCAGCACGCTGGCCTGCATCACGGCCTCTGACACATCGAACCCGTCGCGCCTGAGCTGGGTGGCAAACTCAACAATCAGGATGCCGTGCTTGGTAATGAGCCCCACCAGCGTAATTAACCCAATCTGACTGTAAATCGAAAGCGTACCGCCACTTAACCAAAGCGCCAGAAGCGCCCCCGTAATGGCCAGTGGCACGGAAAGCATAATGACCAACGGATTACGCCAGCTTTCGAACTGAGCAGCCAGGACGAGATAAATGAACGCCAGCGCCATCACGAAGACCAGATAAATACTGCTGGACGACTCACGGAACTCACGCGACTGGCCGTCGAGATCGGTTTGCACAGTAGGCGGCAGCACCTCCTGGGCTACAGCATTCATGTGCTCAAGGACCTCGCCCAAGGCATATCCGGGCGCGACAGACGCCTCGATTTCAACCGCCCTCAGACGGTTGAAATGGTTAAGTGATTGCGGCGCCACACTCTCGGTAACATCGAGAAAGTTGGCCAACTGCACCATGCCGCCCTGGGCGGTTCGGATATAAATATCGGAAATATCGGCAGGCTCGGCACGGTCAGACTTATCGACCTGTACGATCACGTCGTACTGCTCGCCACTATCACGAAAGCGCGTAACCTGGCGTCCGCCCAGCATCGTTTCAAGTGTGCGCCCGACGGTACCAACATCCACGCCCACATCAGCCAGTTTGTCGCGATTGACCGACACCGTCAGCTCCGGCGTATTCAGGCGCAGATCGGTCTCGATATTCTCCAAGCCCGGGTAATCGGCCAACCGCTCCACGAAATTATCCACGAGCTTGCCGATTTCCTCGTATGGCGCCTGACTCATGATGACAAACTCAACCGGCTTTGACGTGGCGCGCAAACCAAACGAAGGCGGATTGGTTGGAAAGGCACGCACACCCGGCAAGGCCCGAAACTGAGACTGCAATGAAGCGGCGATACTCTGCTGCGTTCGCTCGCGCTCGTCCCACGGCTTCAACCGCAAAATGGCGAATGCATCGGTGACGGTCGGAAAGCCGACTACCGATTGATTACCGCTGGCCTCTGAAATTTCAGCGTACATGGCCTCAATCTCTTTCACGCTTTCCAGGGTGTAATCCAGTGTCGCTCCGTCGGGGGCGGACACCACCCCAAACACCACGCCGCGATCCTCGAGCGGCGCAAGCTCGCTTTTAATGGTGCTGAACAGGGCACCACTGCCCAGGGCCACGACCACACCCAGTAATACCACCAGCCAGCGTGCACGCAGGGCCATTGCCAGACTGCGCCGGTAGGCACCAGTCAGCCAAACCAAAAAGTTTTCAATCAGGCGATACACCAGGCCATGCGATGACTGGTGACGCAATAGGGTTGAACACATCATCGGCGTGAGCGTCAGCGCCACAAAGCCGGAGACCAGCACCGCACCGGCCAGCGTTAGCGCAAACTCAATGAACAACCTGCCCGTACGGCCTGTTGCAAACGCCAATGGCGCATACACCGCCACCAGCGTAAGTGTCATGGCCACAACCGGAAACGCAATTTCACGAATGCCGATAAACGACGCTTCAAGACGCGACTTTCCCTCTTCGATATGGCGGTATATGTTTTCCAACACCACGATTGCGTCGTCGACCACCAGGCCAATGGCCAGCACCATGGCCAATAAAGTCAGGGTGTTAACCGAGAACCCGAACAAATACATAATGCCGAACGCGCCGATGAGCGAAACCGGAATCGTAACGATCGGGATCAGGCTTGCCCGGACACTGCGCAGAAAAAAGAAAATAACCAGCACCACCAGGACCAGCGCTTCCAGAATGGTGTAATAAACAGAATCGATAGACTCCTGGATAAACACGGAACTGTCGTAGGCCACCGTTAAACGCATACCTTCGGGCAGGTTCTGGTTGATCAGCTCAACTTCGGCGCGTACGGCCTGCGACAAATCAAGCGGATTGGCGGTCGACTGCTTGGTTACACCGATATTCAAGCCATTCTGGCCGTTATAGCGGGACAGAATACGCTCGTCGGCCGGGCCTATTTCCACCTGGGCAACGTCGCTTAAACGAACCGAGTAGCCATTCACGCTGGCAACAATCACGTCGCGAAACTGGTCAACCGACTGGAGGTCGGTCGTGGATACAACTGAAAACTCCCGCATCGCCGACTCGATGCGACCGGCGGGAATCAGCACGTTCTGTTCCCGCAGCGCGTTCTCTACTTCTTGAACAGTCAACTGGTAAGCGGCCAGTTTATTGCGGTCGACATAAACACGCATTGCAGGCTGACGTTCGCCAAAAATACGCACCTCTGCGGCACCAGGCAACACCGACAGACGCGTTTTGACGTAACGGTTTATGTAGTCGGATGCCTCCATGGTGTTCATGCTGCCGGCCTGCACGGCAATGTACATGATTGGCGTCGCGTCGGCCTCTACCTTACTGACAACGGGCTCGTCAATTTCATCCGGCATGAAGCGCCGTGCACGGGACACCTTATCGCGCACCTCGGCGGCGGCAGCGTCTGGATCGCGGTCCAGATTGAATTTGATACTGATCCAGCTACGTTCCGAACGACTGCGTGACGTCATGACATCAACGCCTTCAATACCGGAAAGCTGGTCCTCCAGCGGTTTGGTGACCTGCGACTCAACGACCTCCGGCGACGCCCCCTTGTACTCTGTAAGCACCGATACGACGGGCTCGTCGATGGCAGGATACTCGCGAACGGTTAAACGATCGTACGAAATGAGGCCCACCAGCACCACCAGCAAAGACAACACAGTGGCAAAAACAGGACGCTTGATGCAGACTTCTGACAGAACCATGGCACCGCCCCGGAATTAAGAATTACGCTCACCTGCTGCAGGCAACACCCGAACAGACGTGCCATCGCTGATTTTCTGCAAGCCTGCAACAACGACCTGCTCTCCTTTCGCCAAACCGGACACCACTTCAACCGTACCAGACCGGCGCTGCCCCGTTTCCACTACAACCCGCTTCACTACACCGTTTTCAAGCCGAAAAACATAACGCTCGTCGCCCGCCGACTGCAAGGCGGTTTCGGGTATGACCAACGCCTGCGCATCCGCCAATTGCAGGCGAACACGGGCAAACATGCCGGGGCGAAGCGCTAAATCGGCATTCGGGATATCAGCGCGCAACAAAATAGACCGCCCCCCCACATCAACCTGGGGGCTAATCGCCTTGACCTGTCCCTGGCGTGCCAGATCCGGCATTGAATCAAACTGGACGGTTATCGGCATACCCGTCTTCAACAAACCAACAAAACTCTCCGGCACACGAAAATCAACCTGCAATGGATCGATGGATTCGATTGCCACCAAATCGGCACCAGGACCGACATAGTCACCCAACGAAACTTCCCGCAAGCCAATTAATCCATCGAAGGGAGCCAGAATGGCCGTTTTCTCCAATTGGGCGCGCGCCAGCGCCGCAGCAGCCTCTTGCACCTTCAACTGATTGAAAGCCTCATCCCGGGCCTGACCGCTGATAAACCCTTCTTTGGTCAACTGATCGGAGCGACGGTACTGACTTTGCGCCAGCGCCAAATTCGCCTGCGCCTGCTGCAACTGGGCACGCGATACGCTGTCATCAAGCTTTACCAGCAAATCGCCACGCTCGACCTGCCTGCCTTCCTCGAAATGAATCTCAGCAATACGACCGGTAATTTCCGGCCGCAACATCACTGAGCTTTCGGAGCGCAAGGTGCCGACAGCCGAAACCACTCGCGGCATGGAAACCAGACTCACCGGCGCCACCTCAACACCCACCCCCTGAGGCCCGGCAATAGGCCTGGCCGGCTCGGGTGAGACGCTTTGCGCAGCCGATGATGGCGAGGCGTCCGGCTCCAACCATCCGCCAGGCAGCCAACGCGATGCGACAACCCCCAGCAGCACACCCACTGCCAGGACCAGCGGCCATAACACTCGATTATTCATCACTCTGTTCCATCATTACTTGATTCATGTACTGCCGCAAATTTACTCTAAAGGACCCCGACCCGGGAATTAAGCTACGGATTGCGCCCCCTGGTTGGCAAGGGCGTCAGCACGCTCATTTCCCGGGTCACCGGAATGCCCCCTGACCCATTGCCACTGCACATCATGCTCCAGCGTCAAGGCATCCAGAGCCTGCCATAAGTCGGCGTTCTTCACCGGTTTTCGGTCGGCCGTTTTCCAGCCTCGCTGCTTCCAGCCCGGCAACCACGCTGTCATTCCTTTCTGAACATATTGGGAGTCTGTATGAATCACGACGGCACAGGGGCGTTTCAGTGCCCGCAAAGCCTGTATGACGGCCATCAGCTCCATGCGGTTGTTGGTTGTCTCGGCCTCACCCCCATACAAGCTTTTTTCGTGTCGCCCTTGCTGGAGAAAAGCGCCCCAGCCACCTCGCCCGGGATTCCCCTTGCACGCGCCGTCCGTCCAGATATGTACCGTTTTTGTCACGCCTTGGCCCATTCAATCAGCATCCATTCATTATTCAATGCAAACCTCAACATCAGTGTTCGCCAACATTATGGCCGGATCGGCGCGGACTGGTGGCAACCGCCGCCCGCCGCACCTTTCTTTTACCCTTTTCCTTCCATGCCGGCCCTACCAGGCGTACGGCCGCCACCCGCTTGACCGCCGCAACCACATATGCCGCGCCACAAACCGGCCACCAGCGATCACCCGCCGACTCCATGAACGACCAGCGGTCGAGCCAGCGCTGCGAAAAACAAGGCGGCGCATAACAACCGAAGTGGCCCCGATCCATTTCCAGGGCCAGCAATTTGAACCAATCCTTCAAGCGCGGCAAAGAAACCTGCAACGGCGCAGGAACCGGCGTGACAGGGTCCAGCGCCGGCAATCGACCATGCGCGCCCCATAAGCTCCAGGGGTTAAACCCCGAAATCACCAAACGCCCTTCGGGAACCAACACCCGCTCGGCTTCACGCAGCACCAGATGGGGGTTGTTGGAACACTCCAGCACATGCGGTAATATCAAGAGATCAATTGACTGACTTTCAAACGGCAAATACTCTGGTTCGGCGTAAAGTGAAGGGGTTGCACTTAAAGAAGACACGCCATCAAGACTTTGATGCGTAGACACTTTATGGGAAATCCGGTTCGACTCAAGCAAATTCCATTGCGGCAAGCCGACCTGAACGGCATGGTAGCCGAACGCATTGGCAACCATGGCACCGATTTTCCGTTGTTCCCAATTTCGCACATACTGGCCAACCGGCGTTTCCAGCCACTCAGCCAGCTCGAAAATCAGGGGTTGGTCAGATGATCCAAGCACTTAAACTCCTTAATGGGTGGCACAAGTTATGACGATGCATGCTGATTCCGCTTTAACGCGGCTCATTCCCGTTCCCGCATTTTCCGACAACTATATCTGGTTATTGCGAAAAGGAAACCGTGCCGTCGTCGTCGACCCGGGCGACGCCAGGCCTATCCTGGATGTCTTGAACAAACACCAACTTACGCTTGACACCATTCTGGTCACGCATCATCACCCCGATCACGTGGGCGGAGTTCAGGAGTTGAAGAACGCGACTGGCGCGACAGTATATGGCCCGCTGGGCGAAACCATACCCGCATGCGACATCCGCCTGAAAGAAGACGACGAAGTACCGCTGGACGCATTCAACCTCACCCTGTCGGTCCTCGACATCCCCGGCCATACCGCCGGTCATATCGCTTATTTCGGCTATCTCGATAATAACCAGCCCGTCGTTTTCTGTGGTGATACACTCTTTGCTGCCGGTTGTGGACGGCTGTTTGAAGGCACGCCTGCGCAAATGGTGAACTCGTTGGCCAAGCTTCAGGCTCTTCCCCTGGACACGCTGGTTTGTTGCGCGCATGAATATACACTGTCGAACCTGAAATGGGCATTGGAAGTGGAGCCGGACAATCCGGTTTTGCAAAAGCGATGGAAAACCTGCCAACAGCAACGCGAGCAAGATCAGCCAACCCTGCCCTCCACAATTGGTGTCGAAATGGAAACCAACCCGTTCCTTCGGCCTTTGCAACAGTCTGTAATCGACTCGGCACAACGCCATGCCGGCAAACCTTTAAGCTCTGCCGTCAGCGTCTTTGCGTCGCTGCGGGAATGGAAAAATAACTTTTAGTTTTTACTCATGAATTTTCTGCGCCTATTTGTGCTTGTGCTGGCCACGCTTGTTGCCGGATGTGCCACGCAAAACACCAAGAAAGACGCAGGTCGCAATCCCTACGCGGCGGTGGATACGTCGCATACCATCGACCTGACTCATCCTGCCCAAAACATCTGGGACCGCATTCGACGGGGATTTGCCATTCCCAACCTGAATGATCCATTGGTTGACGAATGGACCCAGTACTATGCCTCACACCCCGAGGCCATGTACCGCATGAGCGAACGAGCCAAGCGATATCTTTATTTTGTGCTCGATGAACTGGAGCGCAACCAGCTTCCCACGGAACTGGCTTTGCTGCCCTTTGTGGAGAGTGCTTATGACCCCCAGGCCCTGTCACGCTCGCGCGCTTCCGGTTTATGGCAATTCATCCCCAGTACAGGGCGTTATTTCAACCTCGAGCAGAATGCATCGCTGGATCAGCGCCGCGACCCCATTGCATCAACCCGTGCAGCGGTAGAGTACCTGGCGTATTTATACGATTTCCAGGGCGACTGGTACCTTGCCCTGGCTTCCTACAACTGGGGTGAAGGATCGGTAAAGCGCGCGATCGCCCGTAATGAAGACGCGGGCAAGCCAACCGACTACCTGTCATTGAAGTTGCCGGACGAAACCCGCAATTACGTCCCAAAACTGCAGGCCATCAAGAACATTATTGCGAACCCAAAACGGTATGGCGTGAAACTCCCGCCCGTGAGCAATACACCCTACTTTACCGCCATACGCAAAACACACCCGCTTGAAGTCGAGGTTGCGGCAAAACTGGCTGAAATACCCGTTGAAGAGTTCAAAGCCCTGAATGCGGCGTTAAACCTGCCTGTCATGATGCCGGAGGTTGTGCCAACCATTTTGCTGCCAACCAACCGCGTCGACATCTTTAAAGCCAACCTTGAGGCGTATCTGAAGGGGCAGAACTGGAAAACCTATCAAACCAAAAATGGCGAATCATATGCAGCCATTGCCCGCGAACACAACATCAGTCTGGAAAAACTGCGTGAGATGAACGGCTTATCGGGCCAGCAGGCGCGCGCCGATGCACGCACGCTGTGGATTCCGGCCTCCGGCACTGAGCCCGGACTGCACATGGTTTCAATGAAACTGGATCCCACCGGTGCAGCCACACCCGCCAATGCTTCAACGGTCCGGCAAACCCGGCTGGGCACCCGCGCCAACGCCAAAACACGCGACATTATCGTGCGCCGGGGCCCCAACTTGCGCACTCACATTGTTCGAAAAGGCGATACGCTATACGATCTGGCGCGACGCTACAGTACGTCGGTTGGCGAATTGCGACGCCTCAATAATTTAAAAAGCACTCACCTTAAGCTCGGCCAACGCCTGCGTGTTCCAGGTACCGATGTTCGGGGCTAATCTTTAAACTTACTGCTTAAACAAGGCTAAAAAATGAGTTTTTTGAAAAACAAACGCATCCTGGTTACCGGTGTTCTCTCTAATCGGTCAATCGCCTACGGTATTGCCAAGGCATGCCACGAACAAGGCGCCGAACTGGCGTTTACCTATGTAGGAGACCGGTTCAAAGATCGCATTACAGGCTTTGCCGACGATTTCGGCAGCAAAATCATCATTCCGTGCGACGTCGGCGAAGATACCCAGATCGACGGCGCTATTGCAGAACTGCAAAAACACTGGGACAACCTCGACGGCCTGGTCCATGCCATTGGTTTCGCGCCACGCGAAGCCATTGCCGGCGACTTCCTCGATGGCATGTCGCGCGAAGGTTTTCGCATTGCCCATGACATTTCCGCCTACAGCTTCCCGGCGCTGGCCAAAGCGGCCTTCCCCATGATGAAAGACCGCAATGCCGCTTTGCTCACACTCACCTACCTTGGCGCGGAAAAAGTTGTCCCCAACTACAACACCATGGGGCTGGCCAAAGCATCGCTTGAAGCCAGCGTGCGCTATCTGGCCAACTCACTGGGGCCACACGGCATTCGCGCCAACGGCATATCGGCCGGCCCCATTAAAACGCTGGCCGCCAGCGGCATTAAAGACTTTGGTTCGATACTGAAATTTGTAGAGGCCCACGCACCGCTGCGCCGCAACGTCACCATTAGCGACGTAGGCAACGTGGCCGCTTTCCTGCTGTCGGATCTGGCAGCCGGCGTCACCGGCGAAATCACCCACGTGGATGGCGGGTTTTCAACCGTCGTACCCGGTATGGAATAACCCTCTGCCAGGTTGAAGGGGGCTACGATAATGTTGGAAACACCACGGGCGGGTCCCCTTCCTCCCATGGCTTGTACTTGCTCATAATCTGCATGAACAAAGGCGATTCAAGCCAGGCATTCAACCAGGCATTAACACGCATCAGCGGCTGATCGTTGAACCAGTCAAGATCAGCACGCGCAAACTGTCGTACAAACGGCATGATGGCCGTATCGGCCAGACACGGCCTTTCACCGAACAAGTAACGTGACGCACTTAACCGGGCTTCAAGCTGAGTCAGCCAGGCCACTCCTGCCTGCCCGTGTGGCGCAGATTCGGTATCTTCATAACGTTGGGGATATTTGTAGCGGTCAAGGTGATACTTGAATACCTGATCGCACGAGGCGATCAACGCCATCATTGTTTCGGCATTTTCGCACTCGGGATTCAACCACTGACCGGGATCCTTTTGCCGCAATGCCCACAACATGATATCGAGGCTTTCGTCGACGACTTCGTTATCGGGCAAAACAAGAACCGGCACCGTTCCTTTCGGCGAGGCGTCGAGCATCGGTTGCGGCTTGTTGCGCAAGACCACTTCACGCAATTGGCACGATATACCGCTGGCCGCCACTGCCAGGCGCGCCCGCATGGCATACGGACAACGCCGAAACGAATACAGAATGGGCAAGAAATCAGTCAAAACACACAAACCTGTTTTTTAGTTCAAGATACAAAGAAAAACATGCTCAGGCATGATCGGCGCGATAAAGACAAGCTGTGCCGAGCAGGCAAACTGTTAGCGCTTCGCTTGCACCTGTTGCCGAGCGCGCGCTGCCTGTCTGGCTTTCTCTTTCATCGCACGTTTAACCGCCTTTTGCTCATCGATAGGTGCAGCAATATGGCGCTCACGACGCCTGCGCGCCAACTCGGTCTGCTTCTGACGCTCACGAAACCGCGCAATTTGTTCAGGAGAATGCCGGTTGTGGCAATGCGGACAGCTCACCCCCGGTTCGAAATGAATCGATTTTTTATCTTGCGGTGACAGAGGCTGGCGGCATGCGCGGCACAATTCGTACTCGCCAGGCGTTAAGCCATGGCCCACCGAAACACGCTCGTCGAACACAAAACAATCGCCCTTCCACAGGCTGCTTTCAGGTGGAACGGTTTCCAGGTACTTCAGAATCCCGCCTTCCAGGTGATATACCTCTTCAAAACCCTGCGAACGCAAATAAGCTGTGGATTTCTCACAACGTATTCCCCCCGTGCAGAACATGGCTACTTTTTTCTTCTTATGCAAAACACCGGTTTCTGTCGACTGCGCTTTGATCCAGTCTGGGAACTCGGTAAAACTGTCCGTCTTGGGATTCACCGCCCCCTTGAAACTACCGATATTTACTTCGTAATCATTGCGCACATCAACAACAACCACCTCGGGATCGGAAATCAGGTCATTCCATTGCTGGGGCGTAACGTATTGCCCTGCCATGGTTTCCGGATCGATGTCGGGTACGCCCATGGTGACAATCTCACGTTTGAGTTTTACCTTGAGCCGGTAAAACGGCATGGTGTCTGCCCACGACTCCTTGTGCGTCAGCGTGGCAAAACGGGCATCGGAGTGCAAATAATTTAGCACTGCCCGGACACCCTGCTCCGGGCCGGCAATCGTGCCGTTAATACCCTCTTTGGCCAACAACAACGTACCCATGACACCATGGCGCTCACATACTTCATGAATCGGTGCCTGCATGGCCTGGAAATCATCCAGGCGAACAAACTTGTAAAGCGCCGCAACCAGAACCTGAGACATAAACTTTTAGCAAAATAAATTTAATCTTTAATTTTAACGCTTTACCAACAGTCACTCATCCTGCTGTCCTTCTTTAGGCCACAAAAAAGCCAGGTTCGGCACCTGGCTTTCCAACCTTCCAAAACTTAGAAACGCTGTGAATCAGCTGTCACGCTTTCTCCCGTAACGATCATTGCCAATACTGCCGATACTGATAATGCGTTTGGCTGAAGCCAGCTTGGCGCGCTCGTGGTTGACTATGAGCTGCGAACTGGCCTTGAACGGACGAAATGGAGCGGGAGTACGCGGTTTCACCAACATCTGTATAACCTCTTGAGAGTTACGGTTAGCACAAAAGTTCTGTACTGCAATAACAGCGTACTCCAAAAACATGTCAAATAGATGACGCCTCTCTGAATTTAGGGGTAATTACCGATAAATTGCGACCATTTTGGCAAACAATGTACGAAATTCGCTTAATTTCATACTATTTAAGCACCGCAGCAAATGCCTCGGCGACACGATCTACATTAGCCTCATTCAAACCCGCCACACAAATACGGCCAGACTCAATGATATAAACCGCGTGTTCGCTTCTTAACCGCATCATGTGTTGCGCCAGAACAGGCGCGTAACCGAACATCCCTTTCTGCGCCATTAAAAACGCCCAGTCAACATCGGGTTGCTGCGCACACAACCCATGATGCAAACGGGAACGCATGGTTTGAATGCGAGTACGCATTTCAGCCAGTTCGGTACGCCATAGCGCCGCCAGCTCAGCATCGTTCAACACCGTTTCCACCAGACTCGCCCCAAACGCCGGTGGACTGGAATAATTGCGACGTACCGCCTGCTGCATTTGCCCCAATGCCCGGCCCGCCTCATCGGCATTGGCACACACCATGCTTAGCGCCCCGCAACGCTCACCATATAAAGAAAACGTTTTGGAATACGAGTTCGCCACCAAAAACGACGCCCCTGCACGCACCAGCGCACGAACCAGGTAAGCATCATCATCAAGGCCATCGCCAAAACCCTGATAAGCCATATCCAGGAACGCAATTAAATGATGGCTAACTACAACCTCAACAACCTGATCCCATTGTTCCTGGCTCAACTCTGCGCCGGTTGGATTATGACAACTGGGATGCAACAACACGACCGTTTCCGGCGAAAGGGTTTTCAAGCCTTCGAGCATGCGGTCGAAATCCAGACGTTGCGTTTCGCGATTGAAATAGGGATAAGTGTCAACCACAAACCCTGCCCCTTCCAGGATGGCGCGGTGATTATCCCAACTGGGATCGCTGATACGCGCCTGAGCATTCGGAAAGAACTTGCGCAAAACGTCTGCACCCACTTTCAATGCACCCGAACCGCCAACGGTTTGAATCGTGGCAACGCGGCCTTCGTGCAATGCGGGCGCGTCGTCACCGAACACCAGGGCTTGACTCGCCTTGCAGTAGGACGGGTTGCCGCTCATCGGCAGATACATGCTGGGATCGGTAGATTGCAACACGCGTTCACGCGCCTGCTGCACGGAACGCAAGCAGGGAATGCGGCCCTGATCATCGTAATACAAGCCGATACTCAAATTGGTTTTTCCCGGACGGGAGTCGTCGCGGTAAGCCAGTTGCATGGACAAAATAGGGTCGCCGGCATAGGCGGACAGTACATTGAACAAGAGCATTCCTTTAGCGTCCCCGACGCTCGCACGGGCCGCAAGAAGTTGAACGAAAAATGCATTTTAACGCGCCGGGCGACCCGGAAAACAGAGTCAGACAAACCGTGGATGTCATTGCCTTGTGGTAGTATCAGGCGACCTCAAAACGTTACAGACTCCCATGGACTCAGTCACGCAAGCAGTATTGGGCGCAAGTGTTACCGGCGTAATGCTGGGACGCTTCCACGGTCGTAAGGCCTATGTGGCAGGCGCTGTCCTGGCCACCTTACCCGATCTCGACGTTATTATTGATTACGGCAACCCCATTGCCAATATGATCTATCACCGTGGCTTCACTCACTCGGTGTTTTTGCTTACCCTGTTTTCCTTGTTGCTGACTTGGCTGTTTCGTTTATGGCCCCCCACGCACCAATACAGCAAGGGTCGCCTGTTCCTGACCCTCTGGCTGGTTTTCATGACGCACGTCCTGCTGGATGCGCTAACCAGCTATGGCACCCAGTTATTCTGGCCCTGGCTCCCCACCCCCACCAGCGGCTCCAGTGTTTTCATTATCGACCCGTTTTTTACCTTGCCGTTGCTTATTGCGGCGATTGCCGGCATTGCGGCCGGTGCGAGGCCCCGCGTGCAACGTTTCAATGGATGGGTACTGGGTTACTGCGCGCTTTATCTGGCGTTGTCGGTCGTTGCCAAAAATGTCACCGAGGCCCGCGTGCGGGCCGAGTTTGCCGAATCGAATATCGAAATCGCAGATCTCTTTTCAACACCGGCCCCCTTTAATATTCTGCTGTGGCGTGTCGTGGCCAAAACCCCGGATGATCATTACTACGAAATCATCACGGGCTTTTTCGATGACAAACCGGGAGAACGAATTCGTCTGCCGCTGAATAGCGAACCGGCACACAGCCTCAAGAACAACGCCATGCTCGATGGCTTACGCTGGTTCAGCGGTGACTGGCTGCGCTACGACGAAATCGATAACCAGCTTATTGCCTCTGATCTGCGCATGGGCCTGGGCACCGGCTATTACTCCTTTCGCTTCAAGGTGGCAGAGCGCGACCCGGCTACCGGGCAATGGCGCTCCACACCACCGCAGAGCTGGGGCTCTGAACGGGGTGTTGATGCGCTGGGAAGCGTCCTGACCCGTATTATTCAGCAGGACCCACCCTTGCCGCTGGCCAGTTGGGAAGCGCGGATGACGCGCTGAAGCAAAGGGTGCGCATCACTGCGACGATGGCGGATGGCATAGATATCTTCTTGTACGCCGAGACATTCTCCCAAACGGCGTAACTGCGGCAACAGGTCCCAATCAGAGGCCCCCAACCTGCTGGCGGGGAAAATACCCATCCCTTTCGCGCCGAACACTGCCATCAGGGCACTGTCTTCAAACTCACCCACGATATTGGGCTTGATGGCGCGCGACTCAAACCACTGGTCCAGTGACAATCGCAACATGGAGTGCCGGGTTGGCAGCAATACCGGCAGTGTTGCAAGATTTGCGGGAAAAGCCTCCTGTTGCTGCCTGGTAACCCACTGCCTGACGCCAAACCAATCAATCTGGCTGGTACCGACCCGGTCGGACAACAGGCGCAGATTGATGTTCGGCGGTGCCGGCTGGCTGGCAAGGACAACGTCGAGCCGGTGTTGAACCAACTCGGCCAATAACGCCTCCAGTTCGCCTTCATGACACAACAGCCGCAAGCCATTTTCCTCGAGCACCGGCTGCAGCAAAGCGTGAGCCGCCAACTTCGACAAGCCGTCAGAAAGGCCCACGGAAAAACGCATCACCGGTCGGGAAGCAATTTGTGCAACCTCGTCTTGCAAAACCTTACCCAACTGGAAAATCTCATCGGCACGAATCAGGGCGCGCTGACCGGCATCGGTAAGAACAACGCCACGCCCGTCCGGCTTGAGCAACTCGTGCCCCAGTTGCCTCTCCAGCGCCCGCACTTGTGCGGATACGGTTTGCACCGCGACCCCCAGGCGATTGGCTGCACGGGCAAAGCCCCCTTCTTTACCCACAATCCAGAAATAGTAAAGATGTCGATAATTCATATGCACACCTATGCCCCACTGCCAATAGTTCGGTTTTTTCGAAGTTTTAGTCAGTTTATTCAGTATTTATATATATTAAAAGAAACGGCATCATAGCGTCGTCTGACCACTTTTACGGAATTGCCTTGCCATGCATGGATTTGATTTTCTGTTTCAAACCGTCGCGGGGGTGCCTGCATGGACCTGGGTCGCCTTTTTTGCTGTTGTCACTTTGCTGTTGGCGTTCGACCTGGGCATCCTTCACAAGGAAGACAAGGAAATCGGCATTCGGGAAAGCCTTTTCCTTTCCACCGGCTACATTCTTGCCGCCGTCATTTTCGGCGGCTGGGTCTGGTGGTTCTTCGGCCCCGAGGACGGCATGCACTACTACACGGGCTTTCTTATCGAGAAATCCCTGTCAATGGACAATATTTTTGTCATTGCGCTGATTTTCACCTTTTTTGGCATCCCCCGAAAATATCAACACCGGGTTTTATTCTGGGGAATCATGGGCGTTATTGTGCTGCGCGCCATCATGATTGGCGTCGGTGCGGGCCTGATTCACGAGTTCGAATGGATCCTTTATGTATTTGGCGCCTTCCTGGTTTTTACCGGCGTGAAAATGTGGTTTATGGTCGATCACACCCCCGACATTTCGAAAAACCCGTTATTGAAGATAATCAGGCGCTGTATACCGTTTACCGATAATTTGCGCGGCAACGCATTCTGGGTGAAAGAGTCCGATCCAAAGTCGGGCCGGATCGTACGAAAAGCCACTCCCTTGTTCCTGGCGCTCATTCTGGTTGAATTTACCGACGTGGTTTTTGCGGTCGACTCCATTCCTGCCATTTTTGCCATTACCACCGACCCCTTTATTGTTTACACCAGTAATATTTTCGCCATTCTGGGGCTGCGCGCGCTTTACTTCGCACTGGCAGCCATCATTCACCGTTTCCATTATCTGAAGTACGCACTGGCCTTGATCCTGGTTTTCATTGGCGGTAAGGTTTTCCTGGTCAATATTATCGGCAAAGTTCCCCCCTCTATCTCGTTGAGTGTGACGGTAGGGCTGCTTGCCGGCGGTGTTGTCTTGTCGTTGTACAAAACGGCGGGGTCTAAAACCCACGCATAAGAATGCGGTACGATCTCGCTGATCATCTTCACGAGAACGTACCATGCGTGCATTTATTGCCTGCCTCATTGCGGCGGCGGCATTGTTGCTTAACGGATGCAACAACGCCGCCACTTCCTCGTCTCAATCGCAAGCGCCCATCGTCAAACCCTGGGTCGTGGAACCAGACAACCACTCATCATTGAGCCTGTCGGGCACAGTACGTGCACGCACTGAGTCTCCCCTGGCTTTTCAAGTTGCCGGCCGTATTGCCAAGCGTTTCGTCGATGCCGGTCAAACCGTCAACCAGGGTCAGGCACTCTTCGAGCTGGACCCACGTGATTTTCACGAACGCGTTCAAGGTGCGCAAGCCGACTTGGCGGCCGCAAACGCCGCCTTGCGCATTGCACAGGCTGACCTCACCCGCCACCAGGCGTTACTGCAGCACAACGCGGTAAGCAAGCAGGCGGCCGAACAGGCCGAGCTGATGTTGCGCGAAGCACGCGCACGACGCGACGTGGCACAAACACAATTGACCCAGGCCAGGAATGCACTGGACTACGCGCAGCTTAATGCACCGGCCAACGGTGTTTTGATTGACGTCAGCGCAGAAGAGGGGCAAGTCGTGACATCGGGCTTTACCGTTGCCCGCCTGGCCCATTCAGGCCCGCGTGAAGTGGAAGTCTATTTTCCTGAAGACACCGTGCCGCCTGAACAAGGAAGTCTGTTACTTGGACAACAAGTGTTTCCGTTGACACTACGGGAAACCGCCGGCGCAGTTGACCCGCAAAGTCGCACACTTCGCGCACGCTACGCGCTCGCCATACCTGATGGCGACAGCCCGGCGCTTCAATTGGGAAGCGTGGTTCGAACTCAGTTCAATTCAGCTCCCTCAGCCGAAACCACTTTTGTGGTTCCACTCGGGGCGATCAGCGAACGAGGCAGCGGAGCTCACGTGTGGCGAATTCAGGCGGGAAAAGTCATTCCCGTGCCTGTCTCAATCGTTCGGATTGAAACTGAAACAGCCCAAGTGAGCGGCCCGCTTGAAAGCAGCGAGCAGATCGTGGCCGTGGGTACACACCTTTTGCAAGAAGATATGGACGTTCGGGTGCAAGGCGAATGAGCTTCCCAAACCTGTCGGCACTGGCGGTCAAGGAACGCGCCATTACCCTGTTCTTTTTGATCCTGGCGGTTGTTGCCGGCATCTATGCCTTTCTGTCGCTGGGGCGGGCGGAAGACCCCCCGTTTACCGTGCGCGCACTGGTGGTGTCGGCCAACTGGCCTGGCGCCACACCGCAGGAAATGCAGGAACAAGTCGCCAACCGGCTTGAAAAACGCATTCAGGAAGTGGCCCACCTGCACGAAATTGAAACAACGGTGCGCCCGGGCCAGGTCAACTTGCAGGTCGAGTTCCAAGACAATACGCCCAAAGAGATCGTGCCCGACCTTTTTTACGAAGTACGCAAACGCATGCAGGAAGAGGCCGGCGACCTGCCCGAAGGCGTCATTGGGCCGATCGTGAATGACGATTTTGCCGACGTCTACTTCAATTTGATTGCCTTAACCGCACCTGGCCTGCCGATGCGCCTTGTCACGCGAGACGCGGAAAATATCCGCGATCGCATACGGCAGGTTCCTGGCGTACGTAAAGCCCTGATACTGGGGGAACGCAGCGAACGTGTCTTCATCGAATTCGACCCCATACAACTGAATAATCTGGGACTCTCGCCCACGGCAATTTTCCAGGCCATCGACGCCCAGAACAGCCTGATGCCGGCCGGACGCATTGAAACAGATGGACCACGTTTGTATTTGCGGCTGGACAGCGACCTGTCGGACCCCGAGGCGCTGGCCAATGTCCCCTTGCGCATCGGCGAACGTCTTATTCGCCTGGCCGACATCGCCACCATTCATCGCGGCTATGAAGATCCGCCCTCCTACATGGTACGTTCAAAAGGGCAAGACGCCGTTTTGATTGGCGTAGTCATGGAAAGCGGCGTGAACGGGCTGGAACTGGGAGATCGGCTGGCGGATTTCATCGAACAGGAGCGGACCCGTTTACCGCTCGGGATGTCGTTGAATGTATTAACGAATCAGGCCAATGCCATTGCCGGCGCGGTCAATCTGTTTCAAATCAAGTTTTTCATCGCCGTCGCCGTCGTCGTTGCCATTAGTATCCTGGCCATTGGCCTGCGCGCGGGCCTCATCGTGGGCATTGCGGTTCCCGTTACGCTGGGTATCACTTTCCTGATCATGCTGATGATGGGGATCAACCTGGACCGCGTCACGTTAGGCGCCTTGATTCTGGCCCTGGGCCTGTTGGTTGACGACGCCATTATCTCGGTCGAGATGATGCTCGTCAAAATGGAAGAAGGATGGGACCGCGTAAAAGCCGCGGCACACGCCTGGACAGTTACCGCTGCACCCATGCTGTTTGGCACGTTGGTGACTGTTGCGGGCTTTATTCCTATTGGATTTGCACAATCGGCAGTCGGTGAATACACCGGCAATATTTTCTGGGTACTGGGCATTTCACTGATCGTATCCTGGCTGGTTGCCGTGATTTTTGTGCCGTATCTGGGCGTCAAGATGCTGCCGGCCCAAAACAAGCCCCAGGCACACGGGCCGAATGAAGCGAATACACATCACCAGCCCTACCAGTCGCCGCGCTATCAACGCCTGCGCGCACTGATCTCCTGGTGCGTTGTACACCGGAAAACCGTTGTGGCCTTTACCATCGGGCTTTTGCTGCTGGCCATTGCGGGTATGGCAACGGTTGTGCAGAAACAATTCTTTCCCACCTCAGACCGCCCCGAAGTGCTGATCAGCGTGTACATGCCGCAAGGCACCAGCATTGAAGCCACAGACCGCACTGTTCAAAAACTGGAGGCCCTGCTTTCACCCATGGAAGAAATAGCGTCGCTATCGGCCTACATTGGCGCCGGCGCCCCGCGCTTTTTCATTTCTGCCAGCCCCGAGATGCCCGACCCCGGATTCGCCAAACTGATTGCCGTGGCAACCGACGCGCAAGCACGCGACCGGATCATTGAACGGGTCAATCAGGCCATTGACAATGGCCGTTTCCCTGAAGCCCGCGTGCGCGCTCAGACCCTGCTGTACGGCCCCCCCGTCACGTGGCCTGTCGCCTTCCGTATATTGGGCCCCAACCCTGACACCTTGCGTGATATTGCCTACGATGTCCGCAACGTGATGCAACAACATCCGAACATCCATGGCGCTCACCTCGACTGGAATGAGCGCGCACCCATTTTGCATCTGAACATGGATAAAGAACGTCTGCGCTTGCTGGGCATGACACCGCTGGACGTTTCCCGCCAGCTTCAATTCCAGCTTGAGGGCGTCACCATAACCCAGGTTCGCCAAGACATTCGCAGTGTGAATGTCGTTGCGCGCATGGCCGGGCTGGGCCACGACGCACGCAACGATGCCGACATATTGAATCGCATTGAAATTGTGACGCCGGAAGGTCGCAAGCTGCCTTTTTCACAATTGGGCAAAATTGAAACCCGCTTTGAAGAGCCAGTGGTTAAAAGGCACAATCGCGAGCGCGTACTGATGGTTCAGGGCGATGTCGAGGGCGCGCAACCCAATGATGTCAGCCTGGCCTTGTGGAACAGCCTTGAGCCATTGCGCAACCATCTTCCTGCAGGATATCACTTGGAATTGGCCGGTTCGGTCGAAGAATCGACCAAAGGCGAATCATCTATTCAAAAGATGCAACCCATCATGTTCGCCGTCATGTTGATTTTCATCATGCTGCAAATGCGGTCCTTTTCAGGCACATTCATGGTTATTGCAACGGCGCCGCTTGGGCTGATCGGTGCCGTACTGGCCTTGCTTCTGTTCCACCAGCCCTTTGGCTTTGTCGCGCTGCTTGGGCTTACCGGCCTGGCGGGCATTCTGATGCGCAACACGCTGATACTGACGCAGCAAGTCGCCGATAACTTCAAGGCCGGCATGAACCCGTTCGAAGGGGTGGTGGAAGCCGCCGTGCAACGTGCCCGCCCTGTGGTACTGACTGCATTGGCCGCTGTATTTGCCTTTGTCCCGTTAACCCTGGACACTTTCTGGGGTCCACTGGCCTTCGTATTGATTGGAGGGGTAGCCGTAGGTACCGCTATTACTCTATTATTTGTCCCAGCCCTTTATGGGCTTTGGTTCCGAATCAAGCCACAGGAAAGTTCATGAACCCAACCAGACGCCCGCTGCTTCTTTCCCTTACCGCATTCGTGCTGCTACTGGCCGGGTTAGGTTTATCGGCGGGCGGCCTCTGGCTCTTCGTATTGGGCGACACGCCAGCATATATCGCCTTCGGCCTGGCTTTACTGCTGATTGCCGTTTTATTGTTCAAGCAGAAAGCCTTGGCGCTGCTGTGGTACGCCCTACTATTGGGCGGTCTTGTGTGGTGGTCGATTCATGAACAAGGATTCGACTGGTGGCCGTTGGCGGCAAGAGTCGGGCTGTTTTTCCTCATTGGCTTGTGGCTGCTGGTGCCTTGGGTAAACCGATCATTACAAGGCATCCCGGGATTCAATAAAGGCTTGCTATGGCTGGCCCTGTTGGGCACGCTGGTTGTGTCCGCAGCCAGTTGGATCACCGACTCGCACCGCGTCAACGGCACGCTTGCCATGCGTAGCACGCCCGACACCTATCGCGCGCCCGAGATTCCAGAAGCAGAGTGGCATGCCTACGGCCGCACCGGCTTTGGTCAACGTTATTCGCCACTGGACCAGATCACACCGGAAAACATCAGACAACTGGAAGTGGCCTGGCACTACAAAACAGGCGATATGCGTGGCCAGCCGGGCGACCCGGTGGAAACCACTTTTCAGGTCACCCCCCTGAACGTGGGCAATCGCCTATTCCTGTGCACACCGCACCAAAACGTAATTGCACTGGATGCCACGTCGGGCGAGGAGTTATGGCGTTTCGACCCGGAAATCGAAGGCGATATGGCCCTGCAGCACCTTACCTGCCGCGGCCTTTCATATCAGGCCGAAGTGGACAAAACGGCGTTGGAAGGGTTTACCGACACTTGCAATTCCCGTCTGTTCATGCCCACTTCCGACGGCCGCGTGATTGCGCTAAACCCGGAGAACGGCAAGGTCTGCTCGGCCTTTGGGCAAGGTAAAGGTGAAATCGATCTGTGGAACAACATGCCCAACAAACGTGTGGGCGGCTACTATTCCACCTCTCCGGCGGTGGTGACTGAAGACCTGCTGATTGTGGGTGGTACCGTACTCGACAATGTCTCCACCAGCGAACCATCCGGCGTAATTCGCGCTTTCAACGTGAATACCGGCGAACTGGTCTGGAATTGGGATGCCGCTAACCCCGAGCAAACCGAACCCATTGCGCCGGGAGAAACCTACACGCCGAACTCTCCCAACAGCTGGAGCATCAGCAGCGTTGACGAAGAGTTTGGACTCATTTACGTTCCTATGGGAAACCAGCCGCCCGACCAATGGGGCGGCGATCGTAGCCCCGAAGTGGAAAAATACGCCAGCTCCATTGTCGCGCTGGAACTGGACACCGGCCGGGTACGCTGGCATTTCCAAACCGTCCACCACGACCTGTGGGATTACGATGTTCCTTCTCAACCCAGCTTGCTCGACCTCACGATTAACGGCGAAACGGTGCCGGCCCTGGTACAACCTACCAAACAAGGTGAACTGTTTGTTCTGAACCGGCTTACCGGCGAACCTGTTTTGCCGGTGAAGGAAGAGCCCGCCCCCCAAGGCGCTGTGCTGGGTGACTTCACGGCGCCAACCCAACCTGTTTCAAAACTGTCGTTCAACCCACCGGAACTTGCGGGAGCCGATATGTGGGGGGCCTCCCTGTTCGACCAACTGGCCTGCCGCATCCAGTTTCATCGATACCGTTACGAAGGGCGCTTTACACCGCCCTCACTGCAAGGCTCGCTCGTTTATCCAGGTAATTTCGGCGTGTTCAATTGGGGCAGTATTGCGGTTGACCCGGAACGCCAGGTTGCTTTTACGACACCAACTTACCTGGCATTTGTGTCACAACTTATTCCGCGTAACGACGACACTTCGCTGGCGGTTCACAACACACCGCCGGAATACGGTTTACCCGCCCTGAACGAAAACTTTGGTGCGCCTTATGCGGTTAAATTATTCCCCTTCCTGTCGTTATTGGGCTTACCGTGCCAGGCTCCGCCCTGGGGCTATGTTGCAGGCGCCGACCTTGCCACGGGTGAAATTATCTGGAAGCACAAAAACGGTACGGTAGTCGACAGTTCGCCCCTACCCCTGCCTTTCAAAATGGGGGTGCCCAATCTAGGGGGGCCACTCATGACGGCGGGCGGCGTTGCCTTTTTGTCGGGCACCATCGACAACTACGTCAGGGGGTATGACGTTTCAACCGGCAAACAATTGTGGGAACAGCGTCTGCCCGCAGGAGGCCAGGCCACACCCATGAGCTTTATGGGTCAAAACGGCAAACAATACCTTGTGGTCGTGGCAGGGGGGCATGGATCGCTGGACACCACGGCCGGTGATGACGTTATTGCTTATGCCCTGCCTTAAAAAAGTAAAAATCATTGGGTAACCGATTGCGCCAAACCCGCGTTAACGGGCAAAATCAGCCCGACCCACGATAACGGTTAAAATAAGACTCGCCCATGCAGACAACCCATGGGCTTTTTCATGCGCGCAATATGACAGAAAAAAGAAATGTCATAATTCGCACTGTTTCTCCTTGAATGATCAACCAAGCCTCAAAAACCCATGAAGCTACAAAACGTGAACGACCTGCAACAAGGTACCAAACGCAGCCGACGCGAGTTCTTCCGCTACGGCCTGGCACTGCTGTTTGTTGCCGGCATCATGATCTACTCATCCCTGGGCTTGGGCATTACCGGACAGCAAGGAATTTTGCTGGTCGTGGCCTCCATGATTGGCGGCTACATGGCCATGAACATCGGCGCCAACGACGTCGCCAATAATGTCGGGCCTGCGGTCGGGTCGCAATCGATATCCATGGGCTGGGCCATTGTGATTGCCGCCCTGTTCGAAATGGCCGGTGCCATTATCGCGGGGGGTGACGTCATTTCTACCGTGCGCGGCGGCATTATCGACATGTCGTACGTTCCCGATAGCGACCACTTCATTGCGCTGATGACTTCTGCCCTGCTGGCCGGGGCACTTTGGCTGAACCTGGCCACGGCCCTTGGCGCACCCGTTTCCACCACCCATTCAATCGTGGGCGCCGTTCTGGGCGCAGGCCTGGCTGCCGGCGGCTTTGCCGCCGCAAACTGGCCTATCTTGGGAAAAATCGCAGCCAGCTGGGTCATTTCACCCGTACTGGGTGGACTCATTGCCGCCGGCTTTCTGTTGTGGATCAAGCGAGCCATTACCTATAAAACAGATATGGTGAAGGCCGCCAGGGTAACGGTTCCCATCCTCATTGGCGTCATGGCTTTCGCCTTTTCCACCTACTTGATGCTTAAAGGCCTAAGTAAAATCTGGAAAGTGGACTTCTACACCGCCGCTGGAATCGGGGTGGCCATGGGGCTGTTGTTTTGGCTGTTCATGCGAAACCTCCTTACCCGGCGCGCCAGCCTGCTTAACAACACCAAAAAAGCAATCAACTCATTGTTCACCATTCCGTTGGTTTTTGCTGCAGCGCTGCTGAGCTTTGCCCATGGCGCCAACGATGTCGCCAACGCCATCGGGCCGCTGGCTGCCATTGCCGACACCGTGCTGCGCGGCGGTGTATCGGAACAAGCCGGTATTCCATTGTGGGTGTTGCTGATCGGGGCCTTTGGCATTGCCCTTGGCCTGGCCCTGTACGGCCCCAAACTCATTCGTACCGTGGGTGGTGAAATTACCGACCTCGACCAGATGCGTGCGTTTTCCGTGGCCATGGCTGCCGCCATTACCGTTATTATTGCATCGCAACTGGGCCTGCCGGTCAGCTCTACCCACATTGCCATTGGCGGCATTTTCGGTGTGGGCTTCCTGCGTGAACGTTTGAAATCAAACTATTCACGTATGCTCGAGGAAATCAAGCACCATCATTCTGGCGCCGACAAGGAAATTGTTGAGGCCTTCCTCGACCGTTTTGCCGCCGCCGACGTGGCCACCAAACAGACCATGCTCAAGGAGCTGAAAGCACACGAGGCTGACGTTGAGCTGAGCAAAAAAGAATACAAGAAGATGCGCAAGGTTTACAAAAACGAATTGGTGAAGCGCACTGCCGTTACCAAGATTGTTGCCGCCTGGATTATTACCGTGCCGGCATCGGCAATGCTAGCGGCCATTATTTACTGGTTGATTGCGTCGCTGCTGTAAATTACGGATCAGCGGTTTCCAGCTGAATAAGCCGCCAACTGCTGTTCCACCATCACTTCAAACGGATTCAGAACCGACGAAAAATCGTTTGCAGGCTCCCAAACTTCCAGGGTGCGCACAATTGCTTCGATGGTCGCGACGGCCTCAGGTTTCGGCGCTTTGCGAATGCGATAACGCGAGGGGTTGCCCGGCCCCAACGTAACGCGCGGCAAACTTTCCAACTGCGGGTTTGCATAAAGAATTTTGCTGGCTTTACGCCAGGTGCCGTCCGGCACGATCAATAGCGTTGGCTTGGTGGCGGCATGTTCGGCCAGCGCCGGGGGCGTTTTTGCCGATTCTCCGGGAAACAGCAAATACACAGATGAAAACTTTGCCAGCTCTTCACTAAGACCAGAAAACTGTTCACCGATCCAAAGATCACAATTTCTCAAGCTTAATGCAGCCAGGCGGCCGGTATTAAACGGATGCCGATCTTCTTCCGGGTGCTGCAAAATAAGAACCCGTGTGGTGCTGGACACCTTTGTGATGTACTTGCAAACGCAGTACGATTCGGGACGCCGACATTGCGGGCAATTGATGCGAGACATGAGAGTTATTTCAATTGGCTATTCACAACCTCACGAGCCTCTTGCATGAAAGCCTCAAGCAGGTCTTGTGACGGCAGGCTTAGGGGCGCGTCGCTGCGCGAGACCGCATAAATTGTGGTGATGGGCAAAGGGTCTTCAATCGGTAGAGACACCAGCCCGGCCCGGCGACCGTGACGATTAAGAAAACTGCGCGGCATAATGCCGATGACGTCTTGTGTAGGCATCAGGCTGAGCAGAGAAAAAAAAGACTCACACTCAAGGGGCACCTTGGCTGGTGGCATGCCGCGCTCTTCCAGGTGCAGATGCTGGGGGTCACCCGGCCCACGCGCCGGCCCCACCAGTATCCATGAAGCATCAGACAAATCCTTCAATTTACGTACCTTAGCCAGCGGGTGACCTCGTCTTGCTCCAATCACTTCCTGGCTGTGAAACAGCACCTGACAAAGCAGGTCAGCCCCAACCCCGGTTGCCGGCACCGGCCCTAAGACAAAGTCCAAATCACCGCGCCGCAGCTGATGCAACGCTTGCGGATACAACACATCGCGGATGCAAACCCTGGCTCGGGGCCAGCGCCTGCGAAAACGCGCTACCGCGCCCGGCGAAAAAAGCACCGCTACTGCGGGTGATAACCCAACCGTAACCCGACCGGTTGTATTCCCCAGATGCGAGGAAATATCTTCGTGAGCGCGTGCCACTTCCCGTATGACGGTGACCGCCCGGGCAGCCAGTAGCTCGCCAACCTGCGTCAGCCGAACCCCTTTGGCGCTGCGCTGCACCAACGCAGTACCAAACTCTTCTTCCAGTCGTCGTAGTGACTTGCTTAGAGCTGGTTGAGTGATGTTCAGCACTTCCGCTGCGGCCCGAAGGCTACCCTGCTCGGCTAGGGTAACCAACAGTTCGAGTTGTTGTAGACGCATACGATCCTCCTCTCATGCGATAACCAATGGTAATCGACATGAAAAGAAAGCACTACTCGAATAAATGACGGCTCCTTAGAATTGATTTACAGAATTATTAATCCCCATGACACAAGTATCAGGAGGAGATATGAATAAGCGCAAAGTGAAGAACGTCCTCTTCATTATGTGTGACCAACTGCGCGCCGATTATCTGTCGTGCTTTGGCCACCCCGCCTTGAAAACCCCCAATCTCGACGCGCTGGCCGCAAAAGGTGTTTTGTTTGAACGCGCCTATGTGCAATCGCCGGTCTGCGGCCCATCCCGCATGAGTTATTACACCGGCCGGTATGTTCATTCACACGGGGCCAGCTGGAATTTTGTTCCGCTCAAAGTCGGTGAAATGACAATAGGTGATCACCTGCGTCCACTCGGCGTGCAGTCGGCCATTGTCGGTAAAACCCACATGAGGGCCGACCTTTCCGGCATGGCCAGATTGGGCATTGACCCGAACTCAAAGATCGGACGCCGCATTGGCGAATGTGGTTTCGACCCCTACGAGCGAGACGACGGCATCCACCCCTATTCGGGTCATGACCCCGAACCTGCCTACAACCAGTATTTAAGGGATCAGGGTTTTGAAGGCGATAACCCCTGGGAAGAGTGGGCAAATGCAACCGTCGATGACGAAGGGAATATCCGATCAGGCTGGTTTCTGAAATACTCCAACAAGGCAGCTCGCATACCCGACGAACATTCGGAAACGCCCTACATTACTCGTCGTGCCATGGACTTTATCGACGAAGCCGGTAATCGGCCATGGTGCATGCACTTGTCTTACATTAAGCCGCATTGGCCCTACATTGCGCCCGAGCCCTATGCCAGTATGTTCAAGCCGTCGGATGCCTTGCCGGTAGTGCGCTCGGAAGAAGAAAAGCACAACCCTCACCCTGTTTATGAAGCCATGATGCATCATCGTGTTTCACAGACATTCTCGCGAGATGAAGTGCGTGAAACAGTGCTTTGCGGTTACATGGGCCTAATTAAACAAATCGACGACCAGTTGGGTCTGCTGTTCTCATTCATGGAGGAGCGCGGCCTGATGGACAACACCATGATCGTCTTCACGTCAGACCATGGCGATTACATGGGCGATCATTGGATGGGTGAAAAAGACCTTTTCCACGAACCGGTGATACGTGTGCCACTGATTGTGTACGACCCAGATCCCAGGGCCGACTGCACCCGAAACACGCGCAACAAAGCACTGGTCGAAGCCGTGGATTTGGCCCCCACCTTTCTTGATGCTTACGGCGGCCCCGCCGTGCCCCACATTATGGATGGACGTTCGTTGCGCCCCCTGCTTTTTGGCGAGCAACCAAAAGACTGGCGCCAGACAGTAATTTGCGAGTACGACTACGCCTTCCAGGATTCTCGTATTGAGCTGAACACGAAGGCGCGCCAGGCCTGGATGCGCATGATTTTTGATGGGCGTTGGAAGTACGTCTTGTTTGAAAACTATCGTCCGATGCTTTTTGACCTGCAAAACGATCCCAACGAATTTCACGATTTGGGTGAATCACAAGAACACGAACACATTGAAGCACGTGCGCGGCTTCACGAAGCGCTGTTCCAGTGGGCCAGAGCACCGCGTCAACGCGTCACCGTTACCGACGATGCGATCGAGTCGGTCGAGGTGCAACCTCGCATTTCAGAAGGGGGCATCTTGATTGGCTACTGGGATGAAGAAGAGCTGGTAACGGCTCGACAAGGCTTCAAGCCCAGATTTGCTTCCACCAACCCCTTGGTGAAATCCACTTTAGACCGCCTGACGGCATAACCAGGAGCCATTCATCATGACTGAGACTTCATCCACCACCCTTGAAATCCCCGACATCACCCTGGCCAATGTTGGCCTGGATGGTGTGGCCTGGAATGTAATGGGACAAGTTTATGTACCTAAACAAGTGAGTGAAGAGAGCATAGCGTGGCATGCAACGTTTCCCATTGAAACGTTTGTTCCACCGCATACGCACCCGTTTCAGGACGAATATATTTTTGTTATTGACGGCCGTATCGACCTGCTTTTGGACGGCAAAAAAAGAACAGCCTCCAGTGGCGACCTGGTGCGCATGCCGCGAGGCTTGCCCCATGCCTTCTTTAATAACTCAGGTGAAGCCGTCACCGCCCTGTTCTGGGCCGCCCCGGCCGGAAAACTGCTAGAGCTGTATCAGCGGTTGCACAACGTAACCAACCCGGCAGAGGCGACTCGAATCGCGCGTGACTACGACGTTATTTTCGCGCCGCCTGTATCGTCGGCGGCCACAACAAGAGCAGAGTCCAAACCTGCCGCATAACTGCCAAAGCAGTTTCAAAATATACAAACACCAAAGGAGACAAATCATGAATATCAAGAACTTGCTGGGTGCGGGCGTGCTGGCACTCGCTGCTATCGGAACGGCCGCTCAGGCGGAGACCAAACTGCTGTTTAATATGTTCATGGCACCACAAGACCCATTCAACACCCTGGTGTTGAAGCCTTGGGCAGAAGACGTAATCAAGGCAACCGACGGGCGTGTCAAAATTGAATTCGCCCCGGCCAGTATGGCCTCACCTCAGGCGCAGATGGATGCGGTTGAAAAAGGGGTTTTTGACGGCGCCTACATGTACCACGGCTTTCTGCAAGGCAGGGTCAAGCTTTCGCAAATCGCGCATTTGCCGTTCATTAACGTCAACGCAAAGGGCAGCTCCATTGCCCTATGGCGCACCTACGAAAAATACTTTGCCGACGCCAACGAATATAAAGACGTTCAGTTGTTGTCGCTTTTCACCTTTCCGGGTGGGCCCATTTACGGCATGAGTGACCCCGTCAAGTCCACAGCCGACCTTGACGGCATCAAAATTTATTCTGTTGCCGGTAATATCGCCAACATGCTGACCGAGACCGGCGCAGGTGTCGTCGTTGCACCGGCCGCCCGCAGCTACGAAATTATTTCCGGTGGCACGGTCGATGCGTTTGCAGGCTACCCGCTCTATAGCGCCACCGCATTCCATACCGCCCAATACGCCAAAGCCGTTACCGACATACCGGGGCAAATGTCGGCGCCCAGCTTCGCGCTGTTCGTCAACAAAAAAAGCTGGCAAGCCATTTCCGAGGCCGATCGCAAGATCGTCATGGACTTATCCGGCGAGGCTTTTGCCGCTCGCCTGGAAGCCATTGATCAGCTTGAAGCCAAATTACGCAAAGATGTTGCAGGTCAAGGCACACCGTTCATGGAGGCAGACGAAAGCCTGATGACTACTTTGCACACATACGGCAAGAAGTTGCGCAGTGACTGGATAACGGCAGCCGCTGAGTTGGACGTCGACGGTGAGGCTGCGCTTAAGTTCTACGAGCAGGAAGCCAAATCGAACGCGCAGTAAACCTACCGGACACGACCATGACTACAAGAGCATTTGGTTTCAGCTATTTTGCTCGCGTCTTGGGTTACGTCAGTGCATTGCCTTTGGCATTGATTGTTGTACTGACGTTCTCCGACGTATTTGCCCGTTATGTTTTCGCTCATCCGATTCCGGGCGCTTCGGAAATTATCCAGTTCGCGATGGCAATGGCCATTTTTACCGCCCTGCCGCTGGTTACCCAGGCCGGCGGCCACATAACCGTTGATCTTTTTACCAGTGGTGTCAGCAACCGCAGGAAAGCCTGTTTACAAGTGCCGGCAGAACTGCTTAGTGGCGTTGCGCTGGCCGTTATAGCCTGGCGACTGTGGGTACAGGCCGGTGAATACGCAGGAAACAACACCGCAACAATCGTACTCGACTTAAACATGGCGCCTCTGGCTTATGCAATGTCGATTTTCTCGGCTGTGTCAGTTGTCGTTGCCGGCGTGCGCACCATTGAAGCAATGCGGGCCATCGCAACGCCAACGGAGGTACCCCAATGATTGCTTCCCTGATTGGCTTCGGCATCCTGTTTTTGTTGGCCTTCGCGGGTGTTCCGCTTGCTTTCGCAATGTTGATCGTTGGCACGGTTGGCTTTGCACTGCTACGCGGCAGCTTCGAGTCGGCTTATTCCATGCTGGCACAACAGGTTGTCGATGCATCTGCCAACGACGGCATGGCCGTTCTGCCCATGTTTATTTTAATGGGCTTGTTCGTACACAAGTCAGATCTGTCGGAAGATTTGTACAAGGCAGCCAATGCCTGGCTAGGTCATCTTCGTGGCGGTTTGGCGCATGCAACGGTTGCAGCGTGCGCGATATTTGCTGCGATCTCGGGCAGCTCTATTGCCACGGCCGCCACCATGAGCAAGGTTGCTATTCCTCCCATGCGCCGCCTGGGTTACCACGATGCGCTGTCGTGCGGCTCCGTCGCCTCGGCGGGCGTGCTTGGCGTACTAATACCGCCCTCTGTGCCGTTGGTGGTTTACGGGTTGTTAACCAATACCGACATTCGACAATTGTTTATTGCCGCCATTGTGCCCGGCCTGATGCTGGCTCTACTGTTTGTTATTGCGGTTATAGGCGTTGTTACGCTGCATCCGGATTGGGGACCCACCGGAGAGCGAAAAAGCTGGCAAGAGCGTTTCACGTCGTTAAAAAGTGTGTGGATGATTCTGTTGCTGTTCGTCGCTATTATTGGTGGTTTGTACGCCGGGATTTTCACGGCAACCGAGTCTGCCGGCATTGGGGCAAGCGGCGCCTTATTAATCGGCTTGCTCAGACGCAAAATGACCTGGCCGACCCTGTTCGAATGCCTGAAAGACACGGCCCGTACCACCGCTATGATCTTCACCATTGTATTCGGTGCATTCGTGTTCGCAAACTTCATCACGTTATCCGGCCTTACTGCAGCATTAATCGACATGCTTCAGCAACAGAATATGGGCACGCTTGGATTGCTGTTAATGATGATGGTGATCTACCTGGTATTGGGTGCGCTAATGGAAAGCCTGAGTCTGCTGATTCTGACTGCGCCTATTTTTCATGCCATTGCAACGTCGGTCGGCATTCACCCGATTTGGTTTGGTATTTTTGTGGTGATGATGATTGAAATCGGCCTGTTAACACCGCCGGTTGGCATGAATGTTTTCACGGTGAAAACGATGAACCCGGATGTACCGATTCGCACGATTTTCAAAGGCAGCATGCCTTTCGTAGCGGCAAATATGGTGGGGGTTGGCGTATTTATTGCGTTCCCGATTATCGGCGTGTTTCTGCTGCGCTGGTTCTAGGGTAGGTTTCACCACTTGAAAAATCAGAAAAGGGGGCTCAATCTATAGCGCGCACAACAGCATTAACCTGCTCCACGGTAACCGGTGTGCTCTTGCCGCCCCACTGTCCTCTAAGCCAGGTTGCCAAATCGGCAATTGTTTCGTTACTCAGCTCACCCGAGAAACCCGGCATCGCGTACATACGCTGACCATCGGAAAACACCTGGGTGGGAATACCCTCGAGAATGACCTTAATCAAATTGTGCGGGCTATCACTGGCAAGCGTCGAGTTGCCGTACATTGCGGGCGCAACATTGGGAATACCTTCGCCATTCGCGCCATGACAGCCGGCACAGGCTGAAGCATAAGTCAGTCGCCCGGTAACCTGATCGGTCTCCCCGGTTTCAGGCGTTGCTGCAACAGAGACCGGTTCGGGTGGCGCTGCCGGTACAGCAACTTTTCCATCGGGGCCCGTTAGCAAATACGTTGCAATGGCCTGGACATCGTCGGTTTGCATTTGGCTTGTCGAGAAGTGCACCACCGTATACATGTCTGAGTAGGCGGTTCCCTGAGGCGATACACCGGTATTTAAATACTGAACCAACGTACGCACATCGAAGCCGCGCTGGCTTAAGTTTCCGGCGGTGATATCGGGCACATCCACGCCATTGATATTTCCGCCCTGCAACGAGCGAGAGAAGTCGGTGCCCATCATGAAGTTCTGAGGGGTATGACACGCCGCGCAATGACCCACACCTTGAACAAGATAAGCCCCACGAAGCCATTGTTCGGACGCATTTGTCTTGCTTGGCGGCTCACGATCAGGAAAATTAAGCAGGTTCCAGAAATTCATGAACGGTCGCACCGGAAACTGGAACACACCAGTATTGGACACATTAGACACAGCAATCGGCTCAATGCTCATAAAGTAAGCATAGAGCGCATCAATGTCATCCGGCCGCGTGATATGCGTAAAAACATAAGGCATCGCCGGATACAAGTTACGACCACCGGGCGCGACACCATCTCGCAAAACACGATGAAAGTCTTCACGCGTGTAATCGCCAATCCCATACTCTGGGTCAGGTGTGATGTTCGTTGAGTGCAAAGTGCCGAAGGGGGTGTCAATGGCAACACCGCCACTGCCCCTGGGCCCTTGCGGCTGGGAATGACACCCGAAACAATCACCGGCCAGCGCCAACTCTCGACCCCGGGGTAAAAGCGATTGCATTTGCTCGTCTGTGAGTGGCGTCTTCGCTTGCGACGACACTGTCGATTGATTGAACAGGCCGCTAAGCACCGCCACAACAAAAAGAACAACCACGCCAAAAATACACCCAATGGCAATACGCAAGCCTCGGCGTTTCATTTGAACCCCCTTGTCTTAAGCTTCATTGATCACGCAGCCCGGCGTATTCAGTGCCACTTCACGCACCGCCTCATAGTAGCGAACATAACCCGTGCAACGGCAGATATGGTCATTCAATGCCACCTCGATCGCACTCTCCAGATCCGCACGTTCAACAGGTTCACGTTTAAGACGATCGATGAACACTGTGGCGGCAGCGACAAAACCGGCGGTGCAATAACCGCACTGAAAGGAAAAGTGCTCGATAAACGCCTGTTGCACAGGCGTTAAGCTTTGCAGCGTGCCATCCGCATTCTTCCTGGCATGGCCCTCGATGGTCACAATCGACTTGCCGTGAAAAAAATGGGCATCAAAAACACAGGTTCGAACATCCGATGTCGTGCCATCGGCATGCTGCTCGACAACGGTGCATGCGTGGCAAATGCCCTGGCCACAGCCGAAATGCGTACCCGTTAAATTCAGATACTCGTGCAAAAAGTCGATCATGGGCATGCCTACGGGCACCTCGAAAGGTCCGGTGGATTTCCCGTTAATCGTTAAAGCTAACGTCCTTTTTTCTATACTCATGCCAGGGCCTTCTTGATTTTCTCGGGCGTAAAGGGAAGACGATACAAACGCTTGCCAATGGCATGCGCAATGGCATTGCCTATCGCAGGCACGACAGGAATCATGACCACCTCAGCCAACCCTTTGGGTGGCGATGTTTCCGACAAAGGGGGTAAATATTCGGCCGTTTGCGCCCAGACGGCCACATCTTTGCCCCGGGGCAAAACGTAGCGATTGAAATTCCATGTGCCATTGCCCGGGCCGTCATCGTATAGCGGCAAGTCCTCGTACAGGGCATGCCCGATCCCCATGGCCAGCCCGCCCTGCTGCTGCCCTGATACCAGTTCAGGCACCACCACCTTACCCGGGTCCAGCAAGCTATGATGCTGCATGAGCTCGATCTGGCCGGTGAAAGTGTTGACATTCAACTCAACCAGACAGGCTGCGGGTGTGTAGGTTGTGACCCCGGCATTGTTACGCTGCGCTGATGGGAAATGCACACTGCTGCGATGAAGGTAATCGTAACCCCCGGCGGTCATACGGTGCTTCAATGCGGCAGAAGCGCCATCACCATAGCGCACCGCCAACGCATCTACCGGCAGAGTGCGCAGGCCGACACCGGGAATATCGAATTCCGCACGCGCCCACTCCCAGCGACTGAAGCAATGCAATGCAACCCCTGTCACCAAACCCATGCTATGCGCCCGCTTGGCCAACTGCTCGAATGGTATCGGCGACATCCCCCCGCCCCCGATGCCACCCGGTACCGCGCGCAAATCGGACATTTGTACATTGCCGCTATTAATTTGCCCGCCGCCAGGGCCTTCGCTCCAAATCGATTTTGCCGCCGGCCAAATCGCGTGCTCCAGCAAGAACAGCGCCGCCTGGCGTGTGCCAAAGCCAACAAAATAGACACTATTGGAAGCGCTCATGGCAGGCAGCATAAACGGCACCCAGTAGGGATCTTTCGACAGTTCGTCTTGCTGCTCCTGGGTAATCGTAAACGGTTCGAGATTGCTTTTCAGCGGCAATTGCTCAAACTCGGTTTCACCGAAAATGGCAACGTCGGGCACTTTGCCCAGCAACTGCTGAACCATGACCTGCTGACCCGTCGTGGCCCCGGTGCCAATCTCTTGAGCACAATGGCGCATGGTGATTTTCCCCATCGCATCGAACTCAAGCACCAGCGCGCTGGTATCCGCACCTGTACCGTAATCTTTCTGGACTTGAGCAAAACCCACTCCGTAGCGGCGCCCCGGGTTTTCGGCGTCGTACGCTTCCTTGGCCTTGGCCCGATTGGTCCATAGCGGATGCGCCGCAGCGCGATCCAGCATCTCGACAAGACGCGGGTCTCCCAATTGCACGGCGCCCTGGGTGTTGGGTTCTCCCGGGCGCAACGCATTGCGTTTGCGAAGTTCGATTGCATCCATGCCCAATTCGGCAGCAGCCTCGTCAACCAGCAACTCGGTCATCGACATCGCCTGCAAAGTACCGTAACCCCGCATGGAGCCGGCCTCAACCGCCGCCGAGGCGATCGCTGCAGCCGACATATCTGACTGCGGAAAATAATAACTGGATTGGCCGGCTGTTGCCGCTACCTGCGCAACCGAAAATGAAAAATTGGCACGCCCGCCCCCATTCAGGTTGTAAAACGCTTTCAGGGTTTCAAACTGGCCACTTTCCCTGTCAACCACCAAGGTAAGGTTTGCCTCAACGGAGTGACGCTTCATCCCCATCTGAAACTGTTCGTAGCGATCATTGGCCAAACGCACTGCACTGCCATCACCGTAAAAACAGGCGGCTACCGTATAAAAAGGAAAGATGGAATGGTCTTTGGAACCGTAGCCCACTGTTGTGCCCGAAAGCAATTCAATGCGTTCCACGGGAAAACGTTTGTTGTCTTTAACCATGTGCGCAGCAACACGGGCCACTTCATAAGGTGATTGCGCAGCGATCAATAAATGCAGTGTTCGCGTGTTGGCGTCGTACCAGGCATTACCATTGTCGGGCTCCATCGCACAGGGGTCGATCGACTGCGAGAATACCTCCCGCTGGAGCACAAGCTTATCGGCATTACCTTGCGCGGCATTGATGCTTTGCGAGATGGTGGCTGCCGCTGCCATGCCACTTTGCATCGGCTTGCGCGTTTCCTGGGCCACCGTGGCCGGATCCCGAATCGCCCCGCCACCGCGATGACGCGGTGTTACCGAAGCCGGTACGAAAACGGCTTCCGGGTCGGCCGGCGGCCACGTGGGCTCATTACCATCGAAACCACCCCATATCACGGCATCCTGCATGGGAGAAAACTCGGGCGTGTCGGAGGGGCTGGCGCCCTCGATACGCACATAACGCGCCGCCCCATAATTGGCGGGCGGTTTCAAACCGGTTTTTTCTCCGTACTGAACCACGCCCTGCGCAAAGCGCAGCGCCCGTTTGGCAGCCTCGAAACGGTCGAAGTCTTTGTATACAAGCAAAGCCACGGGATGACCGTATAGCGGAGCCGTCTGCCCTTTGGGAACCAGAAAATACGTGCCGTAAAACCCGGTGCCAAGATCTGGCAACTGAGGAACCTGAATGCCATCGCGCTCAAGATCCTCATGCATCAGCAACCGGTCTGGCTGCAGGTCGGACCCCAGCACGGAAAGATCAAGCCCGGCAAAAGCGCGCTCTACATCGGTGGCTTTGATAAAAAAAGCATGTGATTGGGCTTTTGTCCAACCCGCAAGGTCTTGCGCCCGAAAATCACGAGCGAAGACTTTTTCGCCAGTTACTTTGCGAACCGCATCCCAACGATAACCCACCTCACCATTGGGCTTTACCCAATCGGTTGGCTGGGCGCCCGAATGTACCTCGACGGCCTGCGCGGTTAGCGAACGCCCGAACATGACAGTAATGCCACTGAACGTTCCAAGTTTGATAAAGTCGCGTCGCGATATTCCGGCTTTCATTTTTTGGTGAGTCCCCTCGGTTTACCGGCCTTTGTGTGAGCAACGTGAAGAAACCTCAGTTAATTCAAAGGCCCGTGCTCGAAATTTTCGGCTGTAACTGATACAAGTGTCAACACAAAATAGCAGCAACAAGCCGTGCTAAAGTCACACCGTACATGTCTTTGAAAAAATCTGGATCTCTTAATTGCGCCATATTGCTCTGCTTTCTCTGTGCTTTCTTATGTTCAAACCCGCTCTCGCCATGGCTGAACTCATCCAGATTGACGGCCCGCACGGCCCCCTGAGCGGCGAACTGGTAACGGCGACAGGTGCGCAAGACATCGTCGTCATCATCCCCGGATCGGGGCCCATCGACCGCGATGGAAATTCGGCCCAGATGGGCTTGCAATCCGACACCTACAAACTGATTGCCAACGAGCTAAAATCAGTCGGCGTGTCTTCTTTGCGTATCGACAAACGAGGGTTCTACGACAGCGCGGCGGCCATATCGAACCCCAATGAAGTCACAATCAACGCCTACGCAGAAGATGCCGAAAAGTGGGTTGAGCGAGCGTCGGAAATGGCCCCATGCGTTTGGATTGCAGGCCATTCGGAAGGTGGCCTGGTGGCGCTGGTTGCTGCGCAAAACGCCCCAAAAAACCTTTGCGGACTGATCCTCATGGCAACATCGGGGCGGCCCACTGGTCAGTTAATGCTGGAACAATTGCGATCCAACCCTGCAAACAAGCCGTTCTTACCCGAAATCGAAGGTCTTGTCGCCGACTTGGAGGCTGGGCGCAGCCGCGACCCTGCGTCACTCGCACCAGCTATTCAACCTTTCTTCTCGAAAGGACTGCAGCGCTACATGATTGATCTGTTCTCTTATGATCCGATAGAAGTTGCAGAAAACTGGCAAGGACGAACCCTGATTATGCAAGGCAGCGCCGACCTCCAGGTTAAACCTCAAGATGCAGACTTGTTGGAAAAGGCCATGCCGCAGGCTATACGCGTCGACCTTCCCAACGCAACCCACATGATGAAAATGGATATCCCCGGCAACCCCATGGCAACTTACAGCGACCCTGCGCTTGCTTTACACCCAGAATTGATTCCAAACATCAGGTTGTTCTTGAAACAAGAATAAAGAGCCGAGACAATAAGCCCGGCACGGTCATAGGCAAATGCCCGAAACCAAAATATATCGCCACATTCAACACAGCAAGACCTTGCTCACGGGCATAATCTTCCTCGACCAAACCGACACGCACCGTCGTGCGCCACAACAATAGCAGAAAGAAAACGCATAAAAATTCCATTGAAAACCTGAATGGAACCGTAACTGATTCGCGTCATGTTGTTTTATACCGCCTTAGGACGCGAGCGCTTGTGAATCTCGCCCAGCGAGGCATAAAACGGCCCCCCCAGACGCGCAACCGGATCGAGCGCAACACTGTCGATGTGCCGGCCATCGTACACTGCATTGGAAACGTGAAACGCAACAATTTCAGCAATGTACAGCGTATTGATACCCGTACCCAACGGAACAACCTGACTTAAGCGGCATTCCATTTGCGCCGGGGATACCGCTACCCGCGGCGGACCGACGTGCGTACTGGGCATCAAAGGGATATCAAGTACTTGCGCCTCACTGACATCGCTCGGGTATTCGGCACTGCTCTGGTTCATGGTGTCCAGTGCAGAGGTGGGCGTGATATTGACGACAAACTCGCCGGTTTCGCGAATATTGCGTGCCGTATCCTTAAGCGTACTGTCATCTTGCAGCGCAATATTGACCGCCAGCATGGCCGGGCTGTGCGCCACATAATTGAACGAACTGAACGGTGCCACATTAACCAGGCCGGCGTCATTCTGCGAACTGATCCAGGCGACCGGGCGCGGCACCACCAGGCCGGAAACCAGCTTGTAGGCCGTACTGCCGTCGAGATCGGCGGCAGTAAACGAGGTCATGTCTTCGGGTTGGAATGATTTCATTTAGATAAACTATTGGAGTGTAGGAAGAAAAGCGGGCTCTTCATCATAAAAGGGGGACGACCGGTATTCATTAAACTT